>Ga0207695_10002065_pt1 | contig 30637 bp, 23 predicted proteins | sample KBSC54metaG_FD_184354 | JGI IMG/M metagenome (GOLD analysis project Ga0207695, IMG submission 184354) | Corn rhizosphere microbial communities from Kellogg Biological Station, Michigan, USA - KBS C5-4 metaG (SPAdes) (version 2) | ecosystem: Host-associated > Plants > Roots > Rhizosphere > Soil...
CTGGAAAGATAAGTTCGGCACAACGAGGTCGGCCCACCAAGAAGAAGAGAGGGCCGGAAGCACCTCATCGAGGAAGCCGCGCACCGCGCGCGCGGCCTGGAGGAGCACACTGGGGACGCGCTCAGCGACGGAGTTTGCCATATCATCCAGTTTCCAATTCGGACTAAGCCGCCATTTTAGTACCCTTACGTCCTCAAGGGCATGCGGCACAGGAAAGTTCCTCCCAGGGCGTTGGGTCCTGCATCGTGGGACGACGACTCGCCCCCTTCCGCTGCTGTCGCAAGGCCCAAAAGACTGTCGATCGAGAATCGTCCGCTAGGCTTATCAACATCCAAATGCACGGTTGAGATAAAGGGCCATCTGGCGGGGGCGTGAATTCTCTTGACGAGTCAGAGAACCTTAAAGGGCGTAACGCACTCGGTCAAGCCAATCTCCCTTGTGCACAACCTATATGTAGCTGTTCGGGTACTCGTGCCGCAGATAGGCCTTGGAATGTCCAACCATGCGCTTCCAGTCGCCTGTCAGGACGTATGTTGCGTTCCCTTCGACGGGGCACTCGAGTACAACGTGTCTGGTCTGACCAAATTCAAAAACGACATAGCCGTCCCACAATTCCTTACCGACGTAGCATTTGACCGGTCGCAGCTTCTTCAAAGCTTCAAGGCGTCCGTAGTCGATCACTCGATCCGAATAGACATCAGGGCGATTGCGGGCCTGTGCGCGGTAATGTTGGATTACGTCGTCGATATCCCGCGTGCCCGGGCTTAACAGCTCGAAGGCAAGCCTCTCGACGGGGATTTCTGGAGCGAACTGTAGCGAAGGTGTGGGCCGAGCCGGCGGAGGCGGCAGGGGAAGAGGCGGTCCATGCAACGGGCGAGATTGCGAAGGGTGCACATGAGCGATGTGTCTCTCCAGTCGGTCTGCCCGCACCATCACGCGTCGCCCATGCGGGCTGGGGCAGTGAGGGCATGGGATCAGAGGTCGATCTGGCCGCGCCGGCGCCGTCTCAGGGTTCTGTTGCTCTGTTGTGTCAGACGCGACGGCGGTTCCCCCGAACTCCTGTTCCTCTCTCTGCAGATCGTCGTCGAGTTCCTCCTGATCCTCCAGTCCGTCCTTATCTTCCTCATCTTCCTCATCTTCCTCATCTCCCCAGCCATCCTGATCAACTTGATCGTCGGGCTCTTCGTCACCGGAAATCGCTTGCTGCTTTATGTGCCCGGAAGCGAGATGTTCATGTAGTTTTCGAAGTGCGGCGGATTGCGGGATCGTCGAGGGCCCGAGTATGAACCAGCACTGAGGGCAGACCCACGGGATGCCATCTCCGGGGATCCAGTCCATTCCAGAAGGGAGAGTTGTCGGCACACTCTGCATGCCATCCACATATATCAGAGCGCCCTCTCGAATTCAGAGCACGGTTCTACTGGGACTAAGGCAGGTGGGTCTGAGCACGCTCGATTTCGGCACAGCGACTAAACTCGCGCGCACGCCCTCGACGTCGGCGAGGATCATCGCCTGCCGCCCGCCGCCACGGATGAGCCTGTCGAGGACGATCGCCTCGAAAAAGGACAAGCTTAAGGCATAGGTTGTGAGGGTCACGCTGTGCAGGCGTCAGCAGATACCAGGTCGAGGGGCGCGAGAGACATTGTTTATGCCATGCCTTCGATCCGCCGGCGGCAGAGGTCAAGCACCTCCACTGTCATCTGCCGCGTTTCATCGCTCAGCTGGATGGCCTTTGGTACTGCGATCCCGTCGAGCGCTCCGCGCAGCCGCTGCACAACCTCATCCACAGCGCCTTCCGCGTCGCCGGCGCGCAGACCAGCCGTCGTCGCCAACGCCTGGAAGTCTGCGCGACGGAGGTTATCATCCTTGCCGTTGAGCTTGAGCGCGAGGCGGTCATGCTTCAGCTTCGGAAAGACACGGGTCGTAACGGCATCGTAAAGCGGCGCCATCCGCACGGTGCGGAACTGCCTGTCGCCCGGCTCGGCGATCTTGAGCAGCGCCATGTTCTTGAGATGCATGTCCCCGTCGGCGATTAGCCAGGCGAAGAGCGCGCGCTTCACGATGATGAGCAGATCCTCTTCGGGAGCCGTCGACAGCGGGCGGACGGCGCGCGCGACGCGCTCCATGGTGCCGTCGTACTTCGCGCTCGTCGGCAGATCCAGAACGGAGCACATGTCTTCCATCGCCACGAACCGCGCGTCGTCATTGCTCTCGCGAATATCGAAGCGCTCGACAAGGAGCGCCGGCGGCATCCTCTCCGGCATGGCGACAAGCGCGGTCGCCGGCGCTTCGAAGCCGGCCGCCCGGCCGAGTTCCATCGCCATCCACTCCACGACCGGCAGTGCATCATAGCCGCTGGTCCCGGCGGGTTTGAGGATATGGGTGAACGGCTTTCCGGTCGCGGGCGAGAGAACGCCCTTTTCATCAAGGCACATGGGCGCCTTGATCTGCACGCCCGAGAGGCGCGGCGTATCCGCGCGCGCGTAAATCTGCGCGAGGGTGCGCTCGAAGTTCTTCTCGATTTCGCCCCGGCCGGGTCCTTCGTAGGCACCGGTAAAGACGCCGCCTTTGGTATAATCGGCCAGCGGCCTCAGGAGGACGTCCTGCGGTAGCTGCCTGAGCTCCGCCTCCTGTTCAACAATCGTAATATTGGACGTGTAGCGCTTCCCAGACCGCAGCAGCGCGCGCTCGTCCTTGTCCTGGAGAACCTGCTCCAGCCAGCCTTCCGGCAGCAGCGAGACGATGAACGGCGGCAGTCTGCCGGGCGTCGTCTGGCGAATGAGCGGCGGCCCGTCGCCCTCGCCCGGCTTCCAGCGCCACTCGAACCCGTCGTGAATCAGGCGCCCCAGAGGCACGCCGTGCCAGGCGACGATCAGATCCAGCGCCGCCTCGTTCTTTGCGGGCGTAGCGCTCGGCCGTCGCAGGAGGTAGCGCTCCGCCGCCTCCCCCTCGCGATACCACTCGTTTTCGCGCGCCAGTGTCCAGACAGCATCGGCCGCGCCCTGTGCCGAGCCATATTCCTCGAACAGGCGCGCAGCAATCGAGACCCGCATGTCGTCGTTGATCGATGCCGCGTGCTCACTGCGCAGACGGAATGCCTCAAGGAAGCGCTGACGGATTGATGAGACGGCGATCCGGAACTCGCCCATGCCGTCGTCGATGATGCCCTCGCCGACGGATGGATGCGCGGGGGCCTCGTTCTGGATGATTTCCAGTGCACGGATGCGGGTGCGTTGCTTGCGCCTGGCGCTCAGAAAGAGGCGTCCGTCCGGGGTTGGCCCGAGCAGGACGGCGCTCGCGGCCGACAGGTAAGCTTGGGGGTACAGATATTTGGCGATACGGACGGCGTGCCGGAGGACGGTGACTTCGATGTCGTCGTCCGCGTCGACGTAGATGCCGCGCATGAGCTGTATGAGTTTCCCAGTCTCGGCCCGGTAGTGGCTGCGGGTCTTGTCGATCGTTTCGCCAACGAGGTGTAGCGCCATGCTAATCTTCCCGTACTTCAGGTACGACTAAGTTAGCATTAGCGGACGACCGTTTCCAACAAAAATCCAACTTTCCCGTACCTCCAGGTACGGGAAAGATAGCCATCTCGCCTGTCAACTTGGGTTTCAACTGTCGCGTGGTATCGCCACCAGTTCGCCATTTGTTTTCAATAGCTTGCAAATCTGCGAGAGAGTTTTATTCCAATGTTTTTGGGGATTAATTTTCAACGGGCCTGTTAACAAATTTGCATCGTGTTATCTGGTTGTTTTTGAAGCAGATGCATGCCGTTAGGGTACAGCGCGGGGTGCCGGGAATGCAGCGGTCAAACCGCAGTTTTGGCAGTTTTTCTGAGGAGGCATTTTCATGCAGTTGACAGTCCGGCGCCGTGTTATGACTCTCCAGATTCGTGCTACGAACCGGGGCCAAGTTGAATGGGATCAGCAGGTTGAACCTGAGCCTGGAGCCGACGCGACAGTTCGCATTTTTGGGGGCCGCGTTGAACCGGACCGTCAACAAACGCAAACCTGTCAATCGGATGTTCGAACCTGACCTCCCGGGCGGCCACGCGCCGATTTCAAAAACCTGGCTCGATCGCCCTGACCAGGGCCGCCAGTTGCATAATGTCGGCAACGCGCATGTTCTCGGTTACGACAACAGCCACGCCCACCGATTGCACTTGGGCTATCCATGAAAGGCTGACCTTCTTCTAATTGATAATCGCAGAGCTGTTACTCTGGCTCGTGACAGAGGTTTCGAGGTCGCCGGCACGCTCCGAATTGTCGATCTCGCAGCCCCTCGCCGGATCTCAGCTCACACCAGCTGGGCGACGCTATCGCCTCCTCGCCGCGACCGGCGCTCCTGAGCTCTGTAGATCACAAGGCCGGCTCTGGCCTAAACTATTGTTTCTACCCATGCTCATCGAGTTCGCAACCATACTGCCCAAACTCGGCTCAGCCATAACCAGTGGCGCGGCATCGCTAGCCCAGAAATCCGCCACCAAACTCGTGGGACTGGACGAGCTTTCAAAGAGCCTGCGTGAAGCAAACAAGTTCTTTGTCGATCTTTTCAAGAAGGAACTGGATTATCGCGAAGCACTGAACACGATTCTCGGCCCTGTCTACCGGGACGCCCTAGAGTGTTTTTGCAGCCACGACGCCGTCCAACAAGCCCTAGCGGTTCCGTTCGACGCGATGTCACAAATCGCGGGCTCAACTCTCGCGGCACTCTGGGAGGAGACTCTAGACCGCTCAGGGAAGCATCTGGCTGTTTTGCCGAGCGGTTTCGATTGGAATAATCTTGCGACCAAGTATTGCACCGAAGTTCGTCGGATGATGCGGACCTACCCAGAGTTGCGTCACATTCTGGATTCAGTCAACGTATCGGTCACGGCGGAGCAGCTCCAGAAGCTTGCTGGCGTCCGGCCAGGCTTTGATCTGGATGGCTATCGGCGAACGCTCAAAGAGCAGTACGGGCTAATATCTATCAGTCTGCTAGATCCTGAATGGCACAAGTATTCGTTGCGCCTGCCGGTGATCTTTGTCGAACCGAACGCAAAGGAATTTCTAGTCCGCAGACGGAGGAACACTGCCGACGAGGCGTCCTCACGTTTAGATGCATCCGAAGATGGAGAAGGTCCCGATCGACCGGTCCTAGACTCGCTAGAGGACCGAGAACAAAGATGCGTCGTCATTATTGGCCCACCCGGGGCTGGCAAGTCCACGCTAGTACAGTACATCAGCTTACGGTGGGCTGATACTGATGAGGGTGCCGTTCCATTTCTCATCGAGTTGCGGCGCTACGTGGGGGACTCAACTCGGCCTAAGGATTTCCTCGCGTTTTTAGAGTCTGGCGAATGGACTTTGTGGCGCTTCTCGCAGTTGGAGCTTGATCGCTTTCTGAAAAGCGAAGCATCGTTGCTGATTTTTGACGGCCTCGATGAAGTGGTCGACGCCAGGCGCCGAGCAGCCGTCATTAGCGAGGTGGTGCGATTCTCCAGGGAATATCCTAAAGCTAGGATCGTAGTCACAACACGTCCCGTAGGGTACTTAGACGGGTCTCGGGACTCAGAGCACCTCCGAAACGCCGGCTTCTCCCACTTTACGCTACAGCCATTCACTGAACGTCAGACAGACGCTTTCATCCGGATCTGGCATCGGGAAGTATTCGCAGATTCGGATGCGGAACGAAATAAGTATGAGGCGCGCGTGAAGCGTGCGCTCTACGAGTCCGGCGCAATTCGAGAACTCGCCACGAATCCGCTATTACTGACGCTGATGTGTCTACTGAGCCGCAAACAGGAATTGCCCCGGGATCGAATTGTCCTGTACGACCGGTGTTCGGATCTTCTTCTCTCTGACTGGGACTCCGACAAGTTCACTAGCGGAACCGAGACGTTGCGAGCGCACGACAAAAGACAAATACTCCAGCGGGTTGCGTATTCGCTTCAGAATGGCGCCTCTGCGAGTTCCGGTTACTCCATCAGTGAACTGGAGTTGCGGACAATTACCGAGAGCTATCTACTTTCCATTGCCACACCGGATGCCAGGACGTTGGTGGACGAGCTGGTGCTACGGCTCCGAGACAGACATTTTATGTTGGCGACGCTCGGGAACAGACACTACGCCTTTGTTCATCGCGCATTCCTTGAGTACTTTTGTGCAATGGAAATCCAGTACAGATTTGAAAAGAGTCGTGAAATCGACGATGCAGGGCTGCTCAGCCTGTTTCGGCTTCACTGGCCGGATCCCACTTGGCCTGGGGTTTTGAGGTTAGTTTGCGGACTCATTGGTTTCACGGTCGTGCGAGCTATTATCGAAGAGATTTTCTTGCCGAACACGGGAGGCACCTACGAGGCCACATTCTTTGCAGCTGATTGCCTAAGCGAGGTGCGCGAGGTTCAGAAGGTGGAAGACTTGCGTGAAGTCGTACAGCAACGATTGCGCGCACTCCTTAAGTTCAGGCCTCCAGGAAAAGGCGCAGCCCGAGCGCACCTGATTGTGGAGGTTCGGTCGGGTGCAGCCCTCCGACTAGCTCGCTACTGGCGCCACGCTAAGGACACCATTGAACTGCTCAAGCAGGTCGCGACGGGGAATCAACCGCCGGATGTCCGGGCCGTGGCTGTCAAGGAAGTCGCATCCGGTTGGATATTCGAGCCTACTACCTGGCAATGGTTGCGTCACCGATCGACCGTAGATGCTCACCCACTGGTTCGCCTTACTGCACTCCAGCAATGCGCCGGGCACGTCGAGGCTGCACAAGCCGTACTCCTGCTTCGAGATGCCATTAACTCTGATAAGCACCCGCTGGTGCGGCAGGCGGCAATCGAAGATTTGGTCCGCCGTGGCGCATCGTTGGAGGTCAGGCAACTCCTTGAATCATTGACACGGGATGATCCGCACGCAGTAGTCCGTCAGACTGCTGTCAGATTACTTGCCCGACACTGGCCTTTGGCGCCGGAGACGCCCGAGTGCACCAGAAAGGCGGCGTCTGACCAAGACCGCGCGGTGCGTCAAACGGCTATTCGAGAATACAGCCGCCTGAATGAGGCGACCATCGAAGTGCTTCGTTGGCTGCAGGAGCGGGCCACGGTCGACCCGATTGCGCCAGTCCGTCAGAGCGCGATTTGGGAGATCACCGCGAGGTGGAGTGCTCTGGCCGACGTCCTGGAATGGCTCTGTAAGCGAGTTGCTGATGACGAGTTGCCCGCCGTCCGGAGGTTCATCGTTCGAGAGCTGCTAACGCGCTGGCCTGGTAACGAGAAGTGTCGTGAAGTGGTCAGCAAGCGAACTACGGAAGATAGGGATCCAGGCGTTCGTCAATATGCCATTCGCGGTCTGGCAGCTTGCGCAGTTCCATACCCGAACCTTATTCCGATTCTCCGAGACCGAATACTTACAGACGCTTCGGTGGACGTTAGGCGCATATGTGTACAACTTCTGTCCCGCGAAGCCTCAAACAACCCCGAGGTGATAGCAGATCTGATTCGGGCGGCGTCAAGAGACCACGCGGCGCGGGTGCGTGACGCAGCAGTAGAGGGTTTGGCGTTCACCTTTTCGACAGAAGGACGAGACCCCCTGTTGGCAGCGAAATCCCTTTTCGAATCGCCTAAGGTTCTGGCCAGAGTGATTAAACAGCTCGGTGAGGCATCAGTCAAGGCACCAAGTGCCGCGATGACGCTCGCCGTTTGGACCTCAAAGAGCCATGATTCAAATGTACGGCGTCGAGCGCTGGCGCAGGTCCTGGCCCGAGGGAGGGCAGTCGCCGGAGTTGTAGATCTACTCGTGGATAGGGCTTTGAACGAGCCGACCACGAGGCTCCGGGAAACTGTCATAAAACGGCTGGGCAAGTATATTCGAGACCATGCTGACGTGCGGTCTGTCCTCGCGCGTATCGCCGACTCGGATAGCCCTGACTCGGTTCGAATCGCCGCTGCTGAAGCCTTGATAAAGTCTGGGGTTGACATCAGTGAACAACGATCAGTACTGACGAACTGGGCGCTCCAGCATCCTATTGCGTTAGTCCGCAGTTTAGCCACTCATCGGTTGGGTGTCCTCTCGCCTCCTGACTCTCATCTGTATGCTGCCTTCGTGGAAATCACGTCCGACGTAGACGGAAGCGTACGGCGCCAAGCAGTACGAGCGCTGATTCGTCTTGCCAAGGTCGACCCGAGGGCGAAGGAGTGGGTTGCGCAACAAGTCGCCCACTCGCCTGGCGGTACGCTGTCAGACTTGGTCGGGCGGGAACTCGAGCGTCACCATCGAAGATCTTCGTCACATGAAAACGGGTCGATTTCGAAGAACGATGATTTCGCTCACGAACCCGCAGAGTCGTGACTTGCTCCGCGTGCAGTGGGGCACGGCTCACCTCATGGTTAGGCACACGCAAGTCTCGCTTGCATAGAGAGGCCCATCAATGGCGTTCCGGACGCTGGGTCGGATTCTTGCCTCGATTGGCTCGAAGTTCTCTGCCCTGAACCGCCATCTGCTATCGCCAGCCGTTCGCCTTTTCCTCTCAACAAGTTACGTTTCCGCGAGAGGGTTTTATCTCAATGTTTCCGGGGAGCCATACGCGCTCTATTATCACCCGCGCCATTGTTTTTCTTGACGGAAGCGTCTCCTCTGCGGACTCGATGATTCGTTCGCACCGTGCGATTGCGCGGCCCAGAGTACGAAAACACTGTTGTGTTAATCGTACCAGCAGGCCGGTCCCCGTTCGCAGGTCCAAATCCAAGTGTTGAGCGGACCCGGTACAGCCAGGGTCATATCTGGCCGCGGCCTCTCGGAGCAATGCGCTGATGTACTTCAATGGATTCCAAAAGGCCCGGATGGGCGAGAGCTTGGCTGCCCCGCATTGTCTCGTTCCTGGCGCTGAGTTGAAGCGGGCGCTTCACCGCGACTACCGGGACATGCAAGAAATTCTTTCGGAGAGGCGCCGGACTTCGATGTCGTTCTTGCGGGTATTCGCGAGATCGAGCGGCGAGTGAACTCGCTTTAGTAACGTCGGGCGTTGCTGTACTTGAAGAAATTGTGTCGCTGCTCGCGCACGGAATCTGCCGACGATTGTGAAGGAGCCGCCCGGTCGTTCATCATCGCTAATTGCTGGCGCAACTCAAGGTTCTCAGCCTCAAGTTCTCTTACCCTCTTCTGGAGGGCAGGAATATCGATGTCCGAGGACGGAACCGTAATTCGGCTATCTTCTTGATGGCTTTTCGTCCTCGACTTCCGAATCGGCGTAGCAGCCGCGTCTTCCGCTTTTCGGTTCCTTTGGGCGAGCATACGTGCCTTCATCTCCGCGGCACGGCGTTCAAACTCTTCCTTCCGCATGGAGGGGATTGTATCAATCCGCTGGGGCGTGGTCCACTCCACAATCGCTACGGTCGCCGAATCTCGCCGGAAGGGTTTTCTCGCCCGATGAAACAGCAGAACGAGAAATTGTTTTATACACGTATCGCCTCGCCGCTTGGCGGGGCCATTCCTTCCGCGTACCGTCGCGTTGCGGGCCGACGTCTTGCTGTGTGATGCCTCCAGTTGACACTCGGGCCAGCGCATCAATCCGAGACTGATCGTTACAGCGGCAGTAACCGGAGATCCCGAACATTCTCATAATCCCGGCGATTATTCGTTGCGAGTGGAGCATCCAACGCCAAAACAGTCGCGGCAATCCACGCATCCTAAGGACTGATTGCCCGGCCGCTCGCCCGTGCTTCGGCACGTATTTTGGCCCAGACGGTGCAGAGGTCATTGTCCGGATAGAAGAGCTCGAACCCGTGGACGAATGCTTAGAGCTGCAGACGCCGCTTGCTACCCCACACCGCGGACATCGCATTCATCCGCAGTTCCGCCACAGACATGAAGGACAGAATCAGTTCGGAACCCCGCAATGCGGTCACATACCGCCCGGCCAGCGAGTGCCAATTGAAGATGTAGGAGGCGACGTCGGTATCTACACGATCTGGCTCATTTGGACGGGAAGTCTTCGGCTGACTGGCGGCGGTCGGCGTAGATGGCAGCTACAAAGCGCTCGGTTTCGTCGTCGGGAGCAGGATCGACATTGCGCGGGATTTCGTCGAACGAGAACGGCTGAGCACCAGCATAACCGAATATAGCGTGCGATGTGCCCGCATCCTCCCCGTTCCCCTCGCGCCAGGTTGTACCATCTCAATATGCCGCGCGGGCTTCAGGTCGACAGAATTCGTTTTGGCGTATTTGAAGCGGACCTGCGCGCCGGCGAATTGCGCAAACACGGCATCCGCATCCACTTGCAGCGCCAGCCTTTCAAGATCCTCGCCGCCCTAATTGAGCGGCCCGGCGACGTGGTGACCCGCGAAGATTTGCGGCAGCTCATTTGGGGATCGGAGACCGTTGTGGATTTCGACCACTCGCTCGGCACGGCCATCAATCGTCTACGCGAAGCCCTCAGCGACTCCGCCGACCGGCCGCAGTTTATCGAGACTCTAGCCAAGCGCGGTTTCCGCTTCATCGCCCCCGTCGAACCGATCGGGCCGCCCCCCGTGCAAACGCCGGAGAAGGACATCGCGCCGATTGCCGTCACCGCGGACCCGGTTCCGATGGCAGCGCCCGCACCCCTTTCTGCCGCCACTCCGCGGCGCTGGAAGGTCGCACTCTCCGCATGCACCCTGATCGCGGTAGTCGCTGCGACGGTGTGGCTCCTGCTCGCCCAACGGTCCACCGCTCCGGCAGTCGTCCGATTCAGCCAGATCACCTCGGACTATCCTATTTACCCCGGCCAGATCGACATCGAGCGCTTCCCGGGAGTGGCGACTGACGGGGTCCGCGTCTACTTCTCCGATTTTCAGAACGGCCGCGTGGGCCTCGCCTACGTATTGATCGGCGGAGGCGAAGTTCACCGCTTCGTGACACCGCCGGAAATATCGCGGCCCTCCGTCGCCGATATCTCACGCGACGGCGCCGAACTATTGATCCGCAGCATGATGTGGTCGGAGACGGAGCAGCCGGTGTGGATCGCGCCGTCGACTGGCGGGTCCGCGCGCCGCTTGTTCGACGTCATGGCTCACGACGCGTCGTGGGCGCCCGACGGCAAAGCCGTCCTCTACGCCGCGGGCCAGGACTTATTCCTGATCGAGCGTGCCAGCGGAAAATCGCGCAAGTTCGCCATGCTTTCCGGACGAGCCTATTGGATGCGCTATGCACCCGACGCCTCGATGATCCGGTTCACGGTGCTCGACTCGAAGACTCGCAACACGTCGCTGTGGGAGATCTCGTCGGATGGCAAGAATCCGCATCCCATGCTTCCCGGCTGGAATAATCCGCCCGCGGAATGCTGCGGCGATTGGAATGCCGACGGGAGCTATTTCGTATTTCAATCGGCCCACAGCGGACGCCCAAACATTTGGGGAGTCCACGAGCCCGGCTTCTGGGGCCGCCGCCGTCCTCCGTTCGAAATCACGGCGGGTCCTTTGGAGTTTTTCGCGCCCGCCTTCTCCCCCAGAACCGACCAGCTCTTCGCGATCGGCGCCAACAGTCGCGCCGAACTGTTCCATTTCAACCTGGCGACCCACAAAGAGGAAGCCTACTTGAGCAACGTGACGAGCGCGCGCCGGTCCGAGCATGCGCACCACTCCGAGATGATCGCGTGGATCAGCAGCAAGGATGGCACTCTCTGGCGCGGGAAGGCGGACGGCACGGAGCGGGTGCAACTCATTGGCGCTCCCTGGCAGGTTTACATGGAGCGGTGGTCGCAGGATGACCGCCGTATGCTGGTGATGGCGAAACTGCCGGGCACTCCTTACAAGATCTACACGGTGTCTTCGGACGGCGGCAGTCTGGAGCCGCTATTGGAAGAAAGCCGGAACCAGGCCGATCCCGACTGGGGCCCCGGAGGCGCCGCCATCGTGTTTGGCAGACTGCCCGACTATGCGGCGGAAGCGACCGCACCGAAAGACATCCGAATTCTCGACTTGGCCAGCCGCAAACTGTCGGTGCTGCCCGATTCCACTGGTATGTTCAGTCCGCGTTGGTCGCCGGACGGCCGCTACATCGCCGCGATGACCCTCGATCAACACCGGCTCATGGTCTTCGATCGCACCACCTCGAAATGGTCCACCGTGGCGGAAGGCGTCATTCACAATCCCGTGTGGTCCCGCGATGGCAGGAATCTGTATTTCCAATCGTTGAAAGAAGACGAGGTCCCCATTTTCCGCGTCTCCATTGCCGACCGGCGGCTCGAGCGCATCTGCGACCGAAGCGTGGCCAGTTCGGCAGACAGCATCACGTTCTGGGGCCTGGCGCCGGACGACGGGCCGATCGGCTCATCGCGCTTCTATTCCGCCGACGTGTATGGCCTGCGCTGGAATCACGCGAACTGAGTCTTAGCGTCCCGATTGGTAATGCGCCCGCATGCTCTTTAACCGCTCGATCAGTGGCGTATCGTGCCGCGTTTCCGCGATGGCAATCGCCTGGACAATGGCATACACCGATCCCGCGGCTGGATAGTCGATCGTGATGTCCGACGGCGCGCTCGGAATGGCAATCGCGGCGCCCATCGCCAGCGCCAGCAACGCGCCGGCCGCCCGCGGATTCAAACCGCATTCTAACTTGCCGCGCGTCTATAATACTCTCGACGATGCGCCACACACTGCAGCTCACGCTCTTGCTAACTCTGGCGTGCGCAGGCAATGCACAAATCGGCAGCGAGGGTTGCGCCACCTGCCATGCCGCGATCTACCAGAGCTACCAGCGCACCCCGATGGCTCGCAGCGCGCGCAAGCTCGACCCGTCCGGCGGCCCCGAACGGTTCGATAAAGCTGCATTCACCCACGAACACTCCGGTTTTCGTTATCGCGTGTCGGTGAAGAAGTCCGGCTACATCTTCGAGTTCGCCAAGGACGGGTTGACCGGGGCGAAGCCTCTCGCCTATGCGGTCGGCTCCGGAACGCGGGCCTTCAGCTACCTTCTGGAAGACGACGGTTTTCTGTACGAGGCGCCGGTCGCCTATTACGCCGCGACGAAATCCTGGGGACTCGCTCCGGGATACAACACCTCTTCGTACCCTTATCTTACGCGTCCGATTGTGCCGGGTTGCTTGGACTGCCACGCCAGTTCGCTGCAAGTGGTGCCGGCCACCCTGAACCGCTACGCGTCCCCGCCGTTCGCCGAAGGCGGGGTGGCGTGCGAACGCTGTCACGGAGACGGCGCAAAGCACGCCGCCAAAATGCAGTCGGGTGACCGGACCGGCGGCCTGGACATCCTGCAGCCCGCGAAAATGGACCCGGACCGCCGCGACTCCCTCTGCTCCCAATGCCATCTAACCGGCGCCGTACGCGTCATGCGCCCTGGAGCGGACTGGCGGAGTTTCCATCCCGGCGCCACCTTGAGCGATTCCCAAACCGTCTTCGTGCGCTCGCCTGTTTCTGCCGGCCTGACCGTTACGGGCCATGTGGAGGACCTCGCCTTGAGCGCCTGTAAACGCAACGCCGGCGACAAGTTGTGGTGTGGAAGCTGCCACGATCCACACACGGTCCCGCCTCCCGCCGAAGCGGCGGCCTTCTTTCGCGGGCGGTGCCTCTCCTGCCATGCCCCCAAGGACTGCACCGAAACCCAGGCGATCCGATCACAAACCAAGGACAACTGCATTGGATGCCATATGCCGAAGAGCCAGGCCAGCGACGCGCAGCATGTGGTCCTTACAGATCATTCGATTCCCCGCCGACCGTCTCGAAAAAACGCGGGCCAAGCCCCCGTTTCGGACGCTCCGTTGACGACCTTCGATGGAAAGCCGGCCTCCTTGCGGGATCGGGCGCTGGCCTACGCGATCGCGGCGATCGGCCGGACAGCCGGGGCTGATCGGACCCGTGCCATCCCGCTCCTGGAACAGGCCGCCCGGGACGATCCACGCGACATCGAGGTAGCCCTGTACCTGGCGGAAATCTACCGCAACGACGGTAGGAACGACATGGCGCGCCCCCTGTACCAGCGCGCGATCTCGCTGGACCCCAGCCAGGCAACCGCGTCAGTCGGTCTCGGCGGAGTCATGATGGAAAGCGGCAACTACCGGGAGGCGATCCGCCTCTGGACGGACGCCCTTTCGAAGAACGCCGGTTTAGAGCTGGTGCGCCTCAACCTGGCGGCTGCGTCCCTGCAAATCGGCGACCGGACTGCCGCCGAATTCCATCTCAGGAAGGCGCTGGATTTGAATCCGGCCTTCTCGCCCGCGCGTGAAATGCTTAAGAAAGTGGTGGGGAATGCATCAAAATAGCCCCGCAGCCAGGTGTAGTGGAGCTACAATGGCCCTTCTTTGTGTGACTTGCACCGTGATGTGGAATTGACCAACAAACAAACTGGCCGGGGGTTGCAATTCTCCCGACAGACGTTACTCTTTGCTAAACGAGTTCTAGGACAGTCGCTATCCTTTCAACACTGAAAGAGACCTGTTTCAGGGAGTAAACTTTGACTTTCAAAACGAACCTTGTACGTTCGGCCCTCCTCGTGCTGCTCGGCGCGGCCTTGGCAATGGCCCAAAACGATCGCGGCACCCTTACCGGAACAGTAAAGGATCCGGCCGACGCGAGCGTGCCCGGAGCCAAACTGGCCCTCCGCAACACGGAAACCGGCGTCTTGACGCAGGCCCAAACCACGCCCACCGGCAACTATACTTTTCCCTCGCTTCCCGTAGGCTCCTACGAACTCTCGGTCGAGGCGGCCGGTTTCAAAAAGGCTGTGGAGAAACAGGTAGCCATCCAGCTCAACCAGACCTTGCGGCTGGACGTTACCTTGGAAATCGGCTCGGCCACGGAATCGATTACGGTTTCGTCCACCGCCGAGATGCTCAAGACCGAAAATGCCGAGCAAAGCATGAATGTGAGCGGGCAGAAGCTCAATGAGCTGCCCATCAACTTTGGCGGTAGCGGTACGGCGGGCGGCGGCATCCGCAACTGGCTGACCTTTACTTACCTGGCGCCGGGCGTGGCGGGAACGGGCGCCGGCTCACAAGTAAACGGCTTGCCGGGCGGCAATTACAAGGTTTACCTCGAAGGGCAGGATTCCACCAGCCCCGTGGCCGTCGGCTGGACCAGCACCGTGCAGTCGGCCTCCGTCGAAGCGATCACCGAGTTCACGGTCCAGTCGTCCAATTATTCGGCGGAATACGGCCAAGTGTTGGGCGGCCTCTACAATTTCACCACCAAGAGCGGCACCAACCAATACCATGGGTCCGCCTACGAGGAGTGGACGAACGAGATTCTGAACGCGGCGCAACCTTGGAATCACAACAGAAACAAGGACAGACAGAACGATTACGGCTTCTCCATCGGCGGCCCGGTGCGCATTCCGAAAATCTACAACGGGACGAACCGCACCTTCTTTTTCTTCAACCTGGAAAGATACGGCAACAATCAGGTGAGCCCCTCGGTTGGCAACGTGCCCACGGATGCCTATCGCAAGGGTGATTTCGGCTGCGCTCTTTTCGCCACCACCACGAACTGCACCGGCCCGACCGTTACCCTGACCGATGCGGCCAGCGGATACCAGTATCTGCAGAATCAGATCTTCGACCCTCTCAGCACCACTACGGATTCGAAAGGCCGGCTGATTCGGACCGCCTTCCCCAACAACGTGATTCCGCTGAATCAAATGGATCCGGTGGCTCTCAAAATCCAGGCATTGATGCCGGCGCCGATCAATACCCAGACGACTCAGAACTGGATTGCCACCATCGTCACGCAGACCAAGCAGCAGATCCCCAGCCTGAAAATCGATCAGAATTTCGGATCCTCGACGCGAGTAAGCTTCTTCTGGAACCAGCAGTCCACCAATTCTCCGGCTTTCCCCGATGGCTTGCCCTTCCCGCTCACCGGTGTGCGAAAGACCGTGGGCGGCACCGTGGGTGGAAACCAGGGACGCCTCAACATGGACCACACCTTCACGCCCACGCTGATTGCGCACTTGGGCCTGGGCTTCTGGCGTTTTGAGAATCCCGACAGTTCGCCACCCGAGATTCTGAATTATGACGTGATCAAGAACCTGGGCCTGGTCGGCAGTTCCATGGGCACCGGTTTCCCGACCATCAGCGGCTTGGGCTTCAACAACCAAGGCGGGTTTGGATACACCGCCGGAATCCAGAATTCCGTTTTCCAGCAGACGGACATCGCATCCACAGTCGGCAGTCTGACCTGGCTGCGCGGCAAGCATACGTACAAGGCCGGGTTTGAGATCAAGGACTCGGTTTACAGCGATCAAAGCAACAACCAGGCCGCCGGACAGTACAATTTCAGCGGCGCGCAGACGGCCATTCCCTTCCTGAACACCTCGACGGTCGGAACCGGCTCGCTCACCGGATCCATTGGTAGCGGGTACGCCAGTTTCCTGCTGGGACAGGTGCAGAGCTACAAAGTCTCTCCTCAGGTCGCGGCGCAGCAGCGCTCCATTCAAGAGGGCTTGTATGTGCAGGATAGCTTCAAGGCGACGTCAAACCTGACCCTCGAGATCGGCTTGCGCTGGGATCGGACTCCGCTGGGACACGAGGCATGGGACAGGCAGTCTCAAATCAGCTTCACCGAGCCGAATCCGAATGCGGGCGGACTGCCAGGCGCCACGGTCTTCGCAGGTTACGGACCCGGGCGCTGCAACTGCGAGTTCGTGAAAACCTATAATTTCGGCTTTGGGCCGCGGCTCAGCATCGCCTACCAGCTCAACAGCAAGACCGTGATCCGCGCCGGATGGGGACTCAGCTACGGCGCCACCGACCAGTGGAACTACCTGAGCAACAACTATCTCACCAACGGAATGGGATATTCGAGCATCAGCCCGGGAAACAATCCGCAGTACGGGCTGGCGTATTCCCAATTCAGGAATGGCATCGTCTACGACCCCGCGTCACTGCATGTCGTGAACCTCGATCCCGGCATCAATAGCCCCAAGGGTGCCCTGGGCAGTCCCAGCGCCAGCGCGATCACTTACGATCCGAGCGGCGCACGTCCCACTCGCGTCAACCAGTGGAACATCGCCATCCAGCGGAAGCTGTCGGCAAATATGTCGCTGGAAGCGGCGTACGTCGGCAATCGCGGTGTGTGGGAGCAGCAAGGCGGTCTGGTGAATCCGAATGCGATTACGCCGGCCCGCTTCAAGGCATACGGCGTCGACCTGACCAACGCCGCTACCCGAACCATACTGACCTCGCAGATTTGCTCCACTGCCGCGGTAAACGCCGGATTCACGCTGCCCTATGCCGGTTTCCCGTGCACGGCAACCGTGGCGCAAAGCCTGCGGCCATTCCCCGAATATTCGGTTTCCCTGGCGCCGCAATTCGCGAACCAGGGCAACAGCTTCTACGACTCGCTCCAGGTGAAATTCGTCAAGCGCGTATCGTACGGGCTGGATATCAGCTCTAATTACACCTTCTCCAAAACGGAGAACATCGGCGGGTACATCAATGCCGACCCGAGCAACCGCACCATTCAAAAGGGCCTGGATTCGAATTACTATCCGCACATCCTGGTCTCGGCCATCACTTACCGGACTCCCAAGGCGACCGCCAGTAAGTGGATTCGTCAACTCACGGGCGACTGGACGTGGTCGGGCGCCCTGCGCTACGCCAGCGGCAGTTTGATCGCCGCGCCGCAATCGCAGGTAAGCAAAATCAATCAGTACAACTTCGCGTCCGGAACCCCGATGATGCGGGCCCCCGGCGTTCCGTTGTACCTGACCGACATCAACTGCCGCTGCATCGATCCCAACAATATCAACCAGCGGATCCTCAACCCGGCCGCATGGGTCGATGTGGGCGCCGGGCAGATCAGCCCCGGCTCCGGCTACTACAGCGATTATCGCGGACCCCATCAGGTGAGCGAGAACATGAACTTCGGACGCACCTTCCAGTTTCGCGAGAGAATGAGTCTCAACGTGCGCGCCGAGTTCTTCAATGTCTTCAATCGCGTCACCTTGGGTACCCCGAGTTCGGGTAATCCGACCCAGACTACGTCCGTCAATAACCTGACGGGCGCGATCAGCGGCTTCGGATACTACAGCGTCGGGAGTTCCAGCAATGCAGGCGGCCAGCGCATCGGCCTCCTGGTGGCTCGCTTCCAGTTCTAGGAAACGGGGCGGGCCGGCTTGACTGGCCCGCCCCACAACTCCAGGTGACCTCTTCATGACCAAACTTCTGTTGTGCCTTGCCGCGGTATTAGGCGCCGCCATGCCCGGAACCGCCGCAGTCGACGTGCCGACCGCCGATCCCGGCGTTTATCTGCACCACTTCGAGTACGATCCACCGGCGGGCGCCACGCCGCAAAAAGTCTCGGTAGGCGGTGAGTTCAACAACTGGTCGGAGTCCGCCATTCTCATGAAGGCGGACGGCCAGGGCCACTTTGTCGCCGACGTCAAACTCGCCGAGGGTCCGCATTCCTATCGCTTCTTCGTGGACGGCGCATGGGTCAACGACAGCGCGCAACACAGCGACGCTGACCTGGAAGAATCGAACGGCATCCGCGGCCACAATTCCGCCGTGATGGTGGGGCCGGACGGAAGCAGCCTGCAGAAGCCGCAGCCGGGCCGCATCACCGTCGACGGCTTGCATTATGTGCCCGGCAGTATTCGTTACTTCGACCCGATTTCGGTCCGCGAAGCTCGTATTGCGCTCGGCGCGCAGGCCGGGAATCTGACCGGCGCCGCCGTGTATTCACAGGTCGGGCAAACCTGGCGGCGCGATAATATTTACCTGACCGGCACTCGCGCAGGCATGGACTTCTTTGGCGGCGTCGTGCTCGCGCAGTCGCCCAACCTGACCTATTTTTTCGAATTGAAGGACGGCGCAACCACGGCCTATTACGCCGGCGGCAAGTACCTTTCCAAGATCGCCGACGCGCGCCAAAATGCCTGGCACAGCTCGATGCGGCCGGCATTCGATACGCCGGATTGGGCCCAGCATGCCATCTGGTATCAGATTTTCCCCGAACGATTCCGCAACGGCGAGAAGGGCAACGACCCCGCGAACGTCGTGCCCTGGACCATCAAATGGGCGCAGCCCGCACCGGCCGGCGGCGGACGCGGCATGGGCGGCCCTGGCAATCGCCATTACGGCGGCGATATTCAGGGCATTCAAGCCGAACTTCCGTACCTGCGAAGCCTGGGCGTCACGGCCATTTATCTCAACCCGGTTTTCCGCTCGCCGAGCATCCACAAGTACGACACCACGGATTACCTCCACGTCGACGAAGCCTTCGGTCAGCCGATCGACCCCGCCGAGATCGCCGGCGAGATCCCCGAGGATCCCGCTACGTGGAAGTGGACCAAGTCCGACAAGGTCCTGCTGGATTTCCTGGCCGAGGCACACCGTCAGGGCTTCAAAGTCGTCCTCGATGGCGTCTTCAATCACGCCGGCGGACAGTTCGGTCCCTTTCTGGACGTGAAGCAGAACGGCCAGAAATCCAAATACGCCGACTGGTTCAACATCAGCAAGTGGGATCCCGTCACGTGGATCAGTTTCGGCGGCCGCGCAGGCGGCAACATGCCCGAATTGAAGAAGGATCCGGTCACCGGCCTCACCGCCGGTCCGCGCGATTACTTCCTCAACGTGACGAAGCGATGGCTGGCGCCCGGCGGCGACCCATCGCGCGGCGCGGACGGCTTCCGCCTGGACTACGCGCAGAATGTCCCCCGCCCGTTCTGGGTGACCTACCGGAAAGCAGTCAAATCCGTAAAGCCCGAAGCCTATATCACGGGTGAAATCTGGACGGCCGCCAGCAGCTACCTGAGCGGCGATGCGTGGGACGCAACCATGCAGTACCAGTTCTCCAACGCACTGCAGTCGTTCTTCATCGGCGGTTCGAAGAAGCCCATCACAGCCACCGTTCTCGCCAAAAACCTCGCCGACCTCATCACGATTAATCCGTTCCAGGTCGCGCTCAACCAGATGAACCTGCTGGATAGTCACGACACGGACCGCTGGGCATCGCGCTTTGTGAATGCCGACCGGCCGCCTCCGCCTCCCGATCCCGCCGCCGGCCGCCGCGGCAGTTACAATCTCTCCAGACCCACCGATCTGGAATGGCAGCGGATGGAGCAATCCATTGCCGTGCAGATGACGTCCGCCGGCGCTCCGATGGTGTATTACGGCGACGAGGTCGGCATGTACGGCGCCAGCGATCCCGATGACCGCCAGCCGATGATCTGGAAAGATCTGCCGCCCAACGACGATCCCGAGGTGAAGTTCAATCAGCATTTGTTCGACAAGTACGCGCGGCTCATCGCCATCCGCCGCAAGTTCGCGACGCTGCAGACCGGCTTCACGCACGCCGTGCTGGCCGATGACGCGCGCAACATCCTGGTATACAGCCGCGATCTGGGCGATTCACATATTTACGTGCTGGTAAACCGAAGCGGCGACATGCAGTCCGTCGATCTGCCGCTCGGCCCGGCGGCCTCCGACTCCGCCCTGATCGACTGGCTCGATCCGGCCCAAACCGTAATGCAGAACGCCCCGCCAACTGCGCGCGACGGACGGCCGCAAATTCAGACACTCCCGGGCGTCAAGCCGGCCGTGGTGTCCCACAACGGCAAGGCCACGGTTTCCGTCAAGCCGTGGGGCACGATGATCCTCGCTCCAGCCGGCGCGAACTAAGGTCTCGATCGTTATGAAGTGGCCGTTGCGCCAAACATCGTTCGCGTCCATTTCCTGCCCACCGGCAAGGCCAGGGACCGCACGCAGATGATGGATCCGTCATTTGAACCGGTAGGCACGGACTCGGTAATTATCCGCAATAACGGCTCGACGCAGACTCTGACATCCCCGGAGATGCGCGTAATCGCCGGGGGCACGCTCCTGTCGGTCGAAGTGCGGGACCCGGCCGGAAAGGCGCTCCTGAAACTGCGGGGCGCGACCCTGACTCACGACGAAAACGAAAACATCCGGGGCATCAAGGGACTGGAACTGCGCGTCCACCAGGCGAGCGTCAGCGTAGCCAGCGAAGGCGCCCCGCTCAACAGATTCGCTTCGGAAACGGCATTCCGCTCGTCCGGGGCCAGCCGGGCTGGTTTTCCGGCGTCGACAAATTCGGCCCCGTCACGGAAGTGGACCTGCCGGTCGAGGCCAAAGCCCGTGCATTGAAGCTGTCCGCGCGTTGACAACTGGTGCGGTAGGCTAGGAGATATCGCTTATGTTTAACCGATTCGCATTCGTAACGCTGCTCGCGGTGGCTTCCACCTCGCTGTTTGCGCAGCCGCCGGCCGCGCCTCAGACCGCCCCGCGTAAAGGAACTCGCGGAAATCCCAAGGACACGGAAGTGTGGGAGCCGGAACCCAAGGTCGTGAAACCCGGCGCGACGGACGCCGCCCCGCCCTCCGATGCGATCGTCCTGTTCGACGGAAAGAATCTCGACGAGTGGGTGTCCACGCGCGATAAGTCGCCTGCCCCGTGGGTTGTCAAAGACGGAGTGCTCATCGTCAGCAAAGCGAGAGGTTCCGGAAACATCGAGACGAAGCGCTCATTCCGCAATTACCAGCTCCATATCGAATGGAAGATCCCCGAGGACGTGACCGGCAAGGATCAGGAGCGCGGTAACAGCGGCGTATTCCTGGCGTCGACAGGCCAGGGCGATTCCGGATACGAGCTGCAGATTCTGGATTCGTACAACAATCGCACATACTCCAACGGCCAGGCCGGCAGCATCTACAAACAGGCGATCCCGCTGGCGAATCCCGCCCGCAAACCCGGCGAGTGGCAAACCTACGACGTGATCTGGAAGGCGCCCGTCTTCAATGGCGACGATTCCGTCAAGACTCCGGCCATCGTCACCGTCTTCTTCAACGGCGTGCTGGTGCAGGACCATTTCGAGTTGGCCGGCGAGACGCTCTACATCGGCAAGCCGTTCTACAAGAAATACGACACGGCCCCCATCAAATTGCAGGCGCACCCCGACCCGAGTCCTGCCATCAGCTTCCGCAATATCTGGGTTCGCGAACTCAATTAGCACCGCGGCGCGGGCAGCCATGCGTTACAGTATTGTTTTCGGATGCCCAGGACTCATTTAGGAATCGCGACCACCGACGGCGTTTCGGTTTGCGATCATCTCGCGCGCTGCGCCGCGGTTGCAATTATCGAAATTCAGGACGGCGCGGCAGTCTCCAGGTCGCTGCGGTCCCGCGATACCGGAGCGTGCGGCAATCACGGCAGCTTCCTCGACCTGCTTGGCGGATGCGAAGCGGTGATCTGTGGCGGCATCGGACAGGGCGCCGTCAACGCGCTGGCGTCCGCCGGGATCCGGTCGATCGTCCTGTCGGGCGCGATGTCGATCGAGGACGCCGCCGCCGGGTATCTCGCCGGATCGCTGGTCACCACCGACGAGAGAGTCTGTCTCTGCGGCTAATCAGATCTGCCGCGTAACGCCGTATCGTACTTTGAGCTGGATGTCTTTCCTTTTCCAGCCCGGTGGAGTGGAAGAACGCGCATCCGCTTCGACGGGCTGCTTTCGGGCACGGCGGATGCTTCCGGCGGGGTGAGCCTGGGGCTTTGCTTTATCACCTATACAGGACACATCGACACCGGCAGCGGATTCGGCGTCAACAATACGCAAATTGGCGGGAACTGCGGAGGCGCGAGCAGCAACAGCGTGACGGGGCGCACCGGTTCGATCGCGACTGGGTTCATCGACCTCGCGCCCGGTTTGAATCAGATGACGTTCGACTCCACGCTGATATTGCGTGTGTTCGGCGGCGCCCCCGATTTCATGAACACCGCCGTTGGGAGTGTTCCCGAACCGGCATCACTGGGACTCGCAGGCATCGCGCTGACAGCCAGCGGACTCCTCCGCCGTCGACGACGCACGGCTTAGCCCTGCTTTGAGGCGCGGGCTTCCGCTTCGCCCAGCCATCCGCGCCGCACGCGCTCGGCCGGGATGCCGGAGAGGTACGGCTTGATGTCCAGAATCGGCGTGCCGTCCAACATGTCGACGCCGCGGACGCGCAGCGCCGCGCCTTCTCGCGACAGCAACTCAACCACGGTGAGGCCGATGGGATTCGGCCGCCGCGGAGAGCGGGTCGTGAACACGCCGTGCGGGCGGTTGTCGCTCGGCGGACTCGCCAGAAGATCGAATCCCTCGGAGCGGTCGAACGCCCAAATCACGAAAAGGTGGGAGAATCCTTCGATATCCGTGAGTCCGGCTTCCAGGTCGGCGCGCAATTCCAAGCTCCCTTCGGCCTGATGCTGCGCGCCCAGTCCCTTGGGAATATCCTTCGTGTTTTTGTACGGGCTCCGGACGTACCCGATGGGTTGCATGGAAAACATGAGTCGAGTCTCCGTGCCCACCATACCAAAGTCCGCCTTGAGGCGCGATAATCGGGAAACGGATCTGTCTATGCTTCGATTGACTGCTGTATCCCTCATCGGTCTTACCATCACCTTGGCGGTGGCTCTAGCTCAACCGCCCGCCACCGTCCAACCTCCCGCTGTCGCCACTGCGCCCGGCCGTGGACCTCGCCGTGCCGCGCCCACCCGCGATCCGCATACCGAAGGATATGTACAGGCGAAGGAGTTGCCCGACGGCGAGAACGCGTCCCCGCGCAAAGACGGCAACTTCATCATTGGTCCCACACACCCGGCCGCGCCGGAGATGACGGCGCAGGAGAACGTGCCGCACGGCGCGATTTACAACTTCACCATGGAATCCGCCGACAGCAAGTTCTATCCCGGCATCGCGCGCGATAGCAGCCCGGCCGGCCAGCCGCGTCCCGAACCCGGCACGCGCAGAGTGCTCAGCAGTCATCCTGCTCCGTACACACGCAAGGTCGCGGTCTACGTGCCCAGCCAGTATGTGGCGGGCACCGCCGCGCCGTTCGTCGTCGGCGCCGACGGACCGGACCAGGGACTCTTCGTCGCGCTGGACAATCTCATCGCCGCGCACAAGCTGCCGCCGATGATCGCGATCTCTATCGGCAACGGCGGCGGCGACGGTCCGGCCAGCGAGCGCGGATTGGAGTACGACACCATGACGGGTAAGTACGCGGAATTCGTCGAGGCGGAAGTGCTGCCGCTCGTCGAGAAGCAGTACAACGTGAAACTGACCAAAGATCCCGAAGGCCGCGCCACCATGGGAGGCAGTTCGGGCGGTTCGGTGGCATTTGGGATGGCGTGGTTTCATCCCGAGCTCTATCACCGCGTCCTCACTTACTCGGGGACATACGTGAATCAGCAATTCCCGGTCGACCCGGAGTTACCCCACGGCGCTTGGGAGTTGCATGAGCACCTCATCCCCGCGAGTCCGGTGAAGCCGCTGCGCGTCTGGATGGAAGTGGGCGACCGCGACAACGGCGGGACGGGCGACCTCTTGCACGACTGGGTGGTCGCGAACGAGAATATGGCCAAGGCGCTGGCGGCCAAGGGCTACCATTACCAGTTCGTGTTTGCGCGCGACGCGGGCCACACCGATGGCAAGGTGAAAAAGCAGACTCTGCCCGAAGCGCTCGAATACATATGGCAGGGCTACCCAATCGCGGGTTCTAAGTAAAGGATGACCGTGCTACTCACAAGAAGATCGTTGGCTCTGTCCATCACACCCTGCTTGCTTTTGGCCAAGGCAGCGCGGAAGACGCGGAATGGTCGCGCTTTCTTGCGTGGTGCAAGCGCACACGCAGGCATTTAAGGGCGGTCCGGCAGGTGTGCTTACCGGGTACAAACAGCAACTCACGGCTGACGGAATGGCGACGGCGGAGGTCGAGCGAGTCATCGCGCGCCTGCGGCAGCGGGCTCTCGACCTCGGAATGGGCCAGGGCCGCAATACGGTGTTCGTTGCCCAAAAGGGCTGGGATGTCACCGGCATCGATCTTTCCGATCTGGGTGTGGCCAAAGCGAAGGAACAGGCCGGCAGCCTCGGAGTAAAGATCGATGCTCGCGTGGAGGCATCGCCACTGCCATCAAGCCTGAAGGCTTGGCGATCGTCGAAGGCGTGGCATCTGGTGGAACCCTCGATGCACTGCTGCAGGCCTGGTCGAAATGGGAGCCCACGAAACTGCGACTGCTCCGCCTGGCTGCGAAAGCCTGCCTGAACAGCTCGCCGTGAATTCCCCGATGGCCGCTCCAAGCGGTCGACCACCAGAACTTCGACCGGACCTCTGCCCGGCGACACTTTCAGGCCGAGTTGCTCCTGAATCGCGGCGAACAGCGAAGGCCCGGCTCGTCTCGTCGATCACCGGACGGTCGAGCCCCAGTCGGGCGGAAAGCGTGATGCCCGCGAATGATGCCATCGTCGGTCCGATGGCGCATTGGCCGGGCCGGCGCCGGATGGCTCAGTTCGCGATGGATCTTCAGTTGAAACCTGCCTTCGAGCAGCACCTGGAGCATGGGACCGTACATCTGGTCGATGGTCGCGTTGCCGGCCGGACGGCCTTCGATATCGAACATGTCGGAGCCGGCCCAGTCAGGGAGTCCGAGGACCTGCAGCAGCTTCCGATCGGGCGTAGGGCCATTGGGCAAACGTGCCGGACGCGGCCTGAATGACACGGCATGCGGGCGGCTACCAGGAGTGATCAGGCCCGCGATCAGCAGCAGCGCCGTCCGCACCTCGTTCAGAAACCCGAGGGTGTGAACCACGCTTCCGCGGACTAACGTCGACCAGATCAGGCTCCCCAGACCGAATTGAACCGCGGCGCCCACACATGCCGCCATCGGCCACTCATCGCCGGGCGCGCATCGTCGACGATGCACGAGCAGTTCCGGGCCGAACCGCCGCCGGAATTCGGGCGGATGCAGCCGGACCAGCCAACCCTACAGCGGCGCGTGATTTCCAGGGAGAGCAACCGCCGGCCAAGCGAGGTCAGCCGTAGTAACGTGGCCGGCGGATCGCCGTCCGCCCGCGTCCTTGCGGGGCGTGCCGGTCCTCTCCATCGGGCGCGAGCAGAAAACTTTTCTCTTGACGCACCGCCTACATTTCAACTATTGTTGAAGTGTTGAAGTGATATGAAGAAAGCTACGCCGGAAGAGATCACGCGGTTTGCTGACATGCTGGCCGCCATCGGAGCCGAACCCCGGCTTCGCATCACGCAGCTTCTTCTGACGGCCCATCCCGACGGCATGGTGGCCGGCGAGATCCAGCAGGAACTCGGCATCAGCGCGTCCAACCTCTCGCACCATTTGGACAAGCTGAAGAATGAGGGCGTCATCGGCGTCAAGCGCGAGGGCAGCTTCCTCCGCTACACCGCCAATGCCGACGCCTTACAGGATCTCCTCGCCTTCCTCTTCTCGGAATGCTGCACCCGCAGTAAAGCTGTCAAACCCGACAAGATTATTCAACTGTGCAAATAGAACAGGAGCAGATCATGAGCACGGACATCAAAGAAGTCGTGAAGGAAAAGTACGGCCAGGCCGCCCTGCGCGTCACCACGGGCGGAAGTTGCTGCTGCGGCGCCGCTCCGGCAGACCAGCACTGCGCCGATCCCATCACCAGCAATCTTTACAATGCCGACCAGACCGGCATCTTGCCGGAAGCGGCGGTGCTCGCTTCGCTCGGCTGCGGCAACCCCACCGCGCTCGCCGAACTGAAGCCCGGCGAGACCGTCCTCGATCTGGGTTCCGGCGGAGGCATCGACGTACTGCTTTCCGCCCGCCGCGTCGGCCCGGCCGGTAAGGCTTACGGCCTCGACATGACCGACGAAATGCTCGCCCTCGCCAACGAAAACAAGCACAAAGCTGGCGCCGGGAACGTCGAGTTCCTCAAGGGCGAGATCGAGCACATTCCGCTGCCCGACAACACCGTCGACGTGATCATCTCCAACTGCGTCATCAACCTGAGCGCGAACAAAGACAGCGTCTTCAAGGAAGCGTTCCGCGTCCTCAAACCGGGCGGCCGCTTCGCCGTATCCGACGTGGTGACCCGCGGCGAAATGTTGCCGGAGATCCGTAAGAACGTGCTGCTGTGGGTTGGCTGCGTGGCCGGCGCGCTCGAAGAAAACGAGTACAAGGGAAAGCTCGCCGCCGCCGGATTCGAAGACATCGACATCGAACCCACCCGCATCTACAAAGCCGAAGACGCCCTCTCCTTCCTCAAAGATCAGGGACTCGACGCCGAAGCCATCGCACCGCAGATCGACGGCAAGTTCATGAGCGGATTTATCCGCGCGCGCAAGCCTGCCGCCAAGGCATGCTGCGGACCCACCTGCTGCTCGTAAAGGAACTCTCATGACCCTGTTCGAGCGCTACCTCTCGGTATGGGTCGCCTTCTGCATGACGGCCGGCATCATCCTCGGCAAGATGCTGCCGTCCGCCGTCCAGGCCGTCCGCGGCTTGGAATTTGGACAAGGCAGCCACATCAATGTGCCCATCGCCGTGCTGATCTGGCTCATGATTACTCCCATGATGATGAAGGTTGATTTCGGCGCCATCCGCAACGTGCGCCGAAAGCCGGCCGGCCTCATTGTGACCCTCGTGGTCAACTGGCTGGTTAAGCCCTTCTCCATGGCGCTGCTGGCGTGGCTCTTCTTCCGCTTCGTGTTTAGCAGTTTCATGACCGGCGCCGAGGCCGACCAATACATCGCCGGATGCATCATCCTGGCCGCCGCGCCCTGCACCGCCATGGTCTTCGTCTGGAGCCACCTCACCAACGGCGACCCCGCGTACACACTGGTGCAGGTGTCGGTCAACGACCTCATCATGCTGGTCGCTTTCGTGCCCATCGTGCAGTTCCTTGTCACCGGAGCATCGTCGCTGACCGTGCCCTTCCGCGTGCTGCTGTACTCCGTCATCGTGTTCATCGTCATTCCGCTGGCGGCCGGTACGCTGCTTCGTCTGCGGCTGATCCGGTCGCGCGGCCGGATCTGGTTTGAGAAAATGCTGCTGCCCCGCTTCGCTCCAGTGACTATCACGGCGCTGCTGGCGACGCTGGTCTGTATCTTCGCCTTCCAGGCTGATAACATCACCAGTAAGTTTTTCCATGTCGTCCTGATCGCAGTCCCGATCACGCTCCAGGTGTACATGAACTCCTCGCTCGCTTACGGCCTGATGCGCTTGCTGAAGGTCGAGCATTCCGTGGCCGCTCCGGGCGCGCTGATCGGCGCCAGCAACTTCTTCGAACTAGCGGTGGCCACGGCGATCGCGCTCTTCGGGCCGGAATCGGGCGCGGCGCTGGCGACCGTGGTCGGCGTACTCGTGGAGGTCCCGATCATGCTGTCCGTATGCGCGGCATGCAATCGCACGCGCCATTGGTTCGTATTCCAACCCGCCGGGAGCCGGCCATGAGCAAGCCCACCGTCCTGATTCTCTGCACCGGGAATTCGGCCCGCAGCCAGATGGCGGAAGGCCTGCTGCGCCATGAGGCCGGCGACCGCTTCGAAGTCTACTCGGCCGGCACCAAACCAGGCACGGTTCGACCGGAAGCCATCGCCGTCATGGCCGAGATCGGCATCGACATCTCCGGCCACCGGTCGAAGTCCGTGGATGAATTCGCGGGCCGCGATCTCGATTACGTCATCACGGTCTGCGACAACGCCCGCGAGGCCTGCCCGATTTTCCCGGCGAAAACGCAGCGCCTGCACTGGCCGTTCGAAGACCCGGCAACACTCGAAGACTTCCGCAAAGTGCGCGACCAGATCCGAGAGCGAATCAGAGCGTGGGCACCGACCGGTCCTAGGTAGCATACGAGGTCGGCGCGTCCCGCGCATGCTGCCACCATTCGAGCTCGACTCGGCGATCTCTCCGGTGAACTCCGCGACACGGCGGTATTGGCCCGCTCGCACGATCGACAGCCCGCGCCCACCGAACCCGTTCGCGACGAACAAGCCGCGGCAGGCATTCATGGACCGTCGACAACGGCGACGCGCCGGATCCCGGCCACGGCGCATGATACTGGCCGAGGCTGCGATATCATGCAGCCATGGCGCACACCGGTGCCATCCACATCGGCACGTCAGGCTTCCACTACCGTCACTGGAAAGGGCCGTTCTATCCGGAAAAGCTGCCCGCTTCCAAGATGCTGGACTATTACGCGCAGCACTTCGACACGGTCGAACTGAACAACACGTTCTACCGCCTGCCGCTTGAAACTGGCCTCGAAAACTGGCGGACCAAGAGCCCGCCTGGATTCTGCTTCGCCGCCAAGGGCAGCCGCTTCCTGACCCATATGAAGAAGCTGAAGGATCCCGAGATCGGGCTGGAGCGCTTCTTCGAACGGATCGACCGCCTGCGTCCCAAACTCGGACCCATCGTGTTTCAACTCCCGCCGTTTTGGGAGGTGGACGAAGCAAGGCTGGAAGGCTTCCTGCACGCTCTCCCCAAGCGGCATCGCTACGCCTTCGAGTTCCGCAATCCCACGTGGCACAACGACCGGATCAACCGCATTCTCCGCAAACACAATGCCGCGTTCTGTATCTTCGAAATCGCCGGCTTCGCTTCGGAATTCCCCATCACGGCCGACTTCACCTATATCCGGCTGCACGGCCCCGGCGGCGCCTATCAGGGCAGCTATTCCCAGGCGACGCTGCAACACTGGGCCGACCGGATCAATGCCTGGCGCAAGGAACTTCGCGCCGTCTACACCTATTTCGACAACGATCAGGCCGGATACGCCGTCGAAAACGCGCTCACGCTTAAGAGTGTAATAGGATGAGGACGGCATGCGTCGATTCATATTATTCCTACTCTGCGCGACCGCGGCGGCCGCGCAGCCAACGATTTTCGTAGTCGGCGATTCGACCGCGAGCAATGGCGGCGACAAGGGCTGGGGCGATCAATTCGCGTCCTATTTCGACCTCTCCAAGGTGAACGTGGTCAATCGCGCGATTGCAGGCCGGAGCGCGCGCACGTACACGAAGGAAGGCCGCTGGGACAGGGCGGCCGCCGATCTGCAACCCGGCGACTTCGTCCTGATTCAGTTCGGCCATAACGACGGCGGGGCGCCCGATCAACCGCCGTATCGCGGCGATCTTCCGGGACTCGGCGCGGAGCAGAAGGAAGTCACCACAGCCAACGGTCAGCCGGAAACCGTCCACACCTTCGGCTGGTATCTGCGGAAATTCGTGCGCGAGGCCAGGCAAAAAGGCGCGACCCCGATTCTGCTTACGCCCACCGTGCGCAACATCTGGACGGGCGCAAATGTGGAGCGCCAGTTGGGCCACTTCTCCGAGTGGACAAAGCAGGTCGCGAACGCCGAGGGCGTGATGTTCCTCGACGAATCCAATGCGATCGCCGACGCGTACGAGAAACTCGGCCCCGAAAACGTGAAGGCATACTTCCCCATCGATCACACGCACACCAGTCCGGAGGGCGCGGACCTGAACGCGTCCATCGTCGTGGCGACGCTGAAAGCCGCCAAATCGCCGGCCGTCGCGTTCCTCTCGCAGAAGGGCCAGGCGGTGGCTGCCTACCCTGCCCCGCCCAGACTGCCCACGCTGTTTCTGATCGGCGATTCGACGGTGCGCAACGGCCGCGGCGATGGCTCCAACGGCCAGTGGGGCTGGGGCGAGCCCCTCGTGGACCTCTTCGATGCATCGAAGATCAACGTGGTCAATCGCGCGGTCGGCGGATTGAGCAGCCGGACGTATCTGACGGGCGGCCATTGGGATCGCGTACTGGCCATGCTGAAACCCGGGGACTTCGTCATGATGCAGTTCGGCCACAACGATTCCGGCCCCCTGGACGATGCGGCGCGGGCGCGCGGCACGCTAAAGGGCGCCGGCGGCGAGACGCAGGAGATTGACAA
>Ga0207695_10002069_pt1 | contig 30582 bp, 26 predicted proteins | sample KBSC54metaG_FD_184354 | JGI IMG/M metagenome (GOLD analysis project Ga0207695, IMG submission 184354) | Corn rhizosphere microbial communities from Kellogg Biological Station, Michigan, USA - KBS C5-4 metaG (SPAdes) (version 2) | ecosystem: Host-associated > Plants > Roots > Rhizosphere > Soil...
CCCAAAAGCCGTCAATCGGCATTTCTTTTAGGTTCGGTGACTGCAACCAGCCCCAAAGCCTTTTTTCATCTAATTCACCTTTTTCATTCGGATCATAAGGGATGATCGCAGGCACAATTCTTTCAGCCGCAATAATGCGATGCGTGTATTCATCGTGATTACCACACAGGTTATCAACGATGACATTGGTAACTTCTTCCATACGCTGCCTAAATTTTAAAATTAAATCAATGGCGCGCGGGCTATTGGGTCCGCGATCGGTGTTATCCCCCATGAAAATGACACGTGCTGTGGTTGTCATTGGAAGCGCGCGGATTTTTTCCTCAATCGCATCCAACATCGTCACAAGCATGCTATTATGGCCATGAATATCGCCAATCGCGAAAATGGTAGTATTTTCAGGGATTTTACCAGTACGCCAGTCCAGTGCTGCAGCAGTCATTTTAAATTTCTCTGGTTTTTAAGTTTAGGGGCTTTAAATAGCATCCCCTGCCCCCGCCATGCAAGAAAAACCTACCCGGCACTTCCAATTCCACCCAAAACATGGGATAAACCGCCGCCTTTTAAATCCAACGGGGAAGCAAACCATGCCTAAAAAATCTAAAAAATACGTCGTCCTGGGTGGTGGCGGGTCTTTCGGCCTCCATACCTCTAAATACCTGCTCGAAAATGCCGATGCGGAAAAGGTGATTTCCATCGGCCGCAACCCGCCCAAACAACGCGCCTTTACCATGGGCGTGGGCGAAGGCGACAAACGTTACAGCTATCATCCCATTCATATTAATTATGAATTGGATATTTTGATGGAGTTATTAGATAAAGAAAAACCGGATGTGATCATCAATATCGCGGCGCAAGGTGAAGGCGCGGCGTCCTTCACAAAATCTTGGCGCTTCTTTGATACCAACTGTACCGCTTTGTCCAAATTTGCGGAAGAATTAATGGCGCGGGATTACATGGAGCGTTTTATTCAAATCGGCACGTCGGAATTATACGGCTCCGTCCATACCCCATCCAAGGAAACAGATCCCATCGTGCCGTCCAGCCCCTATGCGGCGTCAAAGGCGGCCTTTGATATGTACCTCATCACTATGGCGCGTTTCAAAAAATTCCCGATGAATATCATTCGTCCGTCAAATGCCTATGGTTCGGGGCAGCAGTTGCACCGCGTGATTCCAAAGGCGATTTTGTTCGGCTTGACCGGCCAAGTTCTACCGCTTCACGGCGGCGGTGCGGCGGAAAAATCTTACATCCATAGCCGCGATTTTGCGCGCGCGATTTATTTGGTTTCAGAAAACGCGCCGCTGGGCACTGTTTACAACGCGGGACCAAAAGAACCCACCTCCATCCGCCGTGTGGTCGAAATGGTCGCGGAAACACTGGGCATACCATTTGAAAAATTGTGCCAGGTATCCGGTGAACGCCTGGGCCAGGATGGGCGCTATTGGCTTGACAGTACTGCGATTAAAAATGATGCGGGCTGGGAGCCGCAAGTGACGTGGGAAGAAGGCCTCAAGGAAACCGCAGATTGGGTCAAAGCCAATTTTGACGAACTATCCGGCCTGCCTACGGAATTCCGCCTGCGCGCCTAATCCGTCCGGTGTACGATCCGTTTTTGCATTCCCAACTGCCGCTGCGCCCGGGCAAAGCGGCAGTTGCCTTGCTGTTGCTGCCGGACGAAAAATACCTGCTGCAATTGCGCGATCCTTTGCCGCACATTTTTTACCCCGATCACTGGGGCTGTTTTGGCGGCGGGGTTGAAGATGGCGAAACGCCGCCTGAAGCCTTGGTGCGCGAACTCCGCGAAGAACTCAATTTGAAAATCACAGCGGAACAGCTGGCTTATTTTACACGTTTCACATTTGACTTTAACTTTGTCGCATTAGGAAACATTGAGCGCCATTACTATATTTTGCAGCTTGAAAATACGGACGGCCTGGAATTGGGCGAAGGTGCAGATATGCGCGCCTTCACGGCCGAAGAAGCACTCAATACCCTGCGCCTAATGCCTTATGATTCATTCGCGATCTGGATTCATTACGCCCAGCAGCGGTTTAGATAATTAAAGTGGGATTAATACTGACTTGCCGAGTCGTAGCGGGCGTGTCACCACTCCGCCTTCGCCCAAAAATTTTTTAGGCGGCGGCGCCTGTCACGTTAAGGGGCTAGCCTTCCATAAAGTGGCCGAAGCCTTTTAATGAATCAATGCGATCGAAGACAATTTTTGTGACAACCAGGAGGGGGGTTGCCAATATGGCCCCAGGAATACCCCACATCCAATACCAAAATACCAATGCGAGAACCACCAATACTGGGTTAATGGTAAATCTTTTCGCTAATAGCATTGGTGTTACAATCTGCCCTTCTAGCAAATGAACAAGAAAATATAATCCCACCGGAAGCAGCGCCTCACCAATATTATCCTTTGCTGTCAGCTCCACTACAGAAAGGATAACGGTATTCGTGAGCGGACCTAAGATAGGAATATAATTTAATAAGAACGCGAATGTACCCCATAGAATGGCATCGCCTGTATCCGTAAAATACATAATTATCGTCGTTAGAATTCCAACACCCAAGTTCATTAAAGTAATCGTAGCCAAGTAACGAGACATGTCACTTTCTACTTGCTGTGAAATTCCGACCGCCCGTTTCTTCTCATGAAAGTTAGGCAAAACTTCAACTAACCGACGCAAGAATGTATCGCCTGACATTAACAAGAAAAATAAAATCAAAATCGTTTGGAACAGACCACTGGCGAAATTACGTGTCCCTTTTAAGAGTTGTCCTAAAAAAGTAGAGTCAGAATTTTGCACGACAACGGCTGGGGCAACAGAGCCCGACGTGGTAGTTGTCACGCTGGTTGTTACTGTTTCAGCATTGTGCAACGCACCCTGAATGCCTTTGAATGGTGATTGTAGCTCAACGAGCTTATGCTGAATTTGTGGCAATACGATGGGCAGTCTTTGCGTCCAAGTATTTGCAGGACCAGAAAGAGTTACGCCCAGACCGAATAAGAATAAAATTAACCCTGCGATTAGAACAATGGCGGCTAGCGCACTTGGAATTTTTGCTTTTGCAAAGATGCGCATAAGAGGTTGGAAGACCAAATTTAAAATAAAAGCTAAAACAATTGGTAGAATTATTTCTGCCGCCAGATTGCACACGGTTAAAACTGCAATAGTAAAGATTCCGCCCAAAAATATGGTTTGTGCACTTGGCACCGGGATTTGTTCTGCGGTAGTAGAAGTAAGATTGTCAGTGTCCATCTTATAAATGTGCACATATGCAATGCAATCAGTCTAGTTAAGAAAGACTTAAAAACCTAAGGTCATATTAAATCTTTATACCAGATTAATATTAGGCAAATCAGCCTGGCCTGCTCGTGTTCCCTGTGCAGCTCACACTTAATTCCCATCTAGGCTTTACTGCTGAACACCAATCTTTTTTGCATGCAGACAACAGGGTAAGCCTTAACGGCCGAGATCAATTTGTTTTCGTGTGGTTAAAGCGCCCGTACCAGCGCCAACCGCGCCGCCGACCAGCGCACCAGCAACTGGATTTGCACCTAGGACTGAGGCACCTACGGCACCGGTACCGGCACCAATACCTGCACCTGATAGCGCCCGTTCCCCAGTGCTATTGCCACAAGCAGAAAGGGAAATAACGGTTAAAGCCATGATGATTAAAGGTAGTTTATTTTTCAACATTTTTTGATCTCCGGTTGGAAGTTATAAAATATTATTCTCAATGGCGTTGTCTCACGATTACCATATGCTGGGTATAAAATAAACAAACGGCAAAAAAGCGGCTAGCTAGCATTAGGATACAAAATGGCGTTATGACGGAGATGATAATTATTTCTAAGATTAGGTGCAGCATGCAAAAAGCGCATTTCATAGGGCACTTGCTGGCAAAATTGGCAAAGTCAGACCAGCCTTTTCCCGCAGAATACCTAGCAATTTATTATTTCACGCCAATCCAAAATATTTAGGAGGGTCAAGCCATCAGAACTTCGATTTTCTTCTTCAATTCATCGGCATGAAATGGCTTGGATAAATAATCATTCATGCCTGCCTCAAGGCAAAGGTTGCGATCTGAGGGCAACGCCTGTGCTGTAACTGCTATTATTTTAACGGGTGTCCTACCAGTTTCATTTTCATAAGCACGCACGATACGTGTCGCCTCCAGCCCACACATATATGGCATTTGCACATCCATAATCACAATTCCATATCTGTTTGATTTGATGCAATTAACCGCTTCTAAGCCATTCATGGCAACATCATACGTGTAACCGAATTCCTCCATAAAAATAGTTGCAATTAGGATATTTGGCGCATGGTCATCCACAATTAGCGCATGCCGAGATAGCATGTCTTGCGAAACTTGCTGAGGATTTAAAGCCATAACAGATTTAATGATATTTAATATAAAGATGGAATATCCAATACTTGTAAAAAAAATTGATATATAGAAAATAAATTTCTAACCCCTTCCCGGATCTTACATTTTCTTCCTGGTGACCTGCTATTCAAGTTTAGGCCAGTTGAGCGTAAGTCCTGCGGGGTTGATATAAGGCAAATTCAAGAAATTAAAATGCAGGTTATGGCATTACTTTGACCGATTATTCAACTCGCCCCATATTTCTGATAAAATTCCTTAGATCGCGGCACATAGGGCAATAAGGCCAAAAAATTGGTTAATCCAGCGGCTCTATATCCTCTACCAGGATAGCCAAGTATTTCGTATAGGCAAAAATACGGTTGCGCGCCTGACCTGTTAATTCCTTTACAATGCCGAGTTCGGACAATTTCATGACTGCATTTGTGATAGTTGGCACAGATAATTTTAACTCTTTTGCGGCAGCGGACAGCAACAAATATGGTTTCTTCAATAGATAATCATAAACCCTATGCGTGCTGGCACCGGCCCGGCCTATTGTTTCAATGTGCGCGCGATCTTTCGCCATTAAAGATAAAATTCGTTTCATATCTTCGCTGATCTTTTGTGAAGTTTCTTGAACGCCTTCAAGGAAGAAGCAGCACCATCTCTCCCAATCACCTTTCGTACGGACATTTTGCAGTAGTTCATAATAAAGCTGACGGTGTTGTTTAAAATGCAAGCTGATATAGAGGATCGGTTCCGCCAATACGCCGTCCGCGCGAAACATCAATGTAATCAGCAGCCGCCCCAAACGGCCATTACCATCCAGAAATGGGTGAATGGTTTCGAACTGCACTTGCGCCAGTGCAGCCTTAATGAGTATCGGCAATTCTTGGTTATCATGAATGAATTTTTCTAGATCGCCCATTAAGACTTCCAGCATTTCATTGGGCGGAGGCACAAAACGCGCATTGCTCGGCCGTGTGCCTCCAAGCCAGTTTTTGGATCGCCGAAATTCTCCGGGCATTTTTGAACCTCGTCCCCCGCGCAGCAAAATCGCATGAACTTCGCGCAGCAGGCGCGCAGATAGTGGGAAACCCTTTTTCATGCGCACCAAGCCATGATTCAAAGCCGCGATATAGTTTGAAACCTCTTCAACGTCCTCTACGGGAACATTAGCCCCTTCGCCGCTTTCAAATAACAGTAAGTCAGACAATGAAGATTGCGTACCTTCAATTTGAGACGAAACCAGCGCCTCCTTACGCACATACATGTATAGAAACAGATTTACGTCCGGCAACAATTTGGCCAGCGCATCAATATGTGCCAAAGCCTGTGTCGCGCGATCCAGTAGGCCATAAAGCCCCGCCATATCCAGTGCAGGGATGGGCGGCAAAGCTGGCGGAACATATAGGCCTGATAAGTCTCGCCAGCCGTGCTGCGGGTTACATAGCTTCCCAGCCGAGAGTCAGTTTGGGGGGACGGACATACCGATTTCCAGTCTTTAATAAGAATTTCTATTATTAAAGGTTGGCACGTTATCCTTTAATAAGAAAGAAAATAGTTAAAGGTTTGGAACGTCAAATTCAGAGCCCCCAAGTCATCCAAATAGGGAAGGATAAAAACTAGGCCTCATGTTGCCCCTTTTAGGCGGCCCCTGTTCTTGCTCTGGCGTTTTCTTTACCATCGGAACCATATTAGTAGGAGGAAACCAAAAAACTGGATTCTCAGAGCTTCCGATTCTTAGAGAACTATATCTTCGAATTGGGTCCGGCACAGGATCACCTACTGTCTTTCGAACAAGAGGGGGAGCCTCTAAGAGGCCTTCTATATGGTTTTTAATTAGTATGCGCGCAGGTTTTTGCTGTAATGGGTCATGAATGCTCCAAGGTTCGTCCCTGCTTAATTGAGCACGAATTGGATCAATTAATTTATCTAGGTCTGCGAAACCTCCCCCTGTGACCTTAATAACAAAAGGCTGAAATACCGGGTCTTTGGTTGGAAATAAATATTGCATGACATAGGTAAATGCCCTGCCCCAAAATGCTGTTTGTCTTGGTTGGTTAGTTTCAAAAAAACCCGCCATATTTTTCCTATCGTCCAGGAATGATAGGCAATTAACTGCACGATCAACCACACTTTGTCTAAACGATTGCGGCATCTTTCTAAATGCCCATGCTGTCATGGCCCGCAAGGACGATTCATATGAACCAATATTACCAAATATATCATGACCGTCGTCATGGGTTGTTAAAAACATATTCCGACCTATGCCGTGCACCATAGCTTTTCGTGTTTTTGGCTTCAAACCAGAAAGAATAGCATGCGGCAGAACCAGGAAATTGGCATTGCCGCCGCCACTTCGTGGATAATAATCATAACGGATTGAATCACTTGGGGTTAATTGAACGTTCAGGAATGGACTGGACACTTCTGGATTAGAAATAACCAATAAATTCGTTTGGTGAAGTTGTTCGTTCCATTGCCCTCTAATCATCAAACTATGCATTAAATCAGGCCTATTATCACATAAGACTGCCCAGTAATAATCCTTGCGGCGTCGATCACAAATGCCTTGTTGCAGCCAATAGTCCCTACTATTTTGCGGAACGGCTTTATAAAGTTTCATATAGGTTGCGACGGCAGTTGCTTGGGTATCAAAATCAAGATCCGTAAAATCCACTACATCGGCAAATGGCAGCAAGCGCCTAAAGCTTTCAGGACTGCGCACAAGATCAGCCCCCTGTACTACGGACGGTATCCGCGGCTGGATCAATAGTTTTGAAGGTTCCGTTGCCATAATCTTATAAATTTTAACTTAAAATCGTTCCCAAATACAAACACAAAAATACTTTCATGGTCATAATCAGTTCCAACTATGATAAAACTGCGCAAATTTAAATAAAAAAGTGCTAATCAACCCTTGATTGCAGTCAGGCTTACCATTTGCCATGGCCCTAATTTACTAATAATCGGTCGCCATAACGGAATTTTGAAAGGCGAGTAAATATGGAATTTGAAAATAAACCCGAGGCAGCCAATAGCATTCCCTATCCCGAGGATAGGTTTTTTGTCCGAACTAATGGTGGGAATAACTCCATCAATACGAGAAGAATATCACAAAGCAATCTTGGATTCAATGTTGGGCATTGTTAGAATAACGCATACCATTGCCAGTGCGTGGATTTTGGCCTTAAGATTTTTCTTTAGTTGTCGTTGCCGTCGTCTCATCATAACTATTGAAAACTTTCACCTTCACTCCATAATTTCTCCCAGTTGTTCAAATATTCTCCTGCTAAATCCTTATCGCCTTTAATGATTAACGCGTTTTCGGCATTTCGTTTCTCAGCACTAGCCGTATAATTGAATGATCCAGTCTCGACAATGGAACGGTCAATGATCATATATTTATCGTGCATGATCGCATAATGGCCATTGAGACGGACAGGAATATGTACAGCAAGCACTGTATCGGTTGATGGGTGTCCATGCGCATTTGATTTTTTATCGAGCAAAATTCGAACCTTAACTCCGCGCCGCTCGGCTTCAGCTAAGGCAAAGGCAATCTTAGGCGAAGTAAAATTATATGCTGCAACCTCAATGGTTTGATTTGCAGCCTCGATTGCTTGCAATACCAGATCAATCGCCTGGCCGTGCGGAGAGAACCCAACCGTTACAGACGTTTCAGCGAAGGCCGAATTTATGCTGCAGATTTGAAACAGCACCAGTATAATATAAATCCTTTTATTCATTGTGCAGCTCGAGTATCTCTAAGATGGTTAGTTTCTAAGATTTTTGATTTTATTTATCAATCGATTTCATGGATTTTGCCAGAATTTCTTCTGCACTGTTAAGTACGCCAACCTTCGTTGATTTGCGATTATTTAACATGGAATAGTTTAAATTTACTTTATATTCAACAATTTAACTGGTGGATGGGGAAGGATTCGAACCTTCGTACTCTCACGAGGGCAGATTTACAGTCTGCTGCCATTAACCACTCGGCCACCCATCCAAATATCTAAACGAAGTGCTAAAAAGCTGTTTTAGCGGCCGGTGTCAAGCTTTTCGCACGCATGGCCGGATCATTTTCTGGGGTCAGGGGACTTGGCCCCGTCGCTGGATCATAGGGACAAAGGCCATGAAAATACATGGCCAGCGCAGTCCGCAAAGCGTCACAAGCCCGGCCATTATGGCGCGCGATCAATTCATTTGGCCCCAACCAGGTTACGTTATAATTAAATCGTGCAAATTTTTCATTGGCTATACGCTGGTAATCCACCCCCGCCCGTTCCAATGTCGGCATCAGCTTAATGTGGATCGTCCTGCCATCCCAGCTGCTGGGGTCGTTCATTTTAAAAATGGAAATTTCCTCAATCCGCCACCCAAGGATACTGAGTGAGACCGCTTCTAACGCTTCCACTGCATCGATCTTATAAGGCCCAGAAGTAAACAATGCCTTTACCTGATGGTTATCGTCATCATCGCGATAAATAATCGTGAAAAGATTTTCTGCGATATAGCGCGACACGTCATAGGATGCGTTGGTTGTGCGTGGCGTAGTTTTATATACGCGTTTCAGAAAATCCAATTTCTTTTCTTGTGACATGTTTTTCCAATCATTCACAAGTTTTTGATTATCGTCCAAATTGGGCTGCTTATAACCGGCCCATAGATCCTGATAAGCTCCAGCCGGGAAGAAATAACGGTTAACCACCGGAACGCATAACAATCCAGCCCCTATTAAACTGATTGTTACAACGCCAATAAAGGCAGTTTTTGCAATCGGCGCAGACCGCGGCCAATGCCAATAATCCCGCGAAAGAAACTGCGACGGATGATCTATTAAAACACCGCCGCTATCAATTACCATACGCGTAAAGGACGGAATCATACATAACAGCGCCAATTGCGCGACATAGGCGTAGGGCATTGCCATAAAATAAACCAACCCGACCGCAACGTTGTAACCCAGATAAACCAGCGTCATCGTACCCGCAATAAATAAATCTTCTCCGCGCCGCCGCAGCGCAAATAACAAGGCTGCCAGCCCCACCAGCGTCAAAAGGATGCTGTCACCCCTGGAATGATTATAATCATAATTGAAAATAATATTATTGGTAATTCGGGCCGCAATCGAATGAATGACATAGGCGGGATCTTTGCGCCATATGGTCATAAACTCGGCCTTCGCGGCGACATCGTGCTTGCCGTAGTCACAATAATTATAACGAATATCATAGTCATTTTGGGTTTTGGTGAAAACGTATAAATCCTGATCCTCAAGGCCATACGGATTGGGATAATGCCCCAGCGCCTGAAACGCCGTATGCCAAGACATCCGCGTCGAGAGCGCGAAATGACCCATAACGCTGGAAGAACGCATGACCTGCGGCGCGATTGTTAAGGCAAACACTAGAAAGAAAATCCCGCAATAACGACGCAATGTGGGAACAGTTAAAAAAACTAAAATAAATGTCAGAGCGACGATCAGCGCCGTCGACCGAACCCAAAGCGTGAAACCAATCGTTAGTGCAGATAAAATAATTAAAGGAACGGCGACAATCCTACGTTTCTCTAACAAGGCTCGCCGCGCCCAGATAAGAGACAGGAACCCAACCAACACCAGCCAACCTTCCCAGAAATACTGAAAAGGGAAAACTGCTTGATAAGCGAAAACGGGATGAACCGCATAAAACAAACCCGCCATGGTAGCAGGAATATTCCCCATCCGCAGAAACGTAAAAAATATCGCAAACAACATCATACCATCACAAATAATTTGCAGACATTCTGTACGCAAATAACTATCTGGCACGCCCGTAATTAAAAGCCGGGCTGCAGCGACAATAACTCCAAACCCCGGGTCCAGCGCCAAATAAGTGCAATGTCCGTCTTCTGGCGCATCGTGAAAGAAATAATCACTGGTTTGCGGCAAGTGCATGTTAATCAGCAAACGGCTAACGTCGATAACACCCAGCTTTTTACCATCCAGCCAACTTTGTGACATATCATGAAATGTGTAATAATTGGGGTGAATCGTCTGGTTCGGAGGAATTTGATAAAAGAAAACATTGTTAAAGCGCACGATAATCCAGGCGAGGATACAAACAGTTAAAGCCAATAAGGTCAGCCACTGCGATAATTTTGGGCTGACTAATTTAATGTTGCTGATAGTCATTACTCGTTAACTCCCCGCACTGATGATTGAAATATTTTGCTAACTGCGTTCGCGTCTCGGAACAACCATCCTGTGTATGAACAGCCAGATATTCTCCCTGGCCAAGAGGCCGCACCGCCCATCCCCACATGGCAAATTTATCGATTAAAAGATGATCCACGGTTTCCATTGGAATTTGCGCGTTAGGCAAAAGTTTAAACCGCAACTCATTCCCTTCCCAGGTTTCTGAGCGCGCGGCGTCAAAACCACTGATCCAATCATACCCCAAACCCGCAATGGATTTTGCGGAACGCGCCAACGCTTCATATGTATCAATATTAATCTTCTGATTATACCAGAATTCCCCCACATGTCGGTCCTGATTGGTAAAAGTGCCTTTGCGCAAATTGCCCATCGCAAACTGAAACAGCGGCTCATCCGGCCCGTTGAATTTCTTATGGATATGAGATTTGAAAAAAGTTATCAGACGATCGCGCGTGGCAAGCGGTAAGGCGTGCACGCGCGCCAGCATTTGCGTGTAATCAGATGCCATCATTCCTGGCGGCGTATCCCAGCGGTAGGTAATTACGAGATTAGGAGAAAAATATTTTTGCACAGGCGGCAGAAATAAAATTACGGCGAGCAGTGCTGAAATTAATAGGCCTATGGCAGCAGGATGAATTTTATCCGGATTCATTTTCGGCCAATCGTGAGCAATCGCACGGCGCGCCAATTTGCATAAGCCCGCCACCGCAACCGTAGCGCCGAAAATATTCATTATCTGCGTAGGGTATGAATATTCGTGGTGAATATAATAGACCAACGAATAAGCAACATTGATAACAATATACATCAAGGCAGCACCCAGCGCGAAAAACTGGAATTCACCTCCCAGCCATAAACCCAACATCACGCCCAACCAGGCGGCAAACAAAACATAATGGTCCCAGAATTGAAAATTTTGATCGCTGAAATTTCCGAAAATACTACTAAACATACGTTGCGCGACTGAATGCACTACAAAACTCCGATCCGACCGCCACAGAGCCATGTATTTCTTTTTCATCGCCTGATCTTCATGCGAATAATCGCACAAACTGTAATTCACGCCATCTTCACGATGCGACCGTTCAAATAAATATAAATCGTCATCTTCCAATCCATACGGATTGGGATAGCGCCCTAGCGCCTGAAAAGCCGTATGCCACGACATACGCGTGGAATAGGCCAAATGCCCACTCAATTCGGTCGCGCGCCACAGCATCCCGGCGGCAAAAATTAAATAAGCCACAAAGGCATATTTGATCCAGGGTCGCAGCGTTTTAAAAAATAGGCAAAACCCCAGCAGAACTGGCACGAAAATAAACCACCCGCTGCGAATCCAAACACCCGCCCCCAAAACCAGCCCAAGTAAAATTGCGATTGTGATGATAACACGGGGCATCCGCTCCGGCGCCTTAGCCAGACGGTAAATCCATAACAGCAACAGCATGGACCAAGTGGCAACCATGCCATCCCAAAAATGATACCAGGCTGTATCCGCGCTCATGGCAAAAATACTATGCGAGCTATAGAGAACACCGGCAAAAACTGCAGGCAGCCATCCCCAGCGATAAAAAGTTAGATATAAAAATACGACCAGCAATGCATCCAGTAACAACTGCACACAAACAATTCGCATCTCCGTATCAGGAATAAAAAACATAGCCTTATTCGCCGTCGCATAGACGATGCCCAAACCTGGATCCAATATTTTGAATTGGCAATAATGATCGCCGGGCGCCGCCGCGCGGCTATAAACTTGCACGGGCGAAAAATCCAAATTCCGTGCCACCCGGCTTAAATTAATTTCACCAAACGGACGACCTTCGTCCATGCTTACTGACATATCCTTGAACACCTTGGTCATGGCGTGGTGCATGGGCTGAAAATTGTAAATTAAATAAACACGCGTGCCGAACCAACTAATCATGACAATTACCAAACCCAGCGTAAAGAAAAACGGCCGCCATTTGCGCGCTGTATTTTCATCCCAAGGTTTCTGCCATTGCAATTGCATATAGCAGCTATACTTTCTTTACCTGCGCGCGTAAATCCGATGCATGGCACGGCAGGCACCTCAAAAACAATGGCTTTACGGCTGGCACGCGGTGCTGGCAGCCTGGGCTAATCCCGCGCGCATTTGCCATCGTTTGTTATTGGGCCTCGACAGCGGGCGTGAATTTCAAGAACGCGCAAAGATGCCGGTGGGCAAACACCGCCCAGCCGTTGAATATGCTGATCGTTCCAAGTTTGAAAAGATTTTAGGCAAAGGCGCCGTATTTCAAAACATTGCGCTGGAAGTCACGGAATTGGAACCGCTCGCCATGCCGGATCTGGTGCGCATGGTAAAGGTGCGCGACCGCGTGACGTTCATCATGCTCGACCAGGTCACGGACCCGCAAAACGTCGGCGCCATTATGCGTTCTGCCTATGCACTTGGCGCGGATGCGATGATTTTGCAAAATCGCCATGCGCCAGACGGTGCCGGCGCGCTGGCCAAGGCTGCATCAGGCGCGCTGGAGCTTTTGCCGATTTGCGAAGTGGTTAACCTGTCACGCGCCCTGGCCGAGCTGGCAGAAGCAGGTTGTGCCAGCATTGCGCTGGATGAAGGCGCACCGCCCATTCACACCCTGGATATTTCACCCAAAGTTTGCTTGGTGATGGGCGCTGAAGGCGACGGCCTACGCCCCTCCGTCCGCGCGGCCGCAACCCTCGCTGCCTCCCTGCCGACGCGCGCGGAATTTGGCACTTTAAACGTCTCCAACGCTGCTGCGATTGGGCTCTATGAGTGCCAGCGCCGAGTGAAACTATAAAAATTAGTTGCAAAAGTCCTCTGAAGTAGATTAGCCTTAGATAGAACTACTTTTTAGGTATAATCCATGGCCGCACCAAGAATTTTCAATCCCAAAGATATTATCTTATTTCAGACCAATCGTTTTGTCGTTTGCAACAAGCCATCAGGATTGACATGCAGTGGCGGCGCTGTGGGTGAAAATACCTTATACACAATGTTACTTGAATGGCAGGGTCGCCCCTACAGTGAACATCCTATTCGACCTGTTCATCGGATCGATCGTCTAACATCTGGCATAAATCTTTTTGGAAAAGATAAATTAAGCGCCCGTTTTTTAAGTAAATTATTTGAGCCAAATAAAGACCCATTATCTGATAATGAAAACAATACGCAACCAACTAGAAAACTTGAGAAGTGGTATCTTATTGCTGTTGAAGGTCTATTACCAGTTGGCAAGACAGGCACTATTAATTTGCCTATTAATGATAGGCCTGTTGATGAATTTAATTATAGAGTTGAAGTTGATAGTCCTTTAGGTGGAAAATCCGCATTAACGGAGTATAGTGTATTGGCTGCTTCGAATAAATTATCATTTATATTAGCAAAACCCCGAACTGGTCGACGCCATCAAATCCGGGCGCATTTTGCACATATAGGTTATCCGATTTTAAACGATCCTCAGTATAATCCTAATTGTGCTGACCGAAATGCCCTCATGCATCTCCACGCCTATAAGCTTTTTATCCCAGGGTTGTGTGACTACTTTAAAGATATTTCTTTACCCAAAGAATTGATGGCTCCTATTCCTCCACATTTTCAAGAAACCCTGAGAGGGATGGGATGTCGAATGGAAGATTTTGGCCCCATACTTTCTAATCTAAGTCCGTATCAGACTAAACAGCGACCGGGAGCTAGGATATATTCCTTACCATTAAACTCCCCCTTAAATACTCTTAATCTGTAAGAAAAAATAAATAGCAAATTAAATGCTTCCCATGAAACATTATGGTCTTTTTACCTGAAACGCGCTATTTAATTTAACGTATTCACTTTTTCACGCGGAGACCGCCATGACCCAACTCACCCTGCCCCCACTGCCCTATGCGGAAGACGCGCTAGCACCTTATATGTCGGCGGAGACGCTGGAATTCCACCACGGCAAACACCATCAGGCCTATGTGACCAAGGGCAATGAGTTGCTGGCGGGCAGCGAATTGGAAAATCTGTCGCTGGATGAAATGGTGAAACAGTCGTTCGGAAAAAAAGAATTGCAACCACTGTTCAATAACGTGGCGCAGCATTGGAACCACAATCATTTCTGGAAATGGATGAAGCCAAATGGCGGTGGTAATAAAATCCCCGGCGCACTGGAGAAAAAGATTACTGAGGATCTGGGCGGCGTGGAAAAATTCGCGGCGGATTTCGCAGCGGCTGGTGTTGGCCAGTTCGGTTCTGGCTGGGCGTGGCTCGTGCAAGATCCCAAAACCGGCAAATTAGAAATCATGAAAACGCCGAACGGTGAAAACCCTCTGGCGCATGGTAAAATCACGCTGCTCGGCTGCGATGTGTGGGAGCATTCCTATTACATCGATTACCGCAACCGCCGCCCGGATTACCTGAAAGCGTTTTTGCAAAATCTTGTGAACTGGGATTACGTGCTGGAATTGTACGAAAGCGACGCCCACCGTCAGGCGGCGTAATACCTAACGATTGTCATCCCCGCAAAAGCGGGATGACGGATTAGGGTTGAAAGACTTTTCCCCAATTCTTTTCCAACGCCGCATCCAAATCCACCATCGGCGCATCGACACCCAAAGCTGCAAGCGACGTAACACCGTGTTCATTGATCCCGCATGGCACGATACCTGCATAATGGGACAAAGTCGGATTCACGTTGATGGAAACGCCATGAAACGTAATCCAGTGCTGCAGCCGCACACCGATGGCGGCGATTTTATCTTCGCGTCCATTCGCAACCGCAACCCATAAGCCCACGCGTTCTGCACGGCGCTCCGCCGTCACACCTAATTCCCGCAAGGATAAAATAATCCATTCTTCCAGATCGCGCACATACTTCCGCACATCCTGTGCACCGCGTTTTTTCAAATCCAGCATTACATAGCCCACGCGCTGACCCGGTCCATGATAGGTATATTGGCCGCCCCTGCCAGTTTCAAAAACCGGAAACCGCGCCTCCAGCAGGTCCGCCGCCCTAGCACTCGTGCCGCCCGTATAGAGCGGTGGATGCTCCAACAGCCAGACGCATTCCTCAGCCATGCCCATGCGAATGTCTGCCACACGCCGCTCCATAAAGGCCAGCGCATCGGGATAGGCGATTAGTTGATCAGATACTTTCCATTCCATTTTTGGAAAATCCCAGCGATTGAGCTATTAGGGTGGTGTGGCGGCCGATAGTTCAGTCGCCAGATAAATGGTGCGGCTAAGAAGATTTGAACTTCCACGGGGTTGCCCCCACAGCGACCTCAACGCTGCGCGTCTACCATTCCGCCATAGCCGCTCACCAAGCCTTAGAAGATAGAAGTTAGCCGCTACAAAAACAACTGAAAATTTATCTTACTCTTTAAATTTGCCCGAGCCTTCGCACTCGCACAACAACTACACACAAAAGCCGCCATTTGTATGCGAATCCGCTTGCGGCAAGGCCATGGCTTTTGTATCAACGTGATACAACCTGGACTGGCTAAACCTGCATGGATCAACAGCTTCGCGATAACGCCCTTTATTACCACCGCTTCCCAAAGCCGGGTAAGCTGGAAATCACACCGACCAAGGCCATGACGAACCAGCGGGACCTATCGCTCGCCTATTCGCCTGGTGTGGCCGCGGCTTGTGATGCGATTGTAGCCGATCCGAATGAAGCCGCCCGTCTGACCTCACGCGGAAATTTAGTAGCCGTGATTACAAATGGTACTGCTGTTTTAGGTTTAGGAAACATTGGTCCGTTGGCCGCAAAACCGGTGATGGAAGGTAAAGCGGTTTTATTCAAAAAGTTTTCCGGCATTGATTCCATTGATATTGAGATTGATGAATTAGACCCTGATAAATTGGTTGATATCATTGCATCATTGGAGCCAACCTTTGGCGGTATTAACCTTGAGGATATCAAGGCACCTGAATGTTTTGAAATTGAGCGCAAATTAAAAGAGCGCATGAATATTCCCGTCTTTCATGACGATCAGCACGGGACGGCGATCATCGCGGCGGCGGCCATGTATAACTGGCTGCGTCTGTCCAAACGCAAAATTGAAGATATTAAATTGGTGACATCTGGCGCCGGCGCTGCGGCTCTGGCTTGCCTCGACGTTTTGGTCGGCATGGGGATGAAGCGCGAGAACATTATCATCACGGATCGCACCGGCGTCGTATATAAAGGCCGCAATGAATATATGGATCCTTATAAAGAAAAATTTGCCAATGATACGAAAGCACGTTCATTGCTGGACGCCTTAAAGGGTGCTGATGTTTTCCTGGGATTGTCTGGTCCCAATATTTTGAAAGCCGAGCACTTAAAAGCTCTAGGCAAAGAGCCTTTAATTTTGGCGATGGCAAATCCGACGCCCGAAGTTGATCCCGCGTTGGTCGCTGAATTGCGTCCAGATGCCATTATTGGCACAGGCCGCAGCGATTATCCAAACCAGGTGAATAACGTTTTATGCTTTCCATTTATCTTCCGCGGCGCACTGGATGTCGGGGCGACAACGATTAACGAAGAAATGAAAATCGCCTGCGTTCGCGCGATTGCCGATCTGGCAACCGAAGACGTTGCAGAAACGGTGGTGAGCGCATATGTCGGTGAAGAATTAAAATTCGGTCCAAAATATCTTATCCCGAAACCTTTCGACCCGCGTTTGATTATCCGTATTGCGCCCGCAGTGGCTGAAGCCGCAATGAAATCCGGCGTCGCAACACGCCCGATTAAAGACATCGCGGCATATCGTGAAATGCTGTCGCAATTTGTTTACCGCAGCGGTTTTGTCATGCGGAATATTTTTATCCGTGCCAAACAGGATCCTAAACGGGTTGTCTTCGCCGATGGCGAGGATGAACGCGTATTGCGCGCCGTTCAGGCTATGGTGGATGACGGCCTAGGCCTGCCAATTGTTATCGGACGGCCAGAAGTCGTGGAGCGACGAATTAAAAACGCAGTTCTGCGCATTGAGCCTGTTAAAGATTTTGAACTCGTTAATCCGAATTCTGATGAACGGTATCACAATTACTGGACGCATTATCACAATCTAATGGAACGCCAGGGCGTTTCACCGGATGATGCAAAACTCGCGATGCGGACGAATAATACGGTGATCGCATCCACGATGGTGGCACGTGGGGATGCAGATGGCATGATCTGCGGCATGTACGGCAGTTATCATTCACATTTTGAAATTGTGCGCGATGTCTTTGGTTTGCGGCCGAATGTGCAATCGGCTGCGGCTTATAACTTGCTGGTTCTAGCGAACGGAACTTTCTTAATTGGTGATACGCAAATTCAGCCCGAGCCCACCTGCCATCAGGTGGTGGATACGACACTGATGGCCATTGAACTGGCCGAGCATTTCGGCATGGAGCCGAAGGTTGCGCTATGTTCGCATTCCAATTTCGGTACGCACCATGATGTAATCGCCTGCAAAATGCGCGACGCTCTGGCGGAAATCCGCCGCCGCGAACCAGCGCTGGAAATCGAAGGTGAAATGCATGCTGATATGGCGCTGGATGAAGTCGCGCGGATGAAGGCTTTCCCGAATTCGCGTTTGAAAGGCCAGGCGAATGTTTTGATCATGCCAGGCCTGTCATCTGCAAATATCTCCCTCAACATGCTGCGGCTGCTGGGAGAAGGTGTGATTGTCGGCCCTATCCTGATGGGTGTGAATGCGCCAGCGCATATTCTGACGCCATCCACTACCGTGCGCGGCATTCTGAATATGGCGGCTTTAACGGTACTTCAGGCGCAAATGCGGTCGGTCGGTTTGGCAGGCATTGTCCCAGCCAGCATTACCAAAATTCAGGCGGCGTAAATTACTTACGCTACCTTGGCGGTTTTGGCACGTTCCATGCCTTCGGTAATTAACCGCTCAGCATCTGCTGCACCTCCCCAACCTGCAACCTTTACCCACTTGCCTTTTTCCAGGTCTTTATAGCGCGTGAAAAAGTGCTCGATCTGGTCGCGGATGATCTGCGGGATGTCCTGATAATCTTTGATGTTATCATGGTACGGAAACATTTTCGTTGTCGGCACGGCGATAATCTTTTCATCATTGCCCTTTTCATCTTCCATCAGCAAAACGCCGACCGGGCGGGACGGCAGCACCGCGCCTGGAGTCACAGGCAATAAGCTTACCACCAGCACATCCACTGGGTCCCCATCCTCGGACAATGTGTGCGGAATAAAACCATAATTGCCGGGATAATACATCGGGGTATGCAAAAATCGGTCGACGAAAAGGAAACCGGAATCCTTATCCAGTTCATATTTCACCGGTGCGCCACCCATCGGGTTTTCGATCAGGACGTTGACTTCTTTGGGCGCGTTTTTGCCGATCGGTAGATCATGAATGGGCATTGGATTTCCTGGGTCTAATGTTTCGGTTTTGCGTCTTCATGCCCCAAGGCCTGGTGCGCGTCAACGCCCAGTTTTTCCACCATCGCCATCAGTATCGCGTTTTGGTATTCAAGGTGTTCCAATATCACGCAGATTTCCTTTTCTGCCTTAATATTTACTTCCAGATCGCTTTCAGCGCGCAGTTCCGCATGGCGGCCCTGAATATTTTGCCCCACCATAATCAATGGCATGAGCATGATTTGAATCAGATTGGAAATAAACAGCCAGAAAACAAACCCCATGGGCGGATCAAACTGCATTTCCTTGGGTGCCAGCAAATTCCAGCCGAGCCAGAATATGGTCCAGATCAAAATAATTAAAAAGAACCCCATCGTACCGACATGGTCGGTAATCCAGATGGCCAATTTGTCCAACGCCGACATGCTGTCCGCGTGTTCCTTGTTCACATTGCGCGGCGGCTTGTGATGCGCTTTTAATTCAGCAAGGGGCGTAGGTTTATGAACCATATTTTATCCTTTTAAAGCGTTAACGACGTTGGCACTCACAAACTGGCTGACATCCCCGCCCAATGCGGCGATTTCTTTCACAAAGCGCGAAGAGATAAATTGCAATTTATCAGACGCCATCAAGAATACGGTTTGAACCTTGGCATTCAAACGGTTATTCATCGCCGCCATCTGGAATTCATATTCAAAATCTGATACGGCACGTAGCCCGCGAATAATCATTTTCGCATCCTTGCTTTCCACATAATGCATCAGCAGATTATTAAAATGCTCCACACGGATTTTTGCCTGATATTCCGGCACCAAAAGTCTGACATCGGCTTCAACCATCGCAACGCGCTCGGCCACTGTAAACTTTGGATTTTTGCCAGCATTCTCAGCCACGCTGATGATCAGTTCATCAAACAGGCTGACGGCACGATGGATGATGTCCAAATGCCCCTTGGTAATGGGGTCAAAGGTGCCAGGATAAACCGCGCGGGACGTCATGATGCGTCTTGCACCGTATCAGACACTTCCTCGACTGCATCGACCGCTTCTTCACCGCCCTCAATCCGAACGGCCGAGACAACTTTTTCGCCTTCGGAAACGCGCAGCAAAATCACGCCGCTCGCAGCACGACCGGTGATGCGGACGGAAGATAACGGCAAACGGATCAGCGTACCGCCGTCGGTCGCGAGCATGACCTGGTCCGTCGGCTGCACAGGGAAGGTTGCAACCACCTCGCCGACTTTCTCCGCGTTTTTCAGATTGGCAATACCCTGCCCTGCACGACCGGATGTGCGGTATTCATAAGCCGAAGTCAGCTTGCCAAAACCTTTACTCGTCACCGTTAAAATATATTCTTCGGCAATTTCCAGTTCTGAAGTACGTGCGGACGATAAAGTTAGGTTGATGATGACTTCCTCCTCATCATTTGTTCCTTCCTTATCCGTCGTAGCTTCAGCGAAGGCAGATTCCTCATCTCCATTATCATTGGCGGCACGCTTGGCTTTCAAATAAGCTGCGCGCTCTTCCGCCGAAGCCGCAATGCCATGCAAAATAGAAAGCGAAATAATGCTGTCCCGATCCGCCAGTTTAATCCCGCGCACACCATTGCTCGCGCGGCCTGCAAAGACACGGATGTCATCTACCGTGAAACGAATTGCACGGCCCAGTGCGGTTGAAAGCATAATATCATCTTCCGGTTTCGCAGTATGCACGCCAATCAGTTTTTCTTCGCCGTCGAGTTTCATCGCAATGATACCGCTGCTGCGGATACTGTCGAAATCCGATAGTTTATTCCGCCGCACGTTACCAACTGATGTTGCAAAAATAATATCCAGATCCGCCCAAGTTTTATCATCCAGCGGCATCGGCAGGACTGCAGAAATCCGTTCATCCTGAGCGAGCGGCAATAAATTCACCAATGCCTTGCCGCGCGATTGCGGCGTACCCACCGGCAATTTGTAAACCTTCAGCCGGTACGCCATGCCTTTAGTTGTAAAGAACAGCAGCCATTGATGGGTGTTGGCGACAAACAGATCGGTGACAAAATCTTCATCCTTCGTCGCCATACCACTACGGCCCTTGCCGCCGCGGCCCTGCGCACGGTAGGTATCAAGCATCACACGTTTTGCATAACCGGAATGCGAAATTGTAACCACCATTTCTTCGCGCGGGATGAGATCTTCGATATCCGCTTCGAATTCCAAATCCAAAATCTCCGTGCGGCGCGGTACGGCAAATTTCGCTTTCATTTCATGCAGTTCAATGGTCAGAATACCCAGCATCTTTTGGCGGTCGGCCAGGATGCTCAGTAATTCAGTAATATTGGCAACAACTTCATGGAGCTCGCCGGAGATTTTTTCACGCTCAAGTCCAGTCAAACGTTGCAGACGTAGTTCCAGAATAGCTTTCGCCTGCGCTTCTGATAGGCGGTAATTCGCGCCGTCAAATTGGCGGCCCTCGCCACCCGCCACAGCGATAAGCGGTGCGATATCCGCCGCGGGCCATTCACGCGCCATCAATTGTTCGCGCGCGGTATTCCCGTCCGGCGCAGCGCGGATCAATTTAATCACCTCATCTATATTCGCGACGGCAACGGCGAGGCCGATTAATAAATGTGCCCGTTCGCGTGCCTTATTCAATTGATAAACCGTACGCTTGGTAATCACTTCTTCGCGGAAATTAACAAAGGCGCGAATGATGTCTTTCAAATTCATCATCTGCGGCTGGCCGTTATTCAGCGCCAACATATTGACGCCAAATGAAGTTTGAAACGCCGTCGCCTTGAACAAATTATTCTGCACAATGTCGGCTTGTGCATCACGTTTTAATTCAAATACGACGCGCACGCCCAAACGGTTACTCTCATCGCGCATATCCGCGATACCTTCCAGCACCTTATCATTCACCAATTCTTTGACGCGCGCTTGGACGTCTGCCTTGTTCACCTGGTACGGCACTTCATCGATGATAATCGCTTGGCGTTCTTTGCGAAGTTCTTCGATATGCGATTTTGCGCGCATCACCACGCTGCCACGTCCCGTGAGATAAGCACTGCGAATTCCGGCACGCCCTAAAATTTGTCCACCCGTCGGAAAATCCGGCCCAGGCACGTGCGTCATTAATTCTTCAATTGTAATGTCGTTATTGGCAACATAGGCGCAGCAAGCATCAATTACTTCACCCAAATTATGCGGTGGAATGTTCGTCGCCATCCCCACCGCAATCCCGCCTGCGCCGTTAACAAGTAGGTTTGGATAACGCGCAGGCAGCACGACCGGTTCATGCTGGCTTTCGTCGTAATTGGGACGGAAATCGACGGTTTCATTATCGATGTCTTCCAGCAATGCTTCGGCGGATTTTGCTAGGCGTGCCTCAGTATAACGCATTGCCGCAGGGGGATCGTCATCCATCGAGCCAAAATTACCCTGCCCATCGATCAACGGCAGGGACATCGAAAACGGCTGTGCCATGCGCACCATGGCATCGTAAATCGCGCTGTCGCCATGCGGGTGATAATTACCCATGACTTCACCGACGATTTTGGCGGATTTTTTGTACGGCTTGGTGGAATCGAATCCGCCCGCTTTCATCGCATATAAAATGCGGCGGTGGACGGGTTTCAAACCATCGCGCACATCTGGCAGCGCGCGTGAGACAATAACCGACATCGCATAATCCAGATACGATCGTTTCATCTCCTCTTCGAGAGTAATCGCGACGATATCTCCAGATGGGCCTGGGGGGTTAGGTGGCATATTTTCAGGTGGTAATTCAGCGGCGTTTTCGGCGGTCATAATCGGCGTTTCTCAAGTCTCAAAAATAAAGGAATTCCCAAGAAATTCAGGGGCGAATCCGGCACGAATTCACCCCTGTTTTCTAGCAATTTTTAGTCTGAAATACCAGCTGAATTAAAACGGGATCTCATCGTCAAAATCGGATGGAATGGCAGCCGATGCGCCGCTGCCGAAGGAGCCATTGCCGCCTGTGCCAGTCGCCTGATAACCCATGCTGTCCTGGCCGTAATTGTCATTGCCCTGGCCCGCGCCGGAACCAGAACGGTCAAGCAGGATCAATTCGCCGCGATACTGGCGTAGTACGATTTCGGTCGTATATTTCTCTGCGCCATCTTTATCGGTCCATTTGCGCGTTTCCAACTGGCCTTCCAGATAAACTTTGGTGCCCTTGCGCACATATTTTTCCACCACGCCGACCAGCGCCTCATTCATCACGGAAATACGGTGCCATTCCGTGCGCTCTTTTTTCTCGCCGGATTGTTTATCTTTCCAGCTTTCCGAGGTCGCCACCGAAAAACTCGCGACGCGTCCGCCATTTTGAAACGACCGGATTTCCGGGTCTTTGCCCAAATTGCCGATAATGGTTACTTTATTCAGTGATCCTGCCATGTCTGTCTCCCGGTACGGTGTTCCTGTTATGTTCTTACTTAAAATTTGCAAGCCTGTAAAGCATTACTTGGTTATTTCCGCAAAATCCAGTCCAATATCCAACACTGGCGCGGAATGGGTAATGGCGCCAACCGAGATAAAATCCACACCCGTTTCCGCGACCGCGACGATGTTGTCCGCCGTGATGCCGCCGGTGGCTTCCATCACGGCTTTGCTGTCGGCCATGGCAACCCCTTCGCGCATCATGACGATATCCATATTATCTAGCATAATCCGGTCCGCGCCAGCCGTCAGCGCCGCGCGTAATTGTTCCAGATTTTCCACTTCGACCGCGATGGTTAGATTGGGTTGCCCAAAAGAAATATAGGCGCGCGCTTTCGCCACCGCCGTATCGATATCGCCGCCAGCCATCACGATATGATTATCTTTAATCATGATCATATCAAATAAACCCATGCGGTAGTTCGCGCCGCCGCCGCAAGTCACGGCATATTTTTCCAACGCGCGCAGGCCCGGCGTCGTTTTACGCGTATCGCAAACTTTCGCTTTGGTGTGCACGATTTTCTGTTGCAAAGCATGCGTCGCCGTCGCGATGCCCGACAGATGAGAAATAAAATTCAGCGCTGTGCGTTCGCCCGTCAACATCTCCGCCGCGCTGCCAATGACTGTACAAAGTTTGGTTTGGGGCGCTACCATGTCACCATCTTTGATATGATAAATGCACTCCACATTTGTTATCCTCGGATGCATCGCATCTGGGGATCCAGTTTTAATTTCTACGCTTTTGTATCCCCGGCCTTTGGCCGAGGATGACAGAACAGAAAACACCTGTCCGATGATTTCCAAACCCGCGATCACGCCTGCTTTGCGGTTCACAAAATGTGCTGTTGCGCGCGCGTCTGGCGGCACCAGAGCGGCAGTCGTGACATCCCCCACCTCGCCGAAATCTTCGGCCAGCGCGAGTTGTATTAATTGCCGTGCATCCAGCATATCTAGGCCGCGTTCTGCCGCAGCCAGACAAGGATATGGGCGAAATCAAATTCGCCCCTTTCATGCAAAGACATGATCCAGTCATAGGTCGCCATGGGATCGAAAGTAATTTTCTTGCCATTGATCTTTAAAAACGTATCCACGGCCGCGAAAGCAACGCGCTTATTCCCATCCATAAAAGGATGGTTTTGGGACAGGCTTTCCCACAGCGCCGCCGCTTTCTCTAGCACATCGGCGTAATAGCCTGTTTGCGGACGGTATAGCGCTGCCTCCAACAATCCGGGATCGCGCAGCCCCAGTTGACCGCCGAAACGCATGACTTGATCTTCGTGGATGGCAAGAACGTCATCCAACTCCAAATAATTTGTCATGCGGCAAGCTCGCTAGCGCGGCGGGGTTTCAGCCAAGGCCTTATAAAGCGGCGCATATTGCTCCAGACTTTCCAAGTAGGCTTGCCGGACATGCGGCCGCATACTATCCAGTGGACTGCCGCCTCTCTGACGCTTTTCAAGCAAACTTTGCACAGCCTCTTCCACCAGGCTTTGCACAAGCCGGCCTTCCATTTTAGCGGTTTTCCGCAAAGCTTCGAGCAAATCCTCCCGGATTTGGGTAGCGAATTTGGCGCGCGGCGGGATAACAATATCTAACATTGATATCATGCTCCATCATGATTTGTCAAGCTTCAGTATACATTAATATTGATTCGGATGTCAAGAAAATGTTTTATATCAAGAAATATCAAATTATCTTACCGCCAGCATCCGTTCAACCGATAGGCGTGCGCGGTCGGCCAGGGCGGGATCAATCAAGACTTCGGGTGCTTCATTTTGAAGTGCGGCCAGGATTTTCGGCAGCGTAATTCGCTGCATATGCGGGCATAAATTGCACGGCTGTGTGAATTGCGTGCCGGGATTGGCGGCGCGCAGGTTGTCCGACATGGCACATTCGGTCAGCAAAATGACGCGCGGTGGTTTTTTGGTTTCAACGTAATCCTGCATATTAGCGGTCGATCCGACAAAGTCGGACGCCGCCAAAACTTCAGGGGGGCATTCTGGGTGCGCCAGCACGACCGCGCCGGGATTATTTTTACGGAAGAACTGAATGTCCTCGGCGGTAAAACGCTCATGCACTTCGCAATGGCCGTGCCAGGCGATGATTTTCACTTTGGTTTGCGTCGCGACATAGTTCGCCAGATATTCATCAGGCAAAAAAATGACTTCCTCTGCGCCCAGGCTTTCCACAATCTTCACCGCATTGCCCGACGTACAGCAGATATCGCATTCCGCCTTCACCGCCGCACTGGTATTCACATAAGTAATCACCGGCCGGCCCGGATAGCGTTCGCGCAGCAGGCGCACATCCGCCGCCGTAATGGATTCCGCCAACGAACAGCCCGCCTTCACATCCGGGATTAAAACTTTTTTATTGGGGTTCAGGAGTTTTGCCGTCTCCGCCATAAAATGCACGCCGCACATGACGATAATATCGGCATCCGTTTTCGCCGCATCGCGCGCGAGCGCCAGGCTGTCCCCTACCACATCCGCCACGGTATGAAAAATCTGTGCCGACTGATAATTATGCGCGAGGATCACGGCGTTCTTTTCGCGTTTCAGGCGATTAATTTCATGAATAATCGGCGCATAGCCCGGCCATTCGAGCTGCGACACCACATTCTTGACACGGTCATACAGCGGCGCAGTGGCCGCCGCGATTTCAGACGTATAGGGAAGTTCGGCAGCGGCAGCAGTGAGCATACCGTTTAGATATGCCTATCACTGCCACAAAACAAGCAAAAACTATGGTTTTAGTTGATGGCCATGCTTAGATTGAGTTTTGAAAACCAATATGCCCAATTGTTGCTTAACAAAGCCAACCATAGAAGCACCAGATTTCAGCGCTTGATTAACCTGAGCCGACATTTTATCTAAGTCATTTTTCCGCTTAACAACTGCAGGATCTGGCATCTGACCATTTTTTGGAAATAACCCACCTCCACTACTGGCAATATCAGTAGGATCGTTAGGAACAGAAACTAAATCCTGCTCCAAACTTCCAGGCACTATAAGAGAAGTGAAATCAGATTTAGAATGGCTTATTTGGTCTGAAACTTTTAGATACCAACTAGGATTGCCATACTGCTTTCCAACACTTTCTATGGTAACAAGTTTACTATCAGCCGCTTCTTTAGCGACAAAAGGAGAAACAAACCAATAATTGTTCGGGGTCTTACTTGCTAGCGTAAGCTTATCGTAATTACCCGCAATTCGCAAAGCGTCCTCTTTTTTACCATCTATAATGGCGTTAATCGCTTCCTTTTTTAAATCACTCGCACTTTCATGCACATAACTATTACCTTCTGATTTCTTCATTGCCATAACAAGTTCAATCGTATTTTTATTCCCATGCTTTACATTCCGCATAATTGTACCTGTTTGCTGTTTGGGCCAAAGATCTTGTAAAGAATAATCTTGAGCCCTGCCCAAAGCTGGAATTAACATGACAGCCGTTAAGGCAGCGGCGTTGCGGAAGTTCATACGATTCTCCATACGTTAAATGCTAAACACAGCTTTTATAGTGATTTTGCCGCAGGCAAACAACCTATGCATTGAAAAAGACGCCCAAATAACCATATATGAACCAATGACCCAGAAAAATATCATCGTCCGCGGCGCCCGGGAACATAACCTGAAAAACATCAACGTGGAGATCCCGCGCGACAAGCTGGTGGTGATCACGGGTCTTTCGGGCAGCGGCAAATCCTCGCTGGCCTTTGACACGATTTATGCCGAGGGGCAGCGGCGCTATGTCGAAAGCCTGTCCGCCTATGCGCGCCAGTTTTTGGAAATGCAGCAAAAGCCCGATGTGGATTTAATCGAAGGTCTGTCGCCCGCGATTTCCATCGAACAGAAAACGACCAGTAAAAATCCGCGCTCCACCGTCGGGACGGTGACGGAAATTTACGATTACCTACGCCTGTTATACGCGCGCATCGGCGTGCCCTATTCCCCCACCACCGGCCTGCCGATTGAAAGCCAGACGTCGACGCAAATGGTTGACCGCATCGCGGCGATGCCGGCGAGCTCGCGCCTGCTCATCCTCGCCCCCATCGTGCGCGGGCGAAAGGGCGAATATAAAAAAGAAATTGATGCGCTGAAACGTCAAGGTTTTCAGCGCGTGCGCGTAGACGGCAAGGTTTACGAAATCGCAGATGCGCCCGCGCTTGATAAGAAATTCAAACATGACATCGATGTCGTCGTGGACCGCGTCGTACTGGGCGACGACCTCGGCAACCGCCTGGCGGATTCCGTCGAAACCGCGCTGCGATTATCCGAAGGATTATTGATCATCCAAGACGCCGACACCAACGAAGAACAATTGCTGTCTAGCAAATTCGCCTGCCCCGTTTCCGGTTTCACCATCGCGGAAATCGAACCGCGATTGTTTTCATTCAACTCGCCACATGGTGCCTGCCCGGAATGCGGCGGGTTGGGTACGTACGAAGAATTCATCACCGATCTGATTATTCCTGATGAAACATTATCTCTGGCTGGTGGCGCGATTTTGCCTTGGGCCACGGCGAGCACGGGCACGAGTGCGTGGTACATCGGTCTGTTGGAAACTTTGGCTCGCCATTACGGCCAGAGCATGAATAAACCGTGGAAGGATTTGGATAAAACCTTCCGCGAAGAATTATTACATGGCTCGAAAGACGTTATTCACATCAAATATTCGGATTCCTGGTTCAGTTATAATCAAAAGAAAAAATGGGAAGGCGTCATCCCTAACATGCGCCGCAAATGGCGCGAGACGGACAAGGAAAACCTGCGCGAAGAATACGCGCGTTTCATGCGCCTGAATCCCTGCCCCACATGTCACGGTTACCGCCTGAAACCCGAAGCGCTGGCAGTAAAAATTCACGGTAAACACATCGGCCAGGCGACCGAAATGGCGATCCGCGATGCTGCGCCGTGGTTTGCCGCCCTGCCGAAACATTTGTCGAAACGCGATAATGAAATCGGCGTGCGAGTGTTGAAAGAAATTAATGACCGCCTTGGATTTCTGGTCAACGTTGGCCTCGAATACCTCACGCTCTCCCGAGCCGCGGGAACGCTGTCAGGCGGAGAGTCGCAGCGCATCCGCCTGGCCTCGCAAATCGGCTCAGGACTGACGGGCGTATTATATGTCTTGGATGAACCGTCAATTGGTTTGCATCAACGCGATAACGACCGCTTGCTCACCACACTGAAACGTTTGCGTGATCTCGGCAACACCGTGCTAGTCGTCGAACACGATGAAGACGCTATTCGCCAGGCCGATTACGTGATCGATATGGGCCCTGGCGCGGGTTCGCGCGGCGGGGAAATTATTGCTCAGGGCACGCCTGAACAAGTCATCAATAATAAAAAATCCTTAACCGGGCAATATCTGCGCGGTGAAAAACACATCGCCGTTCCGCGCATACGCCGTGCGGGCCAGGGTGATAAAAAAATCATCGTCTACGGCGCGCACGAAAATAATTTGCAAAATGTGACGGCGGAATTCCCGCTGGGAAAATTCATTTGCGTCACCGGCGTATCGGGCGGCGGCAAATCCACGCTCGTGATTGAAACGCTTTACAAAGCAGCTGCGAAACAATTGATGCGCACATTCGATCCGCCCGCTGCGCATGAAAAAATCACCGGCCTGCAACATGTGGATAAAGTTATCGATATCGATCAATCCCCCATCGGCCGCACGCCGCGATCCAATCCGGCGACCTATACCGGTGCGTTCGATCCCATCCGCACCTGGTTTGCAGGCTTGCCGGAGAGCAAGGCGCGCGGTTATCAGCCGGGCCGTTTTTCTTTCAACGTCGCGGGCGGGCGTTGTGAAGCCTGCCAAGGGGACGGCGTAAAAAAAATCGAAATGCATTTCCTGCCGGATGTGTTTGTGACTTGCGATCAATGCAACGGCAAACGCTACAACCGCGAAACATTGGAAGTGCACTACAAAGGCAAATCCATCGCCGACGTATTGGACATGACCGTCGACGACGGCGCGGAGTTTTTCAAAAACGTCCCAACCATTTTCAACAAACTCGAAATGCTACAACAAGTCGGCCTGGGTTACATCCATGTCGGTCAACAAGCTACCACGCTATCCGGCGGTGAAGCGCAGCGGATTAAATTGTCAAAAGAATTATCCAAACGCGCGACGGGCCGGACGCTGTATATTCTCGATGAACCCACCACAGGTTTGCATTTCGAAGACATTAAAAAACTTCTCGAAGTCCTTCACCGCCTCGTCGATCAGGGCAATACGATTATCGTGATTGAACATAACTTGGAGGTCATCAAAACTGCGGACTGGATTCTCGACCTTGGCCCCGAAGGCGGCGATGGCGGCGGATTTATCGTTGCCGCAGGCACACCCGAAAATGTCGCGAACGCAAAAAATAGCTATACCGCAAAATACCTGAAACCCTATTTGCAAAATCAAGCCATGCTGGAAAGTACACCGAAAAAACGCAAGCGGGCGTAATAATTTAATCAACAACCTATGGCTGTAGAAACGAAACTACGATTTTTATTGACAAAGATGCAGTTATATTTCTAAGTTACTTCATTGTTGCCGTTGGGCGCAATCGTGGGATTTGAGGGGCAGCTTGCACCACGTAAAATATGCTAAAGCGCTACGGCTAAAGGCCTTTGGTCTCCTGCTGTAGTCCCATAACGATGGTGGCTATGGTGTGAATGGAGAAGTTTAGTCTTTTCTTTCCAATCTGTTGCCACCGCTAACATAGCGGAGTTATTTTTTATGCTTGCAAGAAAACGACTGGCCATTCAAAAAGTAGGTTTAAATTTTAAAAAAGAATATTATGCGGGTTATTCGCCGCAAGCGCTTGCGTTAATCGAAATAGATTGTTACCTCAAGGCTGTCCCCTTTCCCACAGATCCACATACCCATGCCATAGGCGGTCTAAGCACGTCCCGCGCCGTTCCTTATGAAGTTCATGGTAAAGGTAAAAATCTTGGCCTTCCAAAAGGTGATAATGGCGTTGCTTATGGTCGCTATATCGGCACGCCAGCGCAAATGGCAGTAGAAAAGGCCCTTAGCTTTATCGCACAAGGCGTTGAAACAGGATCTATTAACGGCGGCACGGGAGTGCTGTTTGACCACCCTTTAGCAGTTTTATTGCCTTCGGGTATGTCGGCGCTTTCTAGCATTTTTACATTGCTGCAAAATCTTAAAGA
>Ga0207695_10002070_pt1 | contig 30576 bp, 18 predicted proteins | sample KBSC54metaG_FD_184354 | JGI IMG/M metagenome (GOLD analysis project Ga0207695, IMG submission 184354) | Corn rhizosphere microbial communities from Kellogg Biological Station, Michigan, USA - KBS C5-4 metaG (SPAdes) (version 2) | ecosystem: Host-associated > Plants > Roots > Rhizosphere > Soil...
ATCTTGGTTATATCGATCTGGAGGAACGAACTTTGCAGCCCCTCGAAAACCCCTTTGGGCCAAAAGTGTTACCTATGTCTTAGGAACAAACTGTTACCTATGTGTCCGGGCCGGACAAAACAGAATTTGGCTCCTCGGGTAGGACTCGAACCTACAACCCTTCGGTTAACAGCCAGGCAGTTCCATCAGAATCCAACCGCCTCGACGATTGCTAAAGATCCGCACACGTTGCGCTATCTTGCGAACGCTGGCTAGTTTAGCGGGGCTCGGAAAAACCCAGATCCGCGAGTCTGTTTATTCACCGTTGCTAACCATGTCGCTATTCACTACAAGGAGTTTGAAGGAGCATCCCCACAAAAGTCCCCACAGTGGTAAAACAACATTTAGGTAGATAATGTTTCGTTTGATTCAAGTCTGATTGGGCCTTGTGAACCTGACGGATCGACAGAATGACCTCCTGCAGCTATTGGCCTCGAAGCATAAGTCGAATGGCGGGCTAACGTTCATTTTTGTTCGCTCGCACTCAGGATCCGCGGTTGTATACCCGGGCGAATCAATCCCTGTTGAAAACGACGACCTCGACTTTTATCAACTTCGACATGACGGCTTGATTACGTTGGTTTCTTCTAGTCGGAATCAGTGGCGAGGCAAGCTGACGGAACGTGGAATTATGGCCGCGCGCACGATGTCACGCCCTACGAGACTGATGCAGGTATACGAGGACAGCTGCCCGTTGCTAGTAGGTCCTGCCGTAAGAGAACGATTGCTCCAACTGGGCGAAAAACGCGAACGCAAGCTTGATGGATGGTTCGAAAAAGCGGCGAGCGAGATCAGAAAGCCAATCGGGACGCCGTTCGCAAGCGGGGCGACGGCTCTTCGGCAAGAAGGCCTAGGTATCGCGGCGGATGCCGCGGCAGAGGCTGTACAGGCATTCGCGAACGGTTTGCGACTCTCGCAAGGTCGCTTAGTTGTTCATAGGAATCTATTGCGCGAGTATGCAGCTCGATTGATAGGTCAGATCCGGGAAAGACTTAGCACGTCGGAGCTGTTCGCAGGACTGCTTCAGTCGTCTTGGGAACACGATCCCATTGCCCAGGCAGCGATCGACAGCTGCGAAGCGATTATCAAGGACGCGATGAAACTTGAGAGACCGCCGCAATCCGAAATCCGGTCCGAAGATCATTCTGTTGATGGCCCGATTAGGTGGTCCCCGATTGTTTTGGAGTGGGAAGCTACGAAATCAACCAGGGGATTGGTGATCGCGGAACGCGAGAGAATCCCGGAAGCTGATTTGCGCCGGATCCTTGCGAACCAGAACGGCTCGAAGCCGGAAGAAGTGACCGATGCAGATATCGAGAACGCCGCTCTGGAACTATGCGACCACTACGATTCGTTCGAGATCATTCCGCCGGGTTCGGCGGCACCCCTGTCGGGCGTGGATGGATCCCAGTATCAAGGCGCCATATCCGATCCAGTCTTTTGGAAAGAGCGAGAAGGCGAGTTTCGCAAGCACGACACCGGTCAGAACGCTCGCTTGGGAGCTATGTGGTTGTCAGACGGCATCAGCTGGAGCTTCCACGTCGGAGCCGATGTCAATTCACCTTCGGCAGACTTGCTGACCCTGTTCAAATCGCTGGCGAGAGAAGCTGCCAAGGGACTAGGAAGCAAACGAGGCCACGAATCATGGATCGACTGGCTGGACTTCCTTCGTTGTGCTAAAGATGAGGATACAGGTAAGCTGCTCTACGCAACGATGATGGAGGGATCATCCCAGCTAAGCGAACCTGAGTTTAATGACATGATTGTTGCTGGACACGCCCGTCCCAACAGATCACGGATCGTTTTTGCTCGGTCGGAAAGTGGCGCTCTCGCCCGGCTCCGGTGTTGGGATACGGACTGCGCGACTATCGAAAATCTCTTCAGGCACTCGGCGAGCCTTTGCTTGCAGCTGCGGTCGTTGGCCCCCCCTTTGAAATCGCGGGAAGCTCAGCCTAACACTCTTCCCAAGAGTGACAAGCTCGCGACGCCAAATGAAGAGTACAAGCCCGACCCAGGTCTGCCTGAGAAACCTTCGGCGGCTGAGGATCGTGCCGCCGCGATGACGGCGTACAAGGCACGGGGAAGACTATTGGGCATCCGCATTACCGACAAGATGGTTGCCCAGGCCGCGAACCCAGGAAGATGGAATGACAGAACGATGGTTGTGTGGTGGAAGCGAGACGACCCGAAATGTAAGCTCCCCCATGACAGGAAGATCCGGTCGGTGCTAGACAGAGATCCTGCAACGATGTGGCAACCAAACCTGAAGTCCTGGCGTAAGGTGAAGTAAGATTTCTCCTACAAATACCGCAAATACCGCACTACTAGCCTATTGAATCCCACAGTGTGGGTCATGGTTTCCTTGGGATGGCAGTGGCAAGAGAGCCACCGCGAAAGGATTCCATGGCAAACACGAACACTCAATTTGAAACACTACTCACGGAACATCAGGTCGCCGAACTATTGAAAGTTTCAGTCGCGACTATCAGACGACGGAGGCTCCTCCATCAGCCCCCAGATTTTGTAAAGCTCGGCGCAAGCGTGCGGTACAGACGCGAGACGATTCAGCGGCTAATTGAAAGCGCTGAGCAGCACATGGGGACGCGATAGCCCGTGGCCGTCAAAATGACCGATCCACGGCCAGCCACCAATATCGACACACCAAGGGCAGATCGGGCTGAGATCGCGCGCGCAGTGTCCCTTCTCTTTGAGCCCGGAGATGTCGTGGAAGTCCGCATCCCCAAAACCCGTACCAGTGTGGTTGCCGGATACTTCGACGACCTTTCCGCTATGGCTTCGGTGATTTGCGCCGCAGATGCCAAATACAAGGCCGGCGGCATCTACTATGTACTCAACAGAATCAATCCCGCTTTACTCGGGCGGGCCTATAACCGGATCAAAGAGTATGCGGAGCATACCACTGCCGACATCAACATCACCGGGAGGCGATGGCTCCCCGTTGATTTGGATCCGGTTAGACCCGCCGGGATCTCCTCCTCCGATGGGGAACACACCGAGGCTATCAAGCGGGCGCGAATAATCGCCGAGGATATGGCCCAGGAGTGGCAGCGGCCGATCGTTGCGGATTCTGGTAACGGCGCCCATCTTCTCTACCGAATCGATCTTCCGAACGATCCGGAGGCACTAGCGTTCGTTTCGGGCGCGCTGGCCGAGCTGGACCGGCGCTATTCCGACGATCTCGTGAAGGTTGATGTAACGTCAGCGAACGCGGCGCGGATTTGGAAAGTATACGGCACGGTGGCGCGGAAGGGTGACAGCATCCCCAGCCGCCCGCACAGACTAAGCCGAATCATTGAGGTGCACAGTGATAAGCCGTGAAAAACTGGCGCGATTTGGAAACGCCGACCCGCCAGTGGAGAAGCAGCGACGAGATGCTGGCTTCGACATGGATGGCTATCTCGCAAAGCATGCTTTCGATGTGATCAAGAGAAAACCCTGGCATTCGCACCCTGGCGGACTGATCTATGAAATCCGCGTATGCCCTTTTAGTGCAGACCATACCGCCGGATCGGCCGCGTTCACCATGAAGAACGGTAAACCGGGCTTTCGATGCCAGCATGATGGATGCTGCGGTAGGACCATCAAAGACGTATTCGCGAGACATCCGGCCGAATCGGCTCTGCGAAACGCTGCGGACAACTCGGTGACTGGCGAGGACGAGCCGAACGCAGGTCAAAATCAACAGGAGTCTTCCCAGTTCCGGCTGACGGACGAAGCCGTACTCTACTGCGATCCCGATCCGGATAAGGAGCCCTTGCGAATCTGTGGCCGTCTGGAAGTCGCCGCGTTGACCAGGGACTCCAAAGGTGATGGTTGGGGCCGGTTGCTCCGTTGGAATGATTCGGAGGGCAACGTACATGAGTGGGCAATGCCCATGTCTCTCCTTGCCGGGGACGGAAATGAGTACCGCTCCAGGCTACTAGACGGCGGGCTATTCCTCGCTCCGGGCCGCCGGGCACGCGAACTTCTCACCGTCTACCTTCAGACCATGCGACCCAAGGACAGAGTTCTGTGCGTGGCGCGGGTAGGGTGGCATGGAGAAGACTTCGTTTTACCAGGCACGACCGTCGGGCCCGGAGCCGCAAGAATGGTGCTGTTTCAGACCCCGTTCGAGACAGACCATTTCCTAAACGTTTCCGGGACGCTGGAAGCATGGCGCGCGAACGTAGGCCGGTCCTGTTCCGGTAATTCGAGACTGATTCTGGCGGCCTCCTGTGCGTTCGCCGGGCCGACACAAGCATTGGTGGGCGCTGAATCCGGCGGCGTTCATTTCATTGGACCCACTTCTACGGGGAAGAGCACGGCGCTGGTGGTGGGCGGCTCTGTCATGGGCGGCGGAGGGAAGAATGGGTTCGTACAATCCTGGCGAACTACCGCGAATGGCCTCGAGGCCGTTGCCGAATTACACAACGACCTGACCTTATTCTTAGACGAACTGGCTCAGTTGGATCCGAAAGAGGCGGCGGAGATTGCTTACCTGCTAGCCAACGGAAGCGGCAAGGGCCGCATGTCCCGCAACATCGGCGCGCGCAAGAGGCTGTCCTGGTCCCTTCTGTTTGTAAGTGCAGGTGAAATCACGCTTGCTGATCATGCGCAGACAGCGGGCAAGCGCACTAAGGGCGGCGCGGAGGTAAGACTCCTTAACATCGACGCAGATGCGGGAGCCGGCCTAGGCCTCTTCGAGAATATCCACGGTGCGGAATCGCCTGATGCCTTCGCACGGCAGTTAAAGGATGCGGCCCGACAGTACTATGGCGCTCCCTTGCGGGCGTATTTAGACGTTCTCGCCCGGAACCGCATTTCGGCGGAGGCGGCAATCCGAAATTTCCAGACAGACTTCTTAGGCAGACATGTTCCGGCTGGCGCGTCGGGTGAAGTATTCCGGGCAGCGCAACGATTCGCATTAATTGCCGCAGCGGGAGAGCTTGCTACTGATTCCGGGATTACCGGCTGGAAGAAAGGCGAACCGACCACCGCCGCTGTGCGGTGCCTCGAATCGTGGATCCGCAACAGGGGTACTACTGGCGCCCAGGACCAGGAATCGGCGATCAAGCAGGTGCGGCGATTCTTTGAAGCGCATGGTGCAAGTCGGTTTCAAGTGATCCACCCCTCGACATTAGGGGCAGTCACGGATTCACCGGACGAAACCCAGGTGGTGGTGAATCGCGCGGGTTTCCGGCGGAAGACCAAAGAAGGTGAAACGGAGTACCTAGTGTTTTCCGAGACGTTCAAGGCAGAGGTCTGCATGGGCTTCGACTACCGCATGGTGGCACGCACTTTGGCGGATCGGGGCTTTCTGAACTGCCAACCACCTAACCTGATGAAGCGCGTACGATCGCCGGGAAATCCTGGCTTGATCTGGGCCTTCTCCATCAACGCTTCGATTTTGGAGGGTTGAACGTGGAGACATCTATGATTTTTACTCGGACGACTCGGACAACTCGGACAACTCGGTACAACATTGATTCTATTGGGTTCCAGCGTGTTCCGAATGCGAGAGAGAGCACTCGGACAAGTCGGAACAAGCGAGTGAAGCTGCACCCCATGTCCGACTTGTCCGTGTCCGTGGAACAGACTCGGAACATATTAAGGTCCGTGTTTACAGAGTTGTCCGAGTTGTCCGACTTGTCCGGGCAAGAAAGCAGGCGGGACGTAGAGTATGGGCGGATTCCTGAAAACGTGGGCTCACAGGTCGCCCTCAGAGCCAATCCCCGTGAAGGAATCCCTGCACGTGGAAGAGCAAGCGCCGACGAACTCCGAACCGGTCTTGGCCAAGTCCACTCTGGAGCAGGTAGTGCCCTGGGCGGAGTGGAAAGCAGAAGCGCTCAACCGACTGTTTCAGGAGCAAGGCGTCACCGGGCTAACCGCCCGGATCACCGCGGCCACGGTCATGCATGGAGCCTGCTCTCCGCGCGGCGCTTTTCCTTTAGTTCTGCGACTCTGCGGGATGCCAATTGATTCTGACCTTGACTTTGGGAAGGGCACAACGCGACCAATGTTACGCATGGAGGTCCCGTCAGAGTAAAATGGCGCTCTTCAAACGCGGCAAAATCTGGTGGTACGAGTTTCTGTTCGCGCGGCGGCGGGTTCGGGAATCGGCGAAAACGACATCGAAAACGGTAGCGAAGCTGGCGGAACAGAAGCGCCGGCGACAACTGGAAGACGGGTTCAACGGCGTAGACGACAATCGTGATGAACGCATCCGAAGCATAAGGGAGCTTGGGCGCGCCTACCTCGACGATTATCGATTGCGGCACAAGTCCATCGTCTTCGCTGAGTACGCCGTTGGGAATGTCATCCGACAACTTGGTGCTGTGATGGCTGTTGATGTCACCGAACATACCGTCACGGCGTACCAGACGACGCGGCTGAGAGAAAGTGCTGCTCCGAAAACGATCAATGAGGAAGTTGGTTTCCTCCTCAGATTGCTTGGTGAGGCTGGAGACTTCATCCGCACGCGGCTGCGCCGGCGAAAGGCGCTGAAACTCCCTGTTCCGCGCGGCCCAGGGAAGGCGTATACACCCGAACAGAAGGTAGCAATGCTGGCTGCCGCCAGGGCAGCGCGGTCCCGCGCGATATACCCGGCCCTAATGCTGGCGTTGAACACCGGCGAACGGGACGCCGAGATCCGTGGCCTGCAGTGGGAACGAATGGATCTCGCCAAGGCCGTTGTCACTGTTGGAGATAGCAAAACTGAGGCCGGCGAAGGCCGGACGATTCCCCTGAACTCCGCCTTGCTCGAAGCCATGGTGGAGTACGCGAAATGGTACACCCAGCGTTTCGGAACAATCCAGCCGGAATGGTACGTTTTCCCTTTCGGCAAGCCGCGACCGAACGATCCGACACGCCCGATGGTGACGTTGAAGACATCATGGAGCAACGTGCGTAAAAAGGCAGGCGTGAGCGGACGTTGGCATGACAATCGGCACACCCTAGTCACTGATCTTGCGGAAAGCGGAGCGGGTGACGAGACGATTCGGGATATTGCTGGGCACGTCTCCAAGCAGATGCTCAAGCACTACTCGCACATCCGGATGGAGGCGAAGCGAAAGGCCCTCAAGGCAATCCTGCCGAAGCCACATACGAAGGATGCAAGCGACTGCGTTGTTGCCGAGGCTGCCATCCCAGCCGCCGGGACTGCGCCACGCATTGCGGACACCGTGGTGAATTGAGGCCGCCGTCGCGCTCTGGCCCCGGGTCCCGACCGCCACGGCTCTCCAGAGGTCGTTAATACGGATTAACGCACCGTGAGTTTGGTCGACACCGGACGGAACTGGTACGTATCGTCGCCGAGTCGGCGACGAGGCTTCCTGAAGTGTTATGTTGAGCGAAAGCTCTTTGCTTGCGTTCCGACGAGAGCAAAGTTGGCTCGGTAGCTCGTCAGTACCCGCATGGACAATCAATTCTTCGAGCGGCCGATTCTCAACTCGCCGTACGAGAGCCCCACGTGGCATTGGGAACTCGATGCCGACGGTCAACCTACACAACGGATCATCGAGACCCGCCGGAGCGCTCAGTTCATCTCGCCGATCCCCAAGCCTCGCAAGCGGAAGGATAGGGCGACCCAGCAGGAGCTTGGTCTTGAAGGCGACGCGGCCGAGCCCCAGAAGTACGATCCGACGCCCGTCATAAACGAACTCCGTTACCACGTCGACCAGTGGCGGCGCCTGCCGAATCCCAGCGACTGGTCGGTGACGCCCGAAACCGCGCGGCTGCTCCACCATTGGCGCCATCACCCGTTTAGTAGCTTCCGGCCGTTCTTCTGCCAGGTGGAAGCCGTCGAAACTCTGATCTGGCTGACTGAGGTGGCACCGAAGTTCGGAAAAGCCGGCAAAGGATTCCTCGATCACCTGGCCAACGCCAACCGCGAAGCCAACCCCGAATTGATGCGCCTGGCCTTAAAGCTGGCCACTGGTGCCGGCAAGACCACCGTCATGGCGATGATCATCGCCTGGCAGACGATCAATGCCCTGCGCCGCCCCGGTAGCGGTCGGTTCACGCGCGGATTCCTGGTGGTCACCCCGGGCCTCACCATCAAGGACCGGCTCCGCGTGCTCCAGCCGAACGATCCCGATAGCTACTACCAATCCCGCGAGCTGGTGCCCTCGGACATGGCCGGCGACCTCGCTCGCGCGAAGATCGTCATCACCAACTACCACGCGTTCAAACTCCGCGAGGAAATGGAGGTTTCCAAGGTCAACCGCGCACTACTCCAGGGCCGGGGGGAGGCCATCCAGACACTCGAAACGGAGGGCAAGATGCTCCAGCGGGTCATGCCGGATCTGATGGGCATTAAGGACATCCTGGTGCTCAACGACGAAGCGCACCATTGCTATCGCGAAAAACCGGGCGAGCCGGATGAAGAAGATGTAAAGGGCGACGACAAGCAGGAAGCCGAGCGCAATCGAGAAGCCGCACGCCTTTGGATCTCTGGTCTTGAAACCGTGCAGCGCAAGCTGGGCATAACGCGCGTTGTGGACCTCTCAGCTACACCCTTTTTCCTCCGCGGCTCCGGTTACCGCGAAGGCACGCTTTTCCACTGGACCATGAGCGACTTCTCGCTGATGGATGCCATTGAATGCGGCATCGTCAAGCTGCCGCGCGTGCCTGTTGCCGATAACCTCCCTGGCGGCGAGATGCCCGTCTTCCGCAACCTGTGGGAGCACATCCGCTCCAATATGCCAAAGAAGGGACGGGGCAAGGCTAAGGGCCTTGATCCGCTCGATCTTCCCACGCCCCTGCAGACAGCCCTAGAAGCTCTCTACGGCCACTACGCAAAGACCTACGAATTGTGGGCTGATGCCAAGATCCCCGTTCCGCCCTGCTTCATCATCGTCTGCCAGAATACGTCGGTCTCCAAGTTGGTCTACGAGTTCATCTCGGGCTTCCTGCGCGAGCAGGATGACGGCACGGAGCAACTCGTTCAGGGCCGTCTCCCCTTGTTCCGCAACTTCGACGAACACGGCAACCCACTCGCGCGGCCCCGGACCTTGCTGATCGACAGCGAGCAGATCGAATCCGGCGACGCCCTCGACGATGACTTCCGCAGAATAGCCGGTCCCGAAATCGAGCGCTTCCGCTGGGAAATCCAGCAACGCACGGGTGATCGCACCCAAGTCGACAATATCTCAGACCAGGATCTGCTTCGTGAAGTCATGAACACCGTTGGCAAAGAAGGCCGGCTGGGCGAATCCATCCGGTGCGTCGTCTCCGTTTCGATGCTCACCGAAGGCTGGGACGCCAGCACCGTTACCCACGTGCTCGGCGTGCGAGCCTTCGGCACGCAACTCCTCTGCGAACAGGTGATCGGCCGCGCGCTCCGCCGCCAATCCTACGAGCTCAACGAAGACAATCGGTTCAACGTCGAGTACGCCGACATTCTTGGCATCCCCTTCGACTTCACCGCCAAGCCCGTCGACGCCCCCATCCAGCCTCCGCGCGAAACGATTCAAGTGATGGCCGTCCGGCCCGATCGCGACGCCCTCGAAATCCGGTTCCCGCGTGTCGCGGGTTACCGTGTGGAGCTCCCCGAAGAACGCCTGGAAGCGAAATTCACGAGCGACTCCATCCTGGAGCTGACCCCCGCACTAGTTGGGCCCTCCGTCACCCGCAACGAAGGCATCATCGGAGAAGGCGTCGACCTCAACTTGAAGCATTTGGACGATCTTCGTACCTCCACGCTCCTGTTCCACCTGACCAAGCATCTGATCTACACCAAGTGGCGGGATTCCGGGGAAGATCCTAAGCTGCACCTCTTCGGCCAACTCAAGCGCATTGCCAAGCAGTGGCTCGACACCTGCCTCGTGTGTAAGGGGGATACCAAGCCGGCCCAACTGATGTATCAGAGCTTGGCCGACATGGCCTGCCAGCGCATCACCTCAGCGATCACCCAGACCATGCAGGGCACCCACGCCATCAAGGTCGTCCTCGACCCCTACAATCCCACCGGATCCACTCGACACGTGAAATTCAACACGTCGCGCACCAACCGCTGGCGCACCGACTCGCGCCGCTGCCACATCAACTGGGTGATCCTCGATAGCGACTGGGAAGCCGAGTTCTGCCGCGTGGCCGAGTCCCATCCCCGCGTGCGCGCCTATGCCAAGAACCACAACCTGGGTCTCGAGGTTCCGTATCTCTATGGTTCGCAGCCGCGCAAGTATCTGCCGGATTTCATTGTCCTGGTCGACGACGGCCACGGCCCCGATCGGGAAGGCAATGAGGATCTGCTGCACCTCATTGTCGAGATCAAGGGCTACCGCCGCGAGGACGCGCGCGACAAGAAACGGACCATGGACACCCTCTGGGTGCCAGGCGTCAACCACAACGGCCAGTACGGCCGCTGGGCGTTCGCGGAGTTCACGGACGCATTTCAAATCGAAAGCAGCTTCGCCGACCGTATAGAATCGGAGTTCACGAAAATGATCGATTCCCTCACTGTGCAGCCGGCGTAACGAAACGATGGCCAAGAAGACTCCTCAGCACAAGAAAAAGGCGCCCGAGAAAAAGAAGACCGTCGTCACACTCACTCACGAGGAGGCTTCGCGGAAGAACATTCCCACCGCGGAGTTTCAGTCCGTGATGCACACCAAAGAGCAGGTTCCCATCCGGGTGGTGTTCGAGCGTGACGCGGCCGGTCTTGAAGAAGAAAAAACTCACCGTAACCGCGACCTAGATCCTCAACTAGTTTGGCGCGGTAAAGATGAGCAGGATTGGTCCGAGCTGGTCACCCACGCCCCGCCGCTTTACATCCAGGAAAAGGTCCACCCCAAGGCTCTTATCGACGACCTGACGCGCCGCACCGCCGCGGGCGCGCAGGAAACCGAAGAGCAGTACGACCTGTTCGCCGACTTCAACGGCGTGCCCGAAGGCAACGCCAAGACCGAGTTTTACCAGCATGATGCCAACTGGTCGAACCGCATGATCCTTGGCGACAGCTTGCAGGTGATGGCGTCGCTGGCGGAACGCGAGGGGCTGCGCGGACAGGTGCAGTGCATCTATTTCGACCCGCCGTACGGGATCAAGTTCAATTCCAATTTCCAATGGTCGACGACGAGCCGCGATGTGAAGGATGGGAACGCGGAACACATTACGCGGGAGCCGGAGCAGGTTAAGGCATTCCGAGACACGTGGCGCGACAACATTCATTCCTACTTGACATATTTGCGTGATCGTCTGACCGTGGCTCGCGATCTACTTGCGTCTTCGGGGTCGATCTTCGTCCAGATTGGAGACGAAAACGTCCACGTAGTGCGGTCCCTCCTGGACGAAGTGCTTGGAGCCGCTAACTTTCTAAGTCTGATCTCCGTTCAGACGACCACCGGTTTTGAGGCCACGTTTCTAGGCAACATGTCGGACTTCGTACTGTGGTACGCCAAGGACAAGAAGAGCTCGAAATCAAACCCGCCATTCTATAGGAAACAGTTTGAGCTTGGTGAGGGCAACGCAAAGTGGTTGATGCTCGAAGACTCTTCGTATCGCGGTGTCTCAGCGCGTGAAAGGCGTGGAGAGAATCCCATTCCCACGGGCGCGCTTCCTTACCAACCAGACAACCTCATCTCGCAGGGGCGCGCTAAGGAGCCGCAGCCGTTTATCTTTCGGGAAAAGACCTACGATCCGTGGCCCAAAAATTCCCATTGGAAAGCTAACTACCCACTGGGGATGGCCCGCCTTGCACGAGCCAATCGGATTCACGTCGCAGAAAACTCGCTGAGGTACGTCCGCTTCCACACTGATTTCGATGCCGCAGTTCATGGCAACATTTGGACAGACACAGGGTCAGGTAACTTCACGGACGAGAAGGTTTATGTTGTCCAGACCAATTCAAAAGTGATTGAGCGGTGCATACTTATGGCCACACATCCGGGTGATCTGGTGCTCGACCCTACCTGCGGCTCAGGCACTACAGCCTATGTCGCGGAGCAGTGGGGCCGCCGCTGGATCACCATCGACACGTCGCGCGTCGCGCTCGCGCTGGCCCGTGCCCGCATCATGGGTGCCCGCTATCCTTACTATCTGCTGGCCGACAGCAAGGACGGCCGACAGAGGGAAGCTGAACTCACCCAGTCGGTTCCCTCGGATACCCCTACGCACGGCGACATCCGCCAGGGCTTCGTTTGTGATCGCCTGCCACATATTAAGCTCGGCCAAATCGCCAACAATGCCGAGATCGACGCGATCTGGGAGAATTTCCAGAGTACGCTCGAGCCCCTGCAGGACCAACTCAACGCCGCTCTTAAAGAGAGGTGGGAAGAGTGGGAAATTCCGCGCGAGCCGGAAAACAACTGGCCCGAACAGGCAAAGAAGCTTCATGCCGAATGGTGGCGCCGGCGCATCGCGCGGCAAAAGGAGATCGACGCCTCCATTGCCGCCAAGGCCGATTCTGAGTATCTCTACGATAAGCCCTATGAGGACAAGCGCAAGGTGCGCGTGGCCGGTCCGTTCACGGTGGAGAGCCTGTCACCCCACCGGGTGTTGGGGGTCGATGAAGACGACGAACTGATCGACGAACAAGCCGGGCACAAGGCCTCGGCGCGCACCGGTGAGGACGAACAGGGCTTCATCCGCATGATCCTCGAGAACCTCAAGACGGCGGGCGTGCAGCAGGCGCACAAGGACGACAAGATCGCCTTTATGGCGATCACACCATGGCCCGGCAACTATATCTGCGCTGAGGGGCGCTACGTGGAGGGCGAGGCCGGCGCCGAACGGCGTGCGGGAATTTTTATTGGTCCCGAGTTCGGCACTGTGTCGCGCCCCGATCTGGTCTCGGCCGCTCGCGAGGCGGGCGATGCGGGCTTCGACGTGGTGGTAGCGTGCGCCTTCAACTATGACGCACACTCCTCGGAGTTCGACAAGCTGGGCCGCGTTCCGGTCCTGAAGGCTCGCATGAACGCGGACCTGCACATGGCCGGCGACCTGAAGAACACCGGCAAGGGGAATCTGTTCGTGATCTTCGGCGAGCCGGATATCGACATCCTGGATGCAAGCGTAGGTCAGATTCAGGTGAAGATCAGGGGCGTGGACGTGTTCCATCCGAACACAGGAGAGGTGAGCAGCCAAGGGGCGGACGGGATCGCCTGCTGGTTTATCGATACCGACTACAACGAAGAAAGCTTCTTCGTGCGGCACGCCTACTTTCTGGGGGCGAACGATCCATACAAGGCGCTGAAGACGACCCTCAAGGCCGAGATCAACGAGGAGGCCTGGGCGACGCTCCACAGTGATACTTCGCGGCCGTTCTCGAAGCCGAAATCGGGACGAATCGCCGTCAAGGTCATCAATCATTTGGGCGATGAAGTGATGAAAGTCTTCCGAGTGGTTTGACCTGGCTGGCTAATGGATTTCCGCATCGCCGACACGTTCACCGACAGCCTCGCCAAACTGACTGGCGATGAGCAGAAGGCCGTCAAGACTACGGCGTTCGACCTCCAACTAAACCCTGCGCATCCGGGTCTGCAATTCCACAGGCTCGACAAACCCAAGGACCGCCGATTCTGGTCGATTCGGGTGAGTAGCGACGTCCGGCTGATCGTGCATAAGACCGAATCCAGCCTGCTGCTGTGTTACGTGGGTCATCACGACAACGCTTACCAGTGGGCGGAGCGCCGGAAGCTCGAAACTCATCCCAAGACCGGCGCGGCGCAGTTTGTCGAGATCCGAGAGACGGTACAAGAGATCACCGTCCCCAGATACGTTGAAGTGGAACAACCGGTCGCCGCTCGTATCACGCCTCCGAAGCAACCTCTGTTCGCCGCCATCTCGGAAGAGGAGTTGTTAGGGTACGGCGTACCGCCTGAGTGGATGGCCGATGTGCGCCGCGCCGATGAGGACAGTCTACTGGAACTCGCGGACCACCTGCCCAGTGAGGCCGCCGAAGCTTTGCTCGATCTGGCCACTGGCGTCGCGCCCAAGATCGCCAAGCCCGTAGCTGTTGGAGCGGATCCGTTTGCCCATCCCGATGCCCAGCGCCGCTTCCGCGTGATGGCGAACGTGGAGGAGTTGGAGCGCGCGCTCGGCTACCCGTGGGACAAATGGACCGTTTTCCTTCATCCAGCGCAGCGCAGTTTGGTTGAGCGCAACTTCAGCGGCCCGGCAAGAGTGGCGGGGTCAGCGGGAACCGGGAAGACCATTGTGGCCCTTCATCGAGCGGTGTGGCTGGCTCGACAAAATCCTGACGCCCGAGTGCTGCTCACGACGTTTTCGGACGCGCTGTCGAATGCGCTTCAGGCGAAGCTTCGATGCCTGATCGGAAATGAGCCTCGACTGGGCGATCGACTGGAAGTACATTCGGTGAACGCAATCGGGCGCCGGCTGTACGAGGTGCACTTCGGGCGGCCGAAAATCGCGTCGCGGGGGCAGGTTCGGGAGTTGATCGAGGTCGCCGCAGCGGCGGTCGAGGGTCACAAGTTCTCCCAGTCCTTCCTGCTGACCGAGTGGGAGCAGGTGGTTGACGCATGGCAGTTGGGTTCCTGGGACGGCTATCGCGACGTCACGCGGTTGGGGCGCAAGACACGGCTCCAGGAGAAACAGCGCGCGGTCTTATGGTCGATCTTCGAGCGCGTGCGTACAGCGCTTCGGGACCGGGGTCTGGTAACCTACTCGGACCTGTTCAGCCGGGTCGCCGAAAAGCTGGCCGAGGGTGGGCATCCACCCTTCCAATTCGCGGTAATTGATGAAGCGCAGGATGTCGGAGTGGCGCAGCTCCGCTTTCTGGCCGCATTGGGCGGAAGCCGGCCGAACAGCCTGTTCTTCGCAGGCGACCTCGGCCAGCGGATCTTCCAACAACCGTTTTCCTGGAAGGCGATGGGCGTCGACATTCGAGGGCGCTCCTCGACCCTCCGGATCAATTACCGGACATCACACCAGATCCGTATGCAGGCGGACCGTCTGCTGGGTCCCGAGCTATCTGACGTGGACGGCAACACAGAGAACCGCCGGGGCACGATTTCCACATTCAACGGTCCGCCTCCGGACATTAGGATCCTGGATACTCAGGCCAACGAGATCCTGGCCGTGGCGGATTGGCTCGTGGCCCGGAAGAACGAGGGCATCGTGCCTCACGAAATCGGTGTGTTCGTACGTTCCGCCGCCGAACTGGCCCGCGCCCGCTCCGTGGTCGAAGCCGCTGGCTTGCCGTTCAAAATCCTCGACGACCGCGTCGAGACAACGACCGGCAAGGCTTCTATCAGCACAATGCACCTCGCCAAGGGACTGGAATTTCGCACGGTCGTGGTGATGGCCTGCGACGATGAAGTGATTCCGCTGCAAGAACGTATCGAAACGATCGGGGACGACGCGGACCTCGAAGAGATGTACAACACGGAACGCCATCTGCTCTATGTAGCCTGTACTCGTGCTCGGGATCATTTGTTGGTGACGGGTGTCGAGCCGGCATCGGAGTTCTTGGACGATCTGCGGAAGTGAGGTCTAAATCGCAATCCTCAGCTTGATCGCATCGTTGGGAGCCTGAACGAGATCCTGCCTCGTGCCCAGATACCGCTCGGTCGTCTGAACCGACGCGTGGCCCAGCAGCATTTGGATCTGCTCAAGCTCGCCACCCCCGGCCCGGCACAACTTCGCGCAGGTTCGCCGGAGGTCATGGGGCGCGATTCCAGGGACTCCGGCGATATCGGCGTACGGTTTGATCAGCTGCCAGACCACCTTCTCCGACAGCACCTCGCCACCCATTCGGTCGGCGCGGTTCACTGGTCGAAACACCCGTCCTTCTGCCAGCGCAGCCGCGGAGATCCACCCATCGATCGCTACCTTCACCCAATTTGGCATTGGGACCGTGCGGACCCGGCCGTGCTTCCCCACGAGATCGACGATACACCAGCGGCCATCGCGTTGTTGGATATGCGCGTACGTAAGAGCCGCAACCTCGGATCGTCGGAGCCCGCAGCCCAGAAGGACTGCGATGATGGCGCGATCTCGAAGTCCTTTCGTGGTCGCGGCATCTGGCGCGCTCAGGAGCGCCTGCGCTTGTCGTAGCGACAGCCAGTTCCCCATGCGGATTCCCACGGACTTCGCGCTTTTTACGCGACTGATACCGGCGGCCAACTCGGGCGCCAACAGCCCATTGTCGGCCGCCTCCGCTGCCAATTTGCGAATCGCTGACATCCTTATGATGATCGACGAGGACCCGAGGCTGCGAGCCTCCAGCGATACCCGCCAGGCGCTTACGGTGGCCTTGGTGAAGCCGGGCCGGGGCGCCTGCTGGAACCATCCCAGGAACTCATCTAGCGCCATGTTGTACACGCGTTTTGTAATCGGCGAGGAGACGCTGTCGAGCACGAGCGTCTTCAGTTTCTCCCAACCGGCAATCTTCTGAATCGCAATCAGCTCATTCATTTTGTGTCCTGACAATGGGCATTATCGCTAGCTACGTCATGAAGACATTACCTTAAGGTGTCAGGAACATCAAGCGGAATGACCAAAGGAGAGGTGTGCGCGGTAAAGCCTCCCTCAATCTAGCGGCGTGACATCGGGGGGCTGGAATGCAGCTTGAATCTCTTGAGCCATCCCGGGTACGTCGGATACCTCATCGGGTAATCGGCCAAGACACGGTGACAGCATAACTACATTGGCCGAGAGCTGCACGTAGACCTCTTGAACGCGCCACATTTTCGCCTCGTTTAAGTACTGGAAGGGCTGATCCATTTGCCTTAGCAGATCTTCTGACTGTGGAACCTCGTCAGCCCACATACGTGCAATGATTCTCTGTTCTCTGGGGTCACCCTCTTTTTCGGCTGGCCTATGCAGGATCGCCTTTACCGCTCCTTCAGAGAATTTAGAAAGGGCGCCATGATCGTAGAGCTTCACGTCTTGGTTCGCTCCAGGCAGTGTGAATGGAGCCAGATTAAGCACACACATCGTCGTTCTCAGCGACTCCAAGTCGTGACCGAAACTCTTCCCAATGATGGACGGATCCAGCGTGATGTGGCGAGCGATGCGCCGAACCTGCTCTTTAGCTTCCTCTTGTTTGAGCCGAAAAAAGAATAAGTCCGAGGCGGAAGCCTGTGGAAGAGTATATGCCTTACATTCCACGAGAAACAAATCCTTGCCCCACAGGACAGCGGCGTCACATTCGAACTTTCCTTCTGCGTTCCGGTATTCTATTCTCCGCGCTGTGGCGCCGACTTTCTCAAAGCTCTCGCGCACTTCCTCTTCAAACAACCGGCCTTTATTCTCGACCTGAAGCAACAGTGAATTGATTCGAGAGGTTATCGCTTCGTGGATCGCGAGGATTGCCGCGAGACGAGATAGGACGATGTACTGATCATCAGCCGTACGAATAAGAGGAGTGTCAAAGAGGTCGCGACTGTTTTTTTGGAATGTCACCTGCTTGATGAACAACAGTGTCCGCTCACGAACCATTCCTGCGCGCGACGCAAGGTTCAGGAAGGCCGCCAAGTCCAAATAACACAAGCCATCCGTAATCGGCTTCAGGCATATTTGCCGCTCGCAGCAAAACTGCAGAAGTGCGTATCCACGCATCCATTCAGACAACGTCAGCCCAAGATACTCCTTGTGGTCGGTAGCTATCGGCAAGCCGTAACACATGTCGAGTGCTAACATGCTGGCCGCTTCGTGTATTGAGATGAGGCCCGCAGGAAAGACTTTTACGTAATGCTCTGTGGGATCCTGGACACGCTCAGCTATCTTCGAAGAGCTTGTTACATGCACACTGATTTCGAATACGCGTCGCCTAAGTCTGGCCCGCGCGACCTCGATGTCGAGAAAGTATTGCCAATCGTGTTCAAAAACGAGAGTGGTAACCTCCCGACCGGGCGCGGGTGTCGAGTGCTCGGAGTGAACCGAGCTACCTTCGAAGTATCGAATCCTTTCCCAATGATCTTCAAGCTGGTTCCAGGCTTCGGCCAGATAGAGCGCAGAACGATCTTGTAGCAGGTCCGTAGCCACCGGTTCCATTGCCGGAATCCTCATCGAACCATCCTCGAACCAGCCATGAAGGTGTCCGAGCATCTTGATATAACCCCCAAGGTTAGTTGCGTAATGTTCCGCAACACTGTCGGGATCAAGATCCGACTTTCCCAGTGCGCTAACCCGCAATGACTCGTTAGTGAGAAATACCAGATCAGGCGCGATCAAAGGCGGCGGGCTTGCCGTAACGGCTTTCCACAACTTTGCCATATCGGTTGCTGTTGCGAAGATAGCGGCCCACGCGGAAATTGCAGCAGAAAGCCGCCCAATCGGGCAGGCCTCCAGGCTTGAGTAGATCTCTCTAAACCCTTGTTGGCACAGCTCTACTTGCAGACAGTGGCGGTCGAATCGATCGCGTGCATCCCCTTCCCGCACGTGCGATAACCACTCCCTTAGAGACGCGATGAATTGATTTCGCTTTTCTTCCAGGGTGCGGTCTGGGCGTCGAATCAAGAGGCAACCCGTCTGCTCGACAATAGTGAGCAATTCGCTTGGAAGCTCAGGACTTGGGTGTTGCTTTTTGAGTTCGTGTTCGACTTTCGGAAAGTTCAGATCAACCACGCCTTCTCGGATAGCTTTGGTTCGTTGCATCGTGCGAATCGTTCAAGTATAGATCGCGTCCGTCGAGCAGCGTGGGCCCCTGTTGAGGTTGCGTGATCAGAAGCCGCAAAGGGATCCGTGGCACCGCGTACTTGCTCCGATTCACACCACGTGGATTTGGTAAAGTCGAGCGTTATCGAGCAATATCGGTAGGTATTTTGCTCACAGCATCCCGCAGGTGCGCTCTGCGACATTCTCATGGTGCGATTCGCGGTAGGGCCAGCGGGCCACCATAAAGACCGACGCCCCGCGAGCCGATTAACCACGTGACGCACCACGTGTGCCCAAGGGATTGGATCTGGATGGACTATTTCGACGCAGCGGTAAGCTTTTGCACAGCCCGTGGTATGGAGATCGGCGCTCTGTCGAATCCGGCTCCACTGAAGGCTCAAGTCCTCTACGCGGACGTATGCGACAAGGCCGCCATGACATCGATCCTCTGCTCGCTCGAAGGTGGTCCATACTATGATCTCGACAAACTGATCGAGCCCAGTTTGCTCTTGAAGCCTCCGCACTTCTTCCTTCCGATTGCAAACGGGGAGCTCGATTTCGTCTATTCTTCCCACGCCCTGGAGCATACCCCGAATTTCGTCGCCGCGATCTATGATCAGTTGCGGTGCATCAAGGTTGGGGGCGTCGTCTACTTCGTGGTGCCTAACCGCCGAGGCACCTATGATCACCGTCGCCCGTCGACGGCCGCTGCGAGATTGATCCGGCGCTTTGAGGATCGCGCCTTTACGTTCTCTGGCGAGGATGCCTCGGAGTTGCTGTGGGGCACGACCGGGCACCCACATTACGACCAGAAGACATCGGAAAAGCTGGCAGAGATCCATAGCGGTGGCTCCGGCGCGCACCATTTTGTGGTGTTCACGCCAGCTTCCATGCTCGAATTGCTTGGCTATGTGACCGGCCGGTTCAACTGCGAACTGATCTATTTTTCAACCTCCGACCCGGTCCATATTCATGTCTGCCTGAAGAAAATGGGCGAGCCGCAGGTCTAACTCCGAATCCCCAGTGCGTCGTTCCGGATGGATGTAAGTCGGCGACTCGTAAAAACCGGTCACCAGAGACCATCGTCAGATTCAAGGCCAGTTAAGACGTATTAACGGAATCTATTCCCGGAGCGCCGTTTCGCAACTTCGAGCCAATTGCTTGTGGTAAGGCCTGTTATCGCCAGCCATCCGTAAACAATACGCGACAAGGCGTCCGGGCGCCCTTCCTACATGCGAGTAGGCGGATTTGATGTGGGGCAATCTCAACGCGCGTCCCGTGCCAGGTTCGATTGACAATGATTGGCGGATAACTTACGATTGTCCCATCGACGGCGATGGGAACGCTCAAGAGAGATCACTTGCTCGGCAAACTCGACCTTCTCGTGCTTCGCGTGCTCGCGAATGGCGAGACGATGCACGGCTATGCAATCGCGGAACGGATCGAGCAGCTTTCGGAAAATGCGCTGCAAGTGGGCGAGGGATCGCTCTATCCAGCACTGCATCGGATGGATGAGTCTGGTTGGGTGCGGTCGGAATGGTCCGCCTCAGTCAATAACCGGCGCGCCCGCTATTACCGAATCACCGCGAAGGGCCGTCGTCAACTGGTCTCTGAAGAAGCGGAGTGGCTGCGGGCAGCCGATGGGGTCTCCCGAGTTTTGAGGTTGGCGTAAGATGCCGCTTTTCCGCAGGATCTGGAACGGTTTTCGTCCAGCGCGCCGGGATCGCGAGCTTGAGGAAGAACTCGATTTTCATCGCGAGATGATCCGCAACGAGTTCCGGGACCGCGGGCTGAATGAGGAGCAGGCAGAACTGGATGCCAAGAAGCGGCTGGGAAATCTTTCGGTTGTCAGAGAAGACGTACGCGACACTCATCGCGTGTCGTGGCTGGCGGCTGCATTGCAGGACCTGCGCCATGGGGTGGTGTTGTTTCGCAGAGATGCTGGTATTTCGGCTCTCATCATCGCTTTGCTGGCAATGGGCATTGGCGTCAATACGGGCGTGTTCTCGCTGGTAAACGCCGTGATCCTGAAACCTCTCGATCTGCCGGGGGCCGAGCGCGCGGTTCGTTTCCGTCAGACCTTTGAGGGTGGAACTTATGACGGCGGCCCGGCGGCCATGGTGGACCTCTGGCGCCGCCAAACGGGACTTTTCGAAGAGGTATCCGCCGGCCGGCTGGAACTGATGAACCTTGCCGGGATCCGGGATCCGGAACAACTTAACGTAGCGCGCGTTACCGCCGACTTCTTTCGCCTCTTCCAGGCACCGATTGCCGTGGGACGAACCTTCACAGCGGAAGAGGAGGCTGGACAAACCGATCGCGTTACGGTTTTGAGCCATGCCCTTTGGGTAAAGCGCTTCGGCAGCGATGCGGACATCGTGGGCAAACAAGTCGTATTGAGCGGGACCGCTTATGAAGTGGTCGGCGTTGTGGGGTCAGGCTTTGACAGTGAACAGTTCGATCCACCTCCGGATATTTGGGTGCCCTTTAAACTCGGTGCCCGGAGCATGGATGGTTGCTACTGCCAAGTGAATGGACGGCTTCGTCCGGGTGTTTCGATCGGCGTTGCAAGGGCTCAGCTAGAGATTCTTGCCGATCAGTATCACCGTGAGTTCCCAAGTCCCTCCAGTCAGAATTATGGGTTTACGGTTTTGCCCCTGCAGCAGGCGATGACGGGCAATATACGATCTTCTCTGTTGGTTCTATTGGGAGCGGTGACGCTGGTCCTGCTGATCGCCTGCGCGAATGTCGCCAATCTGTCGCTGGTGCGGGCGGTGGGGCGAAGGCGAGAGATCGCCGTTCGCTGCGCTTTGGGAGCAGGACGCGGACGGATTGTCCGGCAATTGCTGACGGAGAGCGTTCTGCTTTCTAGCATCGGAGGCGCCTTGGGGTTAGCCCTGGGCACGGCAGGGATGCGGGTTCTGTTGGCGCTGTACGCCGGAAGCGTACCGTTCTTTGTGGGCTCCAGTGCGAGCAACATCCCGCGGATCGGTGTCGATGGTTCGATGGTGACGCCCGACTGGAGGGTTGTGGTTTTCACCATGCTGCTGTCGCTGGGCACAGCCGTTGTCTTCGGTCTGATTCCGGCATTTCAAGCCCCGCTGATGGACTTAAGCACGACGCTGAAACAGAGCGGTGGACGCTCCGGTTCGGGGTTGCATCAGGACAAGGCTCGTTCATTGCTGGTGACGCTGGAGATTGCTTTGGCGTTGGTACTGCTGATTGGCGCGGCACTATTAATTCGGACTTCGATCGCATTGCGGAACGTGGATCCAGGCTTCGTTGCCCACAATGTCCTGGCGATGCAGATGTCGCTTTCTGGTACTCGTTTTGAAAAGAGTGCCGAGGCGGGCCAATTGGTACGGGAAGGTATTCGAGCGGTCCACTCGATTCCCGGTGTTGAGGCTGTGGCTGCTTCCTGTTGCGTCCCGCTGGAGACGGTGTGGCAGAGTTCCTTCGAGGTGATTGGACGCCCATTGACCGGGAAGTTTCATGGCTTGGCCGGGTGGACGTTCATTACGCCGGAATACTTCGATGCGTTTCGCATTCCAGTCCGCCGGGGTCGGGCCTTCGACGAACGGGACACGGCGGGCTCCCCCAGCGTGGTCCTGATTAATGAAGCCATGGCTCGGCGGTATTGGCCGGATAGCGATCCGCTCAATGCTCGTCTGAAGATTGGACGAGCCATCCGTCCGGAGTTCGATGCTGACCCGCCGCGGCAAATCGTGGGGATCGTGAGCGATACCCGCGACGTTCGTCTGGACGGAAACCCGAGGCCGGCGATGTACGTGCCTGCGGCGCAATTGCCCGATGCCCTGAATGAACTGAACTACCGGCTGCTGCCCATTGCCTGGATTGTTCGGACGAGAGTCGAACCGCATACGCTGGTTCCGGCGATTCAAGAGGAGCTTCGCAAAGCGACGGGGTTACCGGTCGCGCGCATCCGTTCGATGGAGGAGGTCGCCGTGCAATCGACGATTCGCGGGAGGCTGAATGCTCTGCTGATGACGATCTTCGGCGGCTCGGCATTGCTGCTTGCCTCAATTGGCATTTACGGATTGATGGCTTATTCGGTTCAACAACGAACTCAGGAAATCGGAATCCGTCTGGCGTTGGGGGCGGAGTCAAGACAAGTCCGCAATATGGTAGTAAAGCAAGGGTTGGCCCTGACGCTGATTGGGGTGGTGGTGGGCATCGCCGCGTCATTCGGCCTGACGCGTCTCCTGGAAAGCTCTCTTTACCAAGTGAAGGCCTGGGATCCGCCGGTTTTCATTGGCGTGCCGCTGATCCTCTGTGCTGTGTCGCTCGTTTCCGTTTGGTTGCCCGCCCGGCGTGCGACGCGAATCGATCCCACCATGGCGCTGAGACACGAATAGCGGGCCCTCTTTGGGAGAACTGACCTGTCACCGATATTAGATAGCTCCTGGCTTACAGTGCAGTGTTTAGAAATCCTATTGCTGTTGCGAAATCAATCCCGTCGAGTAGTCACTCACAACGGAGAGCATCCACCGGGCTGACGCGCGTCGCGCGCCGCGCTGGAAGCCAGACTGCCAGCAAGGCCACGACACTCAACAGCAGCGGCACGCCGCTGAAGACGACTGGATCCCGCTCTTTGACGCCATAGAGCAGGCTGGCGATCAGTTTGGTCAATCCAAATGCGGACGTAAGGCCGATCGCAACACCCACGATCGCAAGGCGCATGCCCTGAAACACCACCATGTTCCGCACGCGCGCCGGCTCCGCGCCCAGCGCCATCCGGATCCCGATCTCCTGCGTCCGTTGTCCCACTGAATACGCCATCAACCCGTAAATGCCGATTGCAGCCAGCAGCAGCGCAGCTCCTGCGAAAATCGTCAACACTAGCGCGTTGAAGTCCGACGCGGCAGTCGAGCGCGCGACCACCTCGTCCATCGTGCGGATAGGCGCTAGCGACAGCCCGCCACTCACGTCGCTCAGCTCTTTTTGAATCGGAGTGAGCAGCGTGCGCGGTTCGACTCTGGTCCGTACCACCCACGCCAGCGGTCCCAGCCGGTTCACGGCCGCGGTGAAGTGATCCGAGAGCTGCGCCAGCGGAACATACATGGTCGGCGGCGGATTGTTGTTCAGCCCATTGTCGCGCACGTCACTCACGATGCCCACGATCTGCCGCGACGTGTCCTCAAACTCGCCGAATCCCTTGCCGATGAACAACAGCTGGCCCAGGGGATCGCCGCCGTCTTTCCAGTACTGCTTTACGAACGCGTCGTTAATGATCACCGCGCTTGGTGCACCGCTGCGGTCTTGATCGGTAAACGCACGCCCGCGGATCATGGCGATCTTGAACACGTCGAAATACCCGTGGCCGATCATCATGAATCTCCCGCCGCCGTGCGATGTTCCGTTGAGCGGCCGCCCTTCGATAATGAATGGCAGCCCATACCCGCCTTCGAGTGGCACGCAGCAAGTGACGCTTGCTGTCTCCACTCCCGGCAACGCTTTCAGCCGATCCAAACCCTCTCGCACCACGCGCTGCACGTCCTCAGTCTTCTTGAAGCGATCGCCTGCGAACAGCATCCGCAGCGTCAGCACGTTGTGCGGATCGAACCCCGGCTTCACGCCGCGCAGCGCCGAGAAAGTCCGCACCAGCAGCCCCGCACCGATCAGCAGCACCAGAGCCAGCGCCACTTCCACGATCACCAATAGGGACCGGGCTTTGTTCTGCCTCAAGCTTGTGCCTCCGCGGCCCGTCGATTCCTTGATCGTGCTGCTCAAGTCCGCACGCGACGCCTGCAGCGCCGGGATCAGCCCGAACAGCAGTCCGGTCAGGATCGAGAGCCCGAGTGTAAATAACACGATGGCTGGATCAAGCGGCAGATCGGCGCCCAACCCGATGCGCGGGATATTGCCTGGACTGATGCTTAGGATCGCGCGAATCCCCACATAGCCGATCACCAGCCCCAGGGCTCCGCCGACCAGCGATAGCACCACGCTTTCGGTGAGCATCTGCCGGATGATGCGGCCGCGCCCCGCGCCCACCGCCGCGCGAATCGCGATCTCACGCTGCCGTCCGGCAGCGCGGGCCAGCAGGAGATTGGCGACGTTCGCGCAAGCGATCAGCAGCACGAATCCCACCGCACCCAGCAGAACCCATAGCAGCGTCCTCACACCGCGCACCAGCACTTCGCGCAGTCGTTCCACGCCGAAACCCTGCTGCGGCCCGATGCCCGCTGGGTACCGCTGACGGTATTCGTCGGCCAGCGGCTTCAGTTGCGCGTTGGCCGCCGCCAGCGTCACGCCTGGCTTTAGCCGTGCGCCGACATTGAAGTAGTTCCCCTGTTCGGTGGTGTTGGGATCGAGCTTGAACGGAAGATACACCTCCGGAGGCTCGTCGATCTCGATCTTCAAATCGTTCGAAACCACGCCGATGATCTCGTGCGGCGCGCCGTTCAGGGTCATGGTGCGGCCGATCACCTGTTGGTCGGCACCGAACCGCCGCCGCCAGAATCGCTCCGTGAGCACCACCACGTCACGTCCGCCCGGCAGGTCTTCGTCCTGTGTGTAGGTGCGGCCGAGAATGGTGCTCGCTCCCAGAAGATGAAAGAAATCCGCGCTGGCCTGCGTCGCTTGAATCTGCTCCGGCTGGTCGCCGGTTTTGTAATTCGCCACGCCGAAACGCCACGCCGACACTTCCTGGAGCGTCTGCGCATTTTCCCGCCAAAACGCGAACTTGGCGGGCGACGCTCCGTTCCCTGATCCGCCCGGGAACGTGTTCATCAGGAATACGATGCGGTCGGCTTCCGGATAAGGCATGGGTTTCAGCAGCACTCGGTCGATCAGCGTGAAGATGGCCGTGTTCGTGCCCACCCCCAGGGCCAGCGCTAGTATCGCCGTAGAGGTGAATGCGGGGCTGTGCAGAAACATCCTCACGGAATGCTTGAGGTCTTTAAAGAAGGATTCCATTGGCCTAGCCTGGCTCCCTAGACTGTCTATACGATTTCCGGGCCGAAACGTTTCCCCATAAGAAGCCATCGGAGAATTTGACTCGCCCATCGGAGCGTCGCCCATTCCGCCACTGCCGATTGGCGAGCATTTCGTAGGGAGCCAAGCGGGATCCGGAGGCCAAAGGCATATCGCGTTTGGATCGATTCTACACTATGGCGTTACGGCACGAACGCCGCCTTCAGCGCGACTGGTGTGCGGATCACCTGTGTCCGTGCGGTCGGCCACTCGGACGAGGGTGGGCGTTAACCTGATGGGTCCCCGGAAGTTCGGCTTGTAACGGGTGGTCAGTTGCAACACGACGCCGTTAACCCACATTATCGTCAGCGCAGAGTGCGTCCTGTTCCGAGGAGCACCCGTGGACGGAAAGTTACGAACTTCAGTTCTCGTCCTGCCTCGTGGTAGGTCTTTGGTGTAGATAAATCTACACCATGGAGCTTCTGACTGTTCTTTTCCTACTTGGTGCCTCCGCGCTCGTATACGTCGGTCTGGTTCGATACCCCCCTCTCGATTTGCTTGCGCCGGCGCTTCTCTTTGTAGTCGGTTTCGCCATGGTTGCTTTGTTTCTGCGTGAGGGGCGGAGAGAACGCCAGAAGCCAAACGGCCGATACCTTGCTGCTGCGCTACTCCCGTGGGTCGCAGCTGCTCTATTTTTCGCGAACGGTGAGATGGATCGTTCGGCGGAAATCCGTTATCCGACCGTTCTTATCGAAACGCACTACGGGTCCAGAATCGGCGGCAGGAGGCTGATTGTGCGATCGTGGCGTTCCAACCATCGGTCGGAAACGATCTATCTGAGCGCATTCGCGCCATTCTTCTTCCCGGGTCAACAGATTACGATTGGCGTAAAGTCTGGCGCGCTCGGAGTTGCCTGGGTTAGTAGCGTCTCTCGGTGAGAATGGCCGTCCCCCGGTTGAAGCCGCATTAGGCAGGTAGAGCCCCCCGGATCGCCCGATAAGGGGCAATAACGGAAGCTTCCCTTGGCGGAGATAGTGTCCGGTTGCGCCGTCATCCAGGAGTAATCTGCTTCTTGATCGGCTAACCTTAGCTTTTTCAGCCATATGCCGCTTTACGCCGGGCGACATACGCGGTCCTTGCGGGCTTCATTGCCCGCGTCACTTCACTTAAATTCCCGCGATACCCTTGTTTTGCAGCACGCGGACCACAACCTTGCGATCCTCTGCTTCATCAGCCGCCTTGGCCGTCTCCTTCGCCTCACTCTCGCCCATCGCGCCTGGGGCGAGCATTCGTGACACAGGCACACGACCTTGCTGAAGGAGGATGTCGGAAGCGGCTGCAGCTCGCTTTTGGCTCAGTTTCTGGTTCAAAGCGGCGCTACCGGGGGCGGAGGCGTAGCCCTTCACCTGGATCATATAGCCTTCCACGGTGGTTGCTTTTTCTGCCAGAGCTTTCAGCGGCGAGATGTACTTCGAATCCACATTAGTCTTGCCGTTAGCGAAGAGAATCGTAACTTCATCGTAAATGTAGTAATCGTCCAACTGACCGAAACGCGCAGTGTTCGCGGCGATTAATGCCTTGTTGGCTGCGATCTTCTTTTCGTGTTCTGCCAATTCCGCCTGCTGCTTCTGCAGCGCGGCATTCTGGGCTTTCAACGCCGCATTTTGCTTCTCCAACTCGGCTGTGTGTTTAGCCGTTTCTTGCTGAGTCGCTTTCGATCTGGCCTCGGTTTCGGACAGACCCGCCTGAATCGAGTAAGCCCGTTCCAGATCGTTGCCATCGAACGTTATGGACTTCGCGACGAACATTCCATTTTCGTCACGGTGGCCCTCAACCTCAATCTGCAGGCCCGGGATGAGCGCAGCCATGGACATCGTCGCCTTGCGGACCTTCAATAGCCCCTCATTCTGGGCCACTTTTGTGGTGTCTTCCAGGAGCACGTTTACGTATGGCGCCGCCTTGGTCTCCAGGATGATCGTGGCGGCGCTTCGCGCCTTGATCATTCCCTGGAGCTTCTCCTGAGCGAACAGTTGAGCGCTTAGGAATGGGAGGGCGAGCAACGAAATGACCCCAAAGTCGGCGATTTTGCGCGCATTGCTGTATGTCATAGAGAGCAGAGTCTTTTCCTTCAGGGCCCTCTCCCACGGGCACCCTGTCGAAGAAAAGATGCTAGTCGAATATAGATCGCTTTTTTTTATTGCGCGACGACGCGCTGGTCCCGGGCGGCTTAGTCGGGTAGGGGCTCAGTCTACCAAAGCAAAGGGCCGGTGCGAGTGGTTGCTGGATCTAATTGGATTGGGGGCGTGCTTTCCAGACTTCGCGCCAGATGAGTTCGGGCTTTGCCTTGCGAAAATAGCTTGGATGGAGGATGCCTATGGCCGCGCAGTCCGCAGGATTGAAGTTGCGGACCCAAATACGGCGAGCGTTTTCCAATCGGTAGGAAGTAAGCACGTACCGGTCATTGACGCAATCAAAAATCTCTACAACCTGCCTCTTACCGTCCGGCCATTCAATCCGCATTTGCGTTGCCTGACGTGACCAGATCGCCTTTTCAATTTCGACACGAAGGGGACTTGGATCGGCGGCAAACGTCGGGGGAACCAAAAGCAGAATTAAGGCCGATGCCAGTCCCTTCATCGTTCCACGATAACTCACCCGGCTGAGGCTATCCCGTCTTGTGTGTCAAGTAAATTGTTGCCCTAAGTAGCTTCCGGATACGCCGTCATCCAGGAGTTTGCCCGTCAGCTACGCTGGGCTATGATCTGCCTCGCCGCATTCACGACGATTCCGCCGTCTTCACGGCCACCCGCAATTCTCTCCAACGATTTCTCCAGGGCGGCGATCTCGCGGGAATCGAAGGCTCGCTGAGCATACTCGTCATCCCGCCAGGTGCGAAGGTTTGCCAGGTGTAGCTCGGCCATGTCGGCGGCCGGCTTCTCCAGAAGACGTCGTTGGTTCTCTAGCAAACGCCAGCCCGATCCAGCGAAACCGGTTTCCAAAACGGCGCCTACGTGGAGCGTTTGACCATGGTGTCGCTGCAACTGCTCGACAAATCGGTAGTAGAGCCGCAGCACCTGGTGGTTAGTCTCGAGTGATTCCGTCTCGTGAACCACCAGCAATGCTCCGGGTGCCGCTACACCCGCCCACGCGGCGAGGACTTCCCCCAGGGAACGAAGATGCGTAAGCAGGAACCTGCAAAACATGACATTCGGGGCGTCGACCGGGAATGGAACTCTGACGATGTCATGTACCTCGAACTCAAGATCGGGGTCATGCCTTGTCCGCGCCTCCTCTACGAATGCTGCGGAGGCATCCAGCCCGACTGTTCGTTCTGGCTTCAGCACATCCTGAAGCAGCCGGGTGGACCAGCCGGGGCCGCAGCCAAGATCCACTGCCAGGCGCGGTGCGCTTATGCCGCTGCGTAGCAGCAATTCCCGCGATTCCGGTTCGTACATTTCGGCCAGTCGTCGCAGTCGCGCACTGGCGCGCAAATTATCGCCGAATGTGTATTTGTTGGCGGCTGGTTCCCGAGGCTCCTCACTTCCCATTTACGCATTCTCGCCCAAGTGGAACCCAGCCACATTGACGGGATACCCCCAAATCGTTGAAGTGACGCTCTCCGGGATAGCGGATGTATTGTCGGCCATGCTTCCATAACTTATTTTGATCGCCCGGAGATGTTCCCGAAGAAAGACTAATGGAAGGGTGCGCCGTCATCCAGGCGCAAATCCCAAGCGGGCATCAAATGCCGATTTGATCTCCCGTCCCATGAGCAGAGGTTTCCTAAAAAACAATCGCAGGACGTGCGCTCGCGTAAAATGTACAGAACATTCTCTATCGAGGGACAGACTATGGAGACGAGGGAGCCCCGGGATTAGTATCCTAGTCAGCGATCGTCTGCCGGGGCCAAGTTTTACCACTGCGACTGACGGGTAGAGCCAAGGAGTTCAAACATGGAATCAGCAATTCCTAAACATCTGGTGTGTCCACGCACGCGCCACCGCCGGATACCGGATGATTACGCTCCGCCTTACCCATCCGTCGTTGCGCGTTACAAATCAGGCGTCAAGCAGGTGGTAATGGCGTACTTTGGCGTGCAATACCGTGGCGCGACGTTACCCAACGAGGCTGACAAGGTTCTGATGAGCGTCGCCAGAGCTTTTGGGAGTGACCAGGGCCCGGGTCATTGGGATCGCGCCCAGTATGTTGACGAAGCCAACTTCACCAACATCATTTCCGTCGGTTATTGGGACGTCCCGACCGAGTTTGATGCTTGGCTTGGGAGGTACGGCACCGGTTGGACCGGCGGCCCAATTGCCGGAAGCGCCGTTGGCACCTTCAGTGAGATACTGAGGCCTACTACCGAGCGCTTCGAAACTCTCTTCTCATCGGACGTTCCAGAAGGTGTGGCCTCCTTGGCGGACGGCTTTAGCGACGTGGTGCAAGAGCACGCCTACTGGGGAGGTGCACGGGATCGCATTCCGATGTCTCAGACGGACGATATGGCGCCGATCGGTGTGCCACGCGTGGTTGCTAACGGATTGCATCAGCGTGTGATTCCACACGAAAACATCTGCCTCATCCGTTCCGGCCAGGACTGGTCCGCGACTCAAGCAGACGAGCGCCGTATGTACGTAGACGACGTGGAACCTGTACTGCGCGCCGGAATGGATTTTCTGCGCGACGATGGTTTGGGGATTGGCTGCTTCGCTAACCGCTACATGACGGTGGTGGACGGCAGCGGACGCACAACGGAGAAAACTTACGGCATGAGTTGGTGGAAGAGCCTGGCAGCGCTGGAACGCTGGGCCGAGTCGCATCCCACCCACCTTGCGATCTTCGGCGCAGCCATGAAGTACCTCGGTACGATGGGTCCGGCCGCCAAGCTGAAGTTATACCACGAGGTGACGGTAGCAGCCGCCGACGAGCAATACTTCGAATACTACAATTGCCATCCCAAGACGGGTATGCTGCGAATCGCTGCTTCGATCGGATAACGTCCTGGTCAGCTTGCTTCGGCCTCCCGATAAACGGCGAAGGATT
>Ga0207695_10002071_pt1 | contig 30574 bp, 33 predicted proteins | sample KBSC54metaG_FD_184354 | JGI IMG/M metagenome (GOLD analysis project Ga0207695, IMG submission 184354) | Corn rhizosphere microbial communities from Kellogg Biological Station, Michigan, USA - KBS C5-4 metaG (SPAdes) (version 2) | ecosystem: Host-associated > Plants > Roots > Rhizosphere > Soil...
CCACACGCCCACCCGGGCGTCCTCAAGGCCCCGCGAAAGCGGGGCCTTTTTTCGCGCACCCAAACGGCCGAACAAGCGCATCGAAAGTGGGGTATTCGAGTGTTGTCCTTTCGGGCAGAGTGTCTATCGTTGCGTGTGCAAGAGCGACCCCTCGACGCGAACGTCCGCTGCAGGCCTGGCATGAACGCAGATTCACTTGAGAATATCGACCACCCACAACCGGCGACGCCCGAGTTCGAATGGGAATACGAGGGGCGCATCGTCGTGCTCGACAACGGCGCCCGGCTGCCCGCCATGCCTGCCTTCGAGCGGCTGATGGCGCTGAACGCCTTCGCCGTGGTGGTACTCGACCCCGCCAGCATCCTGCACGGCAACAAGAACATCAAGGAGCTGCCGGAATTCCAGGTCTTCGGCCACGCCACCCTCGGCAACGGCGAAGATGCCACGCTGTACGCCTGCATGGACCCGCTGGAGAGCGCCACGCTCGAACCCGTGATTGCCGACGATCTTCCCGAGCGGACCCGCCTGCGCCGCAAGGTGGTCGCCGAGCTGCCCGTCAGCACCTTGCAGCTTGATGCCATCGAGGGGCTCGACTACATCGACTGGCTGCTGCTGGACGACCGCAACGACATCCTGTCTGCACTGGAACATGGCACCCAGGCGCTGGCCCATACCTCGCTCGTCGACATCCGAATTCCGTTCCGTGACGCGTATGCGGGACAGTCGCGTTTCCTGCAAACGATCCCGTGGATGCAGGCGCACGGCTTCACCTTTCACGGCTTTGCCAACACCGGCCACAAGAGTCTGCTACCGGAGGGGAAGTTCTTCGCCAAGAACAAGGCCACCCGCTGGGACTGGGCCGACGCCATCTTCTTGCCGGATTCGGCGACACTTGCCGGCATGGATCATGTACGCATGACCAAGCTCGCCTGCGTAGCCGACCTCGCCTACGGCATGCACGACCTGGCCGCCGCACTGCTTGGCCGGTTCGATCCGGATGCGGCCACGCGCTATCTCGACGCACGCGGTTACGTCAGCCCGTATTTCAAGGAACCCGACACGTTCATGCTCACGGCCTCGATCGCACCGGCTCCCTGGAAGGATCTGCAAGTCGACGATCCGCTTCCACGCACCGAAGGTGAACCGGCATGAGCAAGCATCGCGCCTCCCGCGGCAGGCCCGCCGTCACCATCACGAAACGGCAACCCTCGCCCGCCGCACGCAAGCACTTGAAGGAAGCCGAAAGGCTGATCGCCGCCGGCCAGCCACAGGCAGCCACGGCGCAATTCCAGCGCGCGGTCAACGCCGATCCCACCAACGTGGATCTGCGCTACAAGTTCGGCAAACACCTGCTCGGCCAGCACGAGCAGGAACTTGGCATCCTCCAGCTTGAACGCGCGATCCGGCTCAACGACCGCGACGCCGCGCCCTTGCTCGAGCTTGGGCAGGCGTACACCGCAACAAACCGGTTCGCCGCCGCACGGGGGCTGCTGGAGAAGGCACTCGAGATCGCGGGCAAGGCTTCGCAGACGCATCTCATCTACGGCACGTTCCTGCACAAGCAGGGCAAGCTTCCGGATGCGGTGGCCCACTTTCGCAAGGCACTGACCTTGATGCTCGAGTGTCCTGTCGAGGCGACGGTTCCGAAACGCAAGGAGGATTTCGACAAGCCGGAGGTGGAACGCCTGCTGTGGACCACGCTCAGCCAGCTCGCGCTCGCCGGCGTGCACGCGTTTGCCGCGTTCGGAACCTTGCTCGGGATCGTGCGCGAAGGCGGACTGCTGCCATTCGACAAGGACATCGACCTGGGGCTGCCGCACAACGAACTCGATCTCGCCGCACGCTGCCTCGTCGCCAACGGCTGGGCCGAAGTGCCGCACGCCTTCGCGGTGAACCCGCGCAGTTTCCTGCACCTCAAGCTGCAAGTCACCATCGACGTCACCGGTTTCGCGGTGGATCAGCAGTCCGGGACCACGTACGAAGGCATCTGGATCGAAGGCATCCCCGCCGAATGGAACCGCTTGACGCGCTGGGACACGATTTCACTCGTGAAGGCCAATGCGCCGGACGGAAGCCCGATCTGGACCCTTGCCGATCCCGAGGGCTGGCTGCGTACCCTTTACGGAGACTGGCGCACGCCGGATCCGGATTTCGACACGATCATCGCTGCCAAGAATCTTTGCGGGTTTTCGTTGATGACCCAGTGTTACGCCTTGGGCCGCATCTATGCCCGATGGGAATCGGGGAATCTGCGCAAGGCGTTGGCGGCCGCGCGACACAGTCTCCGCCATTTGCCGGATGACGAGCTGCTGCTCAAGGTGGAGCAGCGTTTGTCCGGAATGACAAGCGAACCATCCCAGCGCCGGGTAAGCGCGGCATGACCAAATGCATTGCCATCATTTTGGCCGGCGGCGGCGGCAGTCGTTCGGGCTTCACCCAGCCCAAGCAGCTCGCCAAGCTGGCCGGGCAACCGTTGATCGCGCACACGCTCGAACGTTTCCAGACCCATCCCGGCATCGATGAAATCACGATCGTCACCAGCAGCGCCTGCGCCGATCGGATCGAATCGCTGGTATGCAGCAGCCGCTTCGACAAGGTGCGTCGGGTACTGCTGGGCGGCATCGAACGCCATGAATCATCGCTGGCGGCGATCCGCGCGTACGAAGAAGACGCGCAACAGGGCGAGCTGAAGCTGCTCTTCCATGATGCGGTGCGCCCGCTGATCAGCCACCGCATCATCAGCGACGTGATCGCGGCGCTCGATCACTACAACGCGGTGGATACGGCGATCCGCGCCACCGACACCGTGTTGATCGCCAATCCCGACACCGACAACCTCGAATCGATTCCCGACCGGCGCATGATGCGGCTGGGGCAGACCCCGCAGGGATTCCACTACGAAACCATCCGCAAGGCCTACGAGCTGGCGGCGCGTGATCCGCAATTCCACACCACCGACGACTGCGGCGTGGTGCTGAAGTACCTGCCCGAAGAACGCATCCACGCGGTGGAAGGTTCGTTCTCGAACATGAAGCTGACCTACGCCGAGGACCTGCTGCTGCTGGACAAGCTGATGCAGACGAGCGCCGGCAAACGGCTCGACGCGCAACCGGAAAGCCTGCGGCTGTCGGAACTTGCAAAACGCAGCATCGTGATCATCGGCGGGACCAGCGGCATCGGCGCAGCCATGGCGCGGCTTGCCACGGCCTATGGCGCGCACGTGCATGCGGTCGGGCGGTCGACGGGCGTGGACGTCACGCGCAGCGAATCGCTGTGCGCGGCTTTCGAAGATGCAAGCAAGACGCACGGCCGCATCGATGCGGTGGTGAATGCCGCGGCGATACTCGACCGCAAGCCGCTGATCAACATGTCGGACGAAGACGTCAGTGCGAGCGTCAACACCAACATCACGGGCGCGATCAATGTTGCGCGCCTCGCGTTCGAACACCTGCGCGCGACGCGCGGGCACCTGATGATGTTCACCTCAAGCTCGTACACGTACGGGCGCGCGTTCTATTCGACCTACAGTTCTTCCAAGGCGGCGGTCGTGAACCTCACGCAGGCCCTGGCCGATGAATGGTCCGAGGCGGGGATCAAGGTCAACTGCATCAATCCCGGCCGCACGGCCACGCCGATGCGCACGCAGGCGTTCGGCATCGAGAGTCCGGACTCGCTGCTGGACCCCGATGTCGTCGCGCGACGCGCGCTGGGCGTGCTGGTGGGCAATTCCAGCGGTCTCGTGTACGACGTCATCCAGCGCTGACGCGGCGCGGGGCTGCTGCAGCCCAATCCTGATTCGTTGCCCGCCCACCCGGAGTGATGGCTCCCTCCGGAACGGGCGACTTTGCTGACCGGACCCAGCGACGGTGTGGCCTGGTTCGCTGCAACCGTTTTCGTTCGCGCGTTCGAGAGACGTGTTTGAAATGCGCGCAAATGCAGGCATTCCGCGACGCGTGCCGCAGTTTCGCTACGTGCGCCTCTAAAGAAATCTCTGCGCGCGCCGAAAAACATTCACGAAGGCTGGCGCCGAGGTCGCATCACCGACGAGTGGGCACCCGATACCGACCTTTGGCGAAGCCGCAGAGCGGCCTTCATCCAACTCCACCACGAAAGGATAATGTCATGGCAGTCATCAATACCAACATTACCGCTCTGATCGGCCAGCAAAATCTGACCCGCTCCCAGGGCGCCCTGCAGACCGCGATGGAACGCCTGTCGTCCGGCCTGCGCATCAACTCCGCCGCCGACGACGCCGCCGGCCAGGCCATCGCCAACCGCATGGGTTCGCAGATCACCGGCCTGTCCCAGGCCCAGCGCAACGCGAATGACGGCATCTCGATCTCGCAGACCGCCGAAAGCGCGCTTGGCCAGGTCAACGACAACCTGCAGCGCATCCGCCAGTTGACGGTGCAGGCTGCCAACGGCACCAACACCAGCACGGACCTGGCTTCCATCCAGAAGGAAATCACCCAGCGCCTGGCCGAAATCAACCGCGTCGGCTCGCAGACCAGCTTCAACGGCATCAAGGTGCTGGACGGGTCATCGAGCACCACCACCATCAAGATCCAGGTCGGCGCCAACGACGGCGAGACGATCAGCCTGTCGCTGTCCAAGGTCAGCACCACGACGCTCGGGGTCAGCACCTTCACCGTCTCCACCGGCGTTGCCAGCACCGCGCTGGCCACCCTGGACAGTGCCATCGCCAAGGTCGACGACATGCGTTCCGGCCTCGGCGCGGCCCAGAACCGCTTCCAGTCGGCCATCACCAACCTCGCCGCCACCACCACCAACCTGTCGGCTGCCCAATCGCGCATCCAGGACGCCGACTACGCGGTGGAAGTGTCCAACATGACCCGCGCGCAAATCCTGCAGCAGGCCGGCACCTCCGTGCTCGCCCAGGCCAACCAGGTCCCGCAGACGGTCCTCAAGCTGCTCGGCTAAAAAACGTCCCGGGTGGGTTCTCCCCCTCCCACACGCCCTCCCGGGCGTCCTCAAGGCCCCGCCCACGCGGGGCCTTTTTTTGCGCGCCCTAAAGAAATCGGGCGTGCGGCCGATAGATGTCGTAACGGATTGTTTTCGAGGTGCCGGCGTTGCAGCGGGGGGCTGGTCCATCTGTGTGGGGCATTGCGGCAAGACTGTTCGAACCAGCAGCAGAGGAACCCGAACCATGCCACCGATCGATACCATCGCGCCGCTCGCCGGCCTGCCCGACGCGCCCCGCCCACCCGCCCGGCAAGGCGGCAAACCTCCGCAGCCCATCACCGGGAGGGTGTTCGCGCTGAGGGACGGCTCGGGTTACGCGGCCCTCGCCAGCGACGGCAATTACTACCGCGTGGACGCCGGCAACGGACTGACGTTTTCACGCGCGGGGGGCTTCGTGGACGCCGCGATGGTGGACGTGGAGTACGGTCCGGTAAAGTTCGCGATGCCCGGAGCGGATCGCGACGTCGGCACGGCCGCCACGGGACTGGATGACGCAACGGGCGTCGATGCTCCCGATGATGGCGTCGACGTGCAATTGTCGGGCAATGCGCCGCGCGGCCTGCCGGCGCCGCATCCCGCGTTGCACGACGCCGGGCATGCGGTCGCGAGTTCCCGCACGACCCACGCGCAGATCAGGCAGCAGCCCGAGGCGGCCGTCGTTTCGCAAGCCAATCTTTCCGCGCAGAGCGTGGTCGCACTGCTTCGCTGATGCCCGTGCTGCAGGTGTTTGCGCGGCTCGCTCATCCCGGGCCGCGAGTGCGTGCGCTACACCTGCATGTTCATCACTTCCTTGTAAGCGTTCACCAGTCGGTTGCGCACCTGCACGCCCATCTGGAACGCGAGACTCGCTTCCTGCGTGTCGATCATCACGTCGTACAACGCGACGCCCGGCTTGCCGGCCTGAAACGCCTGCGCTTCGCCGGTGGCTGCCTGCTGCATGTCGTTGATGCGGTCCAGCGACGCACGCATGGCCTGGCCGAATCCGCCGGTGCCGGAGGCGGCCGTCGCGGCCTTCGCGGGTGTACCGCCAGCCTGTGTCGCCAGCACCTTCATCTGCTGGATCACGCCCTGCATGCCGACCGGGTTCATGGACCTCTCCTAATTGATGCGGAGCAAAGGCTAGCAGCGGGCCGCCGGCTTCCATGTCCGCAAATGGCATCAAAACGATGGGCTTTTCTTCCGATTGCCCGGAAATGCCGGTGCCCATAATGGCCACCGTTGTCAAAGCCCGTTCCGCAGGCATGGGAACGGAACCGCAGACCCACGACACGTTGCCATGTCATTCGAATTGCAGCCCGCATCGTCGCTCACCCGCTCGCACCGCAGGCCGGGAAGCCGCCAGTGAGCGGAAACGACGCCAGCGTTGCCACCAGCGGCATGAAAAATCCCGGCCAGGGCGGCCGCGCCATGCTCGAGCGCGGACTGGGGTGGACGAGACGCAATCCGCTGATCCCGTTGCTGGTGGGCGGCGCGATGGTCGTGGCGATCATTGCCGCGCTGGTGCTGTGGGCCGGCGGCCCCGATTACCGCGTGCTCTACAGCAACCTCAGCGACAGCGACGGCGGCAAGATCATCACCGCGCTGGAACAACAAAACATTCCCTACAAATTCGCGCAGGGCGGCCACACCCTGATGGTGCCCTCCGACAAGGTCTACAACCTGCGCCTGAAGCTCGCCGAACAGGGCCTGCCGCAAGCGGGCAACGTCGGTTTCGCGATCATGGACAAGCAGCCGTTCGGCATCAGCCAGTTCGCCGAACAGGTCAATTACCAGCGCGGTCTGCAGGGCGAGCTGGCCAACTCCATCGAAGTGCTGGACCCCGTGCAAAGCGCGCGCGTGCACTTGGCGCTGCCCAAGGATTCGCTGTTCGTGCGCGAGCGCCAGCCGGCGAAAGCCACCGTGGTGCTGACGTTGCGTCCCGGCCGCGCGCTGGGCGAAGGCCAGGTCAACGCGATCGTGCACATGGTGTCGTCCAGTGTGCGTGACCTTGCCGCCGACAACGTAACGGTGGTCGACCAGAACGGCCATCTGCTGACGCGCAACGGCGCCGATGCCGACCTCGATGACACCCAGCTCGACTACGTGCGCGAAGTGGAACACCGTTACCAGCAGCGCATCGAAAGCATCCTCACCCCGATGCTCGGCGCGGGCAACGTGCACGCGCAGGTCACCGCGCAGGTGGATTTCAACCACCGCGAGGAAACCGACGAGCACTATGGCCCGAACCAGGGCAACAGCCCGTCCGCGGTGCGCAGCCATCAGGTGGATTTCACGCGCGCGGAAGGCCAAGGCGGTCCGGGCGGCATCCCCGGTGCGCTGACCAACACCCCGCCGGGTTCGGCGGCATCACCGATCAACAACCCGCCCAGCAGCGCCGCCACGACGAATGGGCCCAATGGCAAGACCACGGCCAGCAGCGACGCCGATCCGCGAAGTGGCGACCTGCACCGCGAAAGCACCACCAATTACGAAGTCGATCGCAACATCACCCACACCCAGCACAGCCTCGGCGCGGTGCAGCGGCTGTCGGTCGCAGTGGTGGTGAATTACCGCGACGAGACGCAGAAGGACGGCAGCATCAAGCCCGTGGCGCTGGCCCCCACCACGATGAAGCAGATCGACGACCTGACCCGCGAAGCGATGGGCTTTTCGCAGCAGCGGGGCGACACGCTGGCGGTGGTCAACAGCGCATTCAGCGCCTCGGCCAATGCACCCGATCAGGATCCATGGTGGAAGCAGTTCGACTGGTTCAACCTGCTCGGCACGCTCGGGCGCTACCTGCTGGTGCTGATCGCGGCGATCGTGTTGTACCGGATGGTGGTGAAGCCGCTGCGGCAACGCTGGCTCAGCCTGGCCGCGAGCGTCCCGGCCACGCCGGCCGCGCGAGCCGGTGCGGAAGCATCATCGGAACATGCGCCGGTGCCACGCAAGACGCAACGCAAGGCTTCCACCTACGAACACGGCCTCAACGACCTGAAGGACATGGCCAAGAACGACCCGGCCATGGTGGCGATGATCGTACGCAACTGGATAAAGCGCGATGGCCAGTAACGCGAACATGACCCATCTTCGCCGCAGCGCGATCCTGTTGCTGGCGCTGGACGACGAAAGCGCGGCGATGGTGCTGCGGCAGTTGCCCGCGCGCGAAGTCCAGGAAGTCAGCCAGGAAATGGCCCGGCTGGACAACGTTTCGCATGAAGACATGCACCAGGTCATGGACGAATTCCAGGACGAAGCCGAGCAATATGCCGCGCTGAACCTCAATTCCACCGAGCACATCCGCGCGGTGCTGGAAAAGGCGCTGGGCACGGAACGCGCGGCCAGCCTGCTGATCGACATCATGGACAACAACGGCGCCAACTCCGGCATCGACGCGCTGAACTTGATGGAAGCGGCGACTGTTTCGGAAATGATCCGCGAGGAGCATCCGCAGATCATCGCCACGATCCTGGTGCATCTGGAGCGCCGCCAAGCCGCGGACGTGCTGGCCACGTTCGAGGAAAAGCTGCGCAACGACGTGGTGCTGCGCATCGCGACGTTCAGCGGCGTGCAGCCGGCGGCCTTGCAGGAACTCACCGAAGTGCTGGGCAACATGCTGAACGGCCAGAACCTGCGTCGCAGCAAGATGGGCGGCGTGCACACCGCGGCCGAGATCCTGAACCTGATGAATTCCGCGCTGGAAGAAGCAGCGATCGAAAGCGTGCGTGCGCACAACAAGGATCTTGCGCAAAGCATCATCGACGAGATGTTCCTGTTCGACAACCTGATCGAGATGGATGATCTCGGCATCCAGCGCCTGCTGAAGGAAATCGACACCAACTCACTGAGGTTCGCGTTGAAGGGCGCGCCGGAAGCGTTGCGCGACAAGTTCCTCAAGAACATGTCCACCCGCGCCGCCGACCTGCTGCGCGAAGAGATGGAAGGCAGCGGACCGGTGCGCATGTCGCAGGTGGAAAAGGAACAGAAGGCTATCCTGCTGGTGGTGCGCAAGCTCGCCAACGACGGCGAGATCGTGCTGGGCGGCGGCGACGACGCGTATGTCTGACGGCGCCTCTGCCAACGCGCACTCATGGCGGCCGTGGCGCATGGGCGAACTGGCGGAAGCCGCAGTGCCCGGACCTGCGCACGACAAGCGCGACGCGGCCGACGACCGCGCCTTCCAGCAGCAATCGGAACTGCGTGCGATGCGCGAAAAAACCCGCGCCGCCGCGCATCAGGAAGGCTACACAGCCGGCTTCGCCGAAGGTCGGGAAAAAGGCTATGCCGAAGGCTTGCGGGCGAGTCGCGAGGCCGGTGAACGCGAACTCGCCGAACGCCGCCGCGAACTCGTCGAGCCGTTGGTCGCGCTGGTCAATGGTTTGCGCGAAGCGCTGGAGCAGCTCGACACCGACATTGGTGACAGCCTCGCCGACGTGGCGCTGGTCGCCGGTCGGCAATTGGCGGGTGACGCGCTGCAGGCGAAGCCGGAACAGATCCGTACGTTGATCCGCGAATTGCTTCGCGAGGAACCGCTGTTCAGCGGCCAGCCTTGCCTGCGTCTGCATCCGGACGATCTCGCGCTGGTCGATACGCAACTGGCGGACGAACTCGGCGCCACCGGCTGGAAAGTGCAAGCCGATGCGACGCTGGAACGCGGCGGCTGTCGCGTCACCGGGCCCGAAGGCGAACTCAACGCCACCCGCGAAGTGCGCTGGCAGGCGTTGCTGGCACGCGCGCGCCGTTATGGCAGCGCACCCATCCGCGACGCCAAACCGCGTCGCGCCCGCAAGCGCGCCTCATGAGCGCGCTCGAAGCCCATCGCCACAGCGAGCATTGGCAGGCCGTGCTGGGCAAGGTGCGCGAGCGCGTCAGCGGCGTGCCGAATTGCCAGAGCAGCGGCCGCATCGTGCGCGCCACCGGCCTGGTGCTGGAAGCCGTGGGTTTGCGCGTGCCGCTCGGCAGCGGCTGCCGCATCGAATTGTCGCAACTGGAAGCCGGCGAAGCCCGCTTCGCGGAAGCGGAAGTGGTCGGCTTTGCAGGCGACCGCGTATTCCTGATGCCACTGGCGGAAACCAGTGGCCTGGCGCCCGGCGCGCGCGTGTTCCTGCTCGGCGACGACGGCAGCACCGGCGCGCGTCGGTACCCGCTCGGTGAAGGCCTGCTCGGCCGCGTGGTGGACGGCAACGGCTATCCGCTGGACGGCCTCGATCCGCTCGACGACCTGCCGCATCGCACCCTGCACGCGCCGTCCATCAATCCGCTGCGGCGCGCGCCGATCAATACCCAGATCGACGTCGGCATCCGCGCAATCAACACGCTGTTGTGCATCGGCCGCGGCCAGCGCATGGGCCTGTTCGCGGGCTCCGGCGTCGGCAAGTCGGTGCTGCTCGGGATGATGGCGCGCTATACCAGCGCCGACCGCATCGTGGTCGGGCTGATTGGCGAGCGCGGCCGCGAGGTCAAGGATTTCATCGACAACATCCTCGGCGCCGAAGGCTTGCGCCGTTCGGTCGTGGTCGCGGCGCCCGCCGACACCTCGCCGTTGCAACGCCTGCAGGGCGCGGCCTACGCGACGCGCCTCGCCGAAGGTTTTCGCGACGCCGGCCACAGCGTGCTGCTGATCATGGATTCGCTGACGCGCTACGCGATGGCGCAGCGCGAGATCGCGCTCGCAATCGGCGAACCCCCGGCGACCAAGGGTTATCCGCCGTCGGTGTTCGCCAAGCTGCCCGCACTGGTCGAGCGCGCCGGCAATGCCGAACACGGCGGTGGTTCGATCACGGCGTTCTACACCGTGTTGACCGAAGGCGACGACCAGCAGGATCCGATCGCGGATTCGGCGCGCGCGATCCTGGACGGCCACATCGTGCTGTCGCGCCAGCTCGCCGAATCGGGGCACTATCCCGCGATCGACATCGAGGCTTCGATCAGCCGCGCGATGACCACGCTGGTCGACGACACCGAATTGCGTCAGGCGCAACGGCTGAAGCAACTGTTCTCGCTTTACCAGCGCAACCGCGACCTGATCGGCGTCGGCGCCTACAGCCGCGGCCACGATTCGCAACTGGACGAAGCAGTGTCGCGCTATCCGGACATCGAAGCGTTCCTGCAGCAAGCGATCAACGAGCGCGCCGACGTGGATCAATCGCGCGCCGCGCTGGCGCAACTGATCGAGGACGAACCGTGAGCGCGTCCACGAAAACGCAACTTCGCGGAAACGTGACGCCGCGCATCCGACTGCAAGCTTTTGTGGCAGGCGAACCCGCCGACCGGACCGGGTTCACATTCCTGGAACCGGCACTCGCCTGCGCATGCGGGCTTGCACGGTTCATGCATCACGCCCCTCGTTCCCGCCGGCCGCGACTCGGCCGCAAGCATTCCCTGACCGGCCGCGGCATGCGGCGGACTTTTTCCGGAAACCAAGCAATGAAGTTCAATCCGTTGGACGCGCTCATCGAGGAAAGCCGCAAGGCGCGCGACAAGGCCGGCCGCACGCTGGCCGAGGATCGCCGAAGCCAGCAGCAGACCGCGAAGCAGCTCGACACCCTGACTCATTACAAGCAGGAATATCGCCGCCGGCTGCACGACGCGCTGATGCAAGGCATGGATGTCGGCCTGTTGAACAACTACCAGAGCTTCATCCATTCGCTGGATGACGCGATCGGCTGCGCCGGCGTCCGGCTGCAGCAGCACAGCACCAAGGTCAGCGTCAGCCAGCAGTCGTGGCGCCAGCAGCAGAAACAGCTGTCGTCGTACGACACCCTCGCCAGCCGCCGCGCCGCGCGCGAACAGCTGAAGCAAGCGCGGCAGGAACAGCGTCGCACCGACGAGGCCACCAACAACGCGCAAGCCCGCCAGCGTTCCGGCGGCCGCTGAGTTTCGAAGGGCATCCATCATGGACATCATTCATCTGCTCGCCGGCACCGCCGTCCAGACGCCGCTCACCGGCAAGCCGACCGGCAACGCCGAGCCCGGCGCGCAGTTTGCATCGGTTCTCGAGGATGCGACGAACGTCCACGGCACACCCAAGGGATTGACGCTGCTTGCAGCGATCCGCGCGCCACACGTCGCCGCGACGGCGAAAGACGCCGCCGACCAGGCGCTGCGCGCGAAGCTCGCGCCGGCCGATTTGCTGGCGTCGAAGGATGCCCAGCCCGAAGGCAAGGATGCGCCGAAGGCCGATCCGAAAGACGCGCAGAGATCTGAAGACCAGAACGTGCGGAAGCCGGGCAAAAAGGCGGACGGCGACGGCAAGGGCAAGCATGCGCACGCCGCCGACGTCGCGACACCGAACACCCCGATCGCCGCTGCGATCAATGCCGCGCTTGCCACGGTTGCCGCCCGGAACGGACAGGCAAGTGACTCCGGCAGGGCCACCGCTTCCGGCCAGCGCGCGGGTGATGCCACGCCAGGCAAGGTCGCGAATGCCGATGCGCGCGGTACTGGTAGCCGCCATCAGCTCCAGCAATTGCAACAGACCGCTCAAGCCGTGAGCTCCGCCGCAACCTCCGGTCACACCGGCGCGGACGCCGGCGCTTCGGGCAACGGGCAAGGCTTTGCATCGCAACTGCTTTCGGCCGCGGACGCGTCCTCGCATGCGATCGCGCCGACGCACGCCGACAACGGCGCCGCATCGTCCGCGGTCAATGGGCTTCTCAGCATGAACGCCGCGCCGCAAGTCGCCAGCCACGCGACCGCACCGGCGATGGTTCCCACCGCGACGCTGCAGGCACCGGTCGGTTCCATGCCCTGGCAGAACGAACTCGGCCAGCAGTTGATCCGTTTCAGCCAGCGCGGCGACCACCAGATCGAACTGCACCTGCACCCGAAGGAACTCGGCCCGCTGCAGATCAGCCTGCACGTCAATGATCAGGTTGCGCAGGCGCACTTCTTCGCCGCGCACGCGCAGGTCCGCGACGCGGTGCAGCAGGCGATCCCGCAACTTCGCGAAGCGCTGGCCGGCCAGGGCATCTCGCTCGGCGAAGCGATGGTGGGCCAGCAGCAACAGCAGCGTCAGGACTCGGGCAGCTTCGGCGGTTCATCGTCCTCGCCTTCGTTCGGCGGCGCGACGGAAGTCGAAAGCATCACGTCGGTACGTCCGGTCGCGAGCATATTGCCGCGAATCGGCGGCAGCGGCGTCGATCTGTACGCCTGAGAACGTTCGCGCATCTCCGGTTCGCGCCGTCGTCCCACAAGGACGATCCGCACCTTTCAAAACCACGGATAGCGCCCATTCCGGTGGGCTTTTCCCGCAATGGTCGCGGCGCGCGGATCGGCATACTGCCTCCATCGATCGGAACCCGCTTCATAAAAGGCGACCCATGAAATCCTCGCAACAAGGCATCGCCAAACTCTGGTTGATCCTCATCATTCTGCTGGTCGCGCTGCTGGGCGGGGGCGGCGCGGCCGGATGGCTGCTGCTCGGCAAACATGCCAAGCCGGCCGGCAGCGAAAAGGCCGCTGCCACCGCGCCGAAGCGCGCCGAAAAACCGGTGTTCCTCGACATCGATTCCTTCACCGTCAATCTCGAAGGCGGCGACCGCCTGCTGTACGTCGGCATGACGCTGCAGTTGGGCAATGAAGCCACCCAGGAATTCCTGCGGGCGCATCTGCCGCAGGTCCGCAATCGCACGCTGATGGTGCTCTCGGGTCAGGACGCCGACACGCTGATCACCAGCGACGGCAAGCAGAAGCTGGCCGAGGCGATCCGCGCGTCATTGCTGAAGCAGTTCGCCGACGCGCAGCCCGCGTTGCTGGTGGACAAGGTGCTGTTCACCCAATTCATCGTGCAGTGAGCGCCGCGCCCATGGCCGAAGACGATCTGCTCTCCCAGGAAGAAATCGACGCACTGCTCAACGGGCCGGGCGGCGACAAGAAGGATGCCGAAACCGGCAGCGTCGCGCGCATCCGCGCGTACGACCCGGCCTCGCAGCATCGGGTGATCCGCGAGCGCCTGCACGGGCTGGATCTGATCAACCAGCGTTTCGCGCGCCGTTTCCGGGTCGGCCTGTTCAACCTGATCCGCCGCAGCGCCGACATCTCCGTCGAAAGCATGCATTACCAGAGTTACCGGGATTTCGTGCGCAACGTGCCGGTGCCCACCAACCTCAACCTGGTCAGCATGAAGCCGCTGCGCGGGACCGCGCTGGTGGTGTTTCCGCCCAACCTGATCTACATGGTGGTGGACAACCTGTTCGGCGGCGACGGCCGCTTCGTCACCAAATCCGAAGGCCGCGAATTCACCAACACCGAGCAACGCATCATCCGCCGCCTGCTGGATCTTGCGCTCGACAGCTACCAGAAGTGCTGGCAGACGGTGTACGCGCTGGAGATGGCGTACCTGCGCTCGGAAGTGCAGGCGAAATTCGCCAACATCACCAACTCGCCCAACGAGATCATCGTCAACACCACGTTCCACATCGACGTCGGCAACCTGAGCAGCTACTTCCAGATCTGCATCCCCTACTCGATGATCGAGCCGTTGCGCGACGTGCTGGCGAATCCGGCCATCGGCGCACACGAGGGCAACGATCAGGCGTGGACGCAACGCATGGCCGGCAAGCTGCGCGATTCCGAAGTGGACCTGGTGGCTGAATTCGTCACGGTGCCCAGCCGCATCCGCAAGGTGCGCGCGCTGAAAGTGGGCGACGTACTTCCGATCGAACTGCCGAAATCGGTGACCGCACGCGTCCACGGCGTGCCGGTGCTCGAGTGCGAATACGGCAGCCACAAGAACCAGCGCGCACTGCGCGTGCAACGCGTCATCAACCATTCCAACCCGGACGGCGTTACCGCCGAAGTCTTCGTCAAAGGGCGCTTGCCGACAGCCCAGGAATCCGACCATGAGTAAATCTGCCAAATCCGCCGCCAAGCCCGACGCCGCGGAAGATCTGAACGAACAGGCCGCCACCGCGACCGCCGAGGCCGATCCGTGGGCCGAAGCGCTGGCCGAACAGGCCGCCGCACCCGGCGCGCCCGCTGCCGCTGCCGATGCCAAACCGGTGGCCACACCGCGCAATGCGGGCGCCGACGTATTCCAGCCACTCAGCGCCAACGCCGACGGCGTCAACGCGCGCGACCTGGAAATGATCATGGACATCCCGGTGAAGCTGAGCGTGGAACTCGGCCGCACCCGCCTCACCATCAAGCAACTGCTCGAACTGGCGCAAGGCTCGGTGGTGGAACTCGACGGCCTGCCCGGCGAGCCGATGGACATCCTGATCAACGGTTACCTGATCGCGCAGGGCGAAGTGGTGGTGGTGGAAGACAAGTTCGGCATCCGCATCACCGAAATCATCACCCCTTCGGAGCGGCTGCAGCGGCTGAACCGCTGAGCGTGCCATGAGTGCTGCTGCATCTTCATCGGCCCTGCCGTCTTCCCTGACGGGCGCCGCAAATGTCGGCGGCCTCGCCGCGATGGGAAAAGTCGCGTTCGCGCTGCTGGTCATCGTCGGCGTGATCTTTCTGTGCGCGTGGCTGATCCGCCGATGGGGACCGGGCGGCGGTTCGCTCGGCCAGCGCATCAAGCTGATCGCGGCCAAGGCGGTGGGTACCAAGGAACGCGTGGTCATCGTGGAAGTGGAAGGCACCTGGCTGGTACTCGGCGTCACCGCCGGCGGCATCAGCAAGCTGCATGAATTGCCGGCCGATCAGGCCGCGCCGGCCCCGAAGGGACCGGTCGGCCCGGTGGGCGACACCTTTGCCAAACGCTTTGCCGCCGCGCTGAAACAGAATCTCGGCGGGGGCGGTCGATGACCGCGCTCATGCTTCGCGTTGCGCGGTGCCTGCGCGCCGCGCTGAAACCGGCGTGCCTGCTGCTGGTCCTGGCGGCGATCATCGCGCTGCCGCACCTCGCGCACGCGCAGGCCACCCTGCCCGCGCTGACCAGCAAACCGACGGCCGATGGCGGCCAGCAATGGTCGATCCAGTTGCAGACGCTGCTGCTGCTGACCAGCCTCGCATTCCTGCCGGCCGCGCTGCTGATGATGACCTGCTTCACGCGCATCATCATCGTCCTGAGCCTGTTGCGCACGGCACTGGGCACGTCCTCGGCCCCGCCCAACCAGGTGCTGCTGGGCCTGACGCTGTTCCTCACATTCTTCGTGATGGCGCCAACCTTCAGCCAGGCCTACGACACCGCATGGGCGCCGTTGAGCCAAGGCACCATCAACATGCAGCAGGCGCTCGACACCGGCAGCAAGCCGTTCCACAAGTTCATGATCACGCAGACGCGCGAAACCGATCTCGCGATGTTTGCGCGACTGGCCAAGGCCGGCCCGATGCAGGGCCCGGACGACGTGCCGATGCGCGTGCTGGTGCCGGCTTATGTCACCAGCGAATTGAAGACCGCGTTCCAGATCGGCTTCACGATCTTCATCCCGTTCCTGATCATCGACCTGGTGGTGGCCAGCGTGCTGATGGCGCTGGGCATGATGATGGTGCCGCCCGCCACGATCTCGCTGCCGTTCAAGTTGATGCTGTTCGTGCTGGTGGACGGCTGGCACTTGATCATCGGTTCACTCGTCCAGAGTTTTTCCGCCTGACCGGCGCTTCTCCCGCAAGGAACCCGACATGTCACCCGAAACCGTCATGAGCCTTTCGCATCACGCGATGATGGTGGCGTTGATGCTGTCGGCGCCGCTGCTGCTGACCGCACTGGCGGTCGGTTTGCTGGTGAGCCTGTTCCAGGCCGCGACCCAGATCAACGAAATGACCTTGTCGTTCATTCCGAAGATCCTCGGCGTGTGCGTGGTGGTGATCGTTGCAGGGCCGTGGATGGTGTCGGTGATCGTCGACTACACTACCGCGCTGCTGCAGAGCCTGCCGCTGCTGGTGCACTGAGCGGCCTCGGAATCCGCCGTGCTGACCGTCACCCACGCGCAGCTTTACGCCTGGCTGGCGCTATTCCTGTGGCCGTTTTTTCGGCTGCTCGCTTTCATGATGACCGCGCCGCTGCTCGGTCATTCGAGTATTCCGCGCACCGTGAAAATCGGGCTGGCCGCGCTGATCACCTTCGTGGTCGCGCCCGGCCTGCCGCCGTTTCCCGCCGTGCCGATCTGGTCGTGGGCCGGCCTCGGCATCATCGTCGAACAGATCCTGATCGGCGCTGCGCTCGGGCTGGTGATGCGCGTGATGTTTTCCGCGGTGATGGCGGCGGGCGATTTCATCGGCCTGCAGATGGGCCTGGCATTCGCGACGTTCGTGTCGCCCGACACCGGCACCAACACCATGGTGCTGTCGCGGCTGTTCTACATGATCGCGCTGCTGATGTTCCTGGCGTTGAACGGCCACCTGATGGTGATCGAAACGCTGGCCTTCAGCTTCCACGCGCTGCCGGTCGGCGTCGCGGGCCTGAATGTGGGCGCATTCGATTTGCTGGCGCGTTCCGGCGCCACGATTTTCTCCGCGGGTCTGGCGCTGGCCTTGCCGCTGATCGCGGCGCTGCTGATCGTCAACCTGTGCCTCGGCATCCTCAACCGTTCGGCGCCGCAGCTCACCGTGTTCTCGGTGGGTTTCCCGATGTCGCTGACGCTGGGCCTCGCGCTGGTCAGTGTGCTGATGACCGACCTCGGCCGCTACCTCGACGCGTTGTTCGGCCAGGGGTTGCAAAGCCTGCAGGCGATGATTCAGGCGATGGCGCCGATTTGAGGCGATGCCGAATCAACTGACAGGCATTTCCCATGCTCGTCATTCCGGCGAAAGCAGGAACCCGGTGACTTTTGCATGATTTCGAAGCAAAAATACCGGGTAACGGATATCGCTTCGATCCCGGGAATGGATCACGCTCACAGCAGATCGAACAAATTCATCTGCTTCATCGACACGAAGGCCTTCTGCGCGGCCTGCAGGCCGACGTTGCGCAGGCTGTATTCGGAGATCGCGGAGTTGTAGTCGAGGTCGACGAGGTCGGACTTGGTCTGCGCGTAGTTGAGCTGGCGGTTGCTGGCGACCTTGTCGATCACGTCCAGCTCGTTGAGGCGCGAACCGACCGACGCGCGCACCATCAGCACGTTGTCGAGGCTGCCGTCGAACTCGGTCATCGCATTGCCGAGGGTATTCTGCAGCGCGGCCTGCTGGGCCGACGTGTCGGCGGGCTGCTTCAGGATCGCCAGAGCCTTCTCGAAGGTCTTGAAGAGATCGGTGTTGAAGTTCTGCGCCTGATCGACGGCGATCGCGTCGCCGTTCGCGGGCGTGCCGCTCAAGCTCAGCGACAAGCCGCCATATTGGATCGCCTGGCCCGACTGATAGGGCTGCGCCGCCTGCAGCACGTTGCCGGAACCGTCCTGGATTTCATACGTGGCGACACCGGCGGTCACCGAAAATGCGATCTTGAAGGGCGTGCCGAAATTCGGATCGCTGCTGTCGACGACGTTCGGCCTGCCCTTGAAGGTCACGCTGCCAGTGTTGCCGCTTTCGGCGACAGCCATGAAGCCGGTCGCGCCGCGCGTGCCCTGGAACACGGTGCTGCCCGTGTCGCTCACGTCCATCAGGCGCGATGCGTCGATCTGCTGTTGTCGACTCGTATCCTGGTTCGGGTCGGTCACCGTGTAGGTGACGGCGCCACCGCTCATCACGAACGGCACGGATTTGTCCTGGTAACCGCCGAACAGATAGCGACCGTTGCCATCGGTGGCGTTGGCCTGACCGAGCACGGTTTCATAGACGCCCTGCAACTGGCTGGCGATCGAAGCGCGGTCGGCGTTGGTCAGGGTGCCGTTGGCCGCTTCCAGCATCAGCGTCTTGGCGCTGCTGACCGCATCGCCCACGCTGTTGAGCACGCTTTCTTCCATCGACAACGCGTTGCGGGCGCTGACCCGCGAATCGGTGTACTGGCTGGTGATCGCCTGCGCCTGACTGACCTGCACGGCGCGTGAAGCGGCCTGCGGATCGTCCGACGGACGCATCACGCGCTGGCCGGATGCGATCTGCTGGCCCACGTGCGAAAGCTCCGCCTGCTGCTGGTTCATTGAACGCATGCTCTGGGCGTAAAGGGTTTGGGTGCTGATGCGCATGGCGGGATTCCCTCTCGATTACCGCAAGCCCAGGATGGCGTCGAAGATGGTGGAACCGGTCTGGATGACCTTGGCGTTGGCTTGGTAGTACTGCTGGTAGCGCACGAGGTTGGCCGCTTCCTCGTCGAGGTTCACGCCGGACTGCGACTGCTGCACGTCGGTCAACTGGTCGCTCAGGCTTTGCTGGGCTTTCAGGTTCACCTGCACGATGTTGGTACGGTTGCCGACGTCGCCGACCAGCGACGCATAGGCCTGGTTGAAACTGGCGGTGCCGCCGACCAGCGACTGCGACTGCAGGGCTTGCAGCGCCAGCGCGTTCTTGTTGTTGCCCGTGCCGCCGCCGGTGTCGGCCGCGGCGAGCTTGGCCGGATCACCGATGACGTTCTGGAAACCCGAGGCGGCGATGCGCGTGGGCTGCACCTGGAAGCGATCGCCATCGGCCAGATTGGCCGGGTTGCTCACCGTCACCGTGACGCCGCCGAAGCTCAACTGGTTGCTGGCACTCAGCGTCGCGGTGGTGCTTTCGCCGGTGTCGGCGCGCGTGACCTTGAAGTTGCCGCTGGTAGCGTCGTAGCGCACGTCGTAATCGCTGGCGGTGAGCTGGCTTGCATTCGCGGGATCGAACGCGACGGTCATCGACGCCGTGCCGGTGTTGCGCGCATTCGCGTACACCAGCGGCTGACCGATCGCGAACATGTCGCCACCGGCGTCGCCATTCAGGTCGACGCCCGCGCGATGCTGCGTGTTGATACCTTCGGCGAACGACACCGCAAGCTGGCCGAGCTTGTTGCGGGTCGGGTTCAAGGTTTCATCGCGGAACGTCAGCAAGCCACCCAGCGTGCCGCCGGAAAAAGTGGAGTCCTGTATCTCGACCAGATTGCCTGAGGCATCGCGGTAGCCGATCGAGGTGCGGCTGGGATCGACGGACGACGGCATGGTTTCCAGGTCGAACTGCCTGCCGCCGCTGACCAGCGGCTGGCCGTTGCCGAAAGAAATGTTGTAGCTGCCGCTGTCCTGCGTGGACACGCGCACGTTCACGCGCTTGCTCAAATCTGCCACCAGCTGGTCGCGCTGGTCGAGCAGGCTGTTGGGCGCCTGACCTTGCTTGGCCTTGGCCAGCGCGATCTGGGTATTGAGATTCGCGATCTGCGTGGCGGTGTTGTTGATCTGGGTGACCTCGTCGTGCAATTGGCCGTCGAGACCCGAGGCCATGTCGGAGAGGTAACTGTCGAAGGAACGGAACTGCGCGCTCAAGGTGTCGGCGCTGCCGATCACGCCTTGGCGCGCAGCCGGGTCGGAGGGGGTACTCGCGAGGTCCGACACCGAGGAAAAGAACTTCTGCATCAGCGGTGCGAGGCCGGAATCCTGATCGGCCAGCAGGTTGTCGATCTGGCTCACCTGGGTCTGGTAGGCGTCCAGCGCGCTGGTCTTGCTGTTGGCGCTGTTGAGCTGCTGGGAAATGTAGCTGTCGAACTGGCGCTGGATGCCCTGCACGTTCACGCCCTGCGCGGCCGGCAACTCGCCCAGCTCCACCACCTGCCGGTTGTAACCCGGGGTGTAGACGTTGCTGATGTTGTTGCTGGCGGTGTTGAACGCGGCACTGGCGGCATTCAGACCACTCAATCCGATGGAGAAAATGCTCACTGTCGGTTTTCCTTCGAAGCTCTGTTGACGTTATCGGCAGCCGGTGGGGTTTCTTGAACGATTGTGAATTCCGGTCTTTGCGATCGCGGCTCGGGCTGTACCAAAACATTTCGTCATTCCGGACAAGCCCACGAGTGGGCGCGATCCGGAACCCAGCGCCTTTGCTTTCATCCGCGAAAGTCGCTGGGTTCCGGGTTCCTGCGCCAATGGAGCCAACGCAGGCCCCGGAATGACGAGATTCTTGAAAATGGCTATCACGTAGATCGGTTTTATGTTCCTTCCCATGAGCTACTAGGGCATGACCACCCGCCCGATCTGCTGCATGATCGAGATCAGCTTGTCGGCATATCGCGGATCGGTGGCATAGCCACAATCCTGCAAGGCCTGTGCCGCCTGCTCCGGGCTGCCGGCCTGCCGCACCGCCGCGTAACGCGCGCTGTTGCCAAGCAACTTCGCGTGATCGACGAACGACTCGATGTACGAGCCGTAGGCCCGGAACGCCTCGCGCACGCCGACCTTGCGGCCGTCCACGTATTCGTGGGTCATGTTGTTGGCGGTGGCGCCGTCCCAGCTTCCGTCGGCCTTGATGCCGAACAGGTTGTGGCTCTTGGCGCCGCTGTCGGCGGTCATCTCGTGGCGGCCCCAGCCGGTTTCCAGCGCGGCCTGCGCCAGGATCAAGCGCGCCGGCACGCCGCTCATTTGCGCGGCTGCGCGCGCGGCGCCCACGAAGCGGTTGACGAAGCGGGTGTAGACGTTGCCTTCGCCATTGTCGGACGCATTGTTGGCGCTCGATGCGGCAGCCGCTGCGCTGACGCCCTCGGCGGGCGCGGGCGCGGGGCGCGCGACGGGTTGGGCCGAAGCTTCGGCGGCGCGAATCTGCGCGACCACCGCGGCGATCATGCCGTCGTCCTGATGGCCATCACTGTCATCGTTCGTCGCGGCGATTGCCGGCATGCCTTCCAGCGAGCGCGGCGTGCCGCGCGGAATCGCGGCAATGCGCATCGCCATCGCGGCATCGCCGGCCGGATGCGGCTGCGCAGGCTTGTTGTGCGACAACTGGCGCACCAGCATCTCGGCGATGCCGGTGCCCTTGCCCGCCATGTTCTGGGAGAGCTGCTGGTCGAGCAACGACTGGTAGAACTGGATCTGGCGATTGTCCGTGAGGTCGGATTTGAAACCGGCGTCACGCATGCTTTTCAGCATCTGCCCGAGGAACACCGCCTCGAACTGCTTCGCGGCTTCCTTCAACTGCGCCTGCGGATCCTTCATGGCCGCCCGCTTCAGGCCATCGAGGCCCTTGACGTCCAGCGCGAAACGCGCGGTGTCGAGCGAGCCGACCGCCATCACATCATCTCCAGGTCCGCGTTCAGCGAACCCGCGGCCTTCAATGCCTCCAGGATCGACATCAGATCCTGCGGCGTGGCGCCGAGCGCATTCAGCGCATCCACCACCTGCATCAGATCGGCGCCCTTGACCACATTGAGGCTGCCGCGCTGCTTGGTGATGTTGATGGCGCTGTTCTGCACCACGGTGGTCTTGCCGTTGCTGAAAGGTGCCGGCTGGCTGACGGTGTTTTCGGTGCTGATCACCACCGACAGATCGCCGTGCGCGACCGCGGCCGGCTGCAGCGTGACGCGCTGGTTCAGCACCACCGAACCATTGCGCGCATTGATGATCACGCGCGCCGGCGCATCCACCGGCGTCACTTCGAGACTCTGGATGCGCGCGATGAAATCGACGCGCTGGTTCGCATCCTGCGGGCCGTCGACGCGGATGGTGCGCGCGTTCTCGGCGGACGCCACCTGCCGTCCCATCGCACTGTTGATCGCGTCCACCACGCGCTGCGCGGTGCCGAAATCGGCGCGCTTCAATTGCAGCGCCAGCATGCCGCCGTTCTGGCCGAGCGCCAGCGGCACGCTGCGCTCGACGATCGCGCCGTCACTGATGGTGCCGCCCGATTGCTGGTTGATCTGCACGCTGGAGCCACCGGAGCTGGCGCCCGCGCCACCGACCAGCATGTTGCCCTGCGCGATCGCGTAGGTATTGCCGTCGACGCCTTTCAATGGCGTCATCAGCAGGGTGCCGCCGCGCAGACTTTTCGCATTGCCGACCGAGGACACCACCACGTCGATGTGCTGGCCGGGGGCGGAAAACGGGGGCAAGGTGGCGGTGACCATCACCGCCGCCACGTTGCGCAACTGCATGTTGGTGCCGGCCGGCACGGTGATGCCGAGCCGCGAAAACATGTTGGTCAGGCTTTGCGTGGTGAACGGCGTCTGCATGGTCTGGTCGCCGGTACCGTCCAGGCCCACCACCAGTCCGTAACCGACCAGTGCGTTGTCGCGCACGCCGGCGAAGTCGGCGAGTTCGCGCAGCGTCTGCGCGTGCACCTGCGTGCTCGCCAGCAAGGCCAGCAGCAACCACAACGCGGTTTTGCGCGCCGTCCCGAACAGCTTGTCCAAACCACGACTGACGATCACGAGGTTGTCCTTCAGAACGGCGACACTTTCATCATCACGCGCTGCAGCCAGCCCATCTTCTGCGCATCGTTGATGTAGCCGTCGCCCACGTATTCGATGCGCGCATCGGCCACGCGCGTGGACAGCACCGAGTTGTCGGCGCTGATGGTGCGCGGATCGACCGTGCCCGCGAAGCGGATGTATTCGGTGCCCTGGTTGATCGCGATCTGCTTTTCGCCGTGCACGCGCAGGTTGCCGTTGTTCAGTACCTGCACCACCGTGACGGTGATCGTGCCGCTGAAGGTATTGTTGGCCTTGGCGCCGCCCGAGCCCTGGAAATCATGGCCGCCCTTCAAATCGATGCCGAGCTTGCCGAGCTGTTTCAATCCGGTCGGCACCACCGAAGGATCGAAGCTGGATTCGCTCTTGCGGCTGGCGCTCGCCTGTGAGTTCTTGGACGCGCTGACCTGTTCGTTGAACACTACCGTCAGCACGTCGCCCGGCATGCGCGGACGCTGGTCTTCGAACAGCGGGCGATTGCCGTAGCTAGCTTCCTGGAAGATCGAGCCATTGGCGACCGGCGGCGGCGGCGCAGGAATTTCGACCGGCGGCATCTGCGGAACAACCGGCTTGTGCATCAGTTGCGCACAGCCGGTCATCGCCAGTGCGGCGGCGACGAAGAATCCGATGCGAAGGAGCCTGGGCATATTCTTTTTCAAAGTCACTGGGTTCCGGATATCGCTGCGCGATTCCGGAATGACGATCAAAACCCCAGCGTCATCAAAGCTGGGAGAGCTTGGCGAGCATTTCATCGGAGGTCTGAACCGCTTTGCTGTTGATTTCGTAGGCACGCTGGGTCTGGATCATGCTGACCATTTCCTCCACCACGTTGACGTTGGAGGTTTCGACGTAGCCTTGATCGAGGCGGCCGGCGCCATTCAGGCCCGGCGTGGATTCGTTGCGCATGCCGGACGCGCTGGTTTCGAGATACAGGTTGTCGCCGATGCTCTGCAGCCCGGCGGGATTGACGAACGTCGAGAGGCTCAACTGCCCGACCTGCGTGGACTGGTTGTTGCCCGGCTGGGTCACCGTGACCACACCGTCCTTGCCGATCGTGATCGACAGTGCGTCCTGCGGAATCAGCACCGCCGGCTGGATCGGATAACCATCTGCGGTGACGAGCTGGCCGCTCTCGTTCACCTGGAAACTGCCGTCGCGGGTGTAGGCGTTGTTGCCATCCGGCATCAGCACCTGGAAGAAACCCTTGCCGTCGATGGCGATGTCCTTGGAGTTGCCGGTCTGCTCGAGGCTGCCCTGGGTCTGGATGCGTTCGGTGGCGACAGGGCGCACGCCCGAGCCGATCTGCAGGCCCGCCGGCAACACGTTCTGCATGTCGTTGCGGCCGCCGGCCTGGCGCATGTTCTGGTACAGCAGATCCTGGAACACGGCGCGCGATTTCTTGAAACCGTTGGTGCTGACGTTCGCCAGGTTGTTGGCGATCACGTCCATCTTGGTTTGCTGCGCTTCGAGACCGGTCTTGGCGGTCCACAGTGACTTGATCATCGGTTAGTCCTCCAAAGTCTCAGGCGAGCGACAACAAGCGGTCGGCCTGGCGTGCGTTGTCCTCGCTGGACTGCACGGCCTTCATCTGCATTTCGTACATGCGCGAGGTGGCGATCATGTCGACCATCGATTCCACCGCGCTGACGTTGCTGCCTTCCAGCGCGCCGGTCTGCAGGCGCGCACTGTCGTCGGCCGCCAGCGGCGTGGGGTTGCCATTGGGATCGAGCGAGCGGAACAAACCGTCGTCGCCACGCGCAAGCGTCTTCTCATCGGGCGTGACCAGTTTCAACTTGCCGACCTGCACCAGCGCATCGGGCTTGTCGCCGGGGCCGATCGCGCTGATGGTGCCATCGGCACCAATCGTGAGTTCCGCGCCCAGCGGCACAATGATCGGGCCGCCGTCACCGATCACCGGGCGTCCCGCGGTGGTGACCATGCCGGTGCCGTCGACCTGCAAGTCGCCGCGCCGGGTATAGGCTTCCTGACCGTTCTCGTCCTGCACCGCGAGCCATGCACCGCCCTCCAGCGCGACGTCGAGATCGCGGCCGGTGGCGTTGATCGGGCCGGGCGCGAAATTGCTGGTGGGCGTGGTGGCCATGACCGACACGCGGGTGCGCAGTGCACCGTCGCCCTGGACCGGCACCGCGCGCATGGCATCGATCTGGCCACGGAATCCCGTGGTCGACACGTTGGCGAGGTTGTTGCTGACCACCGCCTGCCGGTTGAAGCTTTGCTGGGCGCCGCTCATCGCGGTGTAGATCATGCGATCCATGGGAATTCCTCAATCAGGCGATCAGCGGAGATTCACTACCGTCTGCAACACCTGATCCTGCGTCTTGATGGTTTGCGTGTTGGCCTGATAGTTGCGCTGGGCGATGATCAGGTTCACCAGCTCGGTGGCGAGATCGACGTTGGACGATTCCAGCGTCCCGTCTTCGAGGCTGCCGAGCTGGCCGCTGCCTGCGGTACCGAGCAGTGGCTGACCGGAGCTGCCGGTTTCCGTCCACGCGTTGTCGCCGGCCGGCGACAGACCTTCGGGATTGCGGAAGTTGGCCAGCGCGATCGTGCCGAGTGTGCGGGTCTGCTCGTTGGAGTAGCTGCCGACGATGTCGCCGTTCTTGTCGAAACGGATGCCGACCAGGCTGCCCGAGGTGTAACCGTCCTGCACCAGCGAGGACAATGCGAAGTCGTTGCCGAACTGGGTGGTGCCGTTGAAGCCCAGCGTGAAGTTCATGGGAGCGGCGCCACCGGCCGGCGTGAACGTCACGTTCGGCAGGGTGCTGGCGCCGGCGTTCAACACGCCGTTGGGGTCGAACACCAGCGTGCCCTGGTTGGCGGGATTGAATGTACCGTCCATTCCGACCTGGATTTCCCAGGTGTTGTCGGCGGTCTTGGTGAAGTACGTGGTCATGATGTGCTGCACGCCCAGCGAGTCGTAGGTCGTGCCGGTATTCGCGTACGAATAGCTGTTGGCGTCGGTGGCATCGAACGGCACGGTGGCGCGATTGATGGTGGCCGAGCCGGCGTCGAGGTTCAGCGCCGCCTGCACGGTCGTGGTCGGATTCGCGCTCATCGCGTCGGTCGGCACATGCAGGGCTTCCGGCGTGCCGCCGGTGCCCACGCCCGCGGCGAAGCCGGTGAGCTTGGCGCCGCTGGCGTTCACGAGGTAGCCGTCCTGCGTCAAGGTCAACTGGCCATTGCGCGAATACACCACCTGGTCGCCCTGCTTGAAGCGGAAGAAGCCGCCGCCATTGATGCCGAGGTCCAGATTGCGGCCGGTGGTTTCCAGCGTGCCGTTGGCGAAGTTCTGCAGCACGCCCGCCACGCGCACGCCCTGTCCGATCTGGGAGCCGGCGTAGACATCCGCGAACTGGATGCTGGAGCCCTTGAAACCGTAGGTCTGCGAGTTCGCGATGTTGTTGCCGATGGCGTCGAGATTCTGCGAGGCGGCGTTGAGGCCGCTCAGTGCTTGCGAAAAACTCATGGGTGCGCTCCTTGGAAAACGATGGTTGGATCAGAGGATCTGGCGAACGTCGCCAAGACTGACTTGATTGGTGATGCCGCCGAGGTCCAGCAGCGGGCCGTCCTTGCCGGTGCTGATGCCGGTGACGAGTGCGTAATTGAGGCCGGTGACGTCCACCGCGTCGCTGCCGCTGGCGGCCTTGACCGCGAGCGTGTACGCGCCCTGCGGTGCCTGCGAGCCGTCGTCGAGCTTGCCGTCCCAACTGAACGACTGGGTGCCGGCATCCACGGCGCCGAGGTCGAAACTGCGGACGACTTTTCCCGATCCGTCGGTGATCGTGATCTGCACGTCGTCGGCCGGCGCCCCGAGTTCCAGGCCGAACGGCGTGGTGGTGCCGTCGCTGCCGACCAGCACGCGATCGCCCGGCACCAGCACGCCCTTGCCAATCAGCGCCGCGGCCTGCAGCGACTGCCCGGCGTTGATCTGGCCCGTGATGCCTTTCAGCGTGGTGTTGAGGTCCTGGATGCCGCTGACGGTGTTGATCTGGGCCAACTGCGAGGTCATCTGCGAGTTGTCCATCGGGTTCAGCGGGTCCTGATTCTTCAACTGCGTGACCAGCAGGGTCATGAAGTGGTTCTGCAGGTCGCTTGCGGTGTCGGTCTTGGCGGCGGTGCTGGCGTTGAGCGCGCTCAGCAGGCTGGGATCGATCGATTGCGCGGCGGAAACAGCCATCAGCCTTCTCCCAACGTGAGGGTCTTGGTCATCATCTGCTTGCTGGTGTTCAGCACTTCCACGTTGGCCTGGTACGAGCGCGATGCCTCGATCATGTTGACCATCTCCTCGACCGGCTGGACGTTGGGCAGGCTGACGTAACCCTGGTCGTCGGCGTTCGGATCGCCAGGGCGGTATTCGCGGCGCAGCGGCGTCGCGTCTTCCACGACCCTGGATACGCCGACGCCCGCCGAACCGTCACGGCCGCGGGCTTCGAACACCACCTGTTTTGCGCGATACGGCTGGCCATCGGGGCCGGCCACGCTGTCGGCGTTGGCCAAGTTGCTGGCCGCCACGTTCATGCGTTGCGACTGAGCCTGCATGGCCGAGCCTGAAATCTGGAAAATCGAAAACATGGTCATGGATCAATCCCCTTCGTGATCGTCATTCCGGCTGCATCGCAGCCTTCAGGTTGCGCAGGCGGGTGTTGATCAGCGTGAGCGAGGTTTCGTAGCGCACGGTGTTGTCCGCGAACGCGGCGCGTTCGACGTCCATGCTCACCGTGTTGCCATCGAGGCTCGGCTGGTCGGGCACGCGATACAGCATCTGCGGCGCAGTGCCGACGCTCTCGCCGCTGCCCTGCAGATGGCCGGTGGACGAGGTGGTCATTGCCAGCTGGCCCTGCGAACCGTCGCGCGCGGTGGCCTGGGCCAGCGCCCGGGAAAAGTCGAAATCGCGCGCCTTGAAGTTGGGCGTGTCGGCGTTGGCGATGTTGCCGGCCAGCACCTTCTGGCGTTCGAAGCGCAAGCCCAGTGCCTGACGGTCGAAGTCCAGTGCCGAAGCGAGCTTGTCGAGCATGATCGGTCCCCCTGTTGCGCCGTGGCGGACGTGATGCGCCGCCATCGGTGGAAGTTCGGAATCGAGAATACGCGCGGGGGTGGCGATCCAATCGGACAAACAGACCGGGTTTTTACGTTCAATTCGGACGCTCGTGGACCGCACCACTTGCCTACACTGGCGCTCGTCACGATCCCGCCGTCAGCACCGGCGCAGGCCCACGCGCAGCCGAAGGCATACAGAAATGGTTTCGAATCGAATCCGCTCGCGATGCTTGTTTCCGGCGCTATTGCTGCTTGCGAGTGGCGCCGCGCACGCCGGCACGGCCGAAGATGCCGCGCAAGCTTTCCTGCAGGACGCGACCCGGAATCTCGGAAACGACGTGACCGTCACGGTGCCGGCGCCCAAAGCCACCTTGCCGCCCTGCATCGATCCGCAACCGTTCCTGCCCGGTCACGATCAGCACCTGCTGGGACGCGTGACGGTGGGCGTGCGGTGCGGCGATGGCCAGACCCGCTATCTGCAGGCGCGCGTCACCGCGATAGGACAATATTGGGTGGCCGCCCAGGACATTCCGGTCGGCACGCTGGTGACCGCACCGATGCTGGAAGCGCGCAGTGGCGACCTGACCACGCTGCCGCGGCAGGCAGTACTGGATGAAAACGCAGCCGTCGGCCGGGTGACCACCCGTACCCTGGCGCGCGGCAGCGTGGTCCAGGCCTCGCAACTGCAGGCGCCGGCGCTGATCCAGCGCAACCGCACCGTGTCGGTGGAAGCGGTCGGCCAGGGCTTTCGCGTGGTGCGCCAAGGCGAAGCCCTGCAGGACGGCGCGCTGGGTGATACCGTGCGGGTTCGGATGGGCAATCGCTCGATCCTGACCGGGGTCGTGGCCGGGAATGGCGTCGTGAAGGTAAGCTTTTGAAGCTTCTGGAAGTTGTGCTGATCCACAGATTTTTTTCGGCGCGCCCTAAAGAATGCGCAAGTCACGCCGATACACAGGTCGCAGGGGCGAACTGATGGAGAGCGTCTCATGAAAATCGACAATGTCTCGCATCTGACGACTCCGACCCGGATCGATCAGGCGAAAAGCAAAGAGAAGGTCGGCGATCTTGCGCCGCAGGCCAATGGCGAGTCGCAATCCGCGACCCACCTGAGCCGCGCCAGCGCCGATACCAGTCAGGACATCGACCATGCACGCGTGGCGGAATTGCGCCAGGCGATTTCGGAAGGCCGCCTGCACGTGGATACCGACCGCATCACCGATCGCCTGATCGCCAGCGTGCGCGACCTGCTGGGCCACGGTCAATGAATTTTGCCGCGCACCTGCGCGATCAGCACGACCGTCTCGACCAACTGATCGGCCTGCTCGACCGCGAGCGCGATCTGCTCGGCGAGGGCACCATCGATGGCGAAGCGCTCGGTGCGCTGGCTGCGGAAAAGCAGCACGTGCTGGACGCGCTTGCCGATGGCGAAGACCGTCGGCGCACCGCACAGGCCGGCCCGGATCACAGCGCAAACGTGGCACGCGACGAACGCGCCGCCCGCGAACAGGGCTGCTTCGAATCGTGGCAACAGATGCGTGACCGCACCCGACAGGCGGCGCAACTCAATCATTTCAACGGCCAGTTGATCACCATCCGGCTCACCAGCAACCAGCGCCTGCTCAACGATCTGCACGCGCTGGCGGGCAAGGGTTTGTACGGGCCGGATGGACAGGCGCGCGGCGGCGAAAACCGGATCGCCTCGCAGGCGTGATCATTCTTCAGTTTGGGAAGTCAGTAACGTGTCGACACTTGCGCGCGAGGTCATGGCCACCGAGGAACGGCTGGGCATCCTGCTCGCCTTCCAGCCCGTCTACACGCGCAACAAGACGGTCGCAGCCTACGAAGCCCTGCTGAACCAGGAAAACGGCGACTGCAGCGCCGCGCTGCCGGAACTGACCAGCAGCATCGTGCTCGGCACCTACGCCGACACCTTCCAGAACGGGCGCATCGAAACCGTGCCGACCTTGCTGCGCGTTTCGCCCGCGACGCTGCTGTCGCCCGACATCACGTCACTGCCGCAGAACCAGTACATCCTCGAAATCGCGGTGCCCCGCAACCCGGCGCCCGAACTCGTTGCGCAATTGCGCGCGCTGGCGGCCAGTGGCTACAAGCTGGCATTGTCGGGCTACGCCCCGGAGCGCAACGACCTCGAACCACTGCTGGATGTGTTCGAAGTCGCGCGCCTGAACCTCCCGCAGCTCGGTTTGCCCGGGATCGCGGAAGCCGCGCGGCGCCTGTATTTCCACAAAATGACGCTGCTGGCCGACGGCGTCGATGCGATCGACCAGTTCTACGCCTGCGCCGATCTCGGCGTCAGCTGGTTCCAGGGCGATTTCCTGATCCAGTCGACGCCGATCAAGGACAAGAAGATCGCCAACA
>Ga0207695_10002079_pt1 | contig 30518 bp, 27 predicted proteins | sample KBSC54metaG_FD_184354 | JGI IMG/M metagenome (GOLD analysis project Ga0207695, IMG submission 184354) | Corn rhizosphere microbial communities from Kellogg Biological Station, Michigan, USA - KBS C5-4 metaG (SPAdes) (version 2) | ecosystem: Host-associated > Plants > Roots > Rhizosphere > Soil...
GGCCAACGTTTCGTCGGTCTTGCGCTGCCGTCGCAAAGCACCGGCATTCCCGGCCTGAACAATATTCCCTTCATCGGCCCGGCTTTCTTCACCCAGCACTGGATGGCTTATGTCGCGCTGCTGCTGTGCGCGGCGATTGCCTGGTTCCTGTACCGCACGCGCGCCGGCCTGATCCTGCGGGCGGTCGGCGAGTCGCCGGAGTCGGCGCATGCGCTGGGCTATTCGGTGCGCGGCATCCGCTTCCTCGCGCTGCTGTTCGGCGGCGCCTGCTGCGGCCTGGCGGGCGCGTATCTGTCGCTGGTCTATACGCCGATGTGGGTCGAGGGCCTGGTCTCCGGTCGCGGCTGGATCGCGCTGGCGCTGACGGCTTTCGCCACCTGGCGTCCGGCACGGGTCTTGCTCGGTTCGCTGCTGTTCGGCGGCGTGACGATTCTGCAGTTCTACCTGCAGGGCATCGGCGTGACGATTCCGTCGCAGATCCTGTCGATGCTGCCCTACGTCGCCACCATCGTGGTGCTGGCGCTGATCTCGCGCAATCCGGACTGGATCCGCCTGAACATGCCGGCCTCGCTGGGCAAACCGTTCCGCCCGGGAGCCTCCTGATTTCGTTGTTTGTTTCTTGGTTTTGCCTGCTCGTTCTTGCACATTATTTTTAGTTGATTCGATTGATTTTTCACAAGGGAGAGAAAGTATGAAGATTTCGCGCAGGGCATCGATTGCGATGCTCGCCACACTGGCCGCCGCCACCTTGATCGGCTGTGGCAAAAAAGAAGAAGCAGCTCCCGCCGCCGCACCTGCGCCTGCCGCTGCAGCGCCGGCCGCGGCCGAGCCGCTGAAGGTTGCCTTCGTCTACATCGGCCCGGTCGGCGACGCCGGCTGGACCTTCGCCCACGACAACGGCCGCAAGGCGGTCGAAGCCAAGTTCGGCGACAAGGTCAAGACCACCTTCGTCGAAAACGTCCCTGAGTCGGCAGCCGACGCCGAGCGCGTGATGCGCCAGCTGGCCACCGACGGCAACAAGCTGATCTTCGGCACCACCTTCGGCTACATGGAAGCGATGCTGAAGGTCGCCAAGGAATTCCCGGACGTCAAGTTCGAACACGCCACCGGCTTCAAGACCGCCGACAACCTGGCGCAGTACGACGTGCGCACCTATGAAGGCGCTTACCTGGCAGGCGTGGTCGCCGGCAAGATGAGCAAGTCCGGCAAGCTGGGCGTGGTCGCCTCGGTGCCGATTCCTGAAGTGGTCCGCAACATCGACGCTTTCACCCTGGGTGCGCGCTCGATCAATCCAAAAGCCACCACGCGCGTGGTCTGGGTCAACAAGTGGTTCGATCCGGGCAAGGAACGTGAAGCAGCCACCACGCTGATCGGCCAGGGCGTCGACGTGCTGATGCAAAACACCGATTCCGCCGCCGTCGTCCAGACAGCACAGGAAAAAGGCGTCTACGCATTCGGCTGGGACAGCGACATGACCAGCTTCGGCCCGAAGGCCCATCTGGCTGCATCGATGATCAACTGGGGCGTGTACTACACGGCGCGCGTGCAAGCGGTGCTGGACGGTTCGTGGAAGACCAGCACGACCTGGCTCGGCCTGAAGGAAAACGGCATCGACCTGGGCGGCTTCAATCCTGAACTGCCCGCTGACGTCAAGGCACTGGTGGAAGAGCGCAAGAAGGGCATCGCCGACGGCTCCGCCCCGATCTGGAAGGGTCCGATCAAGGACAACACCGGCAAGGAACAAGTCGCCAAGGATGCGGTTGCCGATGACGGCTTCCTGCATGGCGTGAAGTTCTACGTCGAAGGCGTGGAAGGCAAGGTACCGGGCTGATCGTCGGCACCGCGGTCCGGCATGGCCTGCCGGGCTTGCCAATGTAGCAATCTGCCGGAGACATTGTTGTCTCCGGCATTTTTTTGTGCACTCGTTTCATCTCATCCGGCGGCATAATGGCCTCCTTGTCCAAGGAGATCCGCCATGCCCAAGCCGCTTCCCACCCGCCTCCTGCATGTCACCATCGAGCGCCCCGTACAGGACGTGTATCGCTTCGTTGCCAATCCTGAAAACATGCCGAAATGGGCGTCCGGCCTCGGCAAGGGCATACAGCAAGTCGACGGCAAATGGTTTGCCGACACCCCGGAAGGCAAGCTGGAAGTCCGTTTTGCGCCGGCCAACGACTTCGGCGTGCTCGATCATGAGGTGGTGCTGGCTTCCGGCCGGAGCGTGGTCATCCCCCTGCGCGCGGTGGCCAACGGCGACGGCTGCGAGCTGACCTTCACCCTGTTCCGCCAGCCGGAGATGGACGACGCCAGGTTCAATGAAGACACCGCTTGGGTGACGCGCGACCTGGAAGCGCTCAAGAGCTTGCTGGAAGCCTGACTGCCGCCAATGGCCTCTATCGCGCCGCCACGCTGACTGTATAATGCCAAACCAACACCGGCCTCGCGCCAGACGGAATCTCCCCGAACGCAATGAACCTGCTGTTTTCCCACCGGGAAAACGCGGGCACTGAACAACTTATGCAAAAAGCTCGTAAACCGATCGACATCAAGATATCCACGGTGGTCGCCATTTCCGCGATCCTGCACGAAACCGATCCGGCGGCGCTGGATCAGGCCCTCAAGGACATGACCGGCGGCGTGTCCGACTTCTTTGAAGACGAATTCGCCGTGATCGACATCGGTGCGCTGGACACCGGCGCGGCCGGCATCGACTGGACCGCGCTGGTGGCCTTATTCAAGCGTTATCGCCTCAACGCGGTCGCCGTGCGCAATGCGCCGGAAGAACTGCATGCCGAGATCGCCGCGCAGGGATTGTCCATCGACGGCGGCGCGCCGCGTCCGCAACAGCCGCAGGAAACCGAAACCGCTGTTGTTGCAGAAGAAGCGCCGAAGCCGGCTGCTGTAGCAGCGGCCGCGGCTGCTGCTTCTGTGCAAGTCCAGGCCGCACCGGTTGCACCGACGGCAGCCACGATGATCATTGATACGCCGGTGCGCGCAGGCCAGCGCATCTACGCCCGTGGCGCCGACCTTGTGATCATGGCGGCAGTCAACAACGGCGCCGAGATCATCGCCGACGGCAGTATCCACGTCTACGCCCCGCTGCGCGGCCGTGCCCTGGCCGGCGCCAGCGGCAATACCGGCGCCCGCATCTTCGCGGCGAGCCTGGAAGCGGAACTGGTGTCGATTGCCGGCGTCTACCGTACCTTCGAGAACGGTCATCCGCCCGAACTGGCGCAGAAGCAGGTGCAAGTGCGCCTGACCGGCGACCGTATCGATGTGCTGCCGATCAACACGAGCAAATAATTTAGTATTCGCATCATCAAGTATTCAATTTTCTAAGGAGTCTTTTGTGGCAAAAATCATCGTTGTGACATCCGGTAAAGGCGGCGTCGGCAAAACGACGTCGAGCGCCAGTTTCGCATCGGGTCTGGCCCTGCGCGGGCACAAGACCGTCGTCATCGACTTCGACGTCGGCCTGCGCAATCTCGACCTGATCATGGGCTGCGAACGCCGCGTGGTGTACGACCTGATCAATGTCGTGAATCAGGAAGCAACGCTGAACCAGGCCCTGATCAAGGACAAGCACTGCGACAACCTGTTCATCCTGCCGGCCTCGCAAACCCGCGACAAGGACGCACTGTCGGAAGAAGGCGTGGAACGCGTGCTGGGCGACCTGCAAAAGATGGACTTCGAGTACATCATCTGCGATTCGCCGGCCGGCATCGAACACGGCGCCGTGATGGCGCTGACCTTCGCCGACGAAGCGATCATCGTGACCAATCCGGAAGTCTCCTCGGTACGCGATTCGGACCGCATCCTCGGCATCATCCAGGCCAAATCGCGCCGCGCCCTGAGCGGCGGCGAGCCGGTCAAGGAACATCTGCTGATCACCCGCTACTCGCCCAAGCGCGTCGAAGCCGGCGAAATGCTGTCCTATACCGACGTGCAGGAAATCCTGCGCATCCCGCTGATCGGCATCATTCCTGAATCGGAGTCGGTGCTGCACGCGTCCAACCAGGGCAACCCGGCCATCCACCTGAAGGAGACCGATGTCTCCGAGGCTTACCAGGACCTGGTCAGCCGCTTCCTCGGCGAAGACCTGCCGCTGCGCTTTACCAGCTATGAAAAGCCGGGCCTGCTCCAGCGTATTTTCGGAGGTAAATGACATGGCTTTGCTTTCCTTCCTGTTTCCGCCCAAGGCAAAAAGCGCCACGGCCGCCAAGGAACGCCTGCAGATCATCATCGCGCGCGAGCGCGGCGGTCGCCAGGGCCAGGGGTATGACTTCCTGCCGGCGCTGCACAAGGAATTGATCGAGGTGATCTCCAAGTACACCAAGGTCAACGCCGACGACATCAAGATCTCGCTCGACCGCCAGGGCAACCTGGAAGTGCTCGACGTGAACGTGGTGCTGCCGGACGCCGACGCGCCTTAAGCTCCTTCTCACCGCGCCGGACTTGATCCGGCGCGGTGCTTTTCGGAGGCCGGATTCATCGTCGCCGAAGACTTCTCCCTGCATGCCATGCACATTTCCATTTTCAGCCGTTCCGCCGACGACCTTGCCCTGATCGCACGCAGCCTGCCTGCGCACGATTGCGAAGCCGTGCAACAGCGCGCCGACCTGCGCCGCGCGCAGGCGCAATTGCTGATTGTGGACATGGCCGAGGCGGGGGAGCATCTGGCTGAAATCCTGCAAGCGGCGGCGACGCTGCCGGTGCTGCTGCTGGCGGGAGATGAACCGGTCGAACTGGCGGCGTTGTCGGAATACGCCGGCGGCCGCCTGGTCGAGAGCGAGTTCAAGCCCCTGCGCCGCCACGCCCTTGCCGCGCGCGTGGCCTTGCTGTTGCAGCGTGCCTATCCCGAGCACGACGAGCGGCAGGTGCAGCAATTCGGCGACTACCGTTTTGAAACGCCGGCCAATCTGGTCACGCATGCCGGCGTACCGGTCACGCTGACGCAAAAGGAATTCGCGCTGGCGCTGCTGCTGTTCGCCAGCCTCGGCCGGCCGTTGTCGCGTGTTACCTTGCAGGAAAGCGTATGGGGTGCAGAAGACGACAACGCGGTGCCGACCCGCACCATCGACACGCACATTTCGCGCGTACGCAACAAGCTGGCGCTCAAGCCGGAGAACGGCTACCGGCTCACCACCGTGTATGGCTATGGCTACCAGCTGGAGCGGCTCGACGCCTCCCGCACAGGGAAGTAGGCGGACGTGTCCGGCGCGCGCACCGATCATCTCCTCACCCGTGTTGCAGCATCGCTTACGCGCGATCCGGCGCTTCGCCACGGCCGCTTTGTCGACACCGCCGCCGGCCGTGTGCACGTGACCGATTCGGCTCCCGGCGACGACCACCGCCCCTGCATCGTCTTCACTCCCGACGGTCCCAATGTCGTGGCCCACTATCGTCGACTGATCGATTTGCTGGCGCCGCGTTTCCGCGTGGTCTGCTTCGACATGCCGGGATTCGGCTTCTCGTTGCCGGCGCCGGATTACACCCACTCGCTGGACCACGGCGCGCGCGCTGTGCTGGCAGTGCTGGATCAATTACAGATCGGGCGCGCCACGCTGGCGTTCAGCTGCGCCAACGGGCTGTACGCGATCCGTGCGGCGCAATTGGCGCCAACCCGCGTCGCCAGCCTGATGCTGACGCAGACGCCCGCGCTGGCGGCGATGCAGGCGTGGGCCTACCGGATGATTCCGCACCCCTTGCGCATGCCGATGGCAGGCCAGCTGATCACCTGGCTGGCCCGCCGCAAACTGGCGCAGTTGTGGTATCGCAGCGCCTTGCCTGCTACCACGGATGCGGGCACATTCCAGCAAACCGCCCGCCGTTCGTTCGATGCCGGCGGCTGCTTTTGCCTGGCAGGCGTGGTGCAGGGGCTGTTGCGCGAAACCTCCCTGGCCGCCTCGCCGGACATCCTTTGCACACTGGTCTGGGGCGATCTTGATCGATCTCACCGCGCCACGCCGCCGGAATCGCTGCGCGATTGCCTGCCGCAAGCGGAGATCGTGCAGTTCGGTGACTGCGGGCATTTTCCCGATCTGGAGCAACCAGAGCGTTACGCCCGGGAAATTGTTGCTCATATGGAAAAACTTCTTCCACTTACGGTGTCGCCTCATAGGCTGCATAAATAGTCATTATTGATACACTTCAAAACCCCTTTACGTGCAGCGGGTATAATACTGAGTTGATATTTCCTCATTTTTCGCGCTGATCGGTGCGATAACACTAGAGTCGCCATGCACTTGCTTGCCGTCGGACTGAACCACACTACCGCGCCGGTTTCACTGCGCGAAAAAGTGGCATTCCCGGCCGACCAGATCGGCCAGGCGGTGGCGTCTGCGCGGGCCTGGTTCGGGCGCGCAGACCTGAGCGCCAATCTGGCGCAGACCGGCGAAGCGGCGATCTTGTCGACCTGCAACCGCACCGAGCTGTATGCGGCCAGCACCGCGGCCGCAGGCGGCGCGGGTGGCATTGATGCCGCCATCGACAGCACCGCGCATTTCCTCGCCGATTACCACAAGCTTTCCTACGCCGAACTGCGCCCCTTCCTGTATGCCTTGCCGCAGGACAATGCCGTGCGTCACGCCTTCCGCGTCGCCTCCGGGCTCGACTCGATGGTGCTGGGCGAACCGCAGATCCTCGGCCAGATGAAGGACGCCGTGCGCCAGGCAGATGCCGCCGGCGGTCTCGGCACCTATTTGCATCAACTGTTCCAGCGCACCTTCGCGGTCGCCAAGGAAGTTCGCAGCACCACTGAAATCGGCGCGCACAGCGTGTCGATGGCCGCTGCTGCGGTGCGCTTGTCGCAACGCATCTTCGATTCGATCTCGGGCCAGAACGTGCTGTTCATCGGCGCCGGTGAAATGATCGAGCTGTGCGCCACCCACTTCGCCGCGCAGAATCCGAAATCGCTGACCGTCGCCAACCGCACGCTGGAACGCGGCGAGACGCTGGCGCACCGCTTCAACGGTGCGGCGCTGCGCCTGGCCGATCTGCCGACGCAGTTGTCGAAGTTCGACATCGTGGTGTCCTGTACCGCATCGTCGCTGCCGATCATCGGCCTCGGCCTGGTCGAGCGCGCCGTCAAAGCGCGCCGCCACAAACCGATTTTCATGGTCGACCTGGCCGTGCCGCGCGATATCGAATCCGAAGTCGGCCGACTCGACGACGTCTTCCTGTACACCGTCGACGACCTCGCCTCGGTCGTGCAAAGCGGCGTCGAAAACCGCCAGGCCGCCGTCGCGCAAGCCGAAGCCATCATCGAGACCCGCGTGCAGTCCTTCATGCACTGGATCGACACCCGCGCCGTGGTGCCGCTGATCCAGGACCTGCACGACGCCGGTGAAACGTTGCGCCTGGCCGAGCTCGAACGCGCGCGCAAACTGCTCGCCAGGGGCGAAGACATTGACGCCGTACTTGACGCCCTGTCCAAAGGCCTCACCGCCAAATTCCTGCACGGCCCGCAACAGGCCCTGCATCACGCGCAAGGCGACGAGCGCACTCAGCTGGTGCAGCTGCTGCCGCAACTGTTCCGCACCAAACGTTAGCGACTCCGTTCGCCGGCCGGCATCCTTGCGATCGCCGGCATTCTCTGCCCCCTGCTTGTATCGCGGGCATCGCATCACCCCCTCATTTCCGTAAAGTCAGTCCATGAAACCATCCATGCTCGCCAAACTCGACCAGCTCGCCGAACGGCTGGAAGAGCTCAATAACCTGCTGATGCAGCAGGAAGCCACGTCCGACATGGACAACTACCGCAAGATGACGCGCGAACACGCCGAGCTCGGTCCGCTCGCGGCGCTGTACCACACCTACACGCAAGCCGCCAACGACATCACCACGGCCCAGGAGCTGCTGTCGGATCCCGACATGAAGGAATTCGCACAGGAAGAAATCAACGGTGCCAAGGCGCGCATGGAAGCGCTGGAAGCCGACCTGCAAAAGATGCTGCTGCCGAAGGATCCTAACGACGAGCGCAATATCTTCCTGGAAATCCGCGCCGGCACCGGCGGCGATGAATCGGCGCTGTTTGCCGGCGACCTGCTGCGTATGTACACGCGCTTCGCCGAACGCAATCGCTGGCAGGTGGAAATGATGTCGGCCTCCGATTCGGAAGTCGGCGGCTACAAGGAAGTGATCGTGCGCATCGCCGGTTTCGGTGCGTATTCACGCCTGAAATTCGAATCCGGCGGCCACCGCGTGCAGCGCGTGCCGGCCACCGAAACCCAGGGCCGCATCCACACCTCGGCCTGCACCGTCGCGGTGATGCCGGAAGCCGATGAAGTCGAAGACGTCGACATCAATCCGGCCGACATCCGCATCGACACCTACCGCGCCTCGGGCGCGGGCGGCCAGCACATCAACAAGACCGACTCGGCGGTGCGCATCACGCACATGCCGACCGGCATCGTGGTGGAATGCCAGGACGACCGCAGCCAGCACAAGAACAAGGCTTCGGCGCTCAAAGTGCTGGCCGCGCGCATCAAGGACGTGCAACTGCGCGAACAGCAGTCCAAGGAAGCCGCCACGCGCAAATCGCTGATCGGCTCGGGCGACCGCAGCGAGCGCATCCGCACCTACAATTTCCCGCAGGGACGCATGACGGACCACCGCATCAACCTGACGCTGTACAAGCTGGATTTCATCATGGACGGTGATCTGGAAGAGCTGACCAATGCGCTGATTACCGAGCATCAGGCGGAGTTGCTGGCGCAGCTGGGCGACGACGAATAAGGGTGTCGATTGTTCAGTGCGATCGGCCAGTAACCCGGCATTGTCGCGGCCTGTGGCACAATGCAGCAGCGCCGGAACCAATTTCACCAGGCCCCCTCTGAGGGTACAGCCCAGGCTAGTAATTCCGAACAACATCAAAATCAAACGCCCATGAAATCGTCCAAATCCCTGTTCCTGTCAGTCGCCCTGTTGTGCATCGCCCTGCTCGGCGTGGCCCTGTATCTCCAGATCGTCGAAGAGATGATGCCGTGTCCGCTGTGCATCATCCAGCGCTACATCTTCGTCGCCATCGCCATCATCTGCATCATTTTCGCCTTCCTGCCGCCCGGTTCCGCCAAGCTTGGCGCCGGCCTCGGCGCGCTGGCTGCGCTGGGCGGCATCGCCACCGCCGGCTGGCACCTGTGGGTGCAGGCGCATCCGGGCACATCCTGCGGTATCGATCCGCTGGAAACTTCCCTGAACACCATCCCGACGGCAACGCTGTTCCCGACACTGTTCAAGGCTGACGGTCTGTGCGCCAATCCATATCCTTTCCTCGGCCTGTCGATTCCGCAATGGTCGCTGATCTGGTTCGCCATCATCGCCATCGTGCTGGTGCGCCGCGTGGTCAAACGCGCTTGATGCAAGATAGTTTTTTATAGTTTCATGAGCGATTTTCCGGACATCCAGCCAGGCACCAGCCTGGCCGACACGCTGCGCAATGCGCCGCTCGATACGCTGGAAAATCGCATCCTGATCGGCCATGCGCTGCAACTGACGCGCATCCAGCTGATCACCCAATCCGAACGTCTGCTCACAGCGCCAGAAGCGACTCAGCTGAGCGCGTTGTTTCGCCGTCGCCTGCAAGGCGAGCCGATCGCCTACATCGTCGGCGAGCGCGAGTTCTTCGGCCTTGCCATGCAGGTCACGTCGGATGTCTTGATCCCGCGTCCCGACACTGAATTGCTGGTGGAGCTGGCGCTGGAGCGCTTGCCGCAACACGGCCGGGCCCTCGATATGGGCACCGGTTCCGGCGCCATCGCGGTGGCCATCGCATACACCCGGCGGGATGTCGCCATGACCGCGCTCGACGTCAGTGAAGGTGCGCTGAAGGTCGCGGCGGGCAATGCGCAGCGGCATGGTGCGAAGGTGGAATTTTTGCGCAGCGACTGGTACGCCGCGCTGGGCGACATGGGGGACGCCGATCAACCGTACCTCGATCTGATCGTTTCCAATCCGCCTTACATCGTCGCCGGCGACGCGCATTTGTCGCAGGGAGATTTACGCTTCGAGCCGATCGGCGCGCTGACCGATCACGCCGACGGCTTGTCGGCGCTGCGCATTATCGTTGACGGTGCGGCGACCTACCTGAAACCGGATGGCTGGCTGTTGATGGAGCACGGCTACGATCAGTCGGAGGCCGTGCGCAAGCTGCTGGAGCAGCGCGGCTTCTCTGAAGTTCAGAGCTGGCGCGACCTGGCCGGGATTGAACGGGTCAGCGGCGGCAAGCTCCCGACCACTTCGTAACACCTCCCGGGTCCCCAAATAAAAACACCGTCGTCCCGGCGTTGACCGGGGCGACGGTGAATGCTCATGCCAGCGCGTTGGCTACGACAGCTTAAGCCGCCTTCTGACCGCCTTCCGGCGCATGGGGCTTCTGTCCTGCATCGAACATCCGCAGCAGATCCGCTTCCTTCTGTTTCGCCGCTTTCAGGTGGCGCTCCTTGACATGGCCATAGCCGCGGATCTCTTCCGGGATGCGCGCAATCGCCACGGCCTGCGCCAGGTTGTCGGCGTTGAGCCTGCCCAGCAAGCCGCCAACGGTGCGACTGTATTCGGCGATCAGCTCACGCTCCTGCTTGCGCTCGGCGGTATAGCCGAAGACGTCCAGCGGCGTACCGCGCAGGAAACGCAGCTTGGCCAGCACGCCGAAGGCGCGCATCATCCACGGACCGTATTCCTTCTTGATCAGATGGCCCTTGTTGTCATGCTTGGCCAGCAGCGGCGGCGCCAGGTGGAATTTCAGCTGATAGTCGCCCTCGAACATGCCGGCGATCTTTTCGCGGAAGGCCGGCGCGGTATAGAGGCGCGCCACTTCATATTCGTCCTTGTACGCCATCAGCTTGAACAGGTACGTCGCCACCGCGGTGCTGAGCTTCATTGCCTTGCCGGCTTCGCCCAATGCAGCTTCCGCGTGCTGCGCCTGTGCGACGAAATCGCTGTACTGGCGTGCGTAAGCGGCGTTCTGGTATTGCGTGAGGAAGTCGACCCGCTTGGCCAGCACTTCTTCCAGCGAAGGCGGACGCTTGAAATCGATCACCTGCGCCGTCATGCCGTTGCGACGGGCGGCTTGCGCCACCATGTCGGGGTCATGCGCGGCGGCGCGGCCCCAGCCGAAGGCCTGCTTGTTGAAATCGACCGACAAGGCATTCAATTCGATGGCCTTCAAGATCGCACCTTCCGACAATGGCACCCAACCGCGTTGCCATGCATAACCGAGCATGAACATATTGGTCGCGATAGCGTCGCCCATCAGCGCGGTGGCGATATTGCCCGCATCGATCAGGGCCACGCGGTCCTTGCCGCAGGCGCTCTGGATGCTGCCCTCGGCGGACTCCGCCGGGAACTGCCAGTCCGGATTGCGCACGAAGGCCGCGGTCGGCATGCGGGTCGCGTTGACGGCTGCATGCGTGCGTCCCTCACCCATGCGCGACAAGGCGTCGCGGCTGGCGGTGACGATCACGTCGCAGCCGATCACCAGATCTGCAGCGCCGGTACCCACGCGCGTCGAATACAAATCGTCGGGACGCTCGGACAGGCGCACGTGCGACATGACCGGCCCGCCCTTTTGCGCCAGGCCGCTCATGTCGAGCACGGAGCAGGCCTTGCCTTCGACGTGCGCCGCCATCGCCAGGATCTGGCCGATGGTGATCACGCCGGTGCCGCCGATACCGGTGACGACGATGCCATAGGTGTCACCCATGGCTGGCAATAGCGGTTCGGGTAAGGCCGGCCCTTGTGCGGCCGCTTCCGTCTTTTCGACGGCGACGCGTTTAGCTTTTTTCAGCTTGCCGCCTTCCACCGTGACGAAGCTCGGACAGAAGCCGTTCACGCAGGAGTAGTCCTTGTTGCACGACGATTGATTGATCTGGCGCTTGCGGCCGAATTCGGTTTCCAGCGGCTCCACCGACAGGCAGTTGGATTGCACGCTGCAATCGCCGCAGCCTTCGCACACGGCTTCGTTGATGACGGCGCGCTTGGCCGGATCGGGATAAGCGTCGCGTTTGCGGCGGCGGCGTTTTTCCGAAGCGCAGGTCTGGTCGTAGATCATGGCGGATACGCCCGGCACTTCGCGCAGTTCGCGCTGTACGGCGTCGAGTTCGCTGCGATGGCGGATGGTCACGCCTTCGGCCCATGGCGTGCCGGCAGGATATTTGTCCGGCTCGTCGGTGACGACGATGATGGGGCGTACGTTCTCGGCGGCCAGCTGGCGCGAAATCATGGCCGGGTCGAGTGGGCCGTCGAACTCCTGTCCGCCGGTCATCGCGACCGCATCGTTGTACAGGATCTTGTAAGTCATGTTGACCTTGCCCGCCACCGCGGCGCGCACGGCCAGCAAACCGGAATGGAAATACGTGCCGTCGCCGAGGTTGGAGAACACGTGCTTCTCGCTGGTGAACGGCGCTTGGCCGACCCAGGTCACGCCCTCGCCGCCCATGTGCGAAAAGATGGTCGATTCGCGATCCATCCAGGTCACCATGTAATGGCAGCCGATGCCGGCCAGCGCGCGGCTGCCGTCAGGCAGCTTGGTCGAGGTGTTGTGCGGGCAACCCGAGCAGAAATGCGGGATGCGGTCCTTGTTCGGATCGGGCTTGGTGCTGACGTTGAGCGTGGCTTCCTTGGCTTCGAGGAAGGCGATGCGCGCCTTGACGCGTTGCTCGATCGGATGGCCGGCGTAGTACTTGGAAATACGCGTGGCGATGGCGCGCGCGATCTGCGCCGGGCTCAGCTCGTAGGTCGCCGGAAGCAGCCAGTTGCCATGGCCTTCGCGCGGAGAGCCGCTCCATTCGCCGGTGTCGTCGAACTTGCCGACCACGCGCGGACGCACGTCGTCGCGCCAGTTGTAGAGTTCTTCCTTGATCTGGTATTCGAGGATTTGGCGCTTCTCTTCGACCACCAGGATTTCATCGAGGCCTTGCGCGAACTCGCGCACGCCTTCGGCTTCCAGCGGCCAGGTCATGCCGATCTTGTAAAGGCGGATGCCAATGTCGCGCGCAACTTGCTCGTCGATGCCGAGATCGTAGAGCGCCTGGCGCGTGTCGAGGTAGGACTTGCCGGCGGTGACGATGCCGATGCGCGCGCGCGGACTGTCCCAGATGATCTGGTTGAGCTTGTTGACGCGTGCATACGCCAGCGCGGCGTACCACTTGTAGACGTTCATGCGCGTCTCTTGCTCGAGCACGGTGTCCGGCTGGCGGATGTTCACGCCGCCCAATGGCAATTCGAAATCGGTGGGAATGATCGGCTGCACGCGCTGCGGATCGATCTCCACCGACATGCCGGATTCAACGATGTCGGTCACGCACTTGAGCGAGACCCACAAGCCGGTATAGCGGCTCATGGCCCAGCCGTGCAGGCCGTAGTCGAGGTATTCCTGCACCGACGACGGATACAGCACCGGGATACCGCAGGCCTTGAGGATGTGTTCGCTCTGGTGCGCGGTGGTGGACGACTTGGCGGCATGGTCGTCGCCGGCGATCACCAGCACGCCGCCATGCTTTGAGGTGCCGGCCATGTTGGCGTGCTTGAAGACGTCGCCGCAGCGATCCACGCCGGGGCCTTTGCCGTACCACAGCGAAAACACACCGTCGTATTGCGCGCCCGGGAACAGGTTGACCTGCTGCGTCCCCCACACGGCGGTGGCGGCCAGGTCTTCGTTCATGCCGGGATGGAATTTGACGTGAGCGGCGTCGAGGTATTTCTTGGCCTTGGCGGCGGCCTGGTCGACCGTGCCCAACGGCGAGCCACGATAGCCGGTGACGTAACCGGCGGTGTTCAATCCGGCCTGCAGGTCGTGTTGCCGCTGCAGCATCGGCAGCCGTATCAGCGCCTGGATGCCGGTCATGAAAACGCGACCGCGCTCCAGCGAATATTTGTCGTCCAGGGAAATGTCATCCAGCAACAGGCGTTCACTGGAAGGTAGGGGTGCGTTCATGCATTGTCTCCGTGCCAAAAATCGTGTCTTTGTTTGCACATGGATCTGTTCGAGATCCCGCTTAAAACTCGTCCGCCTTGTGGGCGAATGGTTTCGTTCTTTTATGCGGCTACAGTAGCACAAGCCGCGTATTGCCGCTACGCACGGCGCAGCATGGCGGAAGGCGCGGCTGACGCCGTGCTGACAACAAAAAAAAGCCCCTGCGGTTGAGGCAGGGGCCGATGCTCGATTTTGCTGAATCAGACGATAGAAAGGTTTTGTTCACCCGGCAACAAGGTATTGGCCGGCAAGGCGTCCTGCGCCTTCAGGTGTTCATAGAGCGCGGTGAAATCGGGCGCGGTGTCGTCGAACAGCTGCTGGAAATCGCGGATGACGAAATAGGTTTCCTGGTACGAATCGATCTTGTAGAGCGTGCGCATGACGCGCTCGACCTGGAACGGGATGCGGTTCGGCTGCTGATTTTGTGAACCGCGCAGGGCGTATTCGACCTCGCCGCCCGACGACAGGATGCCGGCGCCGTAGATGCGCAAGCCTTCGGGACTCTGGATCAGGCCGAACTCGATGGTGTACCAGTACAGACGCGCGAGGAAAGCCAGGCCGTCGAGCTTGAGCGCCTTCAAGCCGCCCTTGCCGTATTCCTGCAGGTGATCGGCGAACACCGGATTGAACAGCAGAGGCACGTGGCCGAAGAAATCGTGGAACACGTCCGGCTCGACGATGTAATCGAACTCATGCTCTTCGCGCAACCATACGGTGACCGGGAATCGGCGGTTGGCAAGGTGTTCGAAGAAAGTCTGGTCCGGCACCAGCCCGGGCACGGCGACCAGTTGCCAGCCGGTGGCCTTGTACAGGGCCTCGGTGGTGCGGTCGAATTGGGGAATGCCTTGCGATACGTCGAGCGCCTTGATGCTGTCGAGGAAGACGTCGCAGGCGCGACCCGGAATCAGCTTCGCCTGGCGTTCGTAGAGACGCCGCCAGAGGGCGTGCTGGGCGGGCGTGTAGCCGGCCCATTGCTGATCGACGACAAAGTTCTGGTCGGCGTTGCTGTAGTCGCCGCGCAAAGCGCCGCTGTCCGACTTGGCGGCCACGCTGGCGAAAAAGTCGTCGGTGCTGACGGAGTTATTCATGAGTTCTGCTGAAAAATGCCTGTAAGCCGCTATTATCGCCGATTTCGGCCTGACGGCCGCGTGGTTGCGCGGTTTGCGGGCGATTTGGGGGCGTTGTTCACGCCTTCGGTTTGCCAATGCCGAAGACCTTGCTGATCCATTTGAACAGCGCACGCATATTGGCTTTGATGATGTAGTCGAGCATCGCGGCCTGCTCCTCCATGGCTTCCTGGAACAGCGAGACCGGATTGGCCGGCTGCAGCTTCAGATAGGCGTCGGCTTCTCCGTAGTCGCGATGGATTTCCATGCCGGCTTTCTTGGCGATATGCATCATGACCTTGTTGGACGACAGGCAATGCATGTACAGCGTATCGACGTCGGCGTTGCGGCAGCGGATCGCGGCGCGCACGAATAATTTGGTGCCCACGCCCATGCCGCGCGCCGCCGCCGAGACGGAAACGCCGAACTCGGCCACGCGCGCCTTGAGCGTGGCGCCGCTGACGGGGGATGTCTCGCGCGGCGCGAAGGCCAGGTGGCCGGCCCCCAGCAGGCGCAGCTTGCGATCGTAGACGCCGAAAATCGTGTCGCGGGAGAAATCGATGTTTTCGACATAGCGCGTGACCAGCTCGTCCGACAGCTTGCTGCCGAAACGCAGCAGTCGGTCTTTTTCTTCCAGCGCAAGGAAATGCCGCAGCAGATGCCGACGCGCGCGCGGCGACAGCTCCTTGACCAGGATCATCGGCTTTTCCGATGCCTCGGCGAAGGCGCTGAGTGTGTGCTTCAAGCGGTCCAGCCTGGCGCGCAGTCGCGTGACGAATGTCGGCATGGTCTCGGAAATGAATTAAACGGGGTTGGCGGCGTATTCCGCCACCGCCTCGGTGCGCGCCGCCAGGATTGCTTCCGGGATGCGCTGCGGCTGTTCCCTGAACTTCGCCGCGATGGCGCCGGCATCGACGCCCTGGGCCGCTGTGAGGGCACCCATGAGGTAGTTCAGTTGCGGGAAGTCGACGTTTTCAAAACCGGTGCGGCCGCGCCGGTCGCATTCCGACGCCTGCAACATGTCATGAAAGCGCGCGGGCTTTCGGAAAGCGTCGCAGCGCGCCAGCAGATTGACGATGGTGGCCGGGCGCAGTTCGAAGGCACGGCCGACGTTGCCATGTTCGCGCGCGGTAATCACGGCGACGTCGCGGCAATCGTTGGGCACCTTGAGGCGATCGCAGATGCCTTGCACCAGTTCGACGCTGCGCCCTTCATGGCCGTGATGGCTGGGCCACAGATCGGGCGGCGTGGTGCCCTTGCCGAGATCGTGCATCAGCGCGGCGAAACGCACGCCCAGCGAATACCCGCGGCCGGCGGCATAGTCGAGCACCATCATGACGTGCACCCCGGTATCGATTTCGGGATGGTACTTGGCCGGTTGCGGCACGCCCCACAGCGCGTCCAGTTCCGGCAGGATGCGCGCCAGCGCGCCGCAGTCGCGCAGCACGTTGAACATGCGCGAGGGAGTTTGCTCCATCATGCCGCGCGCCAGCTCCTGCCATACGCGTTCAGGCACGAGCGCGTCGACCTCGCCGGCGGCGACCATCTCCTGCATCAGCGCATTGGTTTCGGGCGCGACCGTAAAAGCCGGGAAGCGCGCCGCGAAACGCGCCAGGCGCAGGATGCGCACCGGGTCTTCGATGAAGGCGCCGGACACGTGGCGGAACACACGTCGGCGGATATCTTCCTGGCCGTGATAGGGATCGACCAGCACGCCGTCTTCGCCCTTGGCGATGGCGTTGATGGTGAGGTCGCGCCGCGCCAGGTCCTGCTCGAGCGTGACGGCGCTGTCGGTGTGGAACACGAACCCCTTGTAGCCCGGCGCCGTCTTGCGTTCGGTGCGCGCCAGCGCGTATTCCTCCTGCGTGTCGGGATGCAGGAACACCGGGAAGTCCTTGCCGACCGGACGAAATCCCCGTGCCAGCATGTCTTCCGGGGTGGCGCCGACGACCACGTAGTCGTGATCCTGCACGGGCAAGCCGAGCAGCTCATCGCGCACCGCGCCGCCGACGACGTAGATCTTCATCAGCGGCTCAATGGTCGGGTAAGACTTCTTTTTCGACCAACGCTTCGGCGATCCACTTCGCCACGGCGGGATGATCCACCACGCGGTCGACGTAGGCTTGCAGCGCCGGCGCCAGCGATACGTGGTAGCTGCGAAAACGCATCACCACGGGCGCATAGAAGGCATCGGCGATGGAAAAGTCGCCGAACAGGAATTCGTGATGGCCGAACTGCGCCAGGCAGTCTTCCCAAATTTCGCAGATGCGACCGATGTCGCCTTGCGCCTCCGGCGTGCGGCCCTTGCCCGGATAGCTGCCGCGGATGTCCATGCTCATGGCGCTGCGCAGGCCGGTAAAGCCGGAATGCATTTCGGCCGTGATGCTGCGCGCGACGGCGCGGGCGGCGGTCTCTTGCGGCCACAGCGCACGGTCCGGGAATTGTTCGGCAAGGTATTCGCAGATGGCCAGCGAATCCCAGATGTGTGTCTGGCCGTCGAGCAGCACCGGCACGCGACCGGCGGCGGAGTATTCGGCGATCTTGCTGGCGGTGTCGGGCTGGTCGAGGCAGATGCGGATTTCACGGAACGGGATGTCGAATGCCGTCAGCACCACCCATGGACGCATCGACCAGGACGAATAATTCTTGTTGCCGATGACCAGCGTGATGGCGTTCTTGCCGGCCTTTTCCAACGTGGCCGACAGGGTCGGATCAAGTTCGGTGTTCTGCATGGCTATCCTTAAAATTGGTTAACTTCAGCGCCGTGCGCCTCGGCGATGGGCGTCCATCTGCTGTTGCATGTGCACGCCGGCGAGGTAACGCGGCGCAATCGCTTCCAACGCGGTCGGCGCAATGTTCAGTTCCGGCGCCATGGGCCCGCTGGCGACATTGTCCACCTGCATGGAAGCCAGATTATCGCGACTCATCATGCGTCCTGGCAAATGTTCCAGCAAAAAAGCCTGCAAGGACGCCAGTACGGCCGGCAAGCCGATCACCGGGCGTGGATGACCGGAACATGCGCCGGCCAGTTGCACCAGCTGGCGCAAGGTGTAGACCTGCGGCCCGGCCAGTTCATAGGTCTTGCCGCAGGTGGCATCGTCGCGCAGCGCGCTGACGAAAGCCTGCGCCACGTCGCCCACGTATACCGGCTGGAACCGCGCGTCGGCGCCGCCCAGCGGCATCACGGGGAAACGCCTTTGCAGCGCGGCGAACAGGTTGAGGAAATTGTCGTGCTCGCCGAACACCACCGAAGGACGAAACACGGTGGTCGCAACGGCAGCTTCCGAGAACGCGGCGACTTCTCCCGCCGCCTTGGAGCGCAGATACATCGACGGCGCCTGCGCCGACGCACCCAGTGCGCTCATGTGCAGGTAACGTCGCACGCCGTGCCTGGCGCAGGCGACCACGATCTTGCGCGGCAGTTCGACGTGGGCGCGTTCGAAACCGGGCCCCCAGGCACTGCCGCGCGGTCCGCTGCGCGAATACAGGATGCCGACCAGATTGATGACGACGTCGGCCTCGGCGACGAGGCGATCCAGCACGGCCTCCTCATGGACGTCGGCAATCGTGGTGCGCGCCGTCGGCATCACCAGCAAATGCTTGCTGCGTTCGTAGCGACGGGTCGGCACCGTGATTCTGGCCGCCGTGCTGCGCGCCAGTTGCGCCACCAGCTGGCTGCCGATGAATCCGGAGCCGCCGATTACCAGTATGTTTTTGTACGTCATGGCCGTCATCGCTTTCTTTGCTTCAGGCCCCCGACGCCGTACTATCGTCTAGCATCAAGGCAGGTCGGTCGGGGTATTGGTGCGCGGCGCCACGACGCCGAGGCGTTGCTTGAGCGACTGCGGCTTGTTTTCGAACAGGGCGGCGTAGTAAGTGGCGTTCGACATCACGTTCTTGACGTAACCGCGCGTCTCGTTGAACGGAATCGATTCGGCAAAGATGGCGCCTTCGACGCTGCGGTTCAGCGTCGAGCGCCAAGTGCGCGGACGTCCCGGACCGGCGTTGTAGGCAGCCGTCGCCAATGCCTGCGAGCCGTCGAGATTGTTGAGCACCATGTTCAGATAGCTGGTGCCGAGCAACAGGTTGGTGTTGATGTCGTTGATCTGGTCTTGCGAGAACTCGGTCAGACCGATCTTCTTGGCGACGTATTTCGCGGTGGACGGCATCAGCTGCATCAGGCCGGACGCGCCGACATAGGATTTGGCGTTCTTGATGAAACGCGACTCCTGGCGGATCAGGCCATAGACCCAGGCGTTTTCCAAACCGAGCGGACGTGTGTTGGCGGTCATTTCGCTCAGGTGCGGCGCCGGGAAGCGCTGGGTGAAATCCATTTCCTGCTTGGTGCGATCCGACGTGTTCACCATGCGATCAAGTACATCGCTCTGGCGCGCGAACTCGGCGGCGGCGAGCAACTGGCGGTCATTCATTTTGCGCAATTCCCAGTTCCATTCGCGGATGCCTTCATAGCGCATGTTGAGGTCATAGAACTTGAGCGCGCGCTTGAAGCCGCTGTTCTGCGCCATCGGAGCGATTTCTGCCGGCGTCGGCGGGGTCGGACCTGCGGGGATCACGATTTTCTGGCCCAGCTCTTCGGTGGCTAACTGGCCGTAGAAACTGACGTTGGAGGCAATCGACTGGAACAGGCGCTGGGCCGATTCGGTCTGGCCATCTTCCTTTTGCGCACGCGCCAGCCAGTAGGTCCAGGTGATGTCGCTGCGCAGCGACGCCGGCATGGATTCAATGGTGGATTTCACCAGCTTCCAGTCGCCGGCGCGCAGGGCGATGCGTACTTTCCACTGATACGCTTCGTAGGACAGCGGCGCGTCCTTGGTCTTGCGCCAGTAGTCGATCGCTTCCGGCATCAGCTTCATCGATGCCGGCAAGGCGACCTGCGCCCAAGCGATGGCCTGTTCCTGCGCGGTCAGGCCGGAGGCGCCACTCAGGAAAGCGGCGGCCTGCTGCGGATTGTTCTTGGCGGCGCGGCCGATGGCGATGATGTACAGCTCGTGCGCGGTACGGCCCTGGCCCGGTCCGCGCGCCAGCAACGGCGCCGGCTTGTCGATCACTTGCTGCAGCGTGACGTCGCCGTTGTCGGTGAAGATCGCGGCACGGCGCGCCACCATGATGCTGCCGGCTTCGACCGCCTGGCGAATTTGCGCCCAGACGTCGCTTTCGCCGAACTGATGGTTTTGCGCCAGCGTGCCGATCAGGTCGCTGCAACCCTGGCCGTAGTCCTTCGGACTGGTGAGCAAGGCGCGCGCTTCATCGGCGACGTTCTGCCCCTTGAGCGCGCGCGAATTCAGCGCGAAGCATTTGACCTGCACGTCGTCGTTGAGCACGAACAGCGGATATTGTTCATCGAAGGTGGCCCAGTCACCGGTCTTGCCCAGCGCCAACAACCAGTCGTTGCGCAGACGGTCGCCGATCGCCGTGCCGTCGTAGCGGCTCAGGAAATCGCGGATTTCCGACACCGGCGCGGTGAAGTCGCGCACGCGTGGTTTCAGCCGATAATAGTCGACATAGGAAGGAATGACATAATCGGGCAAACGCGCCGCCAGGTTGAGCGCCGTGGCCGAATCGTCGACCCGTGAGGCGTCGCGCAAGGCAAGGAAAACGTCATCCTGCGACGCATTGGCGGAGGGACGTTTCTGTGCCTGGACCGGCAGCGAAAAACTGATTGCCGCCGCAGCAGCGCATGTGATCACGACCACGCATTTCTTTAATTGCATTCTTATACAACCTTCGATTGAAACAAATGACGACTTCAAGGATAGCACGCGGCTCTGCGCACACTGACGCTGTCGGAAGCACGCCGCAAATAGAGGCGGCAGCGACGGCAAAATCAAGTGCTGCCTCGGAAAAATCAGTCCTGCGCGCACATTTGCTGGCCGCCCGCAAGGCGATCACGCCGGCGGCCAAAGCCGCAGCTGAAGCGATCATCTGCCGCCGCCTGCTGAACTGGTTGCAACAGAATCCGGTCGCCAGCCTCGGTGTATACCATCCGATCCGGCAGGAACCGGACCTGCATCCGGCTTATAACGCACTGGCGGCCCAAGGCGTGCACCTGTCCTTACCGATAATTCGCGGAAAAGAGGCGCCGCTGGAATTCGTCCGCTGGACGCCGGGTGAAACCTTGGTGAAAGACGCCATGGGCACCTCGGCGCCGGCGCATGGGGAGACCGCGCATCCGCAGGCCTTGCTGATTCCCTGTCTCGGCTTCAATGCGGCGCGCCTGCGGCTGGGTTACGGCGGCGGCTTTTACGACCGCACGCTGGCGCAGGAGCCGCGGCCGCTGGCCATCGGCATCGCCTATGCGGAGGCGCTGGCGGAATTCGCCGGACAGTCGCATGACATTGCGCTGGACCTGATCCTCACCGATGCCTGAAACGACGGCACAATAAAAAAGCCGGCGCGGGCCGGCTTTTTTATTGCTTGCAACCTGCCTTAATCCACCAGCCGTTGCCAGATTGCCATGGTCGCGGCGGGCTGGTTCAACGTGTAGAAATGCAGGCCAGGCGCGCCGCCTTCCAGCAGTTGTTCGCACAGCTGCGTCACCACGTCCAGGCCGAACGCGCGGATCGAATCGGCGTCGTCGCCGTAGCTGGCCAGCTTGAGGCGGATCCAGCGCGGGATTTCGGTGCCGCACATGTCGGAGAAGCGCATCAACTGGGTGTAATTCGTGATCGGCATGATGCCCGGCACGATGGGCACGCTGACACCCAGCTTTTGCGCCTCGTCGACGAAGTTGAAGTAGGCGTCGGGATTGTAGAAATATTGGGTGATCGCGGCATCGGCGCCGGCTTCGATCTTGCGTGCAAAATTGCGGACGTCGTCCTGCGGCGATTTCGCCTGGGGATGCATTTCCGGGTAGGCGCCGACTTCGATGTGAAACCAGTCACCGGTTTCGGCGCGGATGAATTCGACCAGTTCATTGGCGTAGCGGAATTCACCGGATGAAAAATCGGCGGCGCCGAAGCCGCTCGGCAAGTCGCCGCGCAAAGCGACCAGCTTCTTGATGCCGTGCGACTTGTACTCGGTCAGGATGGCGCGCAAGGCGTCGCGCGAACTGCCGATGCAGGACAGATGCGGCGCCGCCACATGGCCTTCGCGCATGATTTCCAGCACGGTGTCGAGCGTGCCCTGCTGGGTCGACCCGCCGGCGCCGAAGGTGACCGAAAAATACTTCGGCTGCAATTCGGCCAGCTTGGCGCGCGTGGCGCGCAGTTTTTCCGTGCCTTCGGGCGTCTTGGGCGGAAAAAACTCGATGCTGAAATTATGTTGTGTCATGAGAATTCGATCCAGAAACGATCAAGCACTATCAAGCCCTGCCAGACTTCAGCAGCAGCGTCGACAAGGCCCACGACACGATGCTGTACAACAGCGCACCGCCGACCGCAGACCAGAAGCCGCCCACATGGAAACCACCCACCAGTTGCGCCACCACCCAGAACATCAGGCCGTTGATCACGAGGATGAACAATCCCAGCGTAAGCAAGGTCACCGGCAAGGTCAGCACCACCAGCACCGGACGCACCAACGTATTGACGAAGCCGAGGATCAGGGCCGCGATCAGGGCGGCGCCAAAGCTGTCGACCTGCACCGAATGCAGCAGGTAAGGCACGGCCAGCAAGGCCAGCGCATTGATCAGCCAGAGGATGAGCAGACGCATGTGATTTCCTTTCAGGCGGCGCGCCGACCGGTTTCAACAATATAGCCGGCCGGCGGTGGACAAAACGACGAACAAATAGTGAACGAGCAATGAACGGACAATCAACGAACACCAGGCGACGGCATGGCCGTCGCCCTTAACGTTGATTAATAACGGTAATGTTCAGGCTTGTAAGGGCCTTCCGATTTCACGCCGATATAAGCGGCCTGTTCTGCCGTCAGGGTGCTCAGCTGCGCGTTGAGTTTCTTCAACTGCAGGCGGGCGACCTTTTCATCCAGATGCTTAGGCAGCGTGTAGACGCCGACCGGATAGTTCTTGGTGTTCACGAACAATTCGATCTGGGCGATGGTCTGGTTGGCGAACGAGGAGCTCATCACGTAGGACGGATGGCCAGTGCCGCAACCGAGGTTGACCAGGCGGCCTTCGGCAAGCAGGATGATGCGCTTGCCGTCAGGGAAGATGACGTGGTCGACTTGCGGCTTGATGTTTTCCCAGGTGTATTGCTTCAGTGCGGCGACTTCGATTTCATTGTCGAAGTGGCCGATGTTGCAGACGATGGCCTGGTCTTTCATCTTCTTCATGTGGTCGTGGGTGATCACATGGTAGTTGCCGGTGCAGGTCACGAAAATGTCGCCGTGTTCGGCGGCGTAGTCCATGGTGACGACGCGATAGCCTTCCATTGCCGCTTGCAGTGCGCAGATCGGATCGATTTCAGTGACCCAGACTTGCGCCGACAGCGCGCGCATGGCTTGCGCCGAGCCCTTGCCGACGTCGCCGTAACCGGCGATGACGGCGACCTTGCCGGCGATCATGACGTCGGTGGCGCGCTTGATGCCGTCGACCAGCGATTCACGGCAGCCGTACAGGTTGTCGAACTTGGACTTGGTGACGGAGTCGTTGACGTTGATGGCCGGGAAGGCCAGCTTGCCGTCCTTGAACATCTGATACAGACGATGCACGCCGGTGGTGGTTTCTTCGGTCACGCCCTTGACCTGCGCCAGGCGCGTGGAATACCAGTTTGGCGAAGTCGCCAGCTTTTTCTTGATGGAGTTGAACAGGCAGATTTCTTCTTCCGAACCCGGATTGTTCAGCACCGAGGCGTCTTTTTCAGCGCGTGTACCCAAATGCAGCAGCAATGTCGCGTCGCCGCCGTCGTCGAGGATCATGTTGGCTTGTTCGTTCTCGCCGCCTTGCCATTCGAAAATGCGGTGCGTGAATTCCCAATAGTCGTCCAGCGATTCGCCCTTGAATGCGAACACCGGCGTGCCCTTGTCGGCGATCGCGGCGGCGGCGTGGTCCTGGGTCGAATAGATGTTGCAGGATGCCCAGCGGACCTTGGCGCCCAGCGCTTCCAATGTCTGGATCAGCACGGCGGTCTGGATGGTCATGTGGATGGAACCGGTGATGCGCGCGCCCTTCAGCGGCTGGGCCGCGGCGAACTCTTCGCGGATGGCCATCAGGCCGGGCATTTCGGTTTCAGCGATCTTGATCTCTTTGTGGCCCCATTGCGCCAGGCTGATATCAGCGATCACATAGTCTTGAGTGGAATTGGTAGTCATGGCTGCGGCGTTGTTCACGCCCTCCTTTCGTAGAAAACAGAAAAAAAGTAACGTGAGCGCAGTTGCATATTGACGGTATCAAGCCTGGCAAGATCGATGTCTTGTCGCAACGCTCCTTGATACGGAAAGGCATTGTAAATCACTTACGTGCGCCGTGCCAGCGCACGACGCAATCCGGCCACAATAAGGCCGGATTGCGCCAGGGAATTACAGACCGGCGGCGGCCTTCAATGCAGCAGCCTTGTCGGTCCGTTCCCACGAGAATTCCGGCTCTTCGCGGCCGAAGTGGCCATAAGCAGCGGTCTTCTGATAGATCGGACGCAGCAGGTCGAGCATCTGCACGATGCCCTTCGGACGCAGGTCGAAATGTTCCAGCACCAGTTGCGCCAGCTTTTCGTCGCTGATCTTGCCGGTGCCGAAGGTGGTGACCATGACCGAAGTCGGCTTGGCGATGCCGATGGCGTACGACACCTGGATCTGGCAACGCGACGCCAAACCGGCAGCCACGATATTCTTGGCGACGTAACGGCCGGCGTAGGCTGCCGAACGATCGACCTTGGAAGGATCCTTGCCGGAGAACGCGCCACCGCCGTGCGGTGCTGCACCGCCGTAGGTGTCGACGATGATCTTGCGGCCGGTCAGGCCGCAATCGCCTTGCGGGCCGCCGATGACGAAACGACCGGTCGGGTTGATCAGGTAACGGGTGTTCTTGATCCACTCTGCCGGCACGACCGGGCGGATGATTTCTTCGATCGCCGCTTCTTCGATGGCCTTGTGTTCCATTTCAGGCGCATGCTGCGTCGACAGCACGATGGTGTCGATGGCGACAGGACGGCCGTCAACGTACTTCAGCGTGACTTGCGATTTTGCATCGGGACGCAGCCATGGCAGACGGCCGTCCTTGCGCAGTTGCGACTGGCGCTCGACAATGCGGTGCGCGTAGTAGATCGCGGCCGGCATCAGTTCCGGGGTTTCGTCGCAGGCGTAGCCGAACATCAGCCCCTGGTCGCCGGCGCCTTGGTCGAGATCGAGACCCTTGCCTTCGTCAACGCCCTGCGCGATGTCGGGAGATTGCTTGTCGTACGCGACCAGCACGGCGCAGCTCTTGTAGTCGATGCCGTAGTCGGCATTGTCGTAACCGATTCGCTTGATGGTCTGGCGGGCGACGTCGATATAGTCGACGTTGGCGCGCGTGGTGATTTCACCGGCGAGCACCACCAAGCCTGTGTTGCATAGGGTTTCGGCGGCGACGCGGGACAGGGGATCCTGTTCAAAGATGGCATCCAGAATCGCATCGGAAATCTGGTCGGCTACTTTGTCTGGGTGACCTTCCGAGACGGATTCGGAAGTAAAGAGGTATTCATTGGACATCACAGGCTCCTGCATATAGAGATTTAACCGGTGTCGCGGCCTATCCCTAGCCTGCGACGCTTTAGCGAAATTTATATCCCGTCTCGCAAGTTGTCATTAACTCGACGGCTTTCATGCTATTTTACGCGTCTTGCAAAAATTCGCAATTTCACAGCATTATTCACGGTAACGGCAAGTATGCTTTTTTCTTTATTCCGCCTGCTGTCATTTCTTCCATTGCCCTTGCTGCACCTGATCGGGATCGTGATGGGATGGCTCGTGTACCTGGCCTCGCCGTCCTACCGGAAGCGCCTTAAAGACAACCTGACAAGGGCCGGGCACGGGCAGCATTTGTTGACTGCCGTCAACGAAGCGGGCAAGGGAATCTTCGAATTGCCGTTCATCTGGTGCGCCGACCCCAAGCGGGTCTTGCGCACTGCGCGCATCGAGAACTGGGACCTGGCGCAGCAGGCGCTGGATGCAAAAACCGGTGTGGTCTTCCTGACGCCGCATCTCGGCTGCTTTGAAATCATCGCCCAGGCCATCGCCGAGAAGACTTCACTGACTGCGCTCTATCGGCCGCCGCGCAAAGCCGCGTTGAAGCCGCTGATAGAAGGTGCTCGCTCGCGACCCAATCTGCATCTGGCGCCGGCCAACCTGTCGGGCGTCCGGGTCCTGCTCAAGGCGCTCAAAAAAGGCCAGGCCATCGGCCTCCTGCCTGACCAGGTGCCGCAGCATGGCGAGGGCGTCTGGGCCGACTTCTTCGGCAAGCCGGCGTACACCATGACGCTGTCGGCCAAGATGCATCAAATGAGCGGTGCGCCGATCATCCTGTCCTATGCGGAGCGCCTGCCATGGGGACGCGGCTTTGTCATCCGCTTCGTGGCGTTTGAAGAAACCCTGGGCGAGACGCCTGAACAGCAGGCGCGCGCCATCAACGCGGCAATGGAAAAGCTGATCGCGCGCTGCCCGGCGCAATATATCTGGAGCTACAACCGCTACAAGACGCCGCCCGGCGTGGCCGCTCCTGGAGCGCAATCGTGAAGGCGCTGATTGCGTTGATGTGGCTGCTGCACTGGTTGCCGTTGCCCATCCTCGGCCGTCTGGGCGAAGCGCTCGGCTCGTTGCTGTTCATCATCATGAAGCCGCGCCGGCACATTACAATGACCAACCTGCGACTGTGCTTTCCTGAAAAAACCGAAGCCGAACGCGAAACCATTGCCCGCCAGCACTTCCAGGCTTATGCGCGCAGCGCGCTTGAGCGCGGCATCTTGTGGTGGGCTTCGGAAGCACGCCTGAAACGGCTGATCAAGGTCGAACCGAGGGTGCCGGTTGAAGTCATCAAGTCCGGCCCGACCATCCTGCTCTGCCCGCATTTCGTTTGCCTGGAGATTCCCGGCATTGCGCTGGTGCTCAATTCCGACCTGTCGATCTGCACCATTTACTCCAAACAACAAAACGAAGTTGTCGATCAAGCGTTGCTCAAAGGCCGCTCGCGCTTCCGCCCGGTGACCCTGCTGGCGCGCGAAAAAGGCGTCAAGCCCATCATTCGCGCCATGCGCGACGGCTTGCCGTTCATCATGCTGCCGGACATGGACTTCGGCATGCGCGACGCCGAATTCGTCCCCTTCTTCGGTGTGCCGGCCGCAACACTGACAGCCACGGCTCGGATTGCCGCCGCGACGCACGCCAACGTGGTGCCCATGATCACGACCTTCCTCCCCAATTACAAGGGCTGGAAAACGACGTTTTATCCTGCCTGGGAAAACTATCCAGGCGACGACGTCGTGGAAGCGACGCGCCGCATGAACGCTTTCATTGAAGAGCGCGTGCTGGAAGCCCCGGCGGAATATTTTTGGGCGCACAAGCGCTTTAAAACCCACCCTCCGGGCACACCTAACGTATACGGCCACGATTAGCATGGCCGTCTATAATTAACGCCATGAAAATCAAATTCACCAAAATGCACGGCGCCGGCAACGATTTCGTTGTCGTCGACGCCATTCACCAGGACATCGCACTGACGCCGGCGCAATGGAAGTTCATTGCCGACCGACGCTTCGGCATCGGCGCCGACCAGATGCTGGTGGTGGAAAAGACCGCGTCCGAGGGCATCGATTTTCGTTACCGCATCTACAACGCCGACGGCGGCGAAGTCGAACAATGCGGCAACGGCGCACGCGCGTTTGCGCGCTTCGTCAGCGACAAGGGCCTCACGACCAAACGCGTTATCCGTGTGGAAACAATGTCCGGCATCATCGAGCCCACGCTGGAGGACGACGGCCGCGTGACGGTCGACATGGGGGCGCCCGTGCTGGCCCCGGAACAGGTGCCGTTTGATCCGTCGGGCCTCGTCAGCAAGGCCGAAGGGGAGGACGCACTGTGGCCGCTCGACGTTGACGGCAAGACGACCTGGATTTCGGTCGTATCGATGGGCAACCCGCACGCCGTGCAACTCGTTGCCGACGCGGAAGCCGCGCCGGTCTTGACTGACGGCCCGCTGATCGAGCGCCATGCGCGCTTCCCCAAGCGCGTCAACGCCGGCTTCATGCAGGTAGTGGACCGCCACAACATCAACCTGCGCGTGTTCGAACGCGGCGTCGGCGAAACGCTGGCGTGCGGCACCGGAGCATGTGCTGCCGTGGTCGCCGGCATCCGTCGCGGCCTGCTGGATACGCCCGTCGCGGTGCAAACCCATGGCGGAGAACTGGTGATCGCCTGGGCGGGGCCGGGCAAACCGGTCATGATGACCGGGCCGGCAGTCTCAGTGTTCGAAGGCGAAATTGACATCTGAACATCGCCTATAGGGATGTACAAATAAAAAGAGATGGCTTCGGCCATCTCTTTTTATTTTGCCTGCCGGGAATCCGGGCTAAGACTCTTCAGCCAGGTCACCCTCTTCTTCTCGCTCATCATCGTCCAACGGCAAAGCGGTCTTCAGACGGTACAAACGCTGCCGGTAGTTGCCTTCCGGGCCGCTCAGGCTGCAATCGACGTCCTCGAACAGGCGGCCGATACGGTTCAGCACCTGCCGCTCGTCGCCGGTCTCTATTAATATCAGGCGCCGTTTGCTGCGCGCATAGTAGTCGCGGATGTCCACCACCAGGCAATGCCCGCAGTCGGCCTGCTTCAAATCAATCAACAAGGCTTCGGGCCGGGTCAGCCCGAACAGGATCGCCAGCTCCAGCCGCGCCGCTAGGAACGGGTAGGCACTCAGGAAATCGCGCGTCATGTGGCTACGCGCTTCGACAGCCCAGGCGGCGGCGGCCGGACGATCGGCAATCTTGGCCAGCAGTTCGCGCGCATCGACGTTGTCTTGCGCTGCCGCTTTTTGCAACCAATACAATGCGCGCACATCATTGGAGGGATCTTCCCGCCGGTTGCGCCATGCGCTGCTCCCGCACTCCAGCTGTCCCAGCGCATGCCCCATTTCAGCCGCCCGCTCCAGATAATGCTGCGCGTCGGCAAGATTGCGCTGGGAAAATTCCGGCTTCAGGTAAATACGCGACAAGGCATACCACGCGGCCGCCAGGCCCCGCTCGCCGGCCAGGGTCAGCCAGCGGATCGCCTTCTTATAATTAGCAGAGCCAAAACCGGGGAAAGCGCGTCCGCCGTCCTCGTTCATGCGCGCGAAGAACAGCCCCAGCGACAGCTGCGCCGACTTGTCATCGGCATAGGCGGCCAATTCCAGCAGCGATTGCGCCTCGTCGGCATCGACCTCGTTGATTTCGGCAAGTACTTGCGCAAGCCGCGACAACAAGGTGATGTTACCGTCTCCCAGATGCCGGGCCAGTCCTTCGGCGGGGGCATTCAGCTGTGGCAAATCCGCGCCATATTGCGCCAGCAGGGAACGCGCCAGCGGCAACGCGCGACGGATGAAGTCCGCACGATCCAGTCGCAACCAGGCGGCATCGGCCAGCGCCAGTTGCGCCTGACCGACACCGGCGTCGGCTGCTTTCTGCGCCCATTGGGTCGCGGTGACCTGTTGCGCCACGAGTTGTTCGCCGGTGGCGCCAGCGGCATTGACCGGCTTTCGTCCGCCCTGTTGCTGCGACAGCAACCATTGCGCTTCAGCCGTACCGGCGTTCGCCTCCGCTTCCAGCGCCTTGACGGCTTTGCCTAGCATCGCCTGCGCCTCGGGTTGCGCCTGATGCGCCAACACCAGCCGCGCGAAACTCAGCCCGGCCAGCTTGCGACCGGCCTCGAAAGCACGCTCATACCAGAGCACGTAATCAAGCGGCCTCGACGCCTGCGCCACCACTTCATAGGGAATATGCTCGCCGATCAGCGTCCAGGCATCCGATATCCCCTGGCGCGCCGCGCGATCAAGCCAGTGCAGCGCCGTGGCAAAGCTCTGCGGCAATCCGTTGCCGCCGAATAAATAGCGCCGGCCCAGCGCCAACTGCGCCTCTGCCTGCCCGGCGCGCGCCGCGCGAATAATTGCCAAATCTTCCCGACTCGCCATAAATCAATCCAAGCACTCTTTCGAAGGAAAAAATTATCCCCTATAAATCATGATATTTTTTTAATCCAAGCTTTAAGAGATCAAATTGGAGCTTTAAAACAACAATTCAAGTCTTTAATTCCGTTTTTGTTGCCCTAAAGACAATCGAATCCCGGCATACCCCTTGCGAACCCCGGAAAATCCCCATTGTGGGAGATTCACCTCGAAAGCGTTAGAAAAAAACAACAGTCGTGTAGGAGTTTCGGAATTTCAACCAAAACTTCGTCCGCCAAACGACCAATCTGAGGCCAGCGCTAATGAGAACCCTTAATGTCTCACCATCCGACTAGATGTACGGATCCTCAAGACTATTTTTATAGAAGGATGTCAAATGAAAAAATCTCTGCTTGCACTGGCC
>Ga0207695_10002080_pt1 | contig 30492 bp, 29 predicted proteins | sample KBSC54metaG_FD_184354 | JGI IMG/M metagenome (GOLD analysis project Ga0207695, IMG submission 184354) | Corn rhizosphere microbial communities from Kellogg Biological Station, Michigan, USA - KBS C5-4 metaG (SPAdes) (version 2) | ecosystem: Host-associated > Plants > Roots > Rhizosphere > Soil...
ATCACGCACCGCCACAATTTCCGCGCCGGGAAAACGATCCAGCACAGCGCGGACCATGGGCGCCTGCATCACGCTTTCGATGCGCGCGGCCTTTGCGGTGCGTTTCTGTTCCGCCAGCGTGGGCAAGCCCGGTTCGTTGGAGATCGAGACTGTCCAGCGCGCGCCGGTCCAGTCCCGCAGCTTCTGCTGCAGATCACCCGGCAGCGAGCGCGGTGCGCGCGGGCTGGGACGGAATTCCAGGCGTCCCGACTCCAGACGCACCAGATGCATGTCGTTTTCGATATGCACCTTCAGGACCGGCGCGCCGTTTTTCTGCGCCATCGCCGCAATGTCTTCCAGCCCGCGCAAAGTCAGTGCATTTTCTGGTGCCGGTGACGGCGCGGGTCTTGATGCTATTTGGGCCGCCATCTGGGGCGCGGCCGAAACGGAAGACGACGACGGTCCACGTGCCGGTGCGCCGCCATTGGGCTGGGGCTGCCGCGCGGGGCCGTTGCCGTCCAGAATATCCTTCACCAGCTTGTCGGCGGGCGGCAGATCGGCGGCGTAGGAAAGCCGGATCAGCGCCATCTCGCAGGCCGAGATGGGCCGCGTGGCATCGCGCACTTCGAACAGGCCCTTGAGCAGCATCTGCCAGGCGCGGGTAAGCGAAGGCACCGACAATTTCGCCGCCAACGCGGCGGCGCGCTTGGCCTCACCCGAAGCGCCGTCGAAGAAGCCTTGTGCCTGGGGCGCGACTTTCAGGCGGGTAAGAAAATGGGTAATCTCCAAGAGATCCTGCATCACCGCCAAAGGATCGGCGCCGGAATCATAGAGCGCGCCGAGATCGGAAAGCGCGCCGGGCACATCGCCGCCCATCACTTTCTCGAACAAATCCAGCACCCGGCCGCGATCCGCCAAGCCCAGCATGGCGCGCATCGCTTCCGCCGTGATGGCGCCTTTCTCATTGTGAGCGATGGCCTGGTCAAGCAGCGACAGGGCATCGCGCGCCGAGCCTTCGGCGGCGCGGGCGATCAGGGCCAGCGCGCCCTCTTCGATCTCCACTTTCTCCTTGGCCGCGATCTGGCCGAGATAGGTGGCCAACTCGCCCGACTCGATGCGGCGAAGGTCGAACCGCTGGCAGCGTGACAGCACCGTGACCGGAACCTTGCGAATTTCGGTGGTGGCGAAAATGAATTTCACATGCGGCGGCGGCTCTTCCAGCGTCTTCAGAATCGCGTTGAAGGCCGGCTTGGACAGCATGTGCACTTCGTCCAGGATATAGACCTTGTAGCGCGACGAAGCCGGGGCATAGCGAACCGCCTCGATGATCTGGCGCACTTCGTCGACGCCATTGTTGGAGGCGGCGTCCATCTCCTGCACATCGACATTGCGGGATTCCGCGATGGTGACGCAGGCATCGCAGACCCCGCAGGGATGGATGGTGGGCTCGGTGCGTTTGCCATCCGGGCCGATGCAGTTAAGCGCGCGCGCGATGATGCGGGCGGTGGTGGTCTTGCCCACGCCCCGCACGCCGGTGAGCATGAAGGCATGCGCGATGCGGCCGGTGGCGAAGGCGTTGGACAGGGTGCGCACCAGCGCCTCCTGCCCGATCAGGCCGGTGAAATCGGATGGCCGGTATTTGCGCGCCAGGACGCGGTAGACTTCCTCGGGGGCGCCAAGGTCGAAGGACGGGGTGTCGGACATGGGCGGACTATAGCAAGACAGGCGCGTGTTTGGCCTGCGAAAATCTTCAAGCTTGTGGAAAGACGAACTCGTTACCGCTGCCGCTCGCCTGTGCCGTTCGCACGCTGCCGCTACGAACCCTTCGCGGCTCGAAATGATCCCCCGGATCATTTCGCCCCTTCGGGTCGCCGCTAACGGTGGAAGCCGGTACGACCCGGACCGAATTCGTTACGGCTGCTTCGTTCCCGACCTGACCGGATTGGCGACAGGTCCGTCCATACCGACTTCCACCTATGCATATAGGCCGGAGCCGCTGGAATTGCGAGTCGGGGGCCGGACACTTACAAAACCCCATGCTTTCCTTCACCGGCAATCCTTTGGATCGGGCCAGTGCGCACCGCTCCGACCCCGACTGGCTCGCCGCGCAACAGGCGCGTGCCGATGCGCGGTTCCTCCCCATCTGGCAAGCCAAGCCGCTGCTGGTGGGGACGCGGGCCGCATTTCTTTCCGCATCCGACCTCGATCTCATGCCGGATCAACTCTGTGTGTTTCTGGGACTGAAAGCCGGCCAGCCTTTTTTCGCCGTCGCCATGGCCGATAGTGCAGAACCGCCCCTGCGTTCTTGGGGCGAGTTTCAGGAGATACGCGCCGCCGCCTATGTGCTGCCGGATGAAGAGACGGCGATTGCCGGCCAGGCCAAGGCACTCATCGACTGGCACCACCGCCATCGCTTCTGCGCCAATTGCGGCGCGGAAACCGCGGCCGCCGATGGCGGTTATCGCCGCGATTGCCCCCAATGCGGCAGTCAGCATTTTCCCCGCACCGATCCGGTGGTGATCATGCTGCCGGTCCTGGGCGAGGAATGTTTGATCGGGCGCAACGCCCGCTTTCCCGGCGGGCTCTATTCCGCTTTCGCCGGTTTTCTGGAGCCGGGCGAGACCGTGGAAGAGGCCGTGCGGCGCGAATTGCTGGAGGAAGTGTCGCTCAAGGTGGGGGGCATCACCTATCACGCCTCCCAGCATTGGCCTTTTCCGTCCTCGCTGATGCTGGGCTGCTATGCAGAGGCGCTGTCCAAGGAATTCACCATTGACGAACATGAAATCTCCGATGCGCGCTGGCTCACCAAGGTTGAAGCCCGCGCGCGCCTGGCGAAAGATTTCGACGACGGCGTGAAGATGCCGACCAGCATCGCGATTGCGCGCGTGCTGATCGCGGATTGGGCCAAGAGCTGATGAATATACGCCTTGCCCACCCTGCCGATTATGACTCGCTGGCGCGCATCTGGCTGGAGAGCTGGTATTCGACCGGCTTGAAAAGCGTGTTCGATCCGGGGCTGGAGATGCTGCGCAAGCGCATACCCGATGAGGTTGCCAGGGGTTGGTCGCTGTATGCGGCGGAAGAAGACGGCGCAATCGTGGCGATGCTGGCGCTCAAACCGGAAGATTTCTATCTCGATCAGCTCTGGGTCACGCCTGCGCATCAGGGCCGTGGCATCGGCCGCGCGCTTCTGGCCTTCACGCGCGCGCAATTTCCCGATGAGATCTGGCTGCGCTGTGTCGTGCAAAATGAAAATGCCTGGCGCTGGTATGAGCGCGAAGGCTTCCGCTTTGAAGAAGAGGAAACTGTTCCGCCTTCCAATATGCGGATGAAGCGCTATCGCTGGAGGCACGCTTAACAAAGGCGCGGCCCTTTTCTCGCGCCGCAGATTGCTTGCGCTTAGCTTGGCATATCTTCTCGAAATGGATGCGCCGGGTAGACGCCCATAATCACCAGCTTCGAGGTGAAGAAGCGCAATTCTTCCAGCGCGCGCGCGACGGCCGGGTCTTCGGGGTGACCTTGGATATCAGAATAGAATTGCGTGGCGTTGAAGGAACCACCCAGCTGATAGGATTCCAGCTTGGTCATGTTGACGCCATTGGTGGCGAAACCGCCCATCGCCTTATAAAGCGCGGCGGGCACGTTCCGAACCCGGAAGACAAACGTCGTCACCACCTTACCGTTGTTGGGCGCCTCTTCCGGTTCGCGCGACATGATGAGAAACCGCGTCATATTGTGATGCTCGTCTTCCACGTCGTGCGCCAGAATCTTCAGGCCATAGAGCTCGCCCGCCAGGGTCGAAGCCAGTGCCGCGGCGGTTGGGTCCTTCATCTCCGCCACATGCTTGGCGGAGCCCGCGGTATCGTACCAATTGACCACCGCCAGCTTATGGTCGCGGATGAAGTTGCGCGCCTGGGCCAGGGCGGGAATCTGACTGTAGAGCGATTTGATATTTTCCAGCTTCGATTCTTTCAGGCCCAGCACTTGATGATGGATGGGCAGGAAATGCTCGCCCACAATGTGCAATCCGGAATCCGGCAAAAGATGATGGATGTCGGCGATGCGGCCCATCAGCGAATTCTCCACCGGGATGACGCAGAGATCGCAGCTGCCATTTCGCACCGCTTCGATCGCATCCTCGAAGCTGCCATGCGGCAGGGCCTGCGCATGCGGAATGGCTTCGCGGGCGGCGAGATTGGCATAGGCACCCGGCGCGCCTTGAAAAGCGACGCGTTTGGCGTGAGCGATCGATCGGTTCATGTGAGAATTTTCCGGGCGCGGTCCAAGTCTTCAGGAGTATCGACACTGAGCGGCACCGTGTCCACGCGGGCCACCGCAATGCTCATATTCGCTTCCAGCGCGCGCAATTGCTCCAGATTCTCACGCAGTTCGAGCGGCGAAGGCGGCAGTGCGACGAAGCGGGCAAGCGCGGCGCGGCGATACGCATAGAGGCCGACATGATGAAACAGGGGGCCATCACCCGCGGGCACAGTGGCGCGGGTGAAATAAAGCGCGCGGCCCAGCCGCTCGTCTTGCCGCCAGGACACCACCGCTTTCACCACGCTGGGATTGTTGCGTTCTTTCGGGTCGGTGATTTCGGCCGCCAGGGTGGCGATATCGGCGCCACTGTCCTCCAGCGCCGCCGCCACGGCCCGGATCTGTGCCGGATCGAGGGCAGGAAGATCGCCCTGGAGGTTGATCACCACATCATGGCGGCCCTCGGGATCCAGCTTTTCCAGGGCGGCATAAATGCGATCCGAACCGGACGGCAGATCGGGGTCGGTGAGAACGGCTTGGCCCCCTGCCGCTTTGACCGCGGCGGCAATCTCCGCCTCGCCCGCCGCCACCGCCACAGGTCCCAGACCCGCCGCTTCGGCTTGGCGCAGCACCCGGACGATCACGGGCACGCCCCCGATATCGGCCAGAGGCTTTGCCGGCAACCGGGTCGAACCCATGCGGGCCGGAATGAGCAGGATCGCGGTCATAAACGCCTGTGATTTGGGCCGCCGGTTGTAGGCCGGGAACCCCTTTAAGGCCAGCCGCGGACCCTGATTCTGTGCGGCGCTTCGCCGCAATGACGGCAGGGGATGGGCGGGTAATGTCCCCCCGTATTTTACCGGCCTGAACCGCCGGTCTAGGGGAGCTTTGCTCGTATGGATTCCTTTGAGTGGAACAAGATTATCGGCGCGGTCCTTGGCACGGCGATCTTTATCTTCGTGGTACGTCAGGCGGCGGAAGTGATCTACGAGCCTGAGACCCCCGCCAAGCCCGGTTATGTCGTGGCAGGCGTGGCAGAATCCACCGGTGGCGCCGCGACGGCGCCCGTGGCCGAAACCATCCCCGATTGGGGTACCGTGCTGCCCGCCGCCGACGTCGCGGCCGGCAAGACCGTGTCGGGCCGTTGCGAGCAGTGCCACGACCTGTCCAAGGGCGGCCCCAACAAGATCGGCCCCAATCTCTATGGCGTGGTGGACCGCGACCGCGCCACGCATCCGGGCTTCGACTATTCCAGCGCCATGAAAGCCAAGGGCGGCAAATGGACCTATGACGAGCTGTTCAAATATCTGAAATCGCCCCAGAGCTATGTCCCTGGCACCAAGATGAGCTTTGCTGGCCTGCCGCGTGAGCAGGAACGCATCAATCTGATCGCCTATCTGCGTTCCGATGCCGATGCGCCCGCCGCCATTCCGGCCCCCGCACCCAAGACGGCAGAAGCCCCGGCTGCGGGCGCTGCCGACGCCAAGCCCGCTGACGGTGCCAAGCCTGCCGCCGGTGCGGACGCCGCCAAGCCTGCGGATGGTGCGAAGCCCGCCGCCGGTGCGGATGCCGCAAAACCCGCTGCCCCCGCAGCGACGCCCGAGAAAAAATAAGAGCTGAAGCTGACGAGACCGAAAGTCCTTTTCCTGTTGCCGCCGGGCTGGGACGCCCTGGGCAAGGATGCTTTCGCCTCTGATGTGTTCGAAGCGGTGCGGCCTCCTCACGACGCCTATCGCCCGGAAGACATCAAATATTTCTCGGGCTTCCGGCCGGAGCCGGGCTTCCTCAAGACTCTGCCCAATCTGAAGGCCGTGTTTTCGTTGGGCGCGGGCGTGGACGGTTTCCTGCGCGATCCGGAGTTTCCCAAGCATCTGCCGCTGGTGCGCTTCGTCGATCCCACCTTGATGCATGAGATGGCGCAATATGTGACCATGCATGTGCTGATCGCGCATCGCAGCCAGCGCCGCTTTGACCAGTCTCAGCGTCAAGGCAAATGGGATCAAGCCATGTTGGCGCGCGCCTCGCGCGATACCCGCATCGGCATTCTGGGCCTGGGCGATATCGGTGCCACCATCGCCACCGCCCTTCTGCCGTTCGATTTCCAGTTGTCGGGCTGGAGCCGTTCGCGCAAAGAGATCCCCGGGGTGAAGAGCTTCGCCGGTGAAAATGAATTGCCTGCGTTCCTGGCGCAATGCGATTACTGCGTCTGTGTGCTGCCTTTGACCGACGGTACGCGCGGCATCATGAATGCCAAATTCTTCGCACAGCTGCCCAAGGGCGCCTGGGTGATCAATGTGGCGCGCGGCGGTCATCTGATCGAAGAGGATCTGATCGCAGCGCTTGATTCCGGTCATCTGGCTGGTGCGGTGCTGGATGTTTTCCAAGCCGAGCCATTGCCTGCGGGAAGCCCGATATGGCAGCACCCTAAGATCACCGCCACGCCGCATATCGCCGGCATCACCGATCCCCAGGCGGCACTGGCTTATGTTGCTGATTGCGTCACCCGCTGCGAAACGGGCAAGTCACTCGACAATGTAATTGATTTTTCGAAAGGGTATTAAAGCCCCATCTGTCTGCCACGCGGGCAAGCCCGCTAGCAGACATCTTCCCCCGCCAGCGGCTTCGCCGCGCAGGGGAAGAAATTCCGTGCTTGCTTCTAAAGCCGCTTAACAGACGTAACCGGTGTCGCGATCCGCGCGATAGCGGCAGCAACCGGTTCGCTGGTGACCCGCATAAAATACGCATTGGCGTGCAGAAGCGTTTCCGCATCGCGCATCACGCCCAAATGTCCCTTCCAGAACACGAGGTCGCCGCGCTTGAGTTTTTGCTGAAGGACGGCATGGCCGAGCGCATTCTCCATCATGTCCGTGTCGCGCGGCGCGGCCACGCCGGCAGCATGAACCGCGATCTGCACCAGGCCCGAGCAATCCAGCCCTTCGAACGTCTTGCCGCCCCACACATAGGGCGCGTTCAGAAATTGCTCCGCCACCGCGACAAAATCCGGTGCGGATTGATCCAGAGCGGCCAGCGCGCGCTGATGGACAAAGCCGCCGGATATTTCCACGAATTGGCCGTGGATCGCGCCCCGCTTCACTTGTGCATTCAAAGGCAAAAGATCATGCAGCGGCGATTTCACATCGGGCGCGGACAGGAGCGGAGTCAAAGGCAAGACCACGCGCGCATCGGCGACAATCGCGGCACCAAGCGCGGTCTCCTGCACATAACCGACATAAGAATCCGTCTGCGCCTGCACCCAGGCCCAGCCATCCTTGCGTTCATAGGCGGTGACCAGTTCGCCCAGCAGCAATTCGCTGTCCTGAGCCGCGCCATCGGACGGACGATGGCGCAATGACACGCGCCCGCGGACAATCGAACAAACCTCGCCTTCGACATAGCGCGCGGCGTCTACCTGCCCTTGGAGATGCGAAGCTGCCAGGTCGGGTCGCGCCGGGGTCAGCCTGCTATCGGCCATAACGCTCCTTCAGCAGCGCATAAAGCGCGCGCGCGCCATTGGCTTCGCCGCCGGTGCGGCGGCCGGGCTTGGGCCGATCCACCCAGGCGGGAATATCCAGATGCACCCAGCTCTTGGTTTTTTCGACAAAGCGATTGAGGAATAGGGCGGCCGTGATCGCGCCCGCGAGATTATAGCTGGGGCTGTTGGTGAGATCGGCGACCGAGCCATTGATCACGCTTTCATAGCCGCGCCACAAAGGCAGCCGCCACACAGGATCGCCCACTGCCGCCGCATGCCGCGACAGATCAGCCGCCAGAATCTCGTCATCGGTGAAGAAAGGCGGCAATTCCATGCCGGTAGCCATGCGTGCCGCTCCGGTCAAGGTGGCGACATCGATCAAAAGCTCGGGCATCTCGTCGTCGGCATCCGCCAAGGCGTCGGCCAACACCAACCGCCCTTCCGCATCGGTATTGCCGATTTCGACCGTCAAACCTTTGCGGCTTTTGAACACGTCGCTGGGGCGGTAGGAACGGCCCGAGACGGAATTTTCCACCGCCGGCACCAGCACGCGAAAGCGGATGGGAAGCCTGGCGTCCATCACCATGGCCGCCAGGCCCAGCACCACGGCGCCGCCGCCCATGTCCTTCTTCATGGTCGCCATGCCGGAGGTGGGCTTGAGATTGTAGCCCCCGGTATCAAAGCAAACGCCCTTGCCCACCAAGGTCACTTTGGGTGCTTTCACGTCGCCCCAGAGAAGCTCGATCAGGCAGGGTGCGCGCTCCGATCCCTGGCCCACGGCGGCGATGAGCGGATAGTCACGCGCCAGTGGTGCGCCGCTCACCGTGCGGAATTTTGCGCCGTGCGTTTTGGCCAACGCGCGCGCCGCTTCCGCCAATTCTGCCGGCCCCATATCATTGGGCGGGGTGTTCACCAGATCGCGCGCCAGGATGACACCACCAGCGATACGCGAGACTTCCGCGCCGTCCGCGCCTTGCGGCAAGACGAGCTTCAGATTGCGTTTTCTGGGCTTCTTGTAGCGGTCGAAGCTGTAGAGCCCCAGAATCCAGGCCAGTGCAGCAGACCCGCCGCCACAGAAATCCGGCACCTCGCCCAGGCGATAGACGCCATCGGGCAATTGCTCGGAAAACGCCGCCAACGCCAGGGCATCCTTGGTCTTGCCCAGACCCAGCACCGCCGAGGCCAGACCGTTTCGCCCCGGCACCAGGCGCAATTCCCCTTCCTTGCCGGAAAAACCGGAAGCCTTCAGGAACGGGATCCGGATGATCCACGCCTTTGCGTCTTTTGCCGCCACCGCATGCAGGGGAATGGCGTGTTTGGCGCTTTTCACAAGGCTTGCATGCATGTGAGGCTCTTCAACTGGAAACAGCTGTGCCGTTATGAATCAATTTCGCCACAAGGCCAAGGAGTGCGCATGTCTTATACTCTGATCGTCGGCACCAAAGGCTGGTCCAGCTGGTCGCTGCGTCCCTACCTGGCACTTTCCGCCACCGGCCAGCCTTTCAAGGAAATCCTGATCCAGCTGCGCGCGGATCAGCACAATGCGACACGCGATACGATCCGCAAATTCTCCGGCGCAGGCCGCGTGCCGGTGTTGCAAATCGAAGAGGCGGGAAAGCTCGTGACGGTGTGGGATAGCCTCGCCATCTGCGAAACCATCGCCGAGCGCCATCCCGAAGCGCATTTGTGGCCGAAAGATTGGCCGGCCCGTGCCGTGGCGCGTGCCTATGCGGCCGAGATGCATTCCGGCTTTCCGGATCTGCGCGAGCAGTTGAGCATGGATTTCGCCCGGACCAAGCAGCTGCCCGAATTGCGCCCGCAGACCAAGGACCAGATCGAACGCATACTTTCGAGCTGGGACGCGGCTTTGGCGGAATATGGCCAAGATGGCGGCTTTCTGTTCGGCGAGTTTTCCATTGCCGATTGCATGTATGCGCCGGTGGTGTCGCGCTTCACCACATTCGGGGTAGAGGTTTCCAGCCCAGTCAAAGATTACATGGCGCGCATCTGGGCGTTGCCCCCGATGCAGAGCTGGATGGCCGCGGCGAAGCAGGAGATCAAGGACGGATTAAGCTAGGAGCATCGGCCAGCAAAGGTGCGGCCCCTTCGCGTTCACACGGGGCCGCCGCGGTTTTGCGAGCGGCGCCGGAGGCGCCCATCAAAAATGGGCGCGTCCGCGCCCGGGCCGTGCGACCAAAAAGACTTAACGCTGCGCAGCCCGGCCCGCTTCGGCATAGAAGCGTGCCGCTCCTGGATGCAGCGGCGCCGGCGGCATCAAGGCCGCGGTGGCAAGGCCGATTTCCTGCGCCGAGGGATGGCTTGCGCGCAACGCGTCGCGATTGGCCGGATTGAACAGCGCCCGCGTAATGCCATAGACGACATTGTCGGCAACGCTGTCACGCACGATCCATGTCGCCCGGGTCGCGACCGTCGATACCGTCGTCTGGCCCGGATAGGTGACGGTGGCGGGAACAAGCGATGGTTCGGCCTTGACCAGTCGATCCCGCATTGGCCCGGTAATAGGTATCAGCTTGATGACATGGCTGGCCAGAAGATCGCCCACGCCTGCAATCGGCACGCCGCCCACGGCAAAGAAGGCATCGAGCTTGCCTTGGCGGATCAAGGTCACCGACGCCGGCAAATCGGCATAGACCAGTTTCAACCGCGCTTCCGGAACGCGATAGGCGGCCAGGATTTCGCGCGCCGTGACGCCTACGCCCGAACCTTCCGCGCCAAACGACACGCGCTTGCCCTTGAGATCCGTCACGCCTTTGATGTTCGCCTTGTCGGCCGCGATGAGCTGCACTTCCTCGCTGAAGAGGGAAGCGATCACTCGCACATGGCTTTGCTTGCCTTTGGTCTTGAAGGGGCCCTGGCCCTTGACCGCGGCGGCAACCACATCACTTTGCGCCAAGCCGGAATCGACACCGCCGTCATTAACGGAAAGTAAATTTTCCATAGTTCCGGCGCTGGTGCGGGCGCTGGCGATCAGCCCTGCCGGGCCGCAGACATTCGCGACTTCGCAGCGATTGACCCCCGCCGGATGGCTGATGAGGCCCGCAATCGCTTCTCCTACGGGAAAATAAATGCCGATGGTGGAACCGGTGGCGATTTGAAAGAAGGTCCTGGGTGTGTCCGCTGCCGCACCCGAAGCCAGCACCGCAAAAGCGGTGAAAGCTCCCAGGATGGCAAGGCGGCAGGACATGCGCCTATTAACCTCTTCTATTGCGTCAGGATTAGGACTGAACCCAGGCCCATCCCCGGTTTTGCGTGCAAAAGCTTTCGCCCATTGATTCCATATAGGCCAACATATTTAAGGGTTTATTGACCGAAGGTGGCCATGCTGGGGACCGATCGAAACCGGGGCTCCCATGACGCGTTTCACCTCTTCCTTGATCGCCCTTTTGGTTTGCGCGCCGGCGCTTGCCGGCTGCGCCAGTGATGGGGGACTTTTCCCAAATTCCAGCGGGCAAAAGAAGCCTGCGGTGGCGAGCAATGCGCCTGACAAGGCGGGTGCAAAAGCGGGCGAAATTGCCAACATGCCCACCGACATCGAAAGTAGCGTGCGTCACGCGCAAGAGGCGCGCCTTGCCGGAAACTATGATGAGGCGATTCACACCCTATCGCAGCTGATGATGGTGGCGTCCGACGATCACCGGGTGGTCGGCGAGTATGGCAAGACCTTGGCCCTGAATGGCCGCGCCCCCGAAGCGGTGCAATTCCTCACCCGCGCCGTGGCACTGCAGCCGTCGGAATGGAGCTATTATTCCGCGCTGGGCGTCGCCTATGACCAGGTCGGCAACCAGGATGCGGCACGCACCGCCTATGAGCAGGCCTTGAAGCTCAGGCCTGGCGATGCCGCCGTCCTGAACAATTATGCGTTGTCGCGCATGCTGGCCAAAGATCCCGATGGTGCACGTGCTTTGATGGCGCGGGCGGAAAAAGCCGGCGGCGCAACCGATCCCAAGATCGCCCGCAATATCGAATTGGTGGAAAAACTGGCGCCTCCGGCGTTGAAGACGGCCGCCGATACGCCCCCGGCGGAACACGCGCCTGCGGCCATCACGCCGGTCAGCAGCCAGAATTTGCCCGTGCCGTCGGCCCCCAAATCCCAGGTGGTGATGCAGCCGGTGCCATCTGATCCGCTGGCAGGGCCTGCCAAGACAACGCATCGTGCGCCTGCGCCGCTTCCCGCCACCCATGCTGCGAAAGCCGCGACGCCGGCACCAAAGCCCGAGATCCGCGAAGCCCATAGCGACAATGACAAGCCGGCGGCAACCGTGAAAGCACAGGCCGCAAAGCCTGACGCCAAGACCGCCAAGACTGATGCGAAGCCCGCCAAGCCGCAGATCGCTGATGCCAAAGCCGCCAAGCCGGATACCAAGGACGTGAAAGCTGCGGACGCCAAGCCGGACAACAAGACTCCGGCCAAGCCCGCCGCGAAGAATGGGATCCCCGCGCTTAGGCAGACTGCGTCTGCTTATTAGCCCCCATCTGTCCGCCACGCGGGCAAGCCCGCTAGCGGACATCTTTCCCCACCGGCGGCTTTGCCGCGCGGGGGAAGAAAGTCAGAGCCAAGGCGTTCTTTCGTTTCGCGTCCTATTCAGCTTTGAGCGTGTTGAGGCGTTCGAGGCGGAGGTCCAGGCGTGCGGCGGCGAGCGAAAAGCCAAGCCCGACCGCGGCCCAGAAGAACAGCGCCGATAGGACTAGGAACAGCACCATCAAGCGGTCCGCGGTCGGCGGCATATTGGCGGGATGAAGCGTGGCGCGCAGCCACAGCTCCCAGATAAGGCCCGGCATGAAGGGCGCGATATACCAAAGCCAGGCGCCGGATAGCGCGTCGCGCTGGCGCGAGAGTTCATGGCGCAGATAATCCAGCGCCGCCGTTCCCATCAGATGGCCGGGAAACGCGCGCGCGCTGGTGCGCCACCAAAGCTGCCAGATCACAAAAATATGCGCCACCAGGATCAGAAGCCCCGGCATGGTGTAGCGGGGAGAAACGCCTCGCGAGATCAGAAACAGCGTGATGGCGATATTGGCGAAGGAATAAAAATAGAGCGCGCCATTGCGCAGCCGGATCCGAGACTGAAGCGCTTGCGCCCGCTCGCGGATATCGGAAAGCGTGATCATGATGTTTTCCTCCGTGGGTTGGTTCTGCCAAATATCTTTGATGTCGGTCATGGGCTGGCTCCTTGCCCGAAATCGCGCGCCAGAAGCGCCTTGATGCGATGGATGCGCGTGGCCACGGCACGGGCGGACAAGCCCGTGATTTCACCGATCGCCTGAGCGTCCATGTCTTCGAGATAGAGCAGCATCACTTGGTCGTCCGGCGGCTTCAGCGCACGGATGAGCTGCCTCAGCCTGTCCAGCGCCCGGGCAACATGCGTGTCATCCTCCGGCGATCCTTGCGCGGGCGCATCCGTCAGCTCTTCCAGGCTCGCCAGCCCGCCCCGACGACGCCGGACTCGCTTGGAGATGCCCACATTGTGGGCCACGCGATAGACCCAGGTGCGCAGCGAGCATTGCTCCGAAAAACCCGCAAAGCTGCGCCAGAGGGCGAAATGCATGTCCTGCAGAAGGTCAAGGCGCTGACTGGCGTCGGCCTCATAGGTGCGCGCCAGCCGGTTCAACGCCGGACCAAACTCCGCAACAGCACGCAGATAGAACTGGTCCTGCCGCGTCGTATCCATGCCCACCCTTCTGAACAGGTAGTCGCATGGCTTTGAATTTTCTTACAAGGGTCGAAAGGGCTATTGAAGCTTGGCTGGGACCCGCCTCCCCCGTGCGTGCGAAGCACGCTGATGGGGAGGTGGCCGTAGCTGGTTCTCGAGCCAGCGAAGGGCGGAGGGGGGCAAAAGACCGGCTAGTGCACCATGTGCATCGCCTTCATCGCCGCCGGACCCATAATCACGACGAAGAGGCAAGGAAGGAAGAAGATAATCATGGGCACTGTCAGCTTGGCGGGCAATGAAGCGGCTTTCCGCTCCGCTTCCTGCATGCGCATTTCGCGGTTTTCCTGCGACGTGACACGCAGCGCCTGCCCCATTGGCGTACCATATTTCTCCGCCTGATTGAGCGCGATCGCCACCGCTTTGACGCCGGAATGGCCGCAGCGCTTGGCCAGATTGTCGAAAGCCTGGGCGCGATCGGGCAGATAGGACAATTCGGCCGTGGTGAGACCCAGCTCCTCCGCCAGCTCGGGAGACTGGGTGCCGATTTCAGCAGACACTTTGCCGAAGGCACTTTCGATCGACATGCCGGCTTCCACGCAGATCAACATAAGGTCGAGCGCGTCGGGAAAAGCTCGCATGATGGATTGCTGACGCCGCGCCGTGGCGTTGGAAATGAAAAGATCGGGAAGATAGTAGCCGATCAGCGCGCCACCGAAAGCGGCGGACACTTTCATCATGGTGGCCCAGTGGAAATGGGTCACCACGAAAAGATAGAAGAGCGTGACCAGGAACACGATGCCCGGCATCACGAAGCGGAAGAACATGAAGGCGATCAAAGGCGCCTGTCCGCGATAGCCGGCACGAGCCAGTTTTTCCTTGCTGTCCTCGGATTCCAGCAGGGCGGTCAGTTTGAACCTGTCCAACGTGGATTTCATCAAGGTCGAAGGCTCGACCCTGAGCCGCTTGCCGCTCAAGGCGGCATGATGCTTGGCCCTGAGTTCCTCGCGCCGGCGCGACACCGCCTTCAGGCGGTCGCCAAGGCCATCGCGCTCGATCAGGGGCAGGCCCAAGGTGACGATGGTGGCGAACGCCATGATCGCCGCCGCCGCGGTGGCCAGAAAGGTTTTGTCGAACAGAAGATTCAGGATGCCGACGTCGCCCATCGCATCCTACCGTTTGAAGTTGATCATATTGCGCATGACGAAAATGCCAAGCGACATCCACAACACGCAACCACCCAACAACAAATTGCCCGTCCGCTGCGTGAACAGAAGATTGATGTACTCGGGCGTTGTCAGCCACACCAGCCCCATCACAGCCGGCGGCAGCGAGCCGATGATACCGGCAGAGGCTTTCGCTTCCGACGACATTGCCCTGATCTTACCATCCAACCGCTTCCTGTCGCGCAGAACGGCGGCCAGATTGGACAGCGCTTCCGAAAGATTGCCGCCCGTTTTTGCCTGGATGGTCATGACGATGGCGAAAAAGCCCACTTCGGCGGTGGGCATGCTTTCATGCATCTTTTTGAGGCCCTGTTCCAGGGTAATGCCGATCTTGAGGCCGTCCACCAACCGGGTGAACTCCGGCCCGACCGGATCCGGCGTTTCCCGCGCCACAATACGCAAGGCCTCGTTGGTGGGAAGGCCCGAACGGACCGAGCGCACGATCACATCGATGGCGCCGGCGAATTCCTTGGTGAAACGCTTTTGGCGGCGCGCGGTCAAAAAACCCAGAACCCAACGAGGCAGGCCAAGGCCGGTAACGAAGATGGCCAACACCACGACGAGCTTAGACTGTCCGGTGATCAGGCACAGAAGCCCCGCGACCAGAGCACAAACGCCACAGATGATCCAAAATTTTCGCGGCGTGGTATTGGTGAACCCCGCCTGCTCCAACCTGCGGCGCATGGTTGGCCGACTCTGCTCGCGCGCTGCGACCCGGTTTTTCTCCGCGTCCTTGAGTGTCGTCGCCACGTTGCGGCGCTTTTGTCCGGGGTCAGCCTGTGCCTTGGCGCCACGGGCGGCCGACTTAGACTTTGCGACGGCACTTACGCGCTTTTGGGTGCGTTCATCGCCGCCGGCGAAGGCGAAGGCGACGCCGCCCACAGCCAGCATCGCGAAAATCGCAACTACGAAAATCATTGATTGACCTTGTCGAGCGCGTCGGCCAATTCGCGTTCCAGATTGTAATAGCGGGCGCGTTCCCAGAAAGCGGGGCGTACGATGCCGGTGCCGATATGCTTACCGCGCAACCGCCCGGTCTCGTCTTCGCCTTGAACTTCGTAAGACACCAGATCCTGGGTGATGATGACGTCGCCTTCGGTGCCGATCACTTCGGTGATCTTGGTGATGCGACGCGAACCGTCGCGCAAACGTTCGGCCTGCACGATCACGTCGATCGAGCCCACGATCATTTCGCGGATGGTCTTGGTGGGCAACGAGAAGCCGCCCATGGTGATCATGGATTCAAGGCGGCTCATGGCCTCGCGCGGGCTGTTGGCGTGCAGCGTGCCCATAGAGCCGTCATGGCCCGTGTTCATGGCTTGCAGAAGATCGAACGCTTCGGGTCCGCGCACTTCGCCCACGATGATGCGTTCGGGGCGCATACGCAGACAGTTCCTGACCAGATCGCGCATGGAGATCATGCCCTGGCCTTCCAGATTCGCCGGCCTTGTTTCCAGACGGACCACATGCGGCTGTTGCAGCTGCAATTCGGCCGCGTCTTCGCAAGTGATGATGCGCTCATCGGCATCGATATAAGCGGTCAAACAGTTGAGCAGCGTGGTCTTGCCCGAACCGGTACCGCCGGAGATCAAGATGTTGCAACGTGAGCGGCCGATCACCTGCAGCACGCGTGCGCCTTCGTTGCTGATGGACCCGAACTTGGTCAGGTCTTCCAGCGTCAACTTGTCTTTCTTGAACTTACGAATGGTGAGCGTGGCGCCATCCAGTGAGAGCGGTGGTGCGATCACGTTGACACGGGAGCCGTCGAGCAAACGCGCGTCGCATATCGGCGAGCTTTCGTCGACGCGGCGGCCGACCTGGCTGACGATGCGCTGGCAGATGTTCATCAGCTGCGCATTGTCGCGGAAGCGGATATTGGTGAGCTGCACCTTGCCGCCGACTTCGATGAAGACGCGGTTGGCGCCATTGACCATGATATCGGCGATGTCGTCGCGGGCGAGCAGAGGCTCGAGCGGACCGTAGCCCAGAACATCATTGCAGATGTCCTGCAGCAGATGCTCCTGCTCGGCCACCGACATCACCACCGCCTTGATCGAGATGATCTCGTTGACGATGTCGCGGATTTCCTCGCGCGCCGAATCCGGATCGAGTTGGGCCAGCTGCGCCAGATCGATGGTGTCGATCAGGGCGTTAAAGATGGTCGATTTGATCTGATAATAATCTTCCGAGCGACTATCGGTTACGGCCCGCTGTACCGGCTTGGATGCCACCGGCGCGGCCTGGGCGGCGGGTTTTTCGACCCGCGGCGGCGCGGCCGCCGCAACGGCGGGGGGTGGCGCATTGTCCTTCGCAGGCGCCTGCGGTGCCCGCTGGGCCGTCGCCTGAGGGGCTTGAGGGGCGCGCGGCTCCGCCTCCGCTACGGGAGTACGGAACACGGGTTCACTTCCGGAACGCTTACCGAACATTCTTTATGCCTGCTTGCGGCTCTTCAGGAAGTTGAGAATCGACGGCGAACTCTTTTCGGCTGCGGGCATCGCTTCGCGGCCCGTCAACAGGCGCGCGAGACGGCGGATATTGTCCGACACCGGCGCCTTGGCCTGAACTTCCAGCACCATCTGACCATTGTTGCCGGCTTGACCGAACAAGGCGGGGTCAAAGGGCAGGATGGCGGCGGGCTCCACGCCCATCGTCTCGGCAAAATCCTTGGCAGGGATTTCCGGCCGCTTGGGGATGCCGGCCTGGTTGATCACCAGTCTGGGCGGCTTGTCATTGGGGCGGGCATGACGCACCAGCTCGATCATGTTCTTGGCGTTGCGCAAGGAAGCAAGATCAGGCGTGGCTACCACGACGATCTCGTCCGCGGCGGTCAGGCAATTCTTTATCCAGGGCGTCCAGCCATGCGGCATGTCCACGATCACGCATGGTGTGGAGGTGCGCGTGGCGTCGATCACGGCTTCATAGGATTCAGGCACCGTATCATAATCCCGCTCCAGCGAAGCCGGCGCCGTCAAAAGTGACAAATGTTCGCCGCGCTTGATCAAGAGCCGGTCCAAAAGCACTTCATCCAAGCGCTCCGGTGCCGACAAGGCATCGGCTGCGCCCTGACCGCCTTCGTCGTTGAAATCCAGACCGACCGTGCCGAATGGCAGATCCAGATCCACGATGACGGTGTTGATGTTGAGTTCCTCGGCGATGCACCAGCCGACATTGTGAGCGATGCTGGAGGATCCGGCGCCGCCGCGCGCGCCTATGAAGGCGATGACGCGGCCAACCGGCTTGGCGGTGGGATCGAGATAGAGGCCGGAAATGACCTCGATCAGCTGCAGCGGCGCCAGGGGCGCCACCAGATATTCCGAAGCGCCGCGACGCATCAACTCGCGATAGAGCTCGACATCATTGGTGCGGCCTATCACGATCACTTTGGTGGCCGGATCGCAGACTTCGGCAAGGCGATCCAGTTCATCGAGCGCCGCTTGTCCCGCAAGCCGCGTCTCCACAATCAGAAGGTTCGGCGTCACCTGGCCGTGATAATATTCCACCGCCGCCGCGATACCGCCCAACTGCACCGTCAGATGCGCCTTGGACAGGCGGCGATCCGAGCCAGCACGCTGTAGAGCGGCGCCGGTGTCGGGAAACTCACAGAATGCATGGATGGAGATGCGCGGGACCGGCCGCTCCTGCGGCGAGGCTCCGAAATCGTCCAGGGGGAGTTCGTCTTTTGCCATTTTGGTTCCTGTCAATGGCCAATGTCGCTAATCGTGGCGTTCTGCTCTGCGGACTTCTGGGCGCCAGAGGATTGGCCCTTTTCGTAATTGGTAATGACGGTCTGGCGACGCGATGCGTCGCCGCCATCCATGGCACGCGGCCCCAGAAGATCGCGTGGATCCGACACCATCGCGGCAAGATTGTGCTGATTGGCGCAGCCGAGATTGACGGCGGTGCGATTTTCCGCCGTATAGAACAGATCTTCCGACCAGTCGCAGGCGCCGGTGCGGGCTTGATAGCTTATATAATTGATTTCGATCTGCGCGCCTTGGGTGGTGGCAACCAGGATGCGATCGCGGCCGACACCGAGTTCGTTGATGCGATCGGCAAGCGCCGTCACGGCCTGTTGCATGCCGGCGCCGCCCGGCACGGCGATGGAGATCTTGCCATTGCCATGCATGCGATAATCCGTGACGAAACTGTCCAGCTTTTCCCTGTCAGCGGCATCCAAGCCGGATCCGGAATAGGAGAGTTTCAGCGACTGATAGGACGGTTCCACCGTAACAGGGTGATTGACGATGGGATCGTCGAAATTATCCGGATCCTTGTGGAACTCGGTGGTGCAGCTTCCGGCCAGAAGCACGGCGGAAAGACAGAGACCGCGGAAGAGAGTGGAAGCATTCTCGCGCATGTGTTTCTCCTACCGCACCACAAAGCCGACCGGGGCTTGCGCCTGCGGTGTGAGTGGCTTTGCTTCTTTCTTGTAGATCGTGTTGAGGTGACCCAGCAGAAGGGTCTCCGGATCGGTCGGCGTGATGAAGCCGTCGCTTGGCATGGCCAGCTGCGCTTCCGAAGTGGGATTGACCAGATAGGCCGTAATCATCACGACCAGCTCGGTCTCTTGATTCTGGAAATCGCGGCTGCGGAACAAGGCGCCGAGCACCGGCAGATCCTTCACGCCGGGGAAGGCGTCAATCTGCTGTTTGGTGGTATGCTGCATCAACCCGGCGATGGCGAAGCTGCCGCCGGAAGGAAGCTCAACCGTGGTTTCCGCACGGCGGACGTTCAGCGCTGGAATGGTCACGGCAGACCCGTTCCCGTTGATGCCGGACAGCGTGAAGGAGCCCGTGTTGGTCAACTCGCTGACTTCGGTGGAAATCTGCAAGCTGATGCGGCCAGGCGACAGCACCACCGGCGTGAAGGCCAAGCCCACGCCGAACTGCTTGAACTGGATGGAGACATTGCCCTGTTGATCGCGGCCACCGGGCACCGGGAATTCACCGCCTGCCAGGAATTTGGCGGTTTCACCCGAAACGGCCGTGAGATTGGGCTCGGCTAGCGTGTGCAGCAAACCCACCGTTTCCAGCGCGTTCAAGCTGCCCTGCACATTGTTCTGGACGTTACAGATGCCGGCGCCGGCAAGTGCACCGACCGGATTGATCGCGCTTGAGCCGGGCGCGCAAGTCTGACCCACCTGTGCGCCGGAAAGATCGGACAGAGCGCTGCCCAAAAGACCATAAGGATTGGCGGTCGAGATTGCGAACGGCGTTCCATTGATGATCTTGACGCCAGACATGTTGATGCCGAGTTGCTTGGCGACCTGTCGCTGCATTTCCGAGATATGGACGCGCAGCATCACCTGCTCGCCGTCGGAGATCGACAGCATGTTGACGACCTTCTTGGGATCGCCGGTGAAGCCCGCAGCCAAGTCCGTAGCGCGGGTGGCTTCCGCCGCACCGGAGACGCGGCCGGTCAGCACCACAGTGTCATTGATCGCCGCCACCTTGATCGCGGAATTGGGCAGATTGGCCTTCATCATGGCCGCGAGATCGGTGACATCCTTCTCCACGCGCACGTCGAGCGACAATACCTGATGCCCTTTGTCGTCGAACACGAAAGCGTTGGTCTGGCCTGTCTTGGTGCCCAGAAGGAAGATGCGGCGCGGAGTCTTGACCACGGCGTCTGCGATGTCGGGGCTGGATACCAGGACATCTTTGGCATCAGCGTCGAGTTCGATGATGGCCGCCTTGTTGAGGCCCAGAGTGAGGTGTTGGTTCACCGGCTGATCCTTGCCGGTCACGATCCTTATTACCCGCGCCTGGTTCTCGGGCGGCATGGTGGGCGCATCCACTGACGGCGGGCGCGTGACGGCGCCAGCCGGCGCAACCACTGCCAGAAACAACAGACTCGCGAGAGGAAACGCGGAAGCCTTCATGGAAATTCTCACTGCGGTCTTCCTTCCTGCACCGGCGTAGATGTCTCGCGCTTTACGCCGTAGCGGATGATCGAAACCTGATCGCCCTGTTCGTCGTCGCCACCGTTGGGCGTGCGTGACCCGGCTTTCGAAGAGAGAGTGTTGCGGGCGACTGCTGCATCGCTGTTGACCAGCGGGCGCAGTGCGAGCGACAGCACGCCCTGGCTCTGTGCTTTGACGACTTTTTCGGCTTCCTCAAGCGACACTTCCAGGGTCGCGGTCTTGCCGATGACGGTCTTGGTGTCCTTGTCCTGCTTATAGGTCTGGTCCACCGCCAGCACGCGCACATCGGCGAGAATGACGCTGGTACTGACGCGATTTGCGTCCGCCTTGCGGGTCAGAATGAGATCGACACGATCGTTGGGCAGAATGAAGCCGCCCGCGCCCGAATCCGTGCTGATCGCGATGGAGACAGCGCGCATGCCGGGGTTGAGTGTCGCGGCCATGAGACCGCTCGCGTCACCATGAACAATAGCAGTGTTGGTGATGGGCTGGCCCGACATCAGCGGCAGTCGCACCACAGTGCCTTTCACGACATCGTCGATGCCGCCGACCGAACTCTTCGTGACGAAAGAAGCATCGACAGAGGACGCCGGCCATTTCTGCCAGCGCACCATATCGGCCGCCAGCGCCTGACCGGGTTGCAGATTTCCGTTGGCCACCAGCACGTCGCTCATCGGCATTTGCGGCGCGATCTTGGCTTCGACTTTCGGCGTACCGCCGCCCATCATGCCACGCGCCAGCAATGCGGCGACAATCGCCATGACACCGGCCACGCAGAGCACGATGATACGTTTGGTGTTCATGAAGCCGCTCCCCTTGGGCGCGCCAATCCATCACGAAACCACTTAGAATTTGCTTAACGGGACGCTGACGGTTTGCGCGAATAAGCCCCGCGCCCTGCGGTCTTAAGTTTGCGTCAACCTGCGGCGGCAAGGCGGAGAATTTCCGCCTGCGGAAGAATGAAGAACACGCCTGCGGCCAGCGCTACGCCGTAGGGAATGCCCGAGCGGTTATCGTGCAGCTTCAAGATCCAGCCCTGGCGCGCAAGCCCGGTCGGCAGCGGCAGTTGGCGCAAGCCCAACAGCATGAGCGTCAGAAATCCGCCCAGGATCGTGGCTACCAAAGTGTAAACAAGCAGATCGTGTGGACCCAGCCACAGGGCCGACCCCGCATAAAGCTTGGCATCGCCGCCGCCGATATAATTCAGCGCAAAAAGGGCAAAGCCGATCGCGAGCGCGATCGAACCCGCCAGAAGATGCATCCCCACCGCGCCCGGAGAAAGACCCAGGAGCAATGCGAAGACACCGAAGATGGCTGCCACCGCCAAGGTGAGGGAATTGGGAATGGTGAAGCTCGTCAGATCCCAACCTGCCGCTGCAAGAAGCATTGCGGGCAACAAAGCGATCAGGAGGAACTGCGCGATCATGACATCCGCCAAAAAAACCAACGGCCGCCCTTGCAGAAAGGCGGCCGCTGTCACTTTCGTAACGACTTGCGCCGTCTCAAATTACTTGTTGAGGCCGTCGGCGACGGACTGGAACTTGGTGTTAAGGTTCGAACCGATCGTGGTCAGAACCGTAATGATGACGACGGCGATCAGAGCGGCGATCAGGCCATATTCAATGGCGGTGGCGCCGGACTCATCGCGCACAAAACGCGAAATCAGCTTGCTCATTTCAGTCTCCAGTTTTTTAGTGACACCCTAGCATCCCAACCCCGACGAAGACTTCGTACGCAGCAGGACTGCCGCGACACTAAGGCAGGGGGATTTAATTTCGGCTTAATTGAGGCAGACGCGAATCTGCGCTTTTGTCTCGCAGCGGCACGAAAAAGCGGTTCTGAAGACAATGTCGCGGTTAAAATTGAAATTCCGTTTACCAACATCGCGTCTTTGCGAGAACTTTCGCCTGGAACTTGCGTTTCGCGGTCTCGCGGGCGTTGCGGGAAGGCGCACTTAAAGCTTCTTTTACAGCACGCGGCTTAACTTTATCCCGGATTTTCGAGGAGCGCCCCTATGCGCCGCACTCTCTTCGCCGCCCTGGCCGTTCTTGCCGCTACGCCTGTGCATGCCGCCGGTGTCGCCGTCGCGATGGACGAAGTGCGCACCATCACTTTTCCCAAATCGGTGGCGACGATCTATGTTGGCAATCCTGCCATCGCCGATATCAACATGATCGACTCCCGCCACGCCTTCGTGCTGGGCAAAGGCTATGGCAACACCAACATGGTCGCCCTCGACCAGGATGGAAAGCAGGTTTCCAACACGCATATCTCGGTCATGGCACGCGAGGATGCGACTGTGACCTTGCAGAGAGGCGCCAGCCGCGTCACTTACAGCTGCACCTCGCACCATTGCGAGGCCACACCCCAGCCGGGCGACGGCAAAGAGGTGTTCGATGCCGCTTCCGCCCAGATCACCACGCATCAGGGAACTGCCAGAGCGGCCGCGAACAGCGTCGCCGCCAACAACTAACCGCACTCCGGCCGGGCCCCGAGCGAGCAGGCAGACGCTCGCGAGGCATGACCGCGGCATGACTTCAAGCAAAGCGAAAGCGGCCGGCGCGCGGCATGGCGCAATGCCGGCGGTTTGAATTCGCGCTGATCAAGATGCGCCGTCAGCGGACCGCATCCGCCCGATGGCGGGATTGCCGGATCCGCTCGCCCTTAGCCGGCGACTCGGAGGTTGCCGATCTTCGAGGCGATCAAGTTGAAGGTCGTGACAATGGCGCCGGACGTCGTGAGATCGAAATACATGGAAGGGTCCGAGACGCCTGGCTTCGATCCGGCGCAATACAACAGTGCCGATGAACTGCCCTGAGTACCGCCGAGATCGACGAAGACCGTATAGATGTTGAAGCCCTGGGATTTGGCGTTGTCGCAAGCCGCCTTCTCCCGTGTGTCCACCGAAGTCGATTGGTTGGACCCGTCGCCATACCAGCGATCCAGGGTATTAAGGCCGTCGGACAGCAGGATAATGTATTTCGTGGTGTTACCCGGAATTTCTCCCGGGTTGTAGGGAACGGTGTTCGTCAGCGCCTGCATGCCTTGCGCCACGCCTACGCCTTGGTTGGTGCCGCCGTTGGGCTGCATGGATTCGACTTCATAATAAAGATTTTGATTCTTGCTCGGAGACGTGTCCGTGGTGGAGTCCCAGACATAGGTCAAAGGCATCACCATGGCGACGGGACAGCTGTCATTGATTTCCGCCGGAAACCGGGACGAAGCATCATTGGCGTTTGGTACCCAGGGAGAGCTGGCGCCCGCGTTGGTATCATAATCATTTCCCGGCACGTCACCCGCCGGTACCGCCATGGGACCACGATCCATGATGCAGCCAGTCCAATAGGAGTGGGCGCGGCTCGTCCAGGTGTGGGAGAAATTATAAGCTGTGGCGGTGATGATCGTGTCGGTCCTGGTGTTGGTATAAGTGCGCGTCCATTTGCAATTTTTCGGATTGCCCGTGCAGTTCTGACCGCCGTCGGTATAGGTTGTGCCATTGACAGTGCTGCTGGTGGTGGTCGGTCCGCTGCTGCCGGTATAACCGTTGGTGTAGACGGTGTTGCTCGTGCTGCTGGTAGGATTTCCGTCCGTGCTCGACTTCAGTGTGCAGGTTGGGGCCGGCGGATTCTGTTTGTTGAGGTCGCTCTGCAATTCGCTGCAACTGTATTGAACCGAAACCGGTATCACATTGACTGTGGTTGTAGTTGCCGTCTGGCTCGGCACGCTGTCGTAACAGCCCTGGAAATGGTGCCCGGAGCCGCCGGGCGTGGAGGAGCCAAGCGTGCCCGGACAGATTAAGCCCGAAGAGGCAATCTTGCTGGCCGAAGAGCCACCGCCCGCGGCCGTGACACAGCCGAAACTGTAGGGGCAATTACTGCCATAGCCCACGGAACTGCCCGGCGTCGAGAAGCCATAACCGGTGGGAGAGGAATCCCAATCCGTCCAATCCACCCAACTCGTATCGTTAGGCGTCGTATACGCGCTGCTCTGAAACTTGACGTCCTTGGCGAAGGGAATGATAGCAACTTTCACATCGCCCGGATTTGCCGACACCACTTTCAGTTGGTCCAACAAGCTGTGAGTCGCGGTCTTAAGCGCCGAAATCTTGCTGGTGCCTGTGCTGTCGGTCTGGCTCATCGAACCGGTATTGTCCAACACCAGCGCCACCCACAATTTGGCCTGGCCCCAGACCACCGTCGAGCTGGCGTAAATGGACAACGAGGTTTTGCCGGCCATCGAAAGCAGCGACGTCGGCACGTGATCGGTGGCCGTCAACATGACCTTCTGGCCGCTGACTTGCGGATTTATCGTGATAGCGTCATGGCCTTTGTAATTGGCGTCGAATACTTTCTGCGCCAAGGTTTTGGCTGAGGCGGAGTCGAGCGTGTTCTGCGCGCCGAGCGCTAGCGCAGCGGCGTCAAGGGCGTCCATCATCTGGTTGCGCGCCATCATGGCGTTGGCGAAGTCGATGCCCGCGCTGGTCGCGAGCGCCAGGGGCAGCATCGCCAGGCCGAACATCATGGCGACATTGGCGCCGGTGGCGCGGCCAAACGCGCGCAGCCTGCTCAAGAAACCGCTACTCTTCCCCATCGGCCCAGCCTTCGAGAACGCGGCGTCCATCATCTGCGGAAACAAATGAAAATGCCGTTGCTTTCACCCGAGTTGGTTTCCCATTTCTGAACGGGGCCGTTCGGTTCCTGAAAAACGGCAATCTTTCCTAATCAATGGTAAATACTTTGAAATTTGGCGGCGATTGCCTGCTTCTACTTTAAGACCTTGTTGAAGGAAGCCATTGCATCCTGGCTGCGCAGGCGCTCTTGCGTTTCGAAAGCGCGCCACCAATGGGGTTGTCATGGGCTGGACGACGCGCTTCCCGATCCTTTTCCGTCACATGCGGATGCGGTGGAACCGGGGCAACGCTGCCATCGAATTCGCGTTTGTCGCGCCCGCCTTTTTCGCGCTGATGCTGGGCGTGCTGGAAATCGGCACCATGACCTTCAGCCAGTTCGCGTTGCAGAATTCCGTGACCACAGCGGCACGCTTGATCCGCACTGGTCAGGCGCAAGCTTTCGTGGACGGCTCTGCCGCTCTGAAAAACGCGCCCAAATGCCAAGGCGGCAATGACAAGAACGGTTATACGACAACGGCGTCATGGTTCCGCGGGCAAATCTGCTGCAACCTTTTCGGTCTGATCAGCGACACGCAGTGCAATCAGACAGATACGCTTTACATCAACGTATCTTCAGCGGCGGATTTTGCCGCTGCCGGTAATTTCTCCACCGCCGTGCAGAACGTCACCAACAACTATAATCCTGGCGCATCCTGCGATGTGGTCCTTATCCGCGCCACTTATGCCTGGAAAGTGTGGTTTCCGGGGCTGGCCACATTGCTCAATACCAACAACGCCAATTATCTCGTCAACATGCAGGCCACCAACCCCGGGACGCACCTGCTGTCGGCGACGGCGGCGATCCGGAACGAACCCTACGAAGACACAGTCTCAGGCTGTTGACGGACGCCATGCTGAGAAAATTTCGTCATTACGCGAAAAACAAGGACGGTTTGGCGGCGGTCGAATTCGCCTTTGTCATGCCGATCCTGATCATGATGCTGCTGGGCATGGTGGAGCTTACCCAGGCCATGCTGGCGCGGAACGATGTCACGAACATGGCTTCCACCGCCGCCAACCTGATTGCCGAGGAAAAAACGGTGACGGGCGCCGACCTCACCAACGTGTTCAATGCCGTCAATGCGATGCTCTTCCCCTTTAACTTGACGGGTCAACCTGATCCGACAAAGCCCGCCACATCTCTCTACTCCATCACCGTGACCAGTCTTGTGGCCAATGCTGCGGGCAGCCCAATCGTTGCCTGGAGCTGCAGTCAGAACGGCACCAAGGAAACCAAGGGCAACCCTCCGAGCGTGCCGTTGAAAGACAATGCGGTCATAGCCAACGGGACGAGCGTGATTTGGGCAAGGATCCAATACACCTACATCTCCCCCCTGAATTATTTTTTGAAAGCCGTGAATCCGAAGCCCTGGATAAATGATTTCTATCTGAAGCCGCGCCGGGCGCCGGCGGGGGTGCCCATGGATCCCACCAACCCGCCATCGGCAACGGTTTGCAACATGTAACGCCTGTTAGCCCCGCGGCCGGATCAGACCTTCCTGCGCCACTGAGGCAATCAGAATCCCGTCGCGTGTGAAGATCAGGCCGCGGTTGAAGCCGCGCGCACCGCTCGCCGAGGGACTGTCCTGGGCATAGAGCAGCCAGTCGTCCAGCGGCGCATCGCGGTGAAACCACATGGCGTGATCGATGCTGGCCAGCTGCACGGCGGAAAAATAGCCTTTGCCATGCGGCAGGAGCGAGGTGTCGAGCAGCGTCATGTCGGACACATAAGCCAGGAGGATCTGGCGCTGGCGGATGTCGCCGGCCATCGGACCCGCCGCGCGAAACCAGATGTGATCGAAAGGCTGCCGAGGCGGCCTATCGCCCGGACCGTCCAGGATCACAGGCCGCGTCTCGAAAGCTCTGGGCCGCGTAATCCAGTCACGCAAATGTTCGGGAAATTGATCGAGGCGCCGCATCAAAACGTCGGCAGCGTCTTGGAGCGCTTCCGGCGGCGGCACCTTTGGCATATCGAATTGGTGATCGAAACCGGATTCCGGCAGTTGGAACGACGCGGCGAGATTGAAAATCTGCACGCCGTGCTGGATGGCCACCACACGGCGCGCCGTGAAGCTTCGGCCGTCGCGGGCGCGGTCCACTTCATAAAGAATGGGGATCCGGGGATCGCCGGGGCGCAGAAAATAAGCGTGCAATGAATGACAGAGACGTGATGGCTCGACCGTGCGGACCGCGGCCGCCAGGGCCTGGCCCAGCACCTGGCCGCCGAACACGCGCTGGGTGCGCGCCTTGGGACTGAGGCCACGGAAGATATTCTCTTCGATCTGCTCCAATTCGAGCAGACTCAAGACTTCCTTTAACGCTGCTTTGCGGGCGTCCTGCATCCTATAAACCAATCATGCTTCCAAGCCTTCGCCAATCCGTCATGCAAATGCCCTATGCCTTTCATGGACGTGATTCACAGGAGTGCTGACACAGCCCGTGAATTTCGGAATTCAAAACCGCTGCAGCAAAGCACGGCGGTTCGGCGATCACGAAAGGCAAGACATGGCCAACGCGCTTCTGCAACAAGCCGCGCATCAGGCGTCCCCGATCACGCATAGAGGCGTGCTGGAACGTCTCTTTACCCTTATGTTTCAAGGGTTTGTGTATAACCAGATCTGGGAAGATCCCAGCGTCGATCTGGATGCTTTGAAGCTTCAGCCGCATCATCGGATCGTCACTATCGCGTCGGGCGGCTGCAATGTCCTGAACTATCTCGCCGCTCAGCCCGCCAAGATCATCGCGCTTGATCTCAACCCGCATCACGTCGCGCTCACGCGGCTGAAACTGGCGGCTTTGGAACATCTGCCGGATTATGAGAGTTTTTTCCGCTTCTTTGGCGGCGCGTCCGATCCGGCCAATCTCGCTGCCTTCGACACTTATGTCCGCGATAAGCTCGACCCGGAAACGCGTGGCTATTGGCAAGCGACCCATGGGGCGCCGCGTCCCCGGCGCCGCATCGAGATGTTTGCGCGCAATCTCTATCGCCGCGGCCTTCTCGGCCGCTTCATCGGCCTTCTGCATGGCGTGGCGCGCCTGCACGGCAAAAAACTCGAAGATATCCTGGAAGCCAAGACGCCGGCAGAACAACGGGAATTGTTCGATTCCATCGTCGCGCCCCTGTTTGACAGTGCGCCGGTCAAGCTGATCTCGAAATCTCCGATCTCGCTTTATGCGTTGGGCATCCCGCCGGCGCAGTATGACGAGCTGGTTTCTTCCGGAAAGGGCAATCCTATTTCGGTCCTGCGCGAGCGCGTGGAGCGGCTAGCCTGCGACTTTCCCATTCGCGACAATTATTTCGCCTGGCAGGCTTTCGGCCGCGGCTATGACCTCGAGAGCCGCGAAGCCGTGCCGGATTATTTGAAAGAAGAGAATTATTCGGCGCTGAAAGCGCGTGCCGCTTCGGTCACGGTACATCACGCATCTCTGCTCGATTTCCTCAAGAATCACCCGGCGCAATCACTGGACCGCTTCGTGTTGCTGGACGCGCAGGATTGGATGAGCCCGGCGCAAATGACCGCGCTGTGGGCCGAGATCGACCGCACCGCCCATTCCAGCGATGCGCGCGTGATCTTCCGCACTGCCGGTGAGCAAAGCCCCCTGCCGCATAAGCTGCCGGGCGATCTTCTGGCGCCTTGGCTCTATCACGAATGGCAGAGCCGGGTGCTGCACGCACAGGACCGCTCTTCGATCTATGGCGGTTTCCATATCTATGCCCGCCGTCCTCTCTCCTGAGATTCGAGAACATGCCGGGCTGATGGACCAGGTCTATCGGCGACAACGGTACATCTACGATTTCACGCGCAAATATTATTTGCTCGGGCGCGACAGGCTGATCGGCCAGCTTGCGCTCAAGCCTTCCGAGACTTTGGTGGAAGTGGGTTGCGGCACCGCCCGCAATCTCATCGCCATTGCCCGCCGCTACCCGGACGCGCACCTTTTTGGGCTGGATGCATCGGAGGCCATGCTGCAAACCGCGCGCGCCGCCGTGAAGAGGGCTGGGTTGGAGCATCGCATTTTTCTGGCGCAAGGCCTGGCCGAGGAGCTGTCCCCGTCGCGGTTTGGCGTGGGGAGCTTCGATCGCGTGATGTTTTCCTACAGCCTGTCCATGTTTCCGGCTTGGCAAGCCGCGCTTGCCGCCGGCTTTGCAGCGCTTTCGCCCAACGGCAGCGTGCATGTCGTGGATTTCGGCGATCTGGCAGGGTTGGGGCGTGTCGGGCGGCGTGTCATGCTCGCCTGGCTGCGCCTATTCCACGTGACCCCCCGCGTAGAATTTCTCGTGGTGTTAGAACAGGTTACGCGAAATCAGGGAGGGCTGACCCTGCTCCCCGGCCGTTATGCCTTCATCTTTTCGGGTGGAAAACGTAATTCGAGCCCGTTTTGGACTTTTGATGTGGCTTATGGACAACATGTCCCTTCCAAAATCCCGGATAAGACCACGTAACTCCATTAGAAATCGCATAAGCGGTGGAGACTTTTGGGCGCAGCGCCGTTATAAGCCGAGTATCGGATGTTAGCGCATATGGCGGAGGGGGGATCCCGCCGTCGATATTTTCAAGCGAGGGTAAAAAAATGAAAATTCGCATGTTGGCCTTGGCCGGCGTCGCGGCAGCGGTCTTAAGCGCCCCTGCGCATGCCGCAACTGAAGGTTGGTATCTGGGCTTGGCGGGCGGCTACGACAACATGCCGGATGTTCGCGCGCACTCCGGACCTTCCCCGGCGCTCGGCATCGTGAAGATGTCCAACAGCGACAGCGGCATCGGCGCACTCGCTTTTGGTTACTCCTGGGCCAGCGGCTTCCGCATCGAAAACGAAATCGCCTACACCGAGCATGACACGGATCTCGCCGGCTTCGGCGGCTCCTCCAGTGTCGCGTCCGACATGATCAATGTCGTGTATGACATCCCGCTGAGCGATGTGTGGAAGCTCTCGATCGGCGGCGGTCTCGGCGCCGCGAACACGCGCATTCATTGGACAACGGGCGCGTTCGACTATGTGAAGGGCTCGCACGTCTCTCTGGAATATCAGGCGATCGCCGGCATTGCCTATTCGCTGTCGCCCGACGTCGATCTGTTCGTCGATTATCGCTATCGCGGCAACAACAACGACTCGACCTACAACAGCTCCTTTACGAACCTCGCGCCGATGAAAGTCGGCAATCTGACGGAAAACGCGTTCATGGTGGGCTTCCGGTGGTTCATGACGCCGCCGCCTCCCCCGCCGCCTCCGCCGCCGCCACCTCCGCCACCGCCTCCCCCGCCGCCTCCGCCTCCTCCGCCGCCGCCTCCGCCGCCGGC
>Ga0207695_10002081_pt1 | contig 30484 bp, 21 predicted proteins | sample KBSC54metaG_FD_184354 | JGI IMG/M metagenome (GOLD analysis project Ga0207695, IMG submission 184354) | Corn rhizosphere microbial communities from Kellogg Biological Station, Michigan, USA - KBS C5-4 metaG (SPAdes) (version 2) | ecosystem: Host-associated > Plants > Roots > Rhizosphere > Soil...
GTTCGATTCCCGTTAGCGCTACCAACCTTCCATAGAGTTACGGGCGACAGGGCAGCACGGGTTAGCACGCGCACGGCAGCAGACGAGAACTTCCCCGGTCGAACAGCGTTCATGGCAGAATTGGCAGCCATATTCCTCCGAAGTTCCCAGGCTGTCGTGATCGCCGTATCCTCTAGAACGTCAACGTCACCTGACCAAAGTCAAATCTATGGGTGGGCGCCGGGTGCCTAGTGGGATGGCTCGGACACGGTTTCAGCAATCACCGGTGAAGGTGCCGGCGTTTGCCAAGCACAATCAGTGTCGCCAGGCGGCCGATGGGTTCGCTGTGGTTTCCGACCGACAATATCTGGGAGCCATCTGATTGTTTAGCGACTAAGGCCTCCGGCGGATAGAGGAGAGGTACCATCCCCTAATGTTCCGTTAGCCACTTCGTCGCTGGCGTTTCAGGAAGCCGCTGATAGAAGATTACCGCCGCACGACTTGGCTTTCCAGCGCAAGTAGAGTACCGTCGAGGATAAGTGACATCTAGTTCCGCTAACAAGAACCGTTTTCATAAGCCATGCGAATCCTGAAGAAAACGAGTTCGCAGATGGCTGACCCTGCAACTGGCAAACGAGGGCTACTCGGTCTGGTGCGACGTCACGAAACTTCTTGGCGGCGAGAAGTTCTGGGAGGATATACAAGATGCGATCGCCAATAGGACGGCCAAGTTCGTATTTGCGCTCTCTCAATCGTCCAACCACAAAACTGGCCCTCTAGACGAACTGAACTGTGCCCTTGGCGCTGAAAAGAAGCTCAAAACAGATTTCATTGTGACCCTGAAGCTCGATGACCTTACGTATGAGGACGTCTACATCGGTATCCAGCGACGCAACCACATCGATTTCCAAAGTCATGGGCACAAGGCCTATCCAAGCTTCTCGATCGACTAAAGGAAGAAAATCTTCCGAAGGACCCAAAATTCAATCCAGAAGCCGTCTGCACTTGGTGGCGTTCTCAACAGGAATTCAGCGCAGATCAGGGTCTTCTACACCAACCGGACGAACATCTTTCGAACTGGTTCACGGTGGATAACCTACCGAGCATACTCTACCGACGTAATTTCACCGCCGGCTTGGCGATGGCGTCGCCGGAGCGTTCGCGGCGTTAGGGTTGACCGTCGCGCTCCTCGGTATTTGGGCATTTCGCCACGCCAAGACAACCGTCGATCCGATTCATCCGGAAGCAGCGTCATCCGTCGTCACCGGTGGGATCTTCAGCCACACGCGAAATCCAATGTACCTCGGGTTAGTCGCCCTGCTCTTGGGTTGGGCTGTCTGGCTCGCCGTTCCGTGGGTCTTCCTTGGCCCGCCCGCGCTGATGCTTTTCCTCTTGCACTTCCAGATCCTCCCCGAAGAGTGCGTCGTAAGCTCGAAATTTGGCCGGGACTACGACGACTACCGCAAGCGCGTTCGCCGATGGCTCTAAACGAAAGAAGCTCCCGGCAAGTGGGCTAATTGGATTGTGGACGGATTGTCGGGAACTCGGAAGTAATCGACCGTTGGCGGGGTATTTTCAGCGCCCGATAAGCAACATTATCGGCGTTCCTACGCTGCGAGTGAAGGCTTGTGATATCTGTATATAGTCTGTAGCGTCGGGACCGTTCGGAGCCTCTTTCATGAGCCTGACCAGACGGACAATGGGGAGGGTCGAAATATGGTAGATCGACGGAGCTTTCTTGCTCTTCTGGCGGCCCCAGCGCTGCCCGCAGCCAGCCGCCGCACAACGGTTTCGATTGACGGCGACCGCTTCATGATCAACGGAAAGCCGACCTACTCAGGACGGCAATACAAGGGAATGCGGATCGAAGGCCTGCTCATGAACTCGCGCATGGTGCAGGGCATCTTCGACGATCTCAACCCGGAGACACGCTCTCGCTGGGCCTATCCGGATACCAAGAGATGGGACCCCGACCGCAACACGCGCGAGTTCGTCGCGGCGATGCCTGAGTGGCGGAGCGTCGGACTGCTGGCGTTCACCATCAACCTCCAGGGTGGCAGTCCCGAGGGATACTCAAAGACCCAGCCATGGCACAATAGCGCCTTCCGGTCGGACGGCTCACTTCGGCCCGATTATATGAGTCGGCTGGAACGCATACTGGACCGGGCGGACGAGCTAGGTATGGTGGCGATCGTCAGCTTGTTCTACGCGGGGCAGGATCAGCGACTCGAAAGCGACGATGCTGTTAAGAACGGCGTTCGCAACGCGATCGAGTGGCTCGGCGGCAAGGATTATCGAAACATTCTGATCGAGGTGGCTAACGAATGCGACAATCGCGGCTACGACCGCGACATCCTGAAAGCCCCGCGAATTCATGAACTCATCGAGCTTGTAAAATCGATTCGGCCAGGCGACCGCCGGTATCTCGCGGGAGCCAGCTTCAACGGTAATCGGATCCCGACTGCGAACGTCGTCCAAGCTTCGAATTTTCTGCTGCTCCACGGCAATGGTGTCACTGATGCGAACCGGATCACCGAAATGGTGGAGCAGACGCGAAAGGTCGAGGGTTATCGGACAATACCCATCCTCTTTAACGAAGACGATCACTTCGACTTCGACAAACCGGCCAATAACATGATGAAAGCCGTCGGCTCTTACGCCTCCTGGGGGTACTTTGATCCTTATGCGGATGGGTATCAGACTGTGCCGGTGAACTGGGGCATCAACACCGATCGCAAACGAGCTTTCTTCAGCCTTGTAAAAGAGGTGACGGGATCGTAAGCCGAGCTGGCCGTTTTGACACCGCACCAACGGACGCGGACACGTTTCCCTTCAGGATGCCGCTTTTCATTCGCAGGTTCAGGTTCCCCATGCTGGAAGCCTGCCCGTGACACTGAACGCATTTGTCTGCGAGAAGAGGCGCGATGTCCTTGGTGAACGAAACCTTGGCCGGCGCCTGCGAGGGCGCCGGGAGGGCAATCAGCAAAAAGAGGAAAAGTGAGGCGGATCGCAGTGCAGTGGGTGATACAGTTTGGCGTCGGGCATGGTCCTTGATTCCGTAGTTGGGCATTGATGATGGCATAGAGAAGGGGGCAGCCCGGAAGGCTCGAACAGTTCCGAACAGTTCCGAACAGTTCACCTCCAGAAGCTACTGATTCTAAAATATAAACTTGAGAGCGAGTTCGATAATCCGGTCACTATTGAGTGTTGCAGTGACCTGTCCCCCGGACGTCTGATCGATATTGGCCCCAGGCGCCTGGAACACCGGGTGGTTGAAGAGGTTGAAGATCTCACCACGGAACTCAAACTGTTTCGACTCGCGGAACATGACCCGCTTGGTGACGGATACGTCGATTTGCTGAAGGTTGTCGGCTCGCAGGATGTTTCGTCCGCCGTTCCCAAACGTGTAGATTGCCGGGATAGCAAACGCATTGGTCGCGCTAGGAAAAGCTGCCCGGCAGGCAGAGTTGGACGAAGTGTAAAACCAACATCCAACGGTCTGGGGAAGAAACGGCGTCCCGATAATCTCTGGGGGTTGCCCCGTCTGCCCGACGTTGGCGCGATCCGAACTGATTGTCGGCGTAAACGGCAGGCCCGACTTCAGCGTCACTACCGAGGAAATTCCCCAGCCGCCGAGAACTTTGTCGACCACCATCGGCGCTTTACCCAGGAACTTCTTGCCCTTGCCCACCGGTAGCTGATAGTCGAAACTCAACGTGGCGACATGGCTCAGATCAAAGTTGCAGGGCCCGTAGTTCCGGAAATTCAGTCCGGTCGTGGGAGCGATTCCTTCGTCCGTCCCTGTGTCCAGACATTTGGAATAGACGTAAGAAGCCAGCATCGTCAGACCATTCCACTCGCGGACTTCGAGCTGCGTCTGTAGCGCATTGTAGTTGGCCTTGCCTCCCCACTCAGCAAGGGTCATGGGACCCCACTGAGGATAGGGGCGCCGGGCCTGGATTGCGCCGGCCCCGGGCAGCGGATCGTTCTCCTGCGGCGCGGACTGCAGTCGAACCGTGCGGTTCCCCACATAAGCAGCAGTCACCGCGATTCCCTGTGTAATCTGTCGCTGCAACGAGAAATTCCATTGCTGGGTGTATTGGTTCCGGAGATGGATCATGGCCGAACCCACGGAAGGCGTGTCGCAGGAGAGCAATACGGGTCCCCAGGGACACGGCTTCTGAGACGTGTTCGCCGTGGCGATGGGCTGCCCCAGATAGAAATCGCCGAATGTGCGGGTGGGGACTGCGGGCGGCCGGTCGTTGAACACGGTCTGGTTGTCGGACAGAGGTACGGTAACCACGGTGTGATTCAGCAGGTTCGTGTCGGGGTAGGTGAAGAAAAGCCCATAACCGCTGCGGACGACAAACTTGCTGGAGCCGAACGGGCTCCAGGCGATGCCGACCCTCGGTGCGAAGTCGAGGTGGTCGGATGGCGTGATGGATTGCGGAAGTCCGGCTTGGCTGGCATACTCGTAGCGGTCGGCAAATAGCGGAAGCAGTTGCGGCACGAGCGGCTGCGCGGTTGGATTATTTTTTAGGTTATCCGGCACGATGATCTTTCCGGTAGTTCCGTCAAAGCCGCTGCGGGTGTCCTTGACGCCGTGGTAGAACGGGTTGATTTCCCATCGCAAGCCCATGTTGATCGTCAGGTTCGACCTGACGCGCCACGTATCGTTGAAATGCAGCGCCTTGAACAGATCGTAATCACCTTGCAGCGTCTGGTACGGACCCCGGGTGCCGCTGTCGGGAATGCCTAAGAGCATGTCCGCGATCGCATTGCCGCTGTAGTTTCCCGAGAACGTCCAGACTCCCGTCGCGTTTTGTCCGACGCTGAATCCCGACCAGATATTTAGTAGTTCGCCTCCGAACTTGAACTCGTGCTTGCCGTGAATCCAGCTCACGCTGTCGGCGCCCTGCAGGGTCCTTACTTTGATAGCTTTTGGCCGGCCATCGAACGGCGACCCCTGCAGCGTCGCGTAACCCGTCAGATTGATATTGGGCATGCTCTGTTCGGGAGTGACCACAGGATCGCTGAACCCCTGTATTCCAGCCATCCCATTGATGTTCTGACCACCGAGGACCGTGCCGAAGACGAACGGCGAGTCGTACCACGAGAACTGCGCTTCATTGACTATGTTGGCGCTAGCCACCCGCGTCCATCGAATGGTGGCGTCCTGGGCTTTACTCTTCAAATCAGTGCCGTTCAGCGCGGGGTAATTGAGAGCGTTGTGTTCGAAACTGTCCGCGATGGAATAGCGTGCCATCAGGCTGTCCTTGTCCGTGACGCGCACGTCTAACTTCAGATCGCCCTCGTCGTTGACGAGGGGTAGGCTGGGAGCATAGAGGAACCGGTTCGTACTCCCCTGAAGGACATTCGGATCGGGCAGGTACTTCATGAAGAAGGCGCCCTGCGATGTAATACGTCTGGCCGGAATGATGTTACCCGGGAACGGCAGGTTGGTCAGGGGATCCTTGATCAGCTTGCCCGGCAACAGATCGCTGAAGTTGCCGGATTTCTCGGCTGCGCTGGGGACCACGTCGTTGAAGGACAACCCTTGTGACATGCGGGTACCCTGGTAGTCGGCGAAGAAGAAGACCCGATCCTTCCACAGCGGTCCTCCAAAAGTGCCTCCGAACTGGTTCCTCTTCAACGGCGTGACTTTTGGCAGGAAGAAATTGCGGGCATCCATGGCGTCGTTCCTCAGGAACTCGAACAGGTCTCCATGAAACTGGTTGGTGCCGCTCTTGAGCGATGCGTTGATCAGGGTCGGCGTATGTCCAAATTCGGGAGCCATGTTGGCGGCCTGGACGTTGAACTCCTGGATTGCATCCACATTGGGAGAAATGAGCGTGCCGCCCAGTTCGAAGTTGGTGACGTTGGCACCGTCGAGCGACCACCCCGTAAAGATGTAACTGGTCCCGTTGACTGTGACGTTGACGTTCCTCGCGCGTAATTCGCTCCCGTTAAAGGTTGCCGTCTGCGCGCGTGGAATGAATGTGGCTCCAGGCGTAAGCTGGGTTAATTCCCAGAAGTTCCGGCCGTTCAATGGAATCTCCGCGACTTCCGATTGCGGCACCAGGTGCGCGACCTCAGCCGACGTCGTGGGGACCAGCGAAACCGCGCCCACAACAGTCACAGTCTGCGACGTGCCCCCCAGTTCGAGAGTCCCGTCAAAAGTAGCCCTCTCGCCGGTGTGAAGCGTTAGGTTCGCCACATCCAAGGTGGCAAACCCCGGGAAATTGATCGTAAGACTGTAATCCGCCGGCTCCATGTTCGGGATGACGTACCCGCCGGAGGTGCCCGTCGTTGTCGTGCGAACCTGGGCCGTTCCCTTGTTTCGGAGGGTGACAACTGCCCCTGAAATCACCGATCCGCTGCGATCCTTTATGGTTCCTGAAAGACTCGCCTGATTGGTCTGAGCTTGCGCTAGTGAACCCAGTAACAACGTGCCGAAAACAGCTATCGAAATCCTGAACCTTATCATTGCTACCCCTATCTGACTTGGATGTATGGTTCCGTTGTATTTGGGTCCCCGAACAAGAAACCCCTGATGCTGAGCAGGATTCTAGGTCGAAGACAGGACGAAGTCAACCGTTTATCTAGAAGGTTTATCTAGAAGGGAACAGTTTGCTGGTGCAACGAGTAACGGTTCGGCATCAGGTTGGAACCGTTCCAATCTCCGATTCCTCGCCTGAATTCAGGGGAACCGGCCAGGACCGTTCCGACGTCTTTGAGTGATCAGGGACTCTAACCCCGGGCGTCGCGGCGCCGTTGAAGCACTCGCGATTACAGCCCATCGGGCCATTCCTGCAGGCCCCGTGTGAGGAAGTGGAATTCTGCCGGATGCAGATTCCCGGAGGATGGATTCACGCGCAACGCGTACCGGTCTCCGGTGGAAGCAACGCGCTTGGACGCGCTAATCGCAGCCGAATAGAACAGCAGTTGCGAAAGGAACGTCGGTCCGTCACCGGCAGGTGTGGCGCCAGAGACACCATGAAGCACTTCGAGTGCTGGTGTTTCAGGACTGGGTGGATCTGCTGGCAGGTCGACCACCGGCACGCCCTCATAGTGACCGAACGGGTCGGGCATATTCGCCCAGTCGAGAACATGCGGCGCTCGCCTCAGCGATTCAACGCTGTGCTTGGTAGATTCGTGATATTCGGGCCTAGTCATGGTCGAAAGATAGGTGTCGCTGATACCGAGGCGGACGGGGTTGCTGCTGGATCTTAACATCGAAACTCATTGCGCTTCCGCACCGGAAAGAGACCGTTGCGATCCTGGCGAACGCCCTTTCGGTGTCCCGCGAAGCCCCGCTCCGGGAAGTTGCCGAACTTGGCAGCGTAGTAGGTATGGCCCATTCGAAGGTCCCGTTATCGAACATTATCGGTAGCTTCCGGCGTCACGTCCACCGTTTGCGCGTTACAGTTCGAACTGGCCTCTAAAGATTGCTGGGCTGCCCCCAGCGGATAGACCGCGGGTCACGGTGTTTCATCAGAAGAACTGAAACATGTGCTCCACCCACTAGATCTCTACGGGAACATTCTAACGATTTCGCCAAATTGGAATCGCCGTGCGTTTCCCTGTAGATCATAGCCGAGCGCCGATATTAAGGTCCAGCCGTATTTCACACCAGCTATCCGGCTACCTGCCGTAACTCAAGCCAAAACCGAAGATGTACTTGTCCTTCACGCTGTTCCTGTAGGCGTAATCGAATGCTTCTGCGTACCCTGGAACGTCGGGTGAATTCCGATCCACGGCCGCCTGATTCGCTGGAACCGTGATCGGGAGTTTCCCGACAGGGTTGAAGCGCCCGCGCACGACATCCAGCAGAGCCTCGGCTTTGATGTCGAAGGTGGCCAACACCGCTGCGGCACCGGGTTCGACGTCGTTGATCACCCAGGGATTAATCATGTTGATAATGAGCACCGTCGGTTTGGCTGCCTCGATCTGCTTCACTTTCCCGACGTCGATGCCCGTCAGCTTGCTGAGCGCGATGTCGGCATAGTCGTTCTCTGGCCGTTGGTTAACGCTCGGGCGGAGCCAGATAAGGGCCACATCCGACTGCTCGACCGAGTCCACCACCTGCACAGACGGATCTTTCGTGAGCAGGGCCTTCAAAGCGTTGGTCTGCGTGGCGCTATTACTCTCGCCGCCGGCGCGGCCTTGGCCAAGACCTCGCCCGCCCTCAGGCGGACTCGCCGCCGGTCCGCCTGCCGGGGCCTCCCCCATAGCGGCTCTTGCGGCGGCGCGTTCCGGGTCAAACGCCCCTCGCCCCTTGCTTGGTTCGGCGAACGTCTCCACGTATATCTTTCTTGCGCCCTTTATCGGCAGCAGGTTCTTGTCGTTGCGCAACAGGACGATGGACTTGCGGTGGGCCTCGTCCGCGCGGGCGGCCGACGCTGGTGAGTTGGCAATTTCCTGCGCCTTTTCCGGATCCGCGTAAGGCTCCTCGAATAGCCCTAGACGGAACATCTCATCGAGCAGATAGGTGACCGACGGGTTGAGATCCTCTTCACTCAGGAGATGTTGATTGATCGCGTCGATGAGTCCCTTTGGGTCATTGTTGTCTGAGAAGAGACTTACTCCGGCTTTGACTGCTTTCGCGAATCGCTCCGGGAGCGTAAGTTTCTCTACGCCGAAAGCATTGTTGCTGAGGACACCGGAGTCTGTGTTGATGTACCCCTTGAATCCCATCCGCCGGCGAAGCAGCTTGCCTAGAATTGTGGCATTATAAGCCCCGGCGACTTCTTCGAACTGTTGCTTTTCAGACTGCCACCATTCCGCTGGAAGCTGCCTGTCGCTCTTCGCGTTGGATGGATTGTTGTAGTAGCTCATGATCGAACTGGTTCCCGCGTCCACCGCAGCCTGGAACGGCGGAAGTTGGTATTTGAAAAAGCTCCCCGGAGTGGGATAGACGGCCCACTGCCCCCAGGTGTTATGCGGGTCCAGCCCTTTGTCCACGGCGCCATCGCCGGGAAAGTGCTTCATCGTCATAGCCACGGATGTCGGGCCCAGAGTCCGGCCCTGGAAGCCAATCACGATCTCGCGGGCGATGTCGGCATTAAGCTTGGGGTCCTCACTGAATGTGGTTTGAACGCGATACCACCGGGGCTCGGTCGCGACGTCTACCTGATACCCGTACATCTTTTGAATTCCCGCGGCGCGCCACTCGACGCGCGCGATTTCGGCGAAGTCTCTGATGATCTTGAGGTCGTTCGTCGCCGCCAATCCAAGCGTTCCCGGCCAACTCGAGAACTCGCCAGATGCCTCGGCTTCCTCGTATACAAGAGTGTCCCTGACATGGTTGCGGGGGTTGGATGTAAACACCAACGGGATTCCTAAGCGGGATGTCTCGGCGAGTTCCTGAGAGGTGTTCGCCCGCGCTGCAAGCTCGCGGGCGCTCAGGTTATCGCGGAGAATCAGATAGTGAATTTTCCGGTTGTTGATGTAGTCGGCCAGGGCGTTCGGTCTGAATGACGTGATCTGCATGAGCCCCGCCTTCTCTTCCAGCGTCATTCTGGAAAGCAGGTCCGCAGCGCGCTTCTCGGCGGGCAGTCGCCAATCCTCGTAAGGATCTAGAGAGCCGTTGCGATTAAGGTCCTTGAACGTCAGGTTGTGGATTCTCAGAAGCGGTGCAACCCGCGCCTCGATTTTCGGCTGCGCGGGGGTGGCACCCGCTTGGCCGGAAGCGATCTTCACCGCTACTGCCAGCGCTACCGCAGCAAATATTAAGAGAAGTGACCTTAGCTTCAGCATGACTAAATCCTTTGATATGGTTGCTCCAATAATGCAGGCGTACGAACCAGCCCACGACTCAGGGCAGCCGGTGTCGGCCCAGATGTGTCGATTGTAGCGCGCCGCTTCCTGGTATCCGCATTCCCCGGAGCCGACGGCGGGCGCGGGCGAAGTAGCGGCTATGTCATTCCACTGCAATTTGCCACTGCCCGATATCCACCATTATCGGAACGCATTTCGGGTGGCGAGCGTATCCCTTCCGACCGGGCAGAATTCAAAAGTGGCCATTACACTGGTACGAGCACATCGCTTTGGCAGGGCGTTGCGACAATGTCTTCAAACACGTCGAAGAGTTATATTGAACCCTCGCAGGATGCCGGGCGCGCCTTCGTAATGCGCCACATCAGCGGGTCCATCGTTATGCTGAATCTGCTACGATTTCGCGAGGTTGCCGACTACTCGGCGACCCCCGATTTGGCTCCGGCAGTTTCTATCAGCGGTGCCGCTGCGTATCAGAAATATATCGAGCACGCCTTGCCCTACCTTCGCGAATCCGGCGGCGATCTCCTTTTCTTGGGGTCTGGCGGCCCGTTTTTGATCGGTCCGGAATCCGAACGTTGGGACATGGTAATGCTTGTGCGGCAACAAAGCGTCGATGCGTTTCTTGCGTTCGCATCACATGAGGCCTATCTGGCAGGTATTGGACATCGAACTGCAGCCCTGGAAGATTCCCGTTTGTTGCCACTCACTCAGATCGAAGCTACACAATAACAGCACGGCTAGCCGTGGCATGCAATTCGCGTTCTGCAAGTCTTTCGTATGAGTCGGCGCCACGCGCCTGTTGTGTCATATTATCGGTGGGTGCCGCCGTCCGCCGCGTCCGCACATCAGCTAGAGTATTGGCTATGCGACAGATCACCGCCAGCATGATTCTGATCACACTCGCGCTCCAGGCTGCTGACACTGCTGGGGCACTGAGAGGCTATTCTCAACGGGCCGCGGCGTCCGAAATCGAATGGGAGAAGAAATTCCGGGCTCTACCTCAACCGGACCGTCTGCGTGAGTACATGCGACGGCTGTCGGCGCGGCCACATCATATCGGCTCACCCTACGACAAGGACAACGCCGAATGGATTCTGTCACAGCTTAAGTCCTGGGGGCTCGACGCAAAGATCGAAGTGTTCGACACACTTTTTCCAACGCCGCTGGAACGTTCCTTGGAGTTGCTGGAGCCGGCCACGTACAAAGCGAAGCTGGAAGAACCTTCACTGCCGCAAGACCCCACGAGTGGGCAGAAGAGCGAACAGCTTCCGACATATAATGCTTACTCGATCGATGGCGATGTCATCGGGCCCATAGTATATGTAAACTACGGCACGCCCGCCGATTACGAACGATTGCAACGCATGGGAGTTTCCGTTAGCGGGGCGATTGTGCTGGCCCGCTACGGAGAGTCGTGGCGCGGCATTAAACCCAAGCTCGCGGCTGAGCATGGGGCAATCGCATGTCTGATCTATTCCGATCCACATGACGACGGCTACCTACGCGGCGACAAGTTCCCGAAAGGCCCGATGCGTCCACCATTTGGTGCACAGCGCGGCAGCGTGATGGATCTACCTGTTTACCCCGGTGATCCGCAGACACCCGGAGTAGGTGCAACGCCTGATGCGAAGAAGATTCCCCTTAATGAAGTTACGACGCTGTCGAAGATTCCCGTGATGCCGATCTCCTATGAGGATGCGGAGCCTTTCCTGCAGAACCTGGGCGGCGATGTCGCGCCAGCGGCCTGGCGCGGCAATCTGCCGCTCACTTATCACGTGGGGCCGGGTCCGGCGAAGGCGCACCTGCATTTGAAGTTCAGCTGGGATCGCAAGCCGCTCTACAACGTTATTGCACGTATACCAGGCTCCAGATATCCAGATGAATGGGTGATTCGCGGCAATCATCACGACGCCTGGGTCAATGGAGCAGGTGACCCGGTATCCGGCGCGAGCGCGGAACTGGAGGAAGCACGCGCGCTGGCGGAACTGCGAAAGCAAGGGTGGAAGCCGGAGAGGACCATTATCTATTGCTTCTGGGACGGCGAGGAGCCTGGCTTGTTGGGATCGACGGAGTGGGCCGAGACGCACGCCGTGGAGTTGAAGCAACACGCTGTCGCCTACATCAATTCCGACGGCAACGGGAGGGGCTTGTTTCGTGCGGAAGGGTCGCATTCGCTAGAGAACTTCGTCAACAGCGTGATGAAGGACATAGAGGATCCGGAGACCAAAATGACGGTCTGGAAACGCCGTCGTCTGACGGATATATCTCGCGCGGCAGCGGACAAGCGAGGCGAGATCCGATCGCGTCCCGACTTGCGCATGGCCGCGTTGGGGTCCGGGTCGGACTACACGGTGTTTATCGATCACCTTGGCATCGCCAGTCTCAATGTGGCTTACGGCGGAGAGGATGAAGGCGGTGGCCAATACCACTCGATCTACGACGATTTTTATTACTACACGCATTTTATGGACACGGATTTCGCCTACGGCCGTATGCTGGCTGAAACTGCCGGAACCATGATGATGCGTCTAGCCGATGCGGAAGTGTTGCCATTCCAGTTTACTGGCCTCGCCGATACCATCCATACGTACATCACCGAATTGAAGAAGCTGGCAACGGACCAGCGCGCCGAAATCAAGGAGCGGAATGCCGAGATAGAAGACGGTACCTTCGCCGCGCTTACGAATCCGAAACAAAAGATGGTTCCGCCGGCGAAAGAGCCGGTACCGCCTTACATAAACTTCGCGCCACTCGATAATGCGGCGGACGAGTTAAGCCGAGCCGCAGAGGGCTATGAGACAGCTCTATTGGCGTCTGAGGATCGTGCACCAGCCAGCCTAAATGCGAAGCTGATCCAAAGCGAACGACTATTAACCAGCGAAGAAGGTTTGCCGAACCGCCCTTGGTTCGAGCATCTGATCTATGCACCGGGCTTTTATACCGGATATGGCGTGAAGACGATTCCAGGCGTGCGCGAAGCCATCGAGCAGAAGCGCCCGGCCGAAGTCGAGGAGCAGATGGTCCGCGTGGCGAAAGCACTGAAAAGCGAAGCGGATCTCCTTGATGCCGCGACGCAGGAACTGGCGGCAACAAACAAATTGCCCAAACAATAGCTCGTCCACCCTTTGAATTCTCGAAGCGGCCCGCGCCCAGAAAGTCCGGTTAATTCCTATTATCGGAAGTCGTCTGGAAGCCGTTTTCGACCCTAGGCGCTCGGCGGACTCCCTATTCTTTCGTCTTCAGAGTGCTGTCGTTGTCGCGGATGAAGTTGCGGATTCATCGGACATCGCCAAGAGTCTTATCCACTGTTCCTTATAGAGAGTGACGGGAAATCGCCCTAGGCCGTACACCGACAGACCGCCTTTCTCACTCACCTTGAGCGACATCTGTCCTCTTGTAGGCTTCTTCAACGCCTCGTTCTCGGCTCGAAGCCGTTCGATTTCTGTTTTCAAATCTTCCTCGGATGCCATTTGATTACTGATAGCACACCGCCTGCGACAAGAACTCACGCCGCCAGAACCGGACGGCTTCTCTGGCTCGTATTGACCCGCTATTCGCTAGAGTAATTCCGGAGCAGGTTCAGTTATTCGACCGAGTACAGATCCGGTCGACGCCATCATGATTAACCCAATGCCCACCCACTGAAGAGAACTGAGCCTCTCGCTCAAGAAGACGAGTCCGGAAAGGGCGCCGATGGCTGGTTCGATGCTCATCAACACACCGAATACCTGGTCCGGCATGCGTTTCAGCGCATACATCTCAAGCGAATAGGGGAGTGCGCTGGAAAGGATCGCGATCGCTATCGCAGTTCGTGCGGCTTCCCATGAGAGCAGGTTGCGGCCGGCCGCAATAACGCCCACCGGCAGAACCATGACGGCGGCAATCGACATCCCGAGTGCGACCGCCATGCCGCCATGCATCGCCGCACCCGCCGCCTGTCCGAAAACAATGTAAAGCGCCCAACAGACTCCTGCTCCTAGCGCGAAAGCAACTCCAACAGGATCCAGGCGCGCCGAGTTACCCTTAGGAACAAGGATTGCCAAACCGGAAACGGCGCAAACAACCCACAAGACATCAACGGTACGCCGCGACCGAATCAGCGCAATGCCGAGTGGGCCGCAGAATTCGAATGCTACGGCGAGCCCAAGAGGAATGCGCTCCAAGGCGAAATAGAAGAGCAGGTTCATGGTGCCCAGGGACACTCCGTAGAGCACGACGGCCCGTCTTACGGCGGGACCGACCGAATCCATCCGATTCCCGCCAAAGGGCTTCCAAACGAGTAGAAGAATCGCAGCGGCGAAAACGAGCCGCAGGGCTGAGGCCCCTGCGGCCCCAACCACTGGAAAAAGTTGTTTGGCCAACGCCGCGCCGCTCTGAATGGAGACCATGGCAACGAGAATCGTGGCGACGGGCGCGAGGATTCGCTTCACTCTTGTAGGGTAAGTGGAATCAGCCTGCGCATCACAGCACAGGAGATCTTCGTGCTGTCTGCATCTTAAGAGTAATCTCCCCACTACTTGGACGTATAACGCATAACCCGTACAATTGGTCAAGTTCCACCCGCTTAAAGGTGCTTGCGCGTCCCGATAATCATCATTAACGGAAACCTCCCACCTAACGAAATCTGGCACTTTTACGGTTTTCGCGTTTCCCGGCCACGTGGCTGTCGGTAGGTCTCCTCTACGCGACAAGGCGGGACCATCGGACCGCGGAGTATCCCGAAGGCACATGAAGTAGTGACACTCAAAACCAAGTGCGATACAAAAGTCGTATGGCTAAGCTTGTGTTCGGAATGAACCAGTCCCTCGACGGCTACGTCGACCTTATGGCGTTTGTGCCAAGCCCTACGCTCTTCCGCCACTTCATCGAGGAGGCTCAGGGGCAGGCGGGCAGTGTGTACGGTCGCCAAATGTATGAGGTCATGCGCTACTGGGATGACGAACATCCTCAATGGAATGCAGAGGAACAGGCCTTCGCGGCGGCGTGGCGGAACCAGACGAAATGGGTCGTCTCGCGCTCGTTGAAGTCGGTCGGCCCCAACGCCAGACTTGTTGGGGATGATCTTGAGCGTGCGATCCTTGAACTGAAGGCCGGGCACGAAGGGGAGATCGAAGTTGCTGGTCCCAACTTGGCGAAAAGCCTCACCGAACTTGGCCTGATCGACGAGTATCGAATCTACCTGCACCCCGTCGTGCTTGGTCACGGTAAGCCATTTTTCGCTGGACCCCGGCCGCCCCTGCGCCTTATGGCTCATGATCGAATTGGCGAGGATGTGATCAGGTTGACCTACGTTCCTGCTTAATCTCGCGGATAGCCCACGATCCACGGCGTAGAGTTTACGAATTCACTTGAACGGCAAACCGTCGAAGTGACTGGCTGCATTCACTGCCTGATAACAGCCATTATCGGCCGTAAGTTTTGGTTTGCGGAGGACCACGGTCGGCGGCGGTCGGTGTTCTTGTCCTCGTAAATTCCGATAAGGACTCGTAGGGCCGGTTTTCGAATCGGCTCTTTTTTCGTTTTTGTCGGAAGGCTTTATTGGAAATGACCAATCTGCTCAATGGCGGCGTTGAGTTTCGTTAGGTTTTTTCAACCGCCTCCGTCCCCTGCCCTTTTCGATCATCCGCAAACGGAACTGGACGTTGCGCGATCACCGATGACAAAAATCCCAGTGGGCCGCGCCAGCGGTGGCTTTGCAATCGACGGCGTAGACATGCCGCGAGACTCCTGCAAACGTATCACCGAAAGATCCCGCTCCCGCCACAATGGATCGGCCCTCATTCAGAACGCGAATTGTTCGCCCTGCTTCCAAGCCCTCTACTGCAAAGCTTGCGTTAATAATTTCAGCGCGGCCGTTCGCCGAAAGGATATAGGCTGTATTTGCCGCCGCATCGAAGCGCGACATCGACACTATCCCCGCGGACGCCTTGACGAGAGCGTCAAGTTTGTCCCCGAAAATGGCGTTCTTCAACTGTTTTAGTTCGCCAAAAGCCTGTTGCGCAGCCGCCAGCTTCGCGGGATCTTTTTTGAAAATCTCCCAAGTGAAATAGTGGATGCCGGTGGCGCCGGCGATGATGGCCCAGTATGCCTTGGGAACAATCAAGGGCGCATCAATGTCATCCTGTGCCAGCCAAATCGGCTTCGTGCGTATGGAATTGAAAAGATTCACCGCATGATTGAGCGTTGCGAAGTCCGTCCCGTAGGGTTCGCCCATCCAAATGTCAGAGGCATCCGCATATGGCGCTATGTCACCGGCGTTGCCGTAAGCTGCCATTTGGAAATCCGACATATCGGGCAGAGCGGTTGCTGACTTCAGCGCGGTGTGCTCGGCGACGAGAATGGCCGCTGGAATATGCAGCCATTTGACCTTGGGATGATCCGGTTCGTCCGATAAGAACCAAACGATGTTTGCAAGGTGTGGAGCGAAAGTCTTCGCGATCGTCGAAAATACTGCCGGCGTTTCGAGCCGCGAGGAGGTGGGAGAGCCGGGTACGAAGGCCAGCCCTAGCTCGTAGACTTGGTCCAAGTAACTTTTCTGACGGGTGTTGAAACAGTCCGCCGCTGTATGTTGAGTCAGGCCGCCGTTGATCGTGTTCGCGCCGGACTTCGCGACCTCAGCTAAGTCGTTATAACCGACGTCAAAGAATCCCAGCGAGAGAAAAGGCGCTCCGTCGACTAAGACATTTTGGCCCTCGATCTTTACGTCGCGCTGACCCACGTGCAGGGGCTGGTACTGCGTCGCACTCCGATCGGCGAAAGTGAGCGAAACATCGTCGATGCGTAGCCAGGATTTATCAGCGTTGAAAAAATAATATAGGGCATAATCCGCCTTGGGAGCAGCCGTGAATTCAAGCTTCGCCTGATGCCACTTGTTGTCGCAATCAAAGTCTTCGCTTACGTTCCCCTCAGCAGCGTCCGGGACGTACATAAAGGAGTGCGTTCCCGACGGGCACTTTGCATAGGCGCTCAACCGATACTTCTTACCCGGCTGAACCGGTATCTTGTCGGAATAGATCGCCGCCTTGATGCAGTCGGCGCCCTCGCAAGCGATTTCCGCCGAATATTCTCCTGAGTGCGCGTCCGTGGAAAGCCGAAACTTATAGTCTCCCGCCCAATCTTCCTTGCCCCATATCCAATGGGCGTAGCACATGGTCCCGGCTTCAAATCCGCCATTGTTCAAAATGTTGTTCTGAGCAAATGCGGCGGAATTGACGGTCGTTAAAAGGAGTGACACATGGGCGACGAGTGATCTCATCGTTTTCATTAGAGCACGGCTATTTTACGATCGGGAGGCGCTTCGGAACTCGCAGCCTGAGGGACTGGGCCGAGGAGTAAGCCAGACGGCGAAACTGCGTTGCGAGATTTAGTAGTACTAGGCCGTCCGGGCCGTCGAAAGCCCAGCGGCACTCCCTTTAGGATAGGCCATGACCTTGGTCAAGCTACCCAATCTAGAACGCCAAGAAGTGGAACGGATCGTCGAGGCTCTAGATCATTACTGCGCGGCTCTGTATGCTACCCAAAATGGAGATGCAGCCGAGTATGCACGGACATTTCGGAGTTCATAAACATCACGAGCTATTGGGAAGACGGGTCGCGTTCCTGGCCGATGGAAATCTAAACGATGACTGGGAGGCGAGCGGGACGTTCGCGATTTCATCGGTAGACAACGCGGCTGGGACCAATCCTGTGCCGGAAGCCTCGTCGGGAGTTGCTCGGATTGGGAATGCTGGCGGCGCTGGTGCATAGAAGAGACGTATAGCATCGGAGGAGCATGCGCTAAGCTGCGGGACCGATCTAATTCGAACCCCGGCAAACGATGCCTCTACAGCCGAGACCGCCGACGCCTCGGCTAGATACGCCTTCGGGAAATGTAGACGATGCTCCCGCATTTCCGTAACCGCCGCGATTTCCCTTAGGCCCGGGTTAGAAGGTTCCGTTAATATCAATATCGAACTCTGGATCTCAGCGACGAAGCTCGCGACGATGAATGACTCATTGTGGGTTAGCTACCGAATTCCGGTCGCGGGGCAGCACGTCAGGCATCTCATGTGAGCCTCATGGATATGCGTATCTACTGCGCGACCGCGATCCAGATTCGCGGCGGATCTTACAACACGCCGCATGCGTACTTGCATGGTTCCGGCCGTCCGCGAGCGCGTGGCGTCCACGTCGGCGCGCTCGTAATGCTGTTCGAGGTGCCGCCCACCGGCATCTGCCTCCGAGTGGCGCCTTCCGATTCTGGCCATCCATTCCCGTGACTTGCGCACCGCCCGATAAGAAACGATTATTGGTACCGCTGACACATCGACGGTTTGCGTGTAATACGTCCAAGTGACTTCAACGCGAGCGATCCGTGGAAGACTTGAAGCATGACCGGGCGAAGGCAACCGACCTTTATTGCTTCGCTTGCTCTCCCGCTTCTAATGTATTCAGCAACTCTGGGATTCCGACTCTTAGTTCGCTGTCCCCTTGGAAAAGCTCCGCCAACTTGGCAAGATCTCCTCCAACAACCAATTGGGAAAATACACTCACAAGGTTCGGATCAAACTGTTTTCCACTTTCCTGGCGGATACAATCTACAGCAGTTTCAAGGCTCTCCGCTCTCTTGTAGGGCCGGTCGTGCGTGATCACATCGAAAACGTCCACCACGCTTACGATTCTCGCTTCGAGGGGGATCGTATCACCGGACAATTTGTGATAGCCATTACCGTCCCAGCGTTCATGATGATACAAGGCAATTCGCTCAGCCATCTGGAGAATGGAAAAATTACTTCCCGAGAGAATGATGCGACCGATCTCAGTGTGCCTCTTTATCTGGAGATATTCGTCGTCTGTAAGCTTGCTGGGTTTGAGCAGAATTCCGTCGGGAATCCCGATCTTGCCAACATCGTGAAGAGGTGCGGACAAACGGATCAATTCGATTTGATCCGGAGCCAGACCGATGGCGCGTGCTAGAACAGCCGCTAAAATACCCACTCGCTGCGTATGTTGTCCGGTACAATCGTCGCGATAATCTGCGGCCAGCGCAAGGCGCTGGAGAATCTCTAATTGTGCGAGTTCGAGGTCCCGTGTGCGCTCCGAAACTCGTTCCTCCAGTGTCGCATTTTGGTTCTGAAGTTCAACATGGAGCCACCGCGTCTCCAATAGATTATAGATGCGCAACAAGGTTTCTTCGACATCAAAGGGCTTCGTCAGAAAATCCTTGGCACCCAGGGAAAGGGCGGTCTGCTTCGCTTTCCTTGAATTGTCGGCAGTCAAAATCAAAATTGGCACAAAAGCGCCCGAGGGTATTCGCGAACGCAACTGCCTCAAAAGATCAAATCCGTCCACAAAGGGCATTTGCAGATCCAGGGCGACAAGATCCGGCTTAAACTCTGAGAAGACATTAAGGGCCTTTCGCGAATCTGTTATTCCGTCTAGGCGCGAATAGCCGGCTTTCTTAAGAATGCGCTCCAGAAGCCGTACATTCTCGGCCTGATCGTCAATGATGAGGATTCTGCTATTTGTAATGATCTCTTTATCCATGCTTTTCCGCTGAGCCCATTTTGGGTGTGAGTTGACACCGATCTCCCCCTATAGATCGACCCAGGAGAACAATTACCTTAACCACTCAAGGAAACCAGGATCTATCCGATGTAATCATTTGCATGATTCGGGGATGTCTACAGCATGGAGTGGAGAAGACATGGTGAAAGTGTTATCGAATAAGCTCAATATTGAAGCAATGTCCAAGGGTTTCGTTAAATAAGAATTGGCTCCCGAAGCAAGAAGCCTATCAATCTGTCCGGGCGTTGCGTCCGCGCTTACGATGACCACAGGGATTCCCGTCGTCTTCGGATCGTCTTTCAAGTGATCTAGGATCTCCTGTCCGGAGATATCAGGCAAATGAAGATCCAGGAGTATTAGATCGGGAGAATGCGTGCCCGCCATTTCCAATCCGGCCCGTCCTCGCTCGGCTCCGATGAGCCGCAGTTCGTTTCGGTGCGCCACAATGCGTTCCATGAGTCTATAATTGGCTCGATTGTCTTCCACATATAAAACTGTGCGGTGCGGAGAATAATCCGGCCGCTGATCCACATTCGGTTCGTCAAGCGGAGCGACTAAAGCCCCTTCGGGGCTGTCCACTCCGTTCAGTTCGATCCAGAAAGTGCTGCCCTGACCTAGTTTGCTCTCCACTCCGATACGTCCGCCCATGGCCTCCATTAGCCCTTTGGAAAGGGCCAGACCGAGACCGGTTCCTTCGATTCCCGTGCTTTCATCGCCCACGCGTTCAAAGGGTTGAAAGAGTCTCTCTTGATGTTTTTCGGAAATTCCTTGTCCGGTATCAGTAATGGCAATGCGAAATACGCCGCCCTCTCGTGCTTGGCAGGATATGTCTACTCGGCCACTTTCCACGTTGTATTTCACAGCATTGGAGAGCAAGTTGAGAAACACCTGCCGAAGTCGTTGCTGATCCGCCTTCACATGCCTTTCAGTGTCGATGGTCGCGTCGCATCTGATTTGGATATTTCTTTGTTGGGCGATCGGCCGAACGAAAGCCAGTGCATCTTGAATGACCTCCTGGAGATTGATTGCCTCCGGGGACAAGAAGAGTCGGCCGGCCTCGATGCGGGCAAGATCGAGAACTTCATTAATCAGGCTTAGTAAGTGCTGCCCCCCCTTCATAATGTGGGCAAGAGAGTCCCCTTGTTCGGCCGACAAAGCGTCCATCTCCAGAAGCTGGGCAAAGCCCAAAATCGAATTCAACGGAGTGCGCAATTCGTGGCTCATCCGCGAAAGAAACTCGCTCTTCGCATGATTCGCGCGCTCAGCTTGGTCTTTGGCTTTCCTTAGCAAATCCTCGGACCGCTTTGCCGCTGTAATATCCCGTATTACGGCAACACCGCCTCCGGCGTTTCCGCTGTCGTCCTTCAGCGGCCTTCCGTTGACACTGACGAACGCGCCGTCGGGCCTGAAATCATTGCGGATGTAAATTTCAGTGCCATCGACCGTTTCCCCCCGCAGGGCCTTGGCAAGAGGTAACTCGCCTACCGGGTAGGGGGCCATGGTATCAGGGCAATAAAGGCCGTAGTTGCTACTCCATTGCGCCAGGGGCACATCCTCGCGTGAACCGATGATCTGCCGGGCTGCAGGGTTCAGTAGCATCATTTTTCCACGGTGGTCGGCGACAATGACGCCGTCTCCCATGCTGTCAAGGATCGATTGAAGAATCTTGGTTTGCTGCCGTAAAATCGCTTCGGACTGGGCCAGGGCTTCTTGCTGTCGCGCAACCGTCTCCGCCGCAGTTTTTTGTTCGACGAGCTTTCGGGCGTGAGCCGCGGCCTTAAAGACGGTAACTTTGAGCTCTGCTGGTTCCCAGGGTTTGGCGACGTAAGTAAAGATCTGACCATGGTTCACGGCCCGTATCAGCGCGCTGATGTCCGCATAGCCGGTTACGAGGATCCTGGTGGCGTCGGATATCTCCTGCGCTTTTGCGAGGAACTGATCACCGGTCAATCCAGGCATGCGTTGATCCGCCAGAATCACTGTGAACTTAGCCGTACGCAGAATTTGAAGCGCCTCTTCTCCATCGGTACTTGCGATGACTTCGAAATTCTCCTCCAACAGATCGCGGATGGAATCCAATATGCGCGGCTCGTCGTCGACCACCAGGACTGCGGGTTTTTCCGTGCAATCCGTCACGCATTCACCTCAACTGCAAACGACATCGGAATCTTTAGAATGAACTCCGTGCCCTTTCCGATCTCGCTTGAGAATTCTATCGAACCGCGATGGGCCTGGATGATCCCGTAGGAGATCGCCAGACCGAGGCCGGTGCCCTGGCCTATTGGCTTTGTTGTAAAGAAAGGCTCAAACACTTTGTCCCGAATGTTCTCAGGAATGCCTTTACCTGTGTCGCGAACGGCAATGACAAAGTTTCCATCCCGCACATTCGTCGAGAGAGAGATCCTTCCAGCAGCCTCGATTGAATCAATCGCGTTTCCAATGACGTTCATGAGTACCTGGTTGAGCTCGCCGGCCAAGCAAGTCAAATCACCAGTGGCATTATACGAGCGTTCCACTTCGATTCTGTTTTCCATCTTGTGCCGCAGAAACAATAAAACTGACTCGATGCTCTCGTGGATGTCGATGGTCTTGATCTGGCCCTCATCCAATCTGGAAAAAGTCCTCAGCTTGGCAACCAAGTCCCCGACGCGGTCTGTGCCCTCCCGCATGTGGTCGACGCGAGTGCGCATCTTATTGATAGTCGGAAGAGCAACCGGGTGCCCATTCGGGACTTCCGAAGCCAGTTTAGTCAATTGCTCTTGGACCATAAAAATATTGTTGATGACGAACGCAAGAGGGTTATTAATTTCGTGGGCAATGCCCGCGACCAACTGGCCCAGTGAAGCCATTTTCTCGGACTGCACCAGTTGTCCCTGGGCCTGTCTCAGTCTCTGATTCGTCTCGGCCAACTCTTCGGCTAGGCTTGTTGTCTCCCGAACTTGCCGTTCCAAGGACACGTTCTGTTCTTTCAGTTGGCTGTGCAGCCACCGGGTTTGTAAGAGGTTTTTGACTCGTAATTCCACCTCGGTATGGTTCAAAGGCTTGGAGAGGAAGTCACTTGCCCCGTGCGAGAGGGCTCGTTCCTTCGCTTCGGAACTACCATCTCCGGTTAGAACCAGAACGGGAAGGTAATCATCCTTTGGGATCAGCTTATTGAGCTGATCCAGCACCGCGAGCCCATCCAGATGGGGCATGTGAAGATCCAGCAGGATCAGGTCCGGTCTAAACTCAACAAAAATCCGACAGACTTGGCGGGAGTCATTGAGGCACCTGACGTTTTCGCACCCTGCAAACTCCAGAACTGCGGTCAACGCTGTGAGATTCGCGATCTGGTCGTCAACAATCAGGATCCTGGAATCCTTAAGGTTCGCGAATCTCAAATCCCAATCCTTTCGAGTGAAGCTTGCGGGGAGAGCGACTCCAAAGGCAACTGCTTTTCGGACGCTAATGGGTAATCATCGGCCCTTACCCCAAAAACTTTAAACCTAGCGGCAATAACGAGGTAATTCTTTTTGATTTTGGGTTGTAGGTCCACAACATTCCGGCCGATAGTTGAATCTGACCTAATCCACTTGAAGCCGAAGCAGGTTTAGCCGATCGGCGGCAACAGGAGAACTCAATGATCCGCTTTTCGTCAGCTTTCTTCATCGGCTTCCTGCTGGCGAGCGCCGCTCTGGCGCAAACCTCGGGCGGCATATTTCGAGGCGAGGTCCGTGATGCGTCGGGGGCGACAGTGCCTCAAACCAAACTTCTGATCCGATCCATTGAAAACGGTACGGAAGCCTCTGCCGAATCTAACGGGGAAGGCCTCTACCTCACTCACGCTTTGATTCCCGGTTTCTATTCCCTAAGCGCCGTGAAACCTGGGTTCAAGGTGGAGGTGTTCGGCCCGGTCCTGCTTGAGGTGAACCAGACCGTACGTGTAGATTTCAGATTAAGCATTGGCGCCGCGAGCGAGTCCGTCCAAGTGGAGGCCGACGGGACGCAGCTACTTTCGACTGAGAGTTCCGAGGTTTCTCAAATTATCGCCAAAAAACAGGTCGCCGAGATTCCACTAAACGGCCGCAACTGGCAGCAACTCATCGCTTTGAGCGCCGGCGTGAATCCCGGCGCGCCCTCCGAGACTGGCTCACCGAATCCGGTAAATATCAATGGCCAACGCACCAAAGCGAATCTATATTTGCTGGATGGAATTTCAACGACATCTTCGGCGCAAGGACGTGGAAATAATTTCAATATTCCACTCGAAGCGGTCCGTGAGTTCTCAGTGCAGGCGGGAGCTTACTCCGCGGAATTCGGGAACGTCGCCGGAGGTGTGATCAATTTGCAGTCCAAATCCGGCACCAGCGCCTGGCATGGATCGTTATTCGAGTTTTTCAGAAACGACGCCATGGATGCGGCTAACTTTTTCTCTAATGCTACGGGTCAAGCCAAAAATCCGCTTCGTTATAACCAATTTGGCGGGTCGCTGGGTGGCCCCATTCGACGCGACAAGACCTTCTTTTTCGCCGACTACCAGTCCACAATAGCTCACAATGGTGTTCCCATGATCGCCAGCGTGCCGACCGATGCCCAACGTCGCGGTGATTTTTCGGGAACCGCAAGCCCAATCTATAATCCGTTCGGATCATCGCCCGCGCGGACGCCGTTCCTGAATAACGTCATCCCGTCGAATCTCATCGACCCAGTAGCCGCGAAGATCGTGGCTTTGCTGCCGCAACCGAATCAGTTCAATTCTTATGGCCAACCCCTCCCATTTAACAACTACGCGGTGACACGAACGAGTTTTTCCAATGGTCAATCTTTCGACATCCGTTTCGACCACCAGTTCTCGGAAATCAACACCATCTTTGTGCGTCACTCATTCCAGAATACTGACACCGTCTCACCGTCTATCTTCGGGCTGCCTTTAGGCGGCTCGTTGTCCCTTTCGGGCACTACTAGGGCCCGCAACCAGAACACGGGAATTGGCCATATCTATCAGCTCAAACCGACGCTGATCAATGAAGTCCGGATCGGCCTCAACCGACAGGCCAGCACGTTGACCCAGGAGGATTACGGGCAGAACCTTTCCCAGCAATTCGGTATCCCAGGAGTGAACCAAAATCTCCAGACGTCCGGGCTTTCTAGCATGGTCATTGCAGGGCTCTTTAATGTTGGTGGAAGCATACTGACTCCGCTGAAAGTCGCAGCCACCGACTGGAACTTCAGCGAGAAACTTACATGGGTCAAGGGCCGCCACACGCTCCGGGTTGGTTTCGACGACCAATATGAAGTGGGCAGCACGGGCTATTTGGTTTTCGGTCGCGGCTATTATACGTTCTTGAATCTCACCACCAGTACTCTCGTCGGCACGCCCGGTGGCAACGCCTTCGCCAGCTTTCTGTTGGGTGCACCATTCCAGATTCTGCGTGACGAATTCCCGCCGGGAACCGTGGGGCTTATTTCGTCGCGCGTAGGCTTTTATGCGCAGGACGATTTCAAGGTTACATCGCGATTGACCTTAAATCTTGGCGCCCGCTACGACATCATGCCGTACCCGCGCGAAAAGTATGACAGGTTGTCCAACTTCGATCCAGCCACCCGAACCATGCTGATCGCGGGACAAACCACCAGCGAGCGGCTCCGCGCCACTGACTACAAAGACGTGGCGCCGCGGATTGGTTTGGCGTACGCGCCAGGCACCGGCTTCAAGACGGTCTTCCGTGCGGGATATGGGATTGGCTTCGTAGATCCACTTGGGAGCGCCAGCATTCTGAACAGCACCGAGTTCAATATTCCGTTCTACTATCGCAACAACATCACGGAGTTCCCGTACACGTCTCCCACGTATAAGCTAAGCAGTCTTCTCCCTGGCTTGGTGATGCCTTCACCGACGTCGCCCACGGGAGACCAGCGGTATCTTTCTCCCGGAGATCGCAATCAATATTCCCAGACTTGGAGCTTTGGCATTCAGCGGGCCATTACTTCCTCCCTGATAATGGAGGTCGATTATGTGGGCACCAGCGGCAACCGTCTGCTGATGACCACTAACATCAACGCCGCGCCTCCCGGCTCTACCAATCCAACTGCCCGAAGGCCTTTCGGATCAGCGCTCGGAGAGGTTCTTGAGTACACCAATAACGCTCACTCCATCTATCACGGGCTTCAAGCGAAGATGGAACGGCGATTTTCGAAAGGGCTCTATTTCTTAGGTTCATATACTTGGTCCAAATCTATCGATAACCAAAGTAATGGGACAGACAATTCCGGGGCCAGCGGTCAGTATCCGCAGAACCCGAACGACTGGGCGCAGGATCGCGGTCCATCGAGCTTCGATCGTGCACATCGCTTCGCGGGTAGCGCGGTTTGGGAGATCCCGTTCGGCCGCACTCAGAGCCGAGCCTCCAAAGCGACGGCGGTCGTCCGAGGTATTCTCGGGGGGTGGCAAGTCAGTGGGGTAGTCACCGCGCAAACGGGGTCGCCTTTCAGCGTTGTGATGGCGTGCGCGGATATCAATGCGGAAGGCAACGATTGCAGGCCCAACATTCTAGGAGGCGCCGTATTGCCCGCCAGCCAGCGATCGATCACACATTGGTTTACCACGTCTTCGTTCGCAATTCCCTCTCCCCAGACGTATGGCGATGCCGGCCGAAACATTTTAAGGGGACCGGGAAGCGTCACTTTAGACCTGGGGTCCACAAAGTCCTTTCCATTGGGAAGCGTCGAAGCGCGCCGGGTTCAGATTCGCCTCGAGTTCTTCAATAGTCTGAATCACACAAACTTGGGGCTTCCCGTAAGCACGATCGATTCGCCGGCCCTCGGTTCAATTACCTCAGCGGCTGCTGCGCGTGTGATTCAACTTGGGGCGCGGCTGGAGTTTTGATGACACCCGGCCGATTTAATAACATGGCGGCATCGCTAGAACTACCTCCGAAAATGCTGGACTCGGCGGCGAAGCGCTATCTGTTCCCATTCGTCACACTGGCTCTGGCCCTCTCCCTCCAGACCTCACTTCAAGCAGTGCTGCCAAAAGGCAAAGACTTTCCATACGCGTTCTTCCATCTTCTAAGCATCTTCGTGGTGGCCTGGTTCGCTGGATACGGCCCGGGAATCGTCTCCTGTTTGCTTACCATGGTTGCGATCCCGGCCGCACTGGCACCTGGATTTCGGCTGGCGGCGCTTGATCTGAACCGCCTTACCCTTCTCATTGGTGTTTCGCTGCTCATCACTAAGGTGGCGCGCACACAGCGGCACGCGCGAGCCATGTTACGCGAGGTCAACAAGGATCTGGACAAAAGGGTCCGGGATAGAACCAGCGACCTCGCCCAGACGGTGGGAGCGTTGGAGTCGGAAGTCGCACAGCACAAGAACACGGAACGGCGGTTGCAAACTCAACTGGAGCGCCTAAGCCTCCTTGACCAGATCACCCGCGCCATTGGCGAACGGCAAGACTTGCTAAGCGTTTTCCAAGTGGTAGTGCGCAGCCTGGAAGACCACCTGCCGATCGATTTTGGCTGTGTTTGCCTTTACGATTCGGTCACCGAGAAACTAACTGTAACCTGCGTAGGCATCCGAAGCGAGGCTTTGGCGATGCAGCTCGCTCTGACCGAGGAAGCGCATGTTTCAATTGACCAGAATGGGTTGTCCCGATGTGTCCGGGGAGAACTGGTGTATGAACCCGATCTGAGCCAGTTGGATTTCCCATTTCCGAAGCGCTTGGCGAGCGGAGGGCTCGGCTCGGTGGTGGCTGCCCCCCTCCTGGTTGAAAGCAAAGTCTTTGGCCTTCTCATCGCAGCACGTCACCAAGCTCAAGGCTTCAGCAGCAGCGATTGCGAATTTTTACGACAACTCAGCGAACATGTTGCGCTGGCGGCGCACCAGACCCAGATCTACACCGCCTTGCAGCAAGCTTATGATGACTTGCGCCAGACGCAGCAGATTGTTATGCAACAGGAACGGCTGCGGGCGCTGGGACAGATGGCGAGCGGCATCGCCCATGACATCAACAACGCTATTTCACCGATCGCACTTTACACGGAGTTGCTACTCGATAAGGAGCCGGGGCTCAGCGTACGAACCCGCGAGTATCTGAAGACAACGCAGACAGCCATTGACGATGTCGCTCACACGGTCGCGCGTATGAGAGAGTTCTATCGTGAACGCGAACCACAGCTAATTCTTCTGCCAGTAGACTTAAGCCACCTGGCGCAGCAGGTTCTGGACCTCACCCGGGCGCGTTGGAGCGACATGCCGCAAAAGCGCGGTGTCGTGATCCAATTGCAGTCGGAGCTCGCGCCGAACCTGCCGCCAATAGCCGGGGTGGAGAGCGAAATTCGCGAAGCCCTCATTAATCTCGTCTTTAACGCTGTGGACGCCATGCCAGAGGGAGGCACGCTGACGCTTCGGACCAAAACCAGCGGCGAGCCGGGGCAGGAGCACGTTGATGTCGAGGTTGCGGACTCCGGTATTGGGATGGATGAGGAGACGCGCCGCCGGTGTTTAGAACCCTTCTTTACGACCAAAGGTGAGCGAGGTACAGGCCTTGGTTTAGCGATGGTTTACGGGGTGGCGCAAAGGCACAACGCGGAAGTTGATGTGGACAGCGCCCGCGGCAAAGGCACTTGCGTCCGAATGCGGTTTTCCGTAGCGACCGAAGCCGGCTCCGACACCGCCACCGTCTCCCCTAACGAACCGATCCCCTCCCGAAAGCGCATCCTGATCGTGGATGACGACCCTCTGTTGATCAAATCACTTCGAGACGCGCTGGAATCCGACGGCCATGCAGTGATCGCCGCTCATGGCGGCCAGGAAGGCATCAATCTTTTTCAGTCCGCACAGGATCGTAGAGAGCCATTTGCCGTCGTAATTACCGATCTCGGGATGCCTTATGTTGATGGACGCAAGGTTGCGAGCGCAGTTAAGACGACGTGTCCCTCGACGCCGGTGATTCTCCTCACCGGCTGGGGTCAGCGCATCGTTGCTGAAGGTGATGTACCGCCGCATGTCAATCGCGTGCTAAGCAAGCCGCCGAAATTGCGTGAATTGCGCGCTGCCTTGGCGGAAATAGAGACTCCTAAGGCCTGAAACGCTGCCAGCCTGTGGGAGTAGAGCCGCATCGGTGTCTGATGCAGCAGGTTGGAGCGCGTCCCGCAGTCGACTTCTTCCGACGACTGTACTCGATTCTGAGGCAAAAGTTTCCCAACATCCTGGTTCGTTTAAGATGCACTAAGCTGGGGTGGTTTCAAAGCGAACCCCTCTTGTCCTAGGGGAAGTCGTTTATTGTCGGCAAGCAAGCCTGGTGGCTACTGGGCATTCGTGTCGAACGCGCTTTGTCGGGAGTGAACGATCTGGACGACGCCATGCGTCGCTCCCGGTGACTTTAGAAGGATCGGGGAACGCGGCTTATTCGAGATGTAGGGCTTCCAAAATCACCGGCCGTTAATCATCATTATCGGTAGTGATCCTTGGGTTAGTTTGGCCGATGTTGCCTTCACCAAGATAACTTCCGGATTCCCGACCACTCGGGAGCTATCCAGCCAACTCGCCCCAACTGAGGTTGTTCGCCAGGTGCGCCGATTTTGCGCGAAAATTTCGTAGGGAGCCAGTGAGGCCAATTCTATCTACTAGCGGATCGTCACTTGATTAGAGTTTGCCAGTTAACAGTTGCACTCAGCGCACGCGAGGCCTGTTGAACATCGGCGCGCACCAGGATGTCCGCAAGTCGGGTTGTGGGAAGTAAGACCCATAGCCTTAGAGGGTCCGATAAGTCACATCAACGGTAGCGATCCCGGGCGTCACTTTCGCGCCGATGTCGCCTTCACCGAGGTCAGTCGCGTGGGATAGCAGCCTGAAGCCGCGCTGTGGGAACGCGCCCAATCCATGGCAATGTTGGACTTCAAGTGAAACAATACTCCCACGGACGCATCTCGTATACTGGCCGGTCTCAGGAGGAACTATGCGCTTCGCTCTATATAAGTTGTCCGTCTACACCAGCCTGTTAGTGATTGGGACGTGCGCGATGCGGGCAGAACAGGGGAACCCAAGGGTTACCGTGATGACCCAAAATATGGATGCCGGAACGGATCTCGGATTCGCGCTGGCCTATCTGAATACCAGCACTCCAACGGTCGGCATCGACCTCACCTACCAAGAGATCCTGCAAGGCAACTTCGCGGGCCGCGCGGCGATTCTTGCGCAAGAGATCGCCACGGCCAAACCGCACATGGTGTCGCTTCAAGAAGTCACCCTTTGGAGCACGGGGCAAAGCCCATTTCAACAGACTCCCCTGTTCGATCAGTTGCAGCTCCTGCTTGATGACCTCGCCGGGCTAGGCGAGGACTATTCTGTGTTGGCGATAAACCCCCTTACTAACATTGCGCTGCCCATGAGTAGCGGCGTGTGGCTCGGGTTTCTGGATCGCGACGTAGTACTTGCGCGCAACGATGTTGCTCTCAGCATCGCTAACGTCCGCAAGAACACTTACACCGCGGAACTGATAATCCCTAGCCCTCTGGGCAACATCTCGATCCCGCGGGGCTGGATAGCGGCTGATGTGACACTCGGGGGCAAGACGTTTACCTTCGTCGAAACTCACCTGGAGAGCACAGTACCTGGCCAACCTCAGGTCAGTCTGCTGCAGGCGGCACAGGCCACGGAACTCGCCACGCTCTTCAGCGACACGCAGTACCTGGTTATCGCTGGTGACTTTAACTCGAACGCCACACATACGCCACCTGAGCAGACCCAGTCGGTGAGCGTTATGTTGGCATCGGACCTTACGGATACCTGGCCCGCAGTAAACCACGGAAATCCCGGTTTCACTTGGCCCCTTTACGTCGAGGACCCACTCGCGGACCATCCCCAGGGACCATTCGAACGAATCGACTTCGTCTTCGAGCGGGGCTTAGCGATTAACTCCGTGGACCGTGTTGGCTGGACCGGCCTTCATGCGTCCGATCACGCCGGGGTGGTTGCGCACTTGGGCTTCTGACTATTGGCAGTCATCGATTGCGTGAACCGTTCCAACGTAGCGGACAAGGTCGTCCCCTTCCCTAAAAGGTGCTCGCATAGCCCGATAATTCCTATTATCGCCAGAGAACCGGGTTCGTGAGTTTCACTTGGATTGCAGTTGTGACCGTGGGGAGAGAACGATGGGTCAGGTCATCGGTGGGAGCGCTCGCCTTCAAACTCGTGCGAT
>Ga0207695_10002089_pt1 | contig 30401 bp, 28 predicted proteins | sample KBSC54metaG_FD_184354 | JGI IMG/M metagenome (GOLD analysis project Ga0207695, IMG submission 184354) | Corn rhizosphere microbial communities from Kellogg Biological Station, Michigan, USA - KBS C5-4 metaG (SPAdes) (version 2) | ecosystem: Host-associated > Plants > Roots > Rhizosphere > Soil...
CCACCCACACACTCTCAAAGCCCGCGACGGCGACGTCCGATCGCGCGCCGGTCGCTACGCGAGCAATGACGTCGCCAGTCCGCATGTCGACGCGAACGATAGCAGAGGAGCTAGAGTCGCTCACGTTGTCTGGAATCCAAAAGCTACCGTTGGCGATCGCGAACGATCCCTCGCGTCCCCGCTTGATCGGGATGTGCACGCGTCGCACGATCGAGTTCGACCGCGGATCGATCTCGTTGACGACGCTATCGCCGCACGTCGGGACCCAGATGCGATCTGCTGTAGCGAGGATTCCCAAACATCCGTTGCGGCCAATCGGGATGTCGGCAACGACGCGATTGTTGCTCGGGTCGACGCGCGAGACGCGATCAGGGCGATAGTTGACGATCCAAACTGATGCAAACCCGAACGTGATCCAGTCGGCCGAGGTCGGAAGGTCGATGCGAGCGACGATCGGCAGCTGGTCGAGCGGAATACGCACGCGCCGCAGCGCGGAGTCTGCGGCCATCGTTGGCGACATCGGCGCTTGGGCGTACATGAGCGTGCCAAATAGGAGCTGTAATGAGAGCACGCGCGAGCACCAGCGACGTAGCGACATGATCGACTAGAATAGGATTTGACGGATCGGACGCACCGGCAACAGCTTTCACCGCCGGGGATGCAGAGGAATGCAGAGGTACACAGAGGGGGCACACCGGGAAGGACCGGCCCTCCGCGATGAAAGCGGCGGCAGTTTTTTCAATTGGTGTCTGACCCCAATTCTCTTGGCTCTGATCCCGCCACTATCCGTCAAATCCCGTTCCCAAACATGCTCCCGAGGATTCGCCATGCACAAGCAGGCAAGGCGCGATCCAGGCGGCATCAGCATTGAGTCATTCCGTGAAATCCGCGCCCTCCGTGGCTAGCAAGTCACCCTCTGTACGCGGCGAGCGTGCGCCGATCCGGTATTACGGTTTCTTGATGACGCTCGTCAGCTCAGCCACGGCGCCTGCGCGCGTCCATTCACCCATTCCACGACGCCAGACGAGCGTCTCCGCCGTGATCGCCGCTTCCGTCCCGAGCGCGGCGGTTGTTACTGGGCCGCGACGCTCATCGCCGACCGCGTAATACCACGCGTCTCCGGGGAGTGGCGGCGGCTCGCTCGGCGAGCCTGCGCTCGCGCCGTTTGTCGCAGCTGAATAGGTCATTGCGCGCTGGCCGAGCGCGGCACCCATTCCAATGCCGACACCAGCTGCCGCGCCGCCGCTCGGATTTCGGGCGGCATCGCGGATCGCATCCGCGGTTTGCAGCTGCGCATACCGACCGAGGTCGCCGAGCATGTTCATGCGAGTTTTCTGATCCAGCGTCGCTTCGACTTCCGGCGGCAACGAGACATTCTCGATCACGAGCTGTGTGACGCCCAGCCCATACTGCTGAAACTGCGGCGCCACCTGCTCCAGCACGCGTGAGCCAACCTCGGCGTACTTGGCCGCCAGCTCGAGCACTGAGATTTGTCCCGCGGCCAATACGGCGCTGACTTTGGCGACGACGAGATCGCGCAGTTGGTCGGCGATCTGTTCGACGATGAACGTCGAGTTGGTACCGACGAGCTCACGCACGAACGCGGCAGGATCGACCACCTTCACGGCGTAGGTTCCGTACGCGCGAAGTCGAACGGGGCCGAGCGTCGGGTCCTTCAGGATGACCGGGTTGGAGGTGCCCCATTTCTGGTTCGTGAACTGCTTGGTGTTGACGAACAGCACGTCGGCCTTGAAGGGACTGTCGAACCCATACTTCCAACCGCGGATCGTCGACAGCAGCGGCAAGTTTGCCGTCGTCAGCGTATGACGCCCGGGACGGAAGACGTCGGCCAGCCGTCCCTGATCGATGAAGATCGCCAGCTGCGCCGGCCGCACGATCAACTGGGCGCCGTTCTTGATCTCGTTTCCCGGACGAGAGAAGCGCCACGCCATCGTATCGCCCGAATCGTCGAGCCACTCGATGATGTCGATCAATTCGCCAACGAGAAAGTCGCGAAGCGTCACGGAAATCTCCGGTCGGTGGGTAGTTAGGTAAGTAGGAGCTCGAGGAACTGACGCAGTGGAACGCTGTCGCCGTCGCCCCCGGTGAGATGGATGTGCAGACTCGTTTCACTCGTGAACCGATGCGGCACCACTTGACCGTCGCCACCGATACCGCCGCCCGCGGCCCAGGCCTTCTTTGAGAGCTCTTTGAACTCGGCGTCGCTCTCGCGCATCCGCTCGAGCCCACCGTGCGCGACGAAGGCGAGAACAGCCTGAAGCTCGTTCGCGTCGAACCAAACGCCGTGGCCTTTGCAGAGGTCGACGACGATGCCCGACACGCGCCCGAAATTCACGCGGTTCATCATCTGCTGACATGCGGCACATCTCCGATATCGAACCGCGCCGAGCCGCACGCCGGTTGCGGCACCCGCGGCGCCGAATGTCGACATCACCGCACCCTGCGCCTCTCGATCAGTGCAGAGCGCGGTGAACGTCTCGGTCGTCAGCCAGGAGCCGGCGCACGATTCGCATTGTTGCATGGGCGTGACGCCAACGCGCACGGGCTTCATGGACGCGTTGCAATTCGGGCATGGCAACGGCGGGCCGCCATCCTCGACGAGAGCCGCCGCTCGCGCGCCGCAGTGGGGACAGAATTGCGAGCCCGCGAACATCGACGCAAAGCACGACGGACAGGTGACCGTTTTGAGCGCGGACGCGCAATAGTCGCAACGCAGCGCGTCGGCGGCTGCCGGCGCGCCGCAACTTGGGCACTCGAGCGTATCTGACATGACTCTCGATAGACGGGCGATCGCGCAGTGGCGTCACGCCCGTAACCGAGCGGCGATCGGCGCTATCGTGAACGGAGCGAGGTTGGAGGCCTCGAGGGCAGCGCCGGCGCGGAAACGGCGCCCAGTCGGATCTCCCGCCATTCGACCGCCCCGGCACGCACGGCGTCGCGCACACAGCGTTCTCTCGTGTTGAGCTTCGCGTTGCCGGTTTTCACTTCGATGAACACCACGCGGCGAACCGTGCCTTCATCCAACCCGTCGAACACGACGAAGTCGACTGGCTTGCCCAGGAACTGTGCGTCCTTCGGATTGAACTCGAACCCTGGAAAGTATGTCGCGAACTGCTCGTAGATCTGGCCGCGCGTGACGGCCTTGCTCTGGCTCACGGCATCGCGTCGCGTCTCGTTGGTGTAGCGAGGCTTGACCGACGCGACGTACAGCAAGGCGATGACGAGACCGATCACGACGCCGACCGCCAATACGATGAGTGAGCTCAGCATGATCTCTCTTGGTTCGCGCTACGACACGTAGATGATCTCGCCGTCTTCGGCGATCCCAAGCTCCTGCTCGAGACCACAAACACCGCAGATGGCTACGACGTGCCACGCTTCCTTGAAGGTCTTGCGATGCGACGCGCTCGCCGGCTTCACAGTCAACTTCTTATAGCTGTACTCTTGGCAGTGCTCGCACGCGTGAGAGCGAGCGATTCGTTCAGCGCGCTCGCGACTGATCTTGGCCAAGCTCACCTCTCCGGCTTGGTCGGATCGCTCGTGTCAGGTGGCGACGCCAGCGACTTGAACGCGGGCCGCGGCGGTGTCGGTTGATACGCTGGCTGACTCTCTCCCCCGGTTGCCGCGCCCTGACCCGCCGTCGTCCGGAGCAACTCCTTCATGCCACCGAGTGCACCCATGACACCCGTCGCCTCGGCGGGCAGAAAAATCGTTGTGCCTTTGCCCTGCGTGATCGCCGGCAGCGCTTCGAGATACTTGAGTCCGAGCAAGTACATCGCCGCTTGCCCTTCGGGCAGTGACGCCGTGATGCGTTGAATCGCCTCGGCCTCCGCGTTCGCCATCGCGAGACGCGCCGCCGCCAATCCCTCGGCGCGCAGAATCGCGGCTTCCTTTTCACCTTCGGCTTTGCGGACCTGCGCTTCGCGTTGGCCCTCCGACTCGAGGATCGCGGCGCGCTTCCCCGCTTCGGCATTCGTAACCGCGGCGCGACGCTCACGCTCGGCGCGCATCACCAGTTCCATCGAGTGTTGAATGTCGCGCGGCGGCTCGATCGCCTGCAGCTCGACGCGCGTCACGTCGACGCCCCACCCGATCGATGCGTCCTCGATCACCTCGCGCATCCGCTTGTTGATCATGTCGCGGCTGCCGAGTGTCTGATCGAGCTCCATCTCGCCAACGATGTTGCGGAGCGTCGTGCGTGTCAGCGTCTCCAGGGCGTACGGAAGATTCTGGACGGCGTAGGTCGCCTTCTGCGGATCGGCGACGCGATAGTAGATGACGGCGTCGATGTCGATCGTGACGTTGTCTTTCGTGATGACGGGCTGGCTCGGAAAGTTGAGCACTTGCTCGCGTAAGTCGATGCGCGCGGTCGAGCCGGACGTGACTCGCTTGACGCCGCCGACGTCGGACTCGAAGTAACGGACATTGAGCTGGCGTGGCCGTTCGACGAACGGGATCAGCAGGTTGAGCCCCGATCGCGCGACGCGGTGAAAGCGCCCGAGTCGCTCGATGACCATGACTTCCGCCTGGCCGATGATCTTCACCGACTTGACGATGACGCCAATCCCGACGGCTGCGATGCCGGCGAGCCAGATTTCGAACACGGGCATTCGTCCCCCTGAAGCAGCGGTAGACCAAAACCTCAGATGGATTCTACCCTGAGGCAACGCGCGGCGGTATGTTCGCAACCGTAGACAGCGAGGCGCACCCCTCCCTCCAACCTCGCTCAAAAGCGACATCCTCGGAGAATTGCGCGTATGACCCGCCCTCCCCTTACAGTAGCCGCCGTCCTGGCGCTCTCTATCACCGCGACAGCGGCAGCTCAGCGCTCAGCGTCAGCCGTCTCGCAAAGGCCGATCGCCGCGACGCGTCCAGCCGAGGACACATCGGCGGCGACATCCACCATCAAGCGGTTGCGTTGGCGCTCCGTTGGTCCGGCGAACAATGCCGGCCGAGTGTCGGTGGTCGTCGGCGTGCCGGGTGACCGCGACGTGTACTACGTGGCGGGCGCAAATGGTGGGATCATCAAGACGACGAACGGTGGCGTGACGTTCAAGCCAATCTTCGATAAACAGGACATCGGGTCGATCGGCGCGATTGCGATTGCGCCGAGTGATCCGAACATCATCTATGTGGGTACGGGCGAGGAGAATCCGCGAAACAACGCGTCGATCGGCGATGGCATGTACAAGTCCGTCGACGCCGGCGAGCACTGGACGCACATCGGGCTGGAAAAGAGCGACAAGATCGCGCGCATCGTGATCGACGCGAAGAATCCGGATCTCGTGTTCGCATGCGGTCTCGGACGCGAGTGGGGACCGAACGAGGAGCGCGGCGTCTTCAAGACGACGGACGGCGGCAAAACGTGGAAGAAAGTGTTGTACGTCGACAACCAGACTGCGTGCTCGGACATCGCTGCGGATCCTGGCAATTCGAACATTCTCTATGCCGGCATGTACACGTATCGCCGGTGGGCATGGCACTTGGAGTCGGGCGGCGGAAACACCGCGGTCTATCGCTCGGTCGACGGTGGCAACACGTGGGAACGGCTGTCAGGAAAGGATCGCGATCGTGGTTTACCAAAGGGAGAAATGGATCGCATCGGCATTGCCGTCGCGCCGAGTGATCCTGACATCGTGTATGTCGTGAGCGAGACGAAGACCGAGGGCGAGCTTTGGCGTTCGGATGACGGCGGCGATCACTGGCGCGTCGTGAATCGCGACCCGAACATCAACTTCCGCCCATTCTATTACTCTGATATCAGGGTCGATCCAAAGAACTCGAATCGCGTGTTCTCGCTCTCCGGATCGTTGTACATGTCGGAGGACGGCGGCGCGAACTTTCGCACGATCGGCCGCGACGTGCACGGCGATCACCAGGCGCTGTGGATCGATCCGATGAATCCGAAATACATCCTGAGCGGATCGGATGGCGGCTGGCAGGTCAGCTACGATGGCGGCAAGAATTTCGAGGTGATGAACACGTTTCCATTCACGCAGTTCTATCACATCAACTTCGACATGCAGCGGCCGTACATGACGTGCGGCGGCCTGCAAGACAACGGCAATTGGTGTGGACCGAGTCAGACGGCGTCGGGTCAGGGCAACCGCAAGAATGATTGGTTCACGGTATCGGGCGGAGATGGATTCTTTACGGTGCCGGTGATGGACAAGCCGTGGCTCGTATACTCCGACGCGCAGGGCGGCATGCTGAATCTCACCGATACGCGAACCGGAGCGCAGAAGACGATCTATCCGTATCCGAATCGAGTCGGCTCGGTCGGCGACGCGATGCTCTCGCACAAATATCGCTTCAACTGGAATTCACCAATCGCGCTGTCGCCGCTGAATCCGAAGGTCGTGTACTTCGGGGGCAACGTGTTGTTCAAGTCGACGGACTACGGGTTCTCGTGGCAGGTGATCTCGCCTGACGTCACGACGAACGATCCCAAGAAGCTCGGCGACTCTGGCGGACCAATCGTCGTCGACAACACGGCGGCGGAATTTCATTGCACGATCATCACGATCGCTCCATCGCCGCTCGACTCGAACGTGATTTGGGTCGGCACCGACGACGGCAACGTGCAGGTCACGCGTGACGGCGGGAAAACGTGGAGCAGCGTCTTCACGAACGTTCCGGGTCTCAAACCGAACGCGTGGATTCCGACTGTCGATGCGTCGCACTCCGACGCGGGCACAGCGTACGTCGCGGCGGATCACCACCAGGACGACGATTACGCTCCGTACGCGTACATGACCACCGACTACGGCAAGACGTGGAAACGCATCACCGGCGACATTCCGGCGAGTGCGGCGTGGGTGCACGTCGTGCGAGAAGATCCGCGCAACCGCAATCTTCTATATATGGGCACGGAGATGGGCGTGTGGGCATCGTGGGATCGTGGCACGCATTGGGTTTCGCTCCGCGGCGATCTGCCCGTCACTCCGGTGCGCGACATCCAAGTGCATCCGCGCGACAACGACCTGTTGCTCGCGACGCACGGTCGGGGTCTCTACATCATGGACGACGTATCGGCTCTTCAGAATCTGAGCGCGGCGCAGGCGATCGATGCCACCCTGTTCGACATTCGTCCGGCCGTTCGTTGGAATCAGTGGAATCGCGACGGCAACCTGGGTCAGAAAAAATGGACGGGTGAGAACCCGCCGCAAGGCGCGTTGATCACCTACTACCTCAAGTCGCAACCGCCGGGCGAAGTGAACATCACGATCTCGGACAAGGATGGTCGTCCCGTTCGACGCATGCGACGCGTCGCAGATGACGCGGGCATCAATCGCGTCGTGTGGGATCTGCGATACGACCCGCCGGCCGGCGGTGGTGGCGGCAGGGGTGGACGTGGCGGCGGCGGTGCGGGAGGCGCGTCTACCGAGGGTCCACAGGGCGGCGCCGCACCCGATACGTCGCTCGCCGGGCTGCGCGCTCGTCGCGCCGCAGCGGCTGCAAACCCCGAGGAGGCACAACCAACCGCCGAGGAAGGAGGATTTGGTGGTCGCGGGGGCGGCGGCGGACTCGAGGTGCTCCCCGGCATATACACCGTGTCGCTATCGGTGAATGGGAAGCAGCTCACGAAGCAGGTGCAGGTCGAGCTCGATCCGCGCTCCGACATGACGCCGGCGCAGCTCACCGTACAATTCCAAACCGCGACCCAGCTGAACGATCTCTCGGCGCGCGTCAATCGCGTCGTGACCGGCACCGATGATCTGCTCGCCCAACTCACGTCGCTGCAAACCCAGCTTCGCCGCGCGCAGGGCTCGCCGACTGTGCTCGCGAACATCGATACAACCGTCAAGGAGCTCCGTCATTTCCGCGACTCGGTGCTCGCGCGGCCCTTGGCCGGGCTCGGATATCGTCAGTATCCGCGACTCCGCGAAGAAGTGCAGACGGTGTCAGGAATGGTGAGTCGGCCGATGATGCCGCCCACACAAGGCGAGTTGCTGCGCATGGGCGAGCTCAAGACGGAGGCGGATCAGGCACAGGCTCGGCTCGATGCCATCATTCAGAATCGTGTAATGAAGATCAATCAAGCGCTCACGAGTACGCCGCACGTGATTACGCCGCAGCAACGGCCGATCATTCCGTAGCTCGTCCGGGCCGCACTTGCTCTCATCCTCGGAGGAAAAGGAATCGCGGATTTGCGCGGCAACGCCGGATCGTCTTAGTCCGATCGTAACGCCACATTCGGATCGACGCGCGACGCACGTCGTGCCGGCACCCAGCTGGCCGCTGTGGCCACGCCGATGAGCGTCACGACGACGAGCACGAACACCGTCGGATCGGTCGGCGAAACATTGAACAACAACGGTTTCACCCACTTGCTCGCTGCCAGCGCGAGCACGGCACCGATCGCCACACCCATGCCCGCCATTCGTAGTCCGTCGGTCACCACGAGGCGCACGACGTCTCTCGCTTGCGCACCAAGTGCGACGCGAACGCCCATCTCGTGCGTCCGCTGCGCCACATTGTAGGCGACGACGCTATACAGACCGATCGCCGCGAGCGCCAACGCCAACGCACCGAAAGCGACAAACATCGTCGCACCGAGCTCCCACGATCGCGTTTGCGATCCGACAATCTCGCTGAACGGCGTGGCCACCACGTACGAGGCGCCTGGCATCTCTCGCTGCAACCGGCGACGCACGGCCTCGCGCGCCTTCGTCGCAGGACCGCGGGTGCGCACGAACAGGTCGGCGACTTGCGGCTGGAACTGCGCCGCCGGCAGGTAGTAAAAATATCCGGAATCGGCCGCCAGGCTTTGGCTCTTGATGTTTTCCGCGATACCGACCACGTAGGTGCACGGCATGGTGTCGGCATTCACACGGATGCACTGCCCGACGGGATCCTTGCCGGGCCATAGCGCCTTCCCCATCGCTTCGCTCACGACCATCGCGCGCGGCGCATGGTCGACGTCCTGCGCGGTGATGCCGCGGCCGCGAACGATCCGCGTTCCGAACGTGGCGAAATATTCGGGCGACACGGCGTTCAAATTGAACTGACCGATACGGCCCACGGTATCGATTCCGGCGACGTAGAGGCCGACACTCCACGAGCTCCAGAATGGGACAGAGACAGTAAGCGTCGCATTTTGAACACCTGGAGTCGTCTTGGCTACCTCCAATAATCTCTGTCGTAGCGCAATCGCTTGCACGCTGTCGAGATTCACGCCGCGCATCCGCAAGTCGACAAGGAGCACGGGATCGACGTCATAGCCCAAGCGAATATCTCTCACGTTGCGCAGGCTGCGCACGAACAACCCTGCTCCGACCAACAACACGACCGACAGCGCACCTTGCAAAAGAAGCAGCGCGATACGCGCCGACGATCGGTGATACGAACCTTCACGCGCGCCAGCCTTGAGGTCCGCCGTCAAGTTCGCCCGACCCGCCTGGAAGACTGGCGCCAAGCCGGTCAAGAGTCCCACGGCCACCGCGGCGCCCGCCGCGAACAGCACCGTGCGCGGATCGCGGAATCCACCGGCTGCTTCACTCTTGTCTAATAGACCCGCGCGCAACGCCGCACCGCCCCAGTGGGCGATCAAGATCCCCGCCGCACCACCGGCGATCGCGAGCACCAGACTTTCGGTCAATAATTGAGAGAGCAACCGCCCTCGGCTCACACCTAGCGCGAGGCGTAAGGCAATCTCACGGCGTCGCCTCAGCGCCCTAGCGAGCAGCAGATTCGCGACGTTCGCGCACGCAATGAGCAACACGATCACCGATACGCCGCCAATCCACGTCGCGACTTTCGCCACGCTCGACTCGTTTGGACCACGTTCGGCCAGGATCGACCCGACAATGCCGCGCGGTCGGGCCACGGTGATCGGCGGGCTGCGCGTCTGTTCTTCACGTTGGGCGTTGTAGCTCTTCTGAAACGCCTGTGTGAGATCCGCGTTCGCCATCGCCAGTGAGACGCCCGGCTTCCGCCGCGCCATCACCGACAGCCATCCCCAACTGTACGTCGTCCACCAGCTGCGCTTGAGCTTCATCGACTGCGCGTTCGATGCACCAAACGTCGTGATCGGAATGAATGCCGCCGGCGGGCGATCTGCCCACAGTCCCACGAATCCCGGAGGCGACACTCCGATGACGGTGTACAGAAGAGACCCGATCTGGATCTTGGTGCCGAGCACGTCGCGTTGACGTCCGTACTGCGTCTCCCACATTGCGTGGCTCAATACCGCCACCGGAGTGCCGTCGGGTGTCGAATCCTCAGCGGCCGTGAAGTATCGGCCGAGCTCAGGCGGCGCATCGAAGTAGCCGAAAAAGTTCGCGCTCACCAAACCGATGTGCATCTCGCGCGCTGCCTCGCCGACGCCGACCGCGAGATCCCGCTGGGAATACGCGGTGACGCTGGAGAAGCTGGTCGTCCAGCGCTCCAGGTCCTTGTAGCGCGCGTACTGTCCGCAGCAGGTCCGCTCCTGACCGCGAAAGGTCTGATACAGATAGACGCGATGCGCGGTCGCCGGATCCCTCATCAGCGATGGCGGCCGGAAAAGAAGTCGGTCGACAATGCCGAACATCGCGGCATTCGCGCCGATCCCCAGGCCGAGGGTCGTCACCACCGCGATAGTGAAGCCTGGCTTCATGCGCAGGCCGCGAATGGCGTAGCCGAAGTCCTGCTTCAGGCTCTCGAGGGTCATGCGTTCTTTGACACCACAATCGCCCGAGGGGTTGTCCGGCTACGCCATCGACCTGTTCGTATGCCTACTGTTGGCAGGCCGCCATCGGATTCGGTTTCGGATGATCGACGACGACTCGATGATCGAGGTTCGCGACACGCACCAAGAGATCGCCGATGAAGTTGTCGACCTTCGCCATGTGATCATAGTCGATGTATTCCGGCTCGTCGGTCACCTGGTGGTAATCGGAGTGCCCGCCGGTCGTGAAGAACGCGATCGGAATTCCGTAGCGCGCGTACTCGTAGTGGTCGCTCCGGCAGTAGATGTTCGCCGGATGTCCGTTCGCGTCGATCGCATAGTCGAGGGAAAGATTGTGCTTTCCTTCGATGTTCACTTTCTCGAGCACGTCGCCGAGCTCGGTCGACAGACGTCTCGCTCCGACAACCTGCAAGTAATTCGGGTTGCCGTGGATTTCGGCGCCTTCCTTGGTGGTGCCGGTCATGTCCCAGGCGTCGCCGCGACCAACCATGTCGATGTTGAGCTGCGTAACGATCGAGTCGCGGGGCACCGTCGGGTGGTCGGTGAAGAACGCTGAGCCAAGCAATCCCTTTTCTTCGCCGACGTGCCAGACGAAAAGGACCGAGCGCTTCGGCTTCGGATTCTGCGCAACCAACTTCTCCGCGATTTCAAGAACGCTCACCGAACCGGATCCGTCGTCGTCCGCACCATTGGAGATCGAGTCGGGCCGGCTCGTTCCCGGGTGCGACGAACGCCACTCGGCCAAGAGGGTGTCGACTTCCGCTTGCTGCTCCGGCGTCGCGCGGGCACCTTGATTCTCGGCGCCGCCGGGTCGAACGATGTGATTGAAGATGCGAATCGAGTCGTGATCGACTGGCGTGTGGTTGAATCCGACGTGATCGTTGTGCGCGCCGATCGCGACGTACTCGCCCTTGAGCTTCGGGTCGCTGCCGGGGAGAATCGCGACGACGTTGCGCGCGGGAAACGGAACGGGCTCGACCCGTGAGCGAACACTGAACGAGATCGCCTTGCCAGCGGTGCCGGACTTGAGCTGCGCGACCGGATCATCGAACAGTCTCGTCGCGGACGCCGGAGTCAAATAGATCGTTGCCTTCGACGCTCCCGGCGGTGTTGCACCTGGATTATCGACGAACTGCTGCGGGCGCGCGACGAACGAAAGAAATTGAGGCGGCAGAATCAGCCCAATCGCGACGGCGTTCATGGCAACCTTCGCGACGCTGGGGCCGGTGCGTCCGGAGTTCGGACCGAAGGCGAATACGACGACCTTTCCCGCGCCCTGTTCCGGCGAAATGATCGAGGCCGAATCACCAAGCGTTCCGCCAAAGACGGTCGGGACATCTGTACCGCCCGCCGAGTCTTGACTAATAGCGGCCCACTCGGTGCCGACAGTCATCGGCGTTCCGCCGACACTCACTGTCGACGCCGGATCGAGTGTTCGCGTTTTGAACGGAATCGTTTGGAAATAGGTGCCGCTGTCACCCGCCGGCTGCAGGCCGAGCCGCTTGACTTCGCCGGCGATGTAGTCGGTTCCTTTCACGTTCCCGATCGTGCCCGCTTCACGACCTTGCATCGAATCGTCGGCAAAGATGTACAGCCGCGTCATGAGGTCAGCGGCTGTGATCGCCGCCGTCGTCGGCTGAGGCGCATGCTTGAGCGGGAGCTTGGTCGCCGGTTGCGCCACGACGGCCGAATGTGAAGCCTGCTCCATCTGCGCGCCGAGGAGCGCCGGGAGCAGTGCGATGGAAGAAACGAGTATGAAGGATCTCATGTTGACCCAGAGTGGGTGAGTTGCGCGCAAAGGCAGCTTCGCGCTGGACAGTTCCTGAAGAATACCTCAGCGGTCGCCGGGCGTTCCTTAGAACTCGAGCGCGGACAAATAACGGTAGTCCACTCCCGCGCTCGCGAGCTCGTCCGACGCCGCCTCCTGCTCGACGTAGAGCGGCTTGTGCTTGACATCGGGGATCGCGGCGAGGAAACGGCGAATGTCCAGCGCACCTTTGCCGAGCTCCGTATCGTGCGAGCGGTCGGCGACGACATCCTTGATATGATAACTCCAATACCTGTCGCGATAACGCTCGAGATAACGAAACGGATCTCCGCCGCCTTGGGCCATGTTGCCGATGTCGAGCTGCAGGCGGACGACCGACGGGTCGGTGCGCTCGAGAAAAACATCGTACGGCACGATGCCGTCGATCGGCTTCATGTGGTCGGGCTCGTTGTGGAACGCGAGCCAAATCCCGGCACGCCGCGCCGCGGCGCCGGCGACGTTGAACTTGTCGGCCCAAGCGCGCCACGCGTCGAGCGAATGTTGCGTGTCCGCGGTCAGGCTGGGCACGATGAGATACTCATGGCCGAGCATCTTCGCGGTGTCGAGACTACGGTCCCAGTCGGTGACGATGATCTCTGGCGCGATGTGCGCCGAGGGCGCGCGCAGTCCCTCATGGTCGAGCGTCGCTCGAACTTGCTGCGGTGTTCGACCAAAATTTCCGAACGACCACAAGAGCTCGACATCGTCGTAGCCAATTGCGCGAACGGCGGCGAGCGTTCGCTCGGGATCTCGACGCATCGCGTCTCGCACCGAGTACAACTCGAGGCCGATGCGGTCCAAACGTGCGCGAGCCGGCATCGTGCGCTGGGCGAGCGTGGCACCCGCGAAGGCAGTGGTCAAGGAGTGAACGAACGCGCGTCGATCCATTGCGGCCTCTTCGTTTACGGTGCCATAATCTACGGTACCGAGCGATCGATCTCTAACTGTTCTTCCCCGGAGATTCCATGGCAACGCACGTCCGAATACTTGGTTGGCTGCACCTCATATACGGCGCGCTTGGGCTCTGTATGGCTTTCCTGGTCTTCGCCGGATCAATGGTCGGTGCGCTTTTCTCGGGCAGTGTGATGGGAATGTTGGGGGCTGGATTCGGCGGCGCGTTCGCGGCGGCCTTCATTGCACTTCTCTCGATTCCCGGACTCGTCGCCGGCTATGGATTGCTCAAGTTCCGGCCGTGGGCGCGAACGTTGACGATCGTGCTCGCGGTCTTTGAACTGATTCGCTTTCCGCTCGGCACGATCGTGGGCGTGTACAGTCTCTGGGTACTGTTGAGCAGCGAGGGCGCGGCACAGTTCCAGGCACAGACGTACTGATCGGCAAACGCTGGTCGTAGCGCAGAGCACACTCGGCAAGCCCGCCTCTTGCACTAGTGAGCATTTAGGAAGTGCTCGCATGAGCCCGTCGCGGGCTTTGGCCAAAGCCCGCGACGGATGAGGTAGAGGCCGAACACCGAGCTGTGCCACCATGAGAATTCACTATCTTCTTGCTGTTGCCGGGTTGAGCGCATTGCTCGCGGCGCCAGCAATGGGACAAGATCCAATCAAGAAGGCGGCGGACCAAACGCACCACGTGCTGAAGAAAACGGGCAACGCGGTCAAGCAGGGCGCCAAAGACGCCGGTAGCGCGACACATCATACGCTCAAGAAAGCCGGCAACGAAACGAAAGCCGATCTTGGCGAGGCAACGGGAATCCACACCGTCGGCGGCGACGTTGGTAAAGCGGCCAAATCGGTCAGTCACACGAGCAAGACCGTTGCTGCGAAAGCAAAACACAGCGTGAAGAAGCACGCGAGCAAAGCGCACAACGATCTTACCGCGGCCGGTAAGGATGCCAAAGCCGAGGTCAAGAAACCGAATCCGTAAAACGGTTTCCGGTGCGCCCGTATCGGCAACGGGCTCGAAGGCGTAGAATCGAGGGAAGTCCACGATGGTGCCTTCCCTCCCTTCGCCTCCCCGAGGTTCCCGTGACCGGGCTCAGCGCGCTGTGGCTTCCGATTTTGTTGTCCGCGGTGCTCGTCTTCATTGCCAGCTCCGTCATTCACATGTTGTCGCCGTGGCACAAGAACGACTACGCCCGAATGCCGAATGAGGACGCGGTCATGGACGCACTGCGTCCCCTCGCGATTCCGCCCGGCGATTACATGGTGCCGCGACCGGTCGCTCGCGAAGACCTGCGCTCGGCGGCATTTGCCGAGAAGCTCGCAAAAGGCCCGGTGTTTGTCGTGACGATACTGCCAAACCAAATGATGTCGATTGGGCGGAATCTCGGGCTTTGGTTCGTGTACATCATCGTCGTGAGCCTCTTCGCTGCCTACATCGCTGGGCGCGCGCTGCCTGCCGGAACAGACCCGAAACGCATCGTCCAATTCGCTGGCGCGACCGCGTTCATGGGATACGCGGTTGCACTTTGGCAAATGTCGATCTGGTATCGACGAGCGTGGAGCATCACGATCAAAGCCACGGTCGACGCGCTGATTTACGCCGTGCTGACGGGACTAGTGCTCGCATGGCTCTGGCCGCGCTGAGTGGATTGATTTCATGGGAAGCCGGGGGAATAATCTCTAGGCGTGATGGCGCAGAAGATCGCGGCACCCAATGCGCCCAGCACGCTCCAGCCCGCGTGCACGTCCATGGACCGACGCTCGTTTCTCCAAATCTCTGCGACCTCGCTCGCGAGCTCTGTCGCCGCATGCGCGCTTCCGCGCGGCGGCCAAGCGCCGTTCATCAGTCGCCCGCGTCCATCGCAAGCGCAGCTCGATTGGCAACGCGACGAACTTGCGCTCTTCCTTCATTTCGGCGTCAACACTTACACGGATCGTGAGTGGGGCGATGGGCATGAGAGCCCGAGCATCTTCGATCCGTCGCGACTCGACGCGCGACAATGGGCGCGCGCCGCGCGCAGCGCCGGCGCCCGCGCGCTCATCCTCACCGCGAAGCATCACGACGGTTTCTGCCTGTGGCCGACACGCACGACTCAGCATTCCGTCGCCAAGAGTCCGTGGCGGTCAGGTCAGGGCGACGTCGTCCGCGAGTTCGTGAATGCCTGCCATGCGGAGGATATGAAGGCGGGATTGTATCTGTCGCCGTGGGATCGCAACAGTCCGTTGTATGGCGACTCCACACGATACAACGATTTGTACTGCGATCAGCTCAGCGAGCTGCTCACGCAATACGGTACGATCTCGGAAGTGTGGTTCGATGGAGCGAACGGCGAGGGGCCGAATGGAAAACGGCAGATCTACGATTGGCCCCGCGTGTTTTCGCTGGTCCGCCGACTTCAGCCGAGCGCCGTGATGTTCTCCGATGCCGGGCCGGATGTCCGCTGGTGCGGCAACGAGAATGGCGTTGCTGGCGATCCAAATTGGTCGACGGTGAATCCAAGCATCGTTACGTATCCTGGTGCAGATGGCCCAGGGGTGGGCGATGCATTGCTGCACGGCGATCCCGCCGGCACCGTCTGGCGGCCGGCCGAGGTGGATGTCTCGATTCGACCAGGCTGGTTCAATCACGAGGCCGAAGACTCCCGCGTCCGCTCGGTCGACAGCTTGGTGAATCTCTATTTCAGCTCGGTCGGTCGGAATGGAAAGTTGTTGCTCAATGTGCCGCCGACGAAAAGCGGATGGCTTCACCCTGTCGACGTCGCGCGACTCACGGGATTTCGTGAGCGACTGAGCGCGATGTTCGCTCACGATCTTGCCGCGGCGGCGCACCGCGCTTGGCGCGTCACCGGCCCGCGTTCCGCGGAGCTCGAGATCGACCTCGGCAGACCGACGCCAGTGAGTATCGCGCGACTCGAGGAGGAGATCGCGCACGGGCAATCGGTGGCGAAGTACACTGTCTATGGCGCGACCGATGATGCGTGGCGCGTGCTGTCGCGCGGAACCACGATCGGCTACACGAAACTCGATCGCTTCACACCGTCGCCGGTTCGTCGCGTCAAAGTCGCCATCGACGATGCAATGGCGGCGCCAGAGCCCATCACCGTCGGGCTTTACGGAACTGAATGAACGCGCAGTAGTGCGAACTGCTACTTCACCGAAAGCTCGCCGCGCAGGCGAATGTCTTTCGAGGATGCGCCGATCATCACGCGGAATACTCCAGGCTCGACGACCCAATGCATGTCGCGGTCGAGCATTTGGAGTTGATCGCGCGACAGTGTGAAGACCAGCTCTTTCGCTTCGCCAGGCTCGAGGTGCACGCGTTGAAATCCTTCGAGCTGCATTACCGGACGCGCGACCGACGCGAGGACGTCGTGCACATACAACTGCACCACCTCATCGCCACCACGAGTTCCAGTGTTCTTGACGCGACAGCGAACGCTCGCCGAACCAGTCGGCGCAATCACTGCAGGCTCGATCGCGAGTGCGGAGTATTCGAACGTCGTGTAGCTCAGCCCAAAACCAAACGGAAACAGAGGCTGGCCGGTGAGATCGACATAGTCGTCGCCGCGCCCGGTCGGTTTGTGATCGTAATAGAGCGGAAGTTGGCCCTCGGACATCGGGAAGGTGATCGGTAAACGTCCCGCGGGGTTGTAGTCACCGAAGAGCACGTCCGCGACGGCGTGCCCGCCTTCTTCTCCCGGATACCATGCATCGACAACCGCGCCCACGCGATCGATCCAGCGCGACATCGTGATCGCGCTACCGCCGATGAGAACGACGACTGTTGGCCTACCCGTCGCCGCGATACGCTCGATCATTTCTTCCTGATGTCCCGGCAATTCGAGAAACGCTCGATCGCGAAATTCGCCTTCTTCGATTCCCGCGACGACGATCGCGACGTCACTCTGTCGCGCCGCACGAACCGCGCTGTCGATCTGCGCTCGTGACTCATCGCGAACACCGGCATCCCACACGAGTTTGACGCGCGCATTGCCCGTGCTCTCGAAATACTCGAGCCGAATGTCGTGTGTGGATCGCGGCGCCAGCCTCACGCCGGCAAGTCGCGTGTGGTACGACTGCTTGACCCAGTTGTCCACGATCATCTTGCCGTCGATGTAGAGACGATACCCGTCGTTACCCTCGACGCCGATGCGGCGCACTCCACTCGCGGGGATCGAAAGCTTGCCCGTCCACCGCACCGAGTACCAATCGTATGGAATGCCGCGACCCGGCGAGTTGAGCGTCCACCCAAAGTCGACGCGAGCATCAGTCCGCACTAAACGCGGCGCCCCGGCGAGCATGTTGTTGTCGAAGTACTCTCCGCGCAATCCGCGAACGACCCGCCCGCTGTCGACTGAAGAGAGCTGTCGTTCGCCGACCACGACGTATTCACGCGTGATTCGACCCGGCCCTGGTGCGTAGCGGATCGTCGCTCGGGGCAGCCGCTCGCGGATGCCATCGACGATCGACACGCGCTTGACGCCCGGCCCGCTGTATCCACCGAGTCGCGATTCAGCGGCATCGACTCCGATAACGGCGACCGAACGCAGCGCACTGCTCAGTGGCAGCGTCCGTCGATCATTCTCGAGCAGAACCAGCGACGCCCGCGCCGCTTCGCGCGCGAGCGCCCGATGCTCGGCGTTTCCATTCGCGTACGCGGCACTGTCGGGGTTCACATACGGGTTCTCGAATAGCCCGAGGCCGAACTTGGCGCGAAGGACCCGCGCGACCGCGCCGTCGATGACGCTGTCCGCGATCGTGCCGCGCCGAAACGCATCGAGATACGGACGATGCTGCGGCCATGACGACTGGAAGATCACATCGAGTCCTGCGTCGAGCGCGTCTTTCGTCGCGGTCGCCGTAGTCGCTTCGGTATGATGCAGCACCGTGGCACCGCCGGTGGCGGCCGCGTCGGAAATGATGAAGCCAGTGAATCCCCAGCTGCGTTTGAGCGTGTTCGTCAGCAGCTCGCGGTTCTGCGTTGCGGGATCGCCGTTCACGGAGTTGTATGCGCTCATCACCGATCGCGCACGTCCCGAGTCAATGGCAGCCTTGAACGGCGGAAAATACATTTCCTCGAGCAACCGTTGATCGAGATCGATCGGATAGCTGTCGCGTCCACCTTCACCGGCGTTGGCGATGAAGTGCTTCGGAGTCGCGATGATCCCCGCCGACTCGAACGCCCGGACGAACGCGACGCCCATGAGCGACGTGAGGACCGGATCCTCGCCGTACGTTTCTTCGACACGGCCCCAGCGAACATCACTGGCGATGTTGATCACCGGCGACAGCACTTGGCGAATGCCGCGGCTCTTCGTCTCGCTCGCGATCGCGCGCGCTGTTCGCGCGACGAGCGCCGTGTCCCAGGTCGCGGCGAGGGCGATCGCCTGCGGAAACATCGTTGCACCGTCGCGCGCAAGGCCATGCACCGCTTCATCGAACGGAATGATCGGAATGGCCAGCCGTGTCCGCTCGACGAAGTAGCGCTGGATCGCATTGATCCGCTCGGCATGCGCCCGCGCGACGTTGGGACTTCCGGACGGTGCCGAGATCTGAAGGCCAAACACGCCGTGCGAGTAGTCGTTCGCCGGATCGTCCAGGTCACCAGGAATCATGAACAGCTGCCAGAACTTTTCGTCGAGCGTCATGCGTCCGATCAGATCGCGCACCCGCGTTTCTATTGGGAGTGACGCGTTGCGATATGGCAGCGTATCGCGCGCCTGGGCGGACGAAGATCGACAGGGCGCGAGCAGTCCGACCAGAATGACAGCAGTGCGGAGTTGGCGCATTGAGCGGGGACGAGGCGGGATCGGTCGGCCAGAACTTACGTCGCCGGTTGCCTGCGGCGCGAGATTACGGTTTTCGCACACGAACGGAGCATGCAAAGTCGCATTCTCGCCATTTCAGGAAGCCTGCGCGCGGGCTCGTCGAACACCATCCTGCTGCGCGCCGCGTCGTTGATCGCGCCGACTGGAATGTCGGTCCAGCTCTACGACGGAATCCATCGCTTGCCGTTCTTCAACCCCGACCTCGACGGCGTCGAAGTTCCGCCCGCGGTCGAGTGCTTTCGCGCCGAGTTGCGCACTGCGCACGGCTTGTTGATCAGCAGTCCTGAATACGCGCACGGAGTGCCTGGTGTTTTGAAGAACGCGCTCGACTGGCTCGTAGGAAGCACGCTGGGAGAGATCGTCGACAAGCCGGTCGCGCTCGTCAACGCGTCGCCGATCGCGACGCATGCACAGGCGTCGCTCATCGAAACGCTGCGAACGATGAGCGCGCGAGTAGTCGCGGATGTGCGACTCACGACGTCGTTGAAATCGAAGGCCTACGACGAGACCTCGCTGCGTTCCGAACCGGACGTCGTACGGACGCTGTCGGCTGCGTTCGCTGCGCTCGAATCGGCAATCAGTCCCGAGAACGCGGGAGAATCGTAACTCGGCGCGCGCGGCGGTTGGGCCCGCTCTTTGCCACTCGCTCGTCTGTGCATCGACCCGTCGGCATTCAATTCATCATCCTGGCACTGGGAACCGCAGGGGTTTCGCATGCGCAAGGGCTCGGTTCCGAGCGACGCGACATCGACGACCTCCGTGGCGATGTCTGGTCGGTCTGGAGTTCGCCGGCGCATGCCAAGTTGAGAGATGCCGCACCAACGGCCGGCGTACTCGGCGCCGTGTTCCTCGCGTCGTACGCCGATTCGTCGATCTACGTCTGGATGTCGACACACCCGAATGCGCTGGCGATGCGGTTGATTTCGCCGGTTCGCGACGGGTGGAAGGTTCCCCTCAACGGCGGTGGCAACGGACAGTTCCTGCTTCCGCTTTCGGCTACGCTTTACTCCGCGGGACGGCTGTCACACGATGCCGCGTTGCGAGACGCGGGGCTCGGATGCGCCGCGGGCCATCTCACGAGCGCCGCGTTGCGGGACGTCATCTACCTCTCTGTGTCTCGCATGCGCCCACATGACACGGCCCAGGCTCGTCAGTTTTCGTTGCCCGGCGGACGCGTCTGGAGCCGGCATTCGTTCCTGAGTGGTCACATCGCGAACTCGATGTCCTGCGCGTCATTCTTCTCACATCGGTTCTCGCTGGGCGTAGCTGAGCCGGTGATTTACGCCTATCCAATCTTGATTGGGCTTGGACGAATGGCGGATGGCTGGCACTGGACGTCGGATACCATGGCCGGGGCGGCGATGGGTTTTGCCATCGGTAAGGCGATCGCCGACCGCCAGTTCGCGCGAAACGGCAGTCGCTCCGCCCCGCGCCGTCCACTGACCGCGTCGCCTATCCAGATCCCGTTCTGGTCATTCGACTTCTGAATCGAGGCGGACGCTTGACAAGAAATAAAGTCGGCTTTATATAACCACTGGGTTAAATAACCGATTGGCTATACACAATGCGCTCGATGGAGGTCGCCCCCATGCAAACGATCACGCCGTTCCTCTGGTTCAATGACAATGCCGAAGAGGCGATGAACTTTTACGTCTCCATCTTCAAGAACGCGAAGGTCGGAAACGTGAGTCGCTACGGCGAAGCCGGTCCGGGGCCCAAGGGAAGCGTCATGTCGGCGACGTTTCAGCTCGACGGACAGGACTTCATGGCGCTCAACGGCGGACCGCAGTACACGTTCACGCCCGCCATCTCGATGTTCGTGAGCTGCGAGACGCAAGAGGAAGTCGACGAACTATGGCAGAGGCTTTCCGCAGGTGGTAAACCCGGCCGATGCGGGTGGCTGCAAGACAAGTTCGGCCTGTCATGGCAGATCATTCCGAACGCATTGCCGCGCCTGCTGAGCGACCCAGCCCGGTCGCAACGCGTGATGAAGGCGATGCTGCAGATGGATAAGATCGACGTCCGACAGCTTCAGGAAGCGTGACGGAGCGATGGCCGCCGATCCGCTGAGCGCGACGTTCGCCGCCCTCGCCGACCCCACGCGGCGGGCGATCCTCGCCCGTCTCAGTTCAGGTCCGGCCACGGTAAAAGAGCTCTCAGCGCCCTTCGACATGAGCGGGCCGGCGATCTCCAAGCACCTGCGCGTGCTCGAGCGGGCAGGGCTCATCACACGCGGCCGCGACGCGCAGTTCCGGCCAGCACAGCTCGAGGCAACCCCGCTCAAGCAAGTCGCCGAGTGGGCCGAGAACTACCGCCGGTTTTGGGACGCGAGCTATGAACGACTGGACAAGTATCTGAAGACTCTCAAGGAACAGGAGAAGAAAAATGCCCGCCACAAATAAACCCGGCACGACGACTTTCAGCACGCCGTCCGATCGCGAGATCGCCGCGACGCGCGTCTTCGACGCACCACGGCGACTCGTCTTCGAGGCCTACACCAATCCCAAACACATTCCTCACTGGATGCTTGGTCCGGAGGGGTGGACGATGCCGGTTTGCGAGGTCGATCTGCGCCCGGGCGGTGCGTGGCATTTCGTCTGGCGGCGCGGCGACGGTGACGAGATGGCGATGCGCGGATTGTACAAAGAAGTCGTGCCGCCCGAAAAAGTCGTCTCTACCGAGTCGTGGGGCGGCGAATGGCCCGAGACGATCAACACGCTGACGCTGACGGAAGACAATGGCCGCACGACGATGACATCGACCGTGCTTTATCCATCGAAGGAGGCGCGCGACGCCGCGCTCAAGACGGGAATGAAAGATGGCATGACACAAAGCTTCGATCGTCTCGCCGAGTACTTGCAGTCGTTGGCGTGATGCTCGAGCGGGGCGACGCGAAAATCGTCGCCCCGCAGTGGCGCGCGGTCGCGCGGAACGTTATGCATCCATATAGGTACCAAACGCAGGTGGTAGTCATGCGCAACTCAATCGCACGATTCGCAACGGCGCTCGTGTTCGTCAGCGCCGGCTCGCTGCGGGCGCAGACGGCTGGCGAGGCGCAGCACGCGCAGCCGAGCGACACGCGCTGGTCGCCATGGCTCGGCTGTTGGCAGACCGCCGACGCGAACGCGCCAATTACGTGCATTGTTCCGACGACTCGGGCGTCAGCGGTCGACGTCGTCACCATCGTCGATGGTCAGGTCGATTCGCGCCAAAGAATAGACGCCAACGGTCAAGCACACCCCGTCGACCGAGCGGGATGCCGCGGTACGGAAACCGTGACGTGGTCGCCGACTGGCCATCGAGTTTACCGTCGCGACGACCTCGTCTGTCCGGGTGGCGTGAATGGCATTTCGACGACGCTGATGGCGATTTCTCCCGCTGGAGAATGGTTGAACATCGAAGGCGTACGCGCCGGCGCTGGTTCGCTCGAGCGCTTGGATCGATTCCACGACGCCGGACTTCCGAGCACGATTCCCAAGGACATTCGAACGGCAATCGCGAAGCGTCAGCTCGCAATCACGACGGCGCGCGCGGCCGCGGCCGCGCCCGTCACCGAGGCTGACGTGATCGAAGCGAACGCGCAGGTCGAGCCCGGCGTCGTTCGCTCTTGGCTCGCCGAGTCCGGCGTGAGCGCGTCGGTTGCGGAGATGGTCGCGCCGCAGCGCCAAGCGCAGCCGACGATGCAACAAGAGCCGGGAACTCCATACGCCGAGAGCGCGCCGTGTACGCCAAACGCGTGCTACGCGCCGAATTCATATTCGCCGTACAACGGATATTCGGTTTATCCGTACGGTATGTACCCGTCGTTCTACGGGACTCCTGTATACGGATATCCGGCGCCATTGATCATCGTGCATGGATCGAATCGGCCGCCGGTTCACGTCGGGCACGAGACACCGCGGCATGGTCCGGGGCGTGAACCTGGTCGAACGCAACCTTTCGCGGCGCCGCCGCCGAGACATGAGCCTCCTCGACATATTCCGACGTCGCGCATCCGACCCTGAGTCGGAGGAGTTTCGCGTTCGAGGGTTTCGCGTCGTCGTCGAGAACACGCGCGCAGACATTGCGACGTCTACCGTCGTTGCGCGGCTCGACGAGGCGCTGGGACTGATCGAGCGGTATCAGCCGTGGCGATTGGCGCACATGCGGCGCGACTTGGCGCAGTTTTGGATCGTTCGCTATCCGTGTCGCGGCGCCTATTTCCCGCAGTCCCGCACATGCATGACGGAGTTGACGTTCTTGGCGCGGACAGACATCACGGCCGCGCCGGTCGCCGCGTCGATTCTGCATGAAGGCATGCATGCGCGCGTGCATCAGATGTGCACGGGCACGGACGCACGAGATCCGGCTCGCGAAGAGCGGCTCTGCCGTCACGCCGAATTGGATTTTGGTCTCGCGCTTCCGGCGGAGCTTGGCGCGCCGGTGATCGAGCGCGCACGCACGAGCCTCGAGCTCACCGATGAGGATGTCGCGCCGGCGATTGATTGGGCGGAAGCTCAGCGCCGGCAGGACGCCGTGGATCGCGCCGCGATGAATCAGTCGAATTCGCGCACGCGCTGAGCTTTACACTTCTCTTTGATTCTTTACTTCCAGCAACCCGCTTCGCGGAGCTGCGGCAGTGCCTCGGGCGCGATGGAAATCATGTGGCCGCATTCGGGGCATACGTCGACAAGGACATCGGGCACGACGAGTCGTGTGCGCGCGAGCTCGACGTTACGGAGTGTCAGGCGGGACCGAACGAGCTTGTTGCAGCGGCGACAGGTGTTGGTGACGTAATCGCCGACTTTGGGATGTGTAAGCATGGCTTCTTCTCTGCGATGGAAGGACGACGCGATCGCGCCGTTAGAGACCCGTACGGAGACCGTCATCGCGAAGATTCAGCGTGGCCGCGCTATTATTAACCGACGAGCGCGCAGTCATCACCCTTCGCGAGGTACCGTCCGTGTTCGATGCCGCCTATTTCCGCACCGGTCTTCCGTCACAACTCGAGGTCGCTGGCGCAGAGCCGAGCGTCGAGATCCATCTTGTGAACGGTCAGGCGCATCGCGCGCGCTCGCTCGTCGAAGCGGCCGACGGCTACGCCGTGCTCGAGGTCTATCAGCGGCGCGCCGAGATATCGGGCGTCAAAGCGCATTGGCTCGGATCCGCGTCCGCCAACAAGACTCCCGACGACGTGCAGCGCGCGGTCATCGCCTATGAAAGCATCGCACAGATCGTCATCACGCCGACGCAGGCCGCCGGGGCGGTGAAGATCGGATTCGGCACGCGCTGATCCTGACGGATGTTCGTGAGCTAGAATCGTCGCCCGCGCACCGCGGCGTCGATCGAAGCCCCGCCAGCGCCGATGATCGCGAGCGTCACGCACACGGCGCACAGAGTCAGTTCGAATTCCCAGCCGTTCGGCGCGAAGAACCCAGCGTGGCGTTTCGAGAAGAAGATCGCGCCGAGCATGTCGCACGCGAGGAGCGCGGCAAAGAGTCGAGTCGCGCCGCCGAAGATGAGCGCGAGCCCGCCGATCATCTCGAGGACGATGATCCCGACGGCAGCAACCTGCGGCATCGGAACGCCAAGGCCGCCCATGAACTTCGCGGTGCCCGCCAGCCCGAATGATGAATACTTGAGCCATCCGTGCGCCATGAAGACGATGCCAACGATCAGTCGAAGCGGAAGAAGACCCCACGCGGGTTGACGGCCGGCATTGACTGGCATGCGAGATCTCCAATGGTGAGAGTGATCAGGCGCGTGTGGTCATACACGTGTCAGTCGCCGACGCTCGGCCAGCTCCGCGATCGCCGTTTCGCAGGCGTGCAGGCATCGTCTCAATCCGTCGAGCGTGTGATCGCCCATATGGCCAATGCGTATGGTGGTCTCACGAAGTTGGCCGTAGCCGCTGCCCAAGGTGTACCCGCGAGCAAGTACCGCATCGAGCAGTTCGCGTGGCGCCATGCCTTTCGGCAATGAGATCACTGTAACTGTCGGCGAGCGCGATCCTTCTGCGGCGACGACGTCGATGTCGATCCCGCGTCGCTTGGCGACGCTCTCCACCCAATCGATTGTTGCGTCGCGCATCGCGAGATGGCGTTCCCACCGGCGCTCGATTCCTTCGCGACCGATGTCACCCATCTGTGCCTCGAGCGCATATAGCAACGACGTCGCCGGCGTACTTGGTGTCTGATTCTTCTCGGCGAACTTGTCGTACTGCACGACGTCGAAGTAGAAGCCACGGTCGGGTATCTGCTTCGCACGCTCGACGAATTCTGCCGATGCCACGGCGAATGAAAGACCGGCAGGCAACGCGAATGCCTTCTGCGAGCCAGTGAAAACGAAATCAAGGCTCCAGCCGTCTACGGTGATCTCGGCGCCGCCCGCACTAGAGACACTGTCGACGAGTGCGATCGTTCCGTACCGATGCGCGATCTCGGCGATGGCGCGAACGTCGGTGAGCACGCCGGTCGAGGTTTCGGAATGTGCGACGGTGACCGCGGCGAATTGGCGTGAGGACAGCTTGTCGTCGACGAGATTGAGGTCGAACGTCTCGCCCCACGGTACGACGATGCGCTCCACCGAACGATTGCATGATTCGGCGACGAGGGCGAAGCGCTCGGAGAATCCTCCGTTGACGAGACAGAGAATTTTTCCGTGAGGCGCATTGCGAACGGCCATCTCCATGAAACCTGTCGCCGACGTCGCGCCGACATATACCGGGCGCGCGGTGAGGAAGACGTCCCGCAATCCGGCTTCGATGCGAGCGAACATCGCCTCGAATGCTTTGTTGCGGTGCACCATCACGGGCCGCGTCAACTGCTCGAGGATTTCCGGACGGATCTCGGTCGGGCCGGGAACGAAGAACGTCCCGAATGGCGTGTCGGACATGATGGTCAATCTAGCCGTCATCCACCGGTTACCTCCGCAGCGCCCGCCCCGCGTTGGCGCCCGTGTACTTGCCATTGTCGACGGCCAGCACGCCATTCACGAGCACGTATTTCATGCCGACGGCGAGCAGCGTTGGTTGTTCGTACGTCGAGCGGTCGGCGAACGTTGTCGAATCGAACGCGATGACGTCCGCGAACGCGCCCGTCCTGATGACGCCGCGATCCTTGAGGCCGAGGATTTTCGCCGTCTCGCCGCTGCTCCGCTCCACGGCGCGCGGGAGCGTGAGGATGTGTTTCTGCATGACGTATTCGTGGAACAGTTTCGGGAACGTTCCATATTTGCGCGGATGTCCGTCGCTCCCATCGGATCCGGTGACGACGAAATCCGCTCTCATGAAATTCTCGATGTCGCGCTCATTCATGTTGAACGACGCGACCGACGCGTCGCCGGCAAGAATGATTTGAATGGCGGCTTCGATCGGAGTCGTGTTGCGTGCCTTGGCGATCGCGTCGAGACGCTTGCCGTGAATGCTCGTGTCGCGCGTCGCGGTGATCAGCAAGGAGTTGGCTCCGCCGCGACGCTTGAGATTGTCTTCCATTTCCTTGACGAGCCTGACGCGCGTTGCCGGATCGTTGATTCGCGCGCGAAGCGAGTCGCGTCCGCCGGCTTCCGCCCATCGCGGCAGCAGCGATGCGCCGACGCTCGTCCCAGACGCCGTGTACGGATACTGACTCGCGGTGATGTCGATTCCCTCGGCGCGGGCGTGCTTCATCAGTGCGATCACCGTGTCGCTCTGACCCCAAACATCGACGCCGAGTGCCTTGATGTGTGAGATGTGCACGGGCATGTGGGCTTCGCGACCGATGCGAATGACTTCGTTGACGGCGCCAATGAGCCCGATCGTGTATGAGCTTTCGTCGCGCATGTGCGTGTCGTACAGACCACCTTTCGCCGCGGCGACCTTCGCGAGCTCGATGACCTCTTCCGTCGGCGCGTAGCTCCCGGGCGCGTAGTAGAGCCCCGTCGACATGCCGATCGCGCCCTGATCCATGGCGCGTGAGACGATCGCGCGCATGGAATCAAGCTGCGCCGGTGTCGGCGCCGCAGCCGACATGCCAAGCACGGCACCCCGCACCGAGCCTTGCCCAATGTAGACGGCGGCGTTCGTACCGATGCCGTTCTTCGTCCAATCGCCGAGCATCTTGCCGATGTCGATCGGACCGCCGCCGTCGTTGTTCGTGATGACGGTGGTTACGCCCTGCATCAGGTAGGCGACGTTTCCGTGGCGTTCGGGCACGGGGCTCGAGAGATCGCCTTGCGTATGCGTATGCGGATCGATGAAACCCGGCGCGACGACCAGTCCGGTCGCGTCGATCGTCTTATTGGCGGCGACGCGGCTCGCGGCAGCATCGCCAACGAAGGTGATGCGGTCGCCGCGCACCCCGACGTCGGCGCGACGCGGCGCGGCACCGGTGCCGTCGACCAAGCTCCCACCGCGAATCAGGACGTCGACTTGCTGTTGGGCGAAACTCCGATGCGCACACAACAGTAGTGCGCACAGCGCGAGAAATGTGTGTTTTTTCAGCATGATCAAGAATGCTGCACTCTTGCGCGGTGCGCGAGTGCCGGTGTGGATTTCAGGAGGCCCGGCGCCGCTCCCTTCCTCGCCCCACCCCTGTGCGATTCGCTGACGTTCTGACCACCGCCCTCATCCAGATCCGGGCGAACAAGCTTCGTTCGTTCTTCACGCTGCTCGGCATCATCGTCAGCGTGGCGTTTCTGGTTGCCGTGGTCGCCGTCATCCAAGGGATGAATGCGTACGTCAAAGAAAACATCGCCGATGCGCTGATCGGCTCGAACACGTTCCAGGTTCGCCGCCTGCCGATCAACTTGGGGCTGATCGAGGACGCCGACTGGCTGCGCATGCAGCGGCGGCCGAAGATCACGACCCTCGACGCCGACGTCGTCCGGAGCGCGCTCCCGGATGCGAGCGCAATCTCGGTGACGTCGGGGTTTCCTACCCCGCGCAGCGATATCATATGGCGCGATCGCACGCTTGGCGACGTGCTCGTGTTCGGCGTGACGCCGGACTATCAGCGAATTCAAGATTACCGGTTCGTGTACGGCGATCCGCTCAGCGAAGTCGACGTGCGCGAGCGGCGACTGGTGGTTGTCGTCGGCGCGGACATCACCGACAAATTGTTTGACGGACGCAACCCGATTGGCCAGTCGATTCACGTTCATGGAATTCCGCTGACGATCGTCGGCGCGATCGCGGCCAAGGGGCGCGTGCTCGGCCAGTCGTTCGACGGGATGGTGCTGCTGCCGATCACGACGTTCGAGTCGATGTACGGCCGCCGGCAGACGACCACGATCTCGGTCAAGGTGGATCAAGCCGCCGACGTGTCCGGCGCGATGGCGCGCGCCGAGGAAGCGATGCGTGTCGCGCATCATCTGCGGCCGGGTGATCCGGACAATTTCTCCGTCGAGACGGCCGATGCGCTCGTGGATTTCTGGAAGCAGTTGACGAAGGTGTTGTTCACCGTCGTGCCCGCGGTCGTCGCGATCGGAATCGTCGTTGGCGGAATCGTGATCATGAATATCATGCTGATGTCGGTGCGTGAACGCACGCACGAGATCGGATTGCGCAAGTCGGTCGGCGCGCGCCGCACGGACATCCTGCGGCAGTTTTTGGCCGAGTCGGTGATGCTGGCGGTGTTGGGCGGGGCGCTCGGTGCTGGGAGTGGGTGGGGATTCGCCGCGTTGATCGCGGTGGCGTCGCCGTTACCGGCGCGGGTGACGACGTGGTCGATCGCGGTCGCGTTGACGTTGGGCGCGGGTGTCGGCGTCGTGTTCGGCGTCTATCCCGCATCCCGCGCGGCGCGACTCGACCCTGTGGCCGCGATGCGGGCGGAGTGAGATGGCATCGCTATGAGTGACGCGCGCGGGTTTTTTCGGAACGCCGATCAGTTTCGGGAGAATGTGTCGTCGGCGCTTGGATCCCTCGCCGTCGCGAAGGGCCGTTCGGGCCTCACCATTCTCGGAGTCGTGATCGGTGTGTCGACCGTGATGGCAATGGCGACGATCGTGTCGGGCATTCGCGATCAGATCGTCGACACGATTCAGATCGCTGGCCCGTCGACGTTTTATGTCCTCAAGGTCTGGTCGCAGACCCCGGTGAATCCACAGGATCTTCCAGCGTGGGTTCGCATTCGTCCCGACCTCACGACCGACGATGCCGAGCGCATCGCGAAACTGCCGGAGATCAAGTACGCGTCGATCTGGGGACAGATTCAGAATCGCATGGAGTACGGTGCGACGCGAACGAACGTTGGCGTCGTGATGGGCGCGGACGAAGGCTATCCGGAGATTTATGGCGGTGAATTGAGCGATGGACGCTGGTTTACGCGAAACGAAGAGCTCAGCGGCGCGCCGGTGATCGTTTTGTCAGCCGACGTCGCGCAGAAGCTATTTGGCGCGATTCAACCGATCGACAAATGGATTCGCGTCGGTGGGCGGCCGTTGCGCGTGACCGGTGTGTATCAGGCCGCGGCAAACATTTTCCAGCCGCCCGGTCAAGAGGTGCATGGCATCATGCCGTTCCGCACCATGGATCGTCAATACACGATCGACAAGACCAACGCGCTGTTCATTCCGGTGAAGCCGCGCGCTGCGGTGTCGGTGACCGCCGCGCAGGAGGCGGTGACGATCGCGTTGCGTGAAGCGCGTCGCCTACGCCCGGGCGATCACAACAACTTCGACATGGTGACGCAGGACCAGATCCTCGACACGTTCAACAAGATCACCGGTGTGTTCTTTCTTGTCATGCTGGTCCTCTCGAGTGTCGCTCTGCTCGTTGGCGGGATCGGCGTGATGGCGGTCATGATGATCAGCGTCACGGATCGCACTCGCGAGATCGGCATTCGGAAAGCCGTCGGCGCAACGCGTGGCGACATCCTTCAACAATTTCTCATCGAGGCCTCCGCGCTGACTGGCGTTGGCGGCGTGATCGGTGTCGCCGTCGGGTTGGGCTTGGGCAAGATCGCGAGTGCTTTCCTCAATGTGCACGGCACGACTCCAATCGACCTGACAGTGATCGCGGTCGCCGTATCGGTGGGGATCGGGCTCGTGTTTGGTGTGCTGCCAGCGCGGCGTGCGGCGCGGCTGGATCCGATCGAGTCGCTGCGCTACGAGTGAACCGTATGTGGCTCGGCGATAGATACGGGATTACCCTGAGCGAGCACGTCGATATCGGCGCGGCAGGGCACATCGACAGAGTGAGCCGGATTGGCGCGTGGCCC
>Ga0207695_10002093_pt1 | contig 30366 bp, 16 predicted proteins | sample KBSC54metaG_FD_184354 | JGI IMG/M metagenome (GOLD analysis project Ga0207695, IMG submission 184354) | Corn rhizosphere microbial communities from Kellogg Biological Station, Michigan, USA - KBS C5-4 metaG (SPAdes) (version 2) | ecosystem: Host-associated > Plants > Roots > Rhizosphere > Soil...
CCGGCAGCGTCACCAGCTTCGCGGGTGGCTCGGCCGGGCACGATCCAGTCCGTATCGGCTCAATGATGCAGGCGCGCGGGCTGACTCCCAATATTCACTTGACCTGCGTCGGACGCGACCGGCTGAACCTTATCCGGGCGCTGGATGAATTGCAGACCTTGGGGATCGAAAACGTCTTCGCCCTCACCGGTGATTTTCCAAAGGGCAGCAAGGAAACGGCGGAGACTCTTTACGATCTCGATTCCGTCCAGTTGGTGGAGCTCATTCGAGAGGTGCGTGAGAAGACGGGTTTTCCATTCTACATTTCCGTGGCGGTTTCACCCTTTAAATATACGGAACCCGATTGCGCATATCAGTACCTGAAGCTCGAAAAGAAAATCGCCGCCGGAGCGGATTACGCGATTACCCAGCTCGGTTACGATTCGCGTAAGATGCGCGAGCTAAGACGGTATATGGATGAACGCGGGCTGCGTACGCCCGTGTTTGGGAACGTGTACGTCCTGCCGCTGGGAGCGGCCAAGAAATTCAATAAAGGCGAGCCTCCCGGTTGCTTCGCATCGAACGAACTGGTGGCCCAGATTCAAGCCGAAGTCGATGCGTCCACCGATAAAGGGATGGCCGCTCGGTTGGAACGCGCCGCGAAGATGGTCGCGATTCAGAGGGGTCTCGGGTTCGCTGGATCCTACATCGGCGGCGATCACAATGCGGATCGCATCCGCTGGATTATCGAGCGTTCAGAGGTTTTGGCGCCTCGGTGGGAAGAGTTTGCGGCGGAACTGGAGTACGCTCCCAAGGGCGGATTCTATTTCTTCGAATCTCCCAAAAGCGAACCCCAGAAGCAGACCTTCTGGAACCGTGTGGCAGACGTCATCGAGCCAGCCAATACGCCGCGTGTGCTGAAAGGCGTGATTACAGGGACTCTGCGTTTAATAGACAAGAGTCCCGCGGCCGCGCGTGCGTTGGAGAGCGTTGAGCTGGCCTTCAAGCAGCCCGTGTTCGGATGCCAGGCGTGTGGCAATTGTGTTCTGGGGTTGATGGAATACGTCTGCCCGATGACGTGCCCCAAGAATTTGCGCAATGGTCCCTGCGGCGGCACATTCAACGGTCAGTGCGAGGTGATTCCGGAACAGAAGTGTATCTGGGTCGAAGTGTACAACCGCGCGAAGGCGGCGGATCGCGTGGACGAGCTCAAGACCTACATCCCGCAGCGCGACCGGTCGCTCAAAGGCACCAGTTCCTACATCAATTATTTCCTGGGTCGCGACAGCCGTCCGGAGCATCCCCAGCCATTGATTCAAATTACAATCGCGGCCCCAGCCGCGGCGCAGGCTGATGATCAGCTCGTCAAGAGCAAGTGAAGCCCACCTGAGCATAATCGCCCGCTATAATCATTAGTCGCACTCCTTCTAAAACATGCCCCACAAGCTATCAAACCTTCGAATACCTGTCCCCAGCGACATTGATATTGCCCAAGCCGCTACGCCCCTGCCGATCGAGAGCATCGCAGCCGAAGCAGGGATCCTTCCGGACGAGCTGGAGCTTTACGGCAAATCCAAAGCTAAGGTCCACTTGTCGGTTCGCGACCGCCTGAAGAGCGCGCCTAACGGCAAGTACATCGTGGTGACCGCGATCACGCCCACGCCGCTGGGCGAAGGCAAGACCACCACCACGGTCGGCCTGAGCCAAGCGCTAGGCGCGCACCTCGGAAAGAAAGTGTTCACGAATATTCGCCAGCCGAGCCAGGGTCCCACGTTTGGAATCAAAGGCGGCGCGGCCGGCGGCGGCTACAGCCAGATCGTTCCCATGGAGGAGTTCAACCTCCACCTGACCGGCGATATCCACGCCATTATTGCCGCTAATAATTTGCTGGCGGCGGCTATCGACGCGCGCATGTTCCACGAAAGCACCACGGACGACGTAGCTCTGTTCGACCGGCTCACGCCCGCCAAGAATGACGGCAGCCGCCGTTTTTCGGCGATCATGCTGCGGCGTCTGAAGAAGCTGGGGATCACGAAAACCGATCCGAACGAGCTGACTCCGGCCGAGCGCAGCCGCTTCGCGCGCTTGGATATCGACCCGGAGACCATTACCTGGCGCCGGGTGCTTGACACAAACGATCGTTTCCTGCGCCAGATCACTATCGGCCAGGGTCCGGAAGAAAAGGGCGCAACGCGCACCACCGGCTTCGACATCGCCGTCGCCAGCGAGATCATGGCGATCCTGGCGCTGACCACCAGCCTGGGCGATATGAAGGAACGCTTCGGACGCATGGTGATCGGATCCAGCTGCGCAGGCGAGCCCGTCACTGCCGACGACATCGGCGTCACCGGAGCCCTGATGGTCCTGATGAAGGACGCCATCATGCCCAACCTGATGCAGACCATTGAGGGCACTCCGGCGTTTGTGCACGCCGGACCGTTCGCCAACATCGCTCACGGGAATTCGTCGATTGTGGCGGATCAGATCGCCCTGAAGCTTGCCGGGTCGGAGGGTTACGTGCTCACCGAGGCCGGGTTCGGCGCGGACATGGGCATGGAGAAGTTCTTCAACATCAAGTGCCGCTACAGCGGGTTGACGCCGGATTGCGTGGTGCTTGTCGCGACCATCCGCGCGCTCAAGATGCACGGCGGAGGGCCCAAGGTGGTCGCGGGCAAGCCGCTGGCGCACGCCTACACGCAGGAAAACCTGGATCTCCTGGAGAAAGGTTGCTCGAACCTGGTGCGCCACATCGGCAACGCGCGGAATTTCGGCATTCCCGTAGTGGTGGCCGTGAATCGCTTCAAGGACGATACCCCGGCGGAAATGGAACTGGTCCGGAAGATCTCCAAGGCGGCTGGTGCCGAAGATGCCGTGGTGAGCAACCACTGGGCGGAGGGCGGCGCGGGAGCTGTCGAACTGGCGCACGCCGTGGTGTCGGCCTGCCAGAAACCGAGCCATTTCAAATTCCTGTATCCGCTCGACATGAGCATCAAGGACAAGATCGAGACCATCGTGCGCGAGATGTATGGCGGTGCCGGCGTGGAGTACTCGCCTGAAGCGGAAAAGAAGATCGAGGTCTATACGCGCCAGGGCTTCGATAAGCTCCCGATGTGCATGGCCAAGACGCATCTCTCCATCAGCCACGATCCAAATCTGAAGGGTGCGCCCAGCGGCTTCATGGTGCCGGTGCGCGATATCCGAGCCAGCGTGGGCGCGGGGTTCTTGTATCCGCTGCTCGGAACCATGGCGACGATGCCCGGATTATCCACGCGGCCGGGATACTACGACATCGATCTCGATACCGAGACCGGCCGGATTATCGGCTTATCGTAAGGCGTGCGGCATGACTCCCGATCTTTCGCTTTTCCTACTGCGGACGATTGAACGGGAACTGCCGAATCTGCGGGCGTTCGACGATAAACGTGCTTCCGTTCCGCGGGGGCCGGGCAAATGGTCCCCCAAGCAGGAACTTGGGCACCTGATCGATTCAGCAGCGAATAATCACCTCCGATTCGCGGGCGGCGCACTGGAACCGGAATTCCAGGGACCGGGATATGCGCAGGAGGATTGGGTTCGCCTGCACGGTTATGAATCGATGTCCTGGGATGCGATCGTCAACTTCTGGTTCGAATACAACACCTTCCTCGCCAGGCTGGTCGCGATAATCTCGTCCGATCGATTGGAGACCAAGTGTGTGATCGCGGAACACGCCCCGGTCACCCTGGGGTTCCTGATCGAGGACTACATTCTCCACATGCAGCACCACATCGACCAGCTTCTCGGCCGTGAGGTGATCACCGCGTATCCGGGAGCAAAGTCCGCCGCATAGTCGGAGTTTGCCGGCTACTTGCCCGCGAGCTTCTTCATGTATTCCGGATACATCGTCTCTGGACCGCCCAAAGCCGCGTTCACCGGGATTTTCCATTTGTCGGCAAATTCGTGCAGGAAGGGATTCTCGCCGGGCAAGAAATTCGGAACGCGGCTATTGTCGTGGTTCGGCAGTTCTTCCACGTACTCGCAGGGCCACAGCCAGTTGCCGCCGGTGTTGTCGTTGAGCAGGTAGTCTTCGCTCTTGATCAGCGGCTCCGTCAGATACACCGGATCTGTCACCACGCTCACGTGCGTCAGATGATTGTCATGCCGGATGAAATGATCCACCAGCGTGATCCGGTCGCTCGAAGGCAGTCCGTTGCGGCGAGTCCAGCCCTGCTTGATGTGAGTGGTGTAGATGGTGAGGATGTTGCCTTCCCACTTGCCCGTGGAAAATCCCTGCCAGGTATGCGCCGCGTACTCGGGAGGATGCGGGCGCCCGTCCATCCAGATCACGCGATTCTGCTCATAGGTGCTGCTGTACAGGTGAATCGCGACCAGGTCCTGCGTTTGCGGATCGCGCTCCTCCCAGATCCGCAAGCGGAGCGGACCGCGATGAATATATGCCGCCGTATGGACCTGGCATTGATGCTCGGGCAGTCCCAGGCGATCGGGATCCCAGCTCAGCGCCCACTGGCGCGCGGCGGCATTGATGGGCAGGCCGAGGAAATCGACCAGCTCGGGTCCCGGCCCGCGCTCCGCGCTGTCTTCGTGAAACGTGGGTCCCCACACGCCGGAGAGATCGACTTGAGCGAATGCAGGGACAGCGATCAGGGCCGCGACGGACAGCAGCGGCAGAAAACGTCTCATGTGGGTTGCCTCTGGTACATTCTATGTGAAACGGCCTTGCTAAAAATGTCCCGGTCTATCTGGTCTGAATCGTTAGCTTCGTTCTCTGATTCGGTTGCGGCTACGCGCCCCGCGCCCGCGGGCGTGGCGGCTGCTGCCATCGCCGCTGAACTCGGATTGAGCCTGCTGATCAAAGCTCTGGCGATCACTGGGGGTCAAAGCGAATTAGCAGACGCGGCCCGTCGTGAACGAGCCCACTTGCGCGGCGCTGCCGACGAAGATATCGGCGCGGTGATGGCCTACATGCGCGCTCGCGATGCGGATGCGCTGCGGCAAGCGATCGAAGCGCCCATGCGGGCCGCGCGAGCCGCCGTCACGGGATTAGAGCTGTGCGCGAAAGCCTCCGGCAAAGTGAAAGCCGCTCTGACGGCGGACCTGGGAGCGGCTCAAGCCCTGCTGGCCGGCTCGCTGCGGGCGATTCTCATCTGTATCGATGCAAACCTGCACGGCCGTGAGGAGCAGCATCGCGACGCCGTTGCCGAACGCAAAGCGATCGAGGAGCGGGCTCGTGTATACTCGCGCTAAATGGAGTCCGTCATGCGCAAGATTCTTCCCATCGTGATGGCGCTCGCCGCGCCCGCTTTCGCGCAGCTCTCGCCGGCTGCTACCTGGGCCACCCACGCCGCCAACGAATACCAGATGTATCCCAACGTCACCTATCTGACTCTGGGCGACACCCAGCTAAAGATGGATATCTATCGCCGCCGCACGGCGACCACCCCGCAGCCCACCATTATTTACATGCATGGCGGATTCTGGGTAGCCGGCAACAAGGAAGCCGCCATCCTGAACGTGCTCCCATGGATGGAAATGGGCTGGAACGTGGTCAACGTCGAATACCGCCTGGGTCCCAACACACTGGCGCCCGGCGCCCTGGAGGATTGCTTCTGCGCGCTGCGCTATGTCGGCCAGCAAGCCATGATGTACAACGTCGACGTCAATCGCATCGTAGTCACCGGCGAATCGGCGGGCGGACATCTGGCGCTGGCGTTAGGAATCATTCCCGAGAGCGAAGGATTCGACCGCGAATGCGCGGCCAACACGCCTCTGCCCAAAGTGGCGGCGGTGCTCAACTGGTTCGGCGTCAGTGACGTGCCGGATGTGATCGACGGCCCTCATCGAGCCGCGGCTGCCGTGCGCTGGTTCGGCAGTCTGCCCAACCGTATGGAGATCGCCAAGCGCGTTTCGCCGATAACCTACGTGCGTGCGGGATTGCCGCCGATTCTGAGCGTCCACGGCGATGCCGATACCACGGTTCCCTACCAGCAGTCCGTGCAGTTGCACGCGGCGCTCACCAAGCTAAACGTTCCGAACCAACTCATCACCATCCCGGGCGGGAAGCACGGTGGCTTCACGTCCGAGCAGCGCGATCACATCTACCTGACGATCCGGGAGTTCCTGGGGAAGAACGGACTCCCAGGAAAGTAAATACGCCGCGAAGCCGGTTACAGACCCCATAGTACAATCTGAACTATGCGCCTCAGGATTGCCGTGCTACGGCTGGTGGCCGCGCTGGCAATTGCCGGCACAGCTTCCACTTCTCTTTTTGCCGCCGACCGGCAGCTCCTTAACGAATGGGATGTTCGGAACGAGATCCAGCTCGCTCCGGGAGTCAATCCAGCTATCGTCAAGGACTACTTCCCTTCGTTTTACGACTATTTGGATACGGTCCTGTTTCATCCCACCGCCGGATACTACTCGAGCGGGCGCGTCGACTTCACCAATCATTACCGGACCTTCCCCGGCGCGCTGGCGCCTTCATTCGGCCACATGGTCGCCGAGCAGATGTTCCGGATGTGGGATGGTATGCGGAAGGCCGGCACCCTGGGCCCCGCCGAGAAGTTCACAATCGCCGAGTTTGGCGCCGGGGATGGCGCCATGGCCGAATCCGTGCTTGACTATATCGATCAGCAGGCGGCCACGAATTCGGATCCGCGTTGGCGTGAATTCCAGCAGCAGGTGGTCTACGCCTGTTACGATCGCTCCCCGGCCCTGAGCGAGATTCAACGCCAGCGCAATGCGCGTTTTGGGGCCCGGTTCGAGGCGCGCCACGGCGATGCCACCGATCCGGTTGCCACTATCCCGCGCGGGAGTTTGAAGGGTGTGATTCTTTCGAATGAGCTGCCGGACTGTTTCAGCGTCCATAAAGTGATCCTGAACGAAAGCGGTTCCGCGGAGATCGCCTTCACGGTTCCGTCCCTGACGCATCCGGATTGGGAAAGAATCAAGGGGTCTCTTCCGACGGCTGCGCGGAACCTGATCCAGAAAGACGACGAAGCGATCTCTAAGAAGCTTTTTGCCGGCAAGAACCGCGATGCCACGATTCAAGGCGGGGACCGCGTGTACCTGAGCCAGGCGGGATTTTCCGCGATTCTGGACGCATTTAACGCTTCCGCCAGCTACGAAGACAACGTGAAGCTGCTTCGGTTCCAGGAACTGTACGTACCCGCGGCCGTGATTCCGGAGGTCGGGGAGCATTTACGGCAATATGCCCACGCATACGCGTTCGCACTGACCAAGAACGGCAAGGGCATGGTGACGTACGTCAATCTGGGCCAAGGCAAATTCATTCGGGGCGCCGGTGCGGCGCTCAAAGCCGGCTATGTGATCACCATCGACTACGGCGCGAACTGGGAAGGTAGCCTGGCGCAGGAGTTCGATCATCTGCGCATGTATGGACCCGGCAGCTCTCAAACACATGCCGATCCGTATCATTTCCCGACTCTCAACGATATGACCACGGACGTGAACTTTGGTCAGATGGCGGAGGAAGGGACATCGGAGGGACTGAAGGCGCTTTATTTCGGCCCCCAGCACTCGATTCAAAAGGGAACTCCGATCCATCTCGATCGGCTGCCTCCCGGCCGCGCCCAGACGTCCGATGAAGAGGCGGACTTTCAATATTGGGCCGGGCTGTTCTACTCCTGGGACGCTTACAAAATTCTGGTCCAGCAGAAGGGCAACACCGATGCGGCGTACCGGTATCCAGGGGACGAGGCGGAGACCCTGATGATCCCGGTAAGCGAATTGAGCCCGGCCGAGAACCAGAAGTTGGCTGAGATCGAGAAAAAACTAGGCCGCTAGCCCAGCCCACCATACTTGCACCTCCTCGCTGCGTATATCGTCCTCGCTGCGTATATATGAGGAATTGTATTCCGGAGCTCTATATACGCGGATAAGTATATATAGATTCACGTTTTTGCGAAAAAAACTTCAGCTTGACAGGGTGGTTGTCCGAGAGTAAACTAGGTCAGTTTTGGTCTGGGGGGGCGGAATTTCGTTCCGACTAGATTAATTATCAGCTGGGGAGGTTACATGCGCTCACTTCTGCTTTCAGCAGTAGCATGCTTTTTTGTGCTTTCGACTTTCGCGCAAAGCGATCGAGGCTCGATCACGGGCACTATTGCCGATCCTAGTGGCGCCGTCGTCGCGTCCGCCAAGATTGAAGCCAAGAACGTCGACAACGGCTCGGTGTACGAGGCTGGCAGTTCGACCACCGGCAATTACGTGCTTCCGCAGTTACCAACCGGCAACTACCAGTTGACCGTCACGGTCACGGGCTTTAAAAAGTACGTCAAAGAAAATATTTTCCTTCCTGTCGCGCAGACCGTTCGCGTGGACGTGAAGCTCGAAGTCGGCACGACTTCGGACACCGTCACCGTCACGGAAGCAACGCCCCTGCTCAAGACCGAAAGCGGCGAACTGAGCCACAACGTAACCACGGACCGCATCAACAATCTCCCCGTACTGCAGATTGGCACAGGCGCCGGTCTTCGCACGCCGTACGCAATGACCAACCTGATCCCTGGCGCCAGTTACGCGCCTGACATCGCGATCCGGATCAACGGTATGCCGTCCAACACTCAGTCGATCCGCATCGAGGGACAAGATGCGCAGATGGGTATCTGGTCCGGTACGCAGTCGTGGACGCAGCCTAGCGTGGACGCCATTCAGGAAACCTCGATTCAGACCAGCAACTACGCGGCCGAATTCGGCCAGGCCGGCGGCGGCGTGTTCAACACAACCATGAAGTCCGGTACCAACCAGTTTCACGGTGGCGCGTACGGATACTTGATGAACGAAGCGTTCAACGCTGGTACCCCTAACACCAACGCTGGCATCGCCAACGGTGCCTTATCCGGAAGTGTTGTGGATCCCAACCACTTAAACCAACATGTGCGCCCCCGCCTGCGCCGCGAGGACTACGGAGGCAGCTTCGGTGGACCGGTAGATATTCCCAAAGTCTACGATGGCCATGACAAGACCTTCTTCTTTTTCAACTTCGAGCAGTTCCGCGAAACGGCGGTGACCGCCGCCGGCACGGCTTCCAGCATCAAGACGGTTCCCACCGCAGCCTACCGCCAGGGTGATTTCTCAGCCGCTCTTGGCACCACCTCGATCGGCAAGGATTCCCTGGGGAATAGCTTGTTCAATAACCAGGTGTTCGATCCTTGCTCCACCAGCACGACCGCGAACGGAGTTCGGCTCCGCACTGCGTTTCCCGGCAACAAGATTCCGTTGGGCGCGGCTTCCTGCCTTGGAGGCCCCTATCTCGATCCCGTCACGGCAAAATTCCAGGCTTTAATGCCGCTGCCCACCAACTCCAACAACGCCACCGGGTATCAGGATTACACCAGTTCCTACAGCAATAGCAGGCTGCAAACCGTTCCGTCCATTAAGCTGGATCATTCCCTCTCGTCGAAGGCCAAGCTTTCCGGCTATTGGGGCCGGACGACCGTTGCGCCGTACCCCGCTACTGACGGCATGCCTTTCCCGATCACCAGTTCCAATCCGTCTAAGATTACTTCCTACACCGTCCGCATCAATTTCGACTACACCCTGACGCCTACCCTGCTTTTGCACCTGGGCGCAGGCCTGCTTTCCGCCGATGACGCCGAGCAAGGACCGGGTGGCCCCTTGGGAACGAAGTATGACGTCCTCAGCTACTTCGGGTTGAAGGGTACCGGGACGACGCAGGTTCTGCCGACCGTCGGCGCGCCCGCTCCTGGATTCGCCGGCGGTCCGGCAACCGGATTCGGTGGACTCTACGGCGGATACACGCCGCGCATCGGTCCATCGACCAATATCGAAATTCACGAGTACAAGCCCACCAGCAACGCTAGCCTTACCTGGGTGAAAAGCAACCACACCTACAAGTTTGGCGCGGACTTCAACACCGATGGATACCTGAACAAGAGCAACACCTACGCCGCCCCGTGGATCGGGTTTGCCAACACGGGCACCACGGATCCAGCAGCGCAGGGCCAAATCCTGACCCCCGGCACCAACGCTGGATTTATTTACGCCAGCTTCCTGCTGGGTCTGGCCGATGACGGCTACACCTCGGTGCCGGCGAATACACGCCTTGGCAAGAAGGCCCTGGGGCTCTTTGCCCAGGACACCTGGAAAGTGACCCGCAAACTGACTCTCGATTACGGTCTGCGCTGGGATTTCGAAACATACTTGAGAGAGCACAACGGCTACCAGGGTTCGGTTAGCCTGGATACGCCGAATCCGATTGCCGGCGGCCGCCTGGGCGCAACGATTTTTGAGGGCTTTGGGCCCGGTCGCTGCCAGTGCAATTTCGCCAGCAATTATCCGTTTGCGTTCGGGCCCCGCATCGGTGTCGCCTATCAGGTGACGCCCAAGACGGTACTGCGCGTGGGTGCGGGCATCTCATATACCAGAACGTCGGCAAACAACTTCCAATCCTACGCCGTCGCTTCCAACACGCCGTATTCCGCGGCCCAGTATGGCGACGCAGCCTATCTGACCAGAGACGGCCTGCCCTACAAAGTCACTTTCCCGAACTTCGATCCAGGTCAGCTGCCGTATCAGGGGATTCCCGCCGGCTCTCTGAATTATTTCGACCGGCAGGCTGGCCGTCCGGCTCGTACGGTTCAATGGAGCTTCCTCATCCAACGCGAACTGCGGAGGGATTTGGTGATCGAAGTCGGCTATGTTGGCAACCGCGGCGCCTGGTTCCAGTCGACTTCGGCCATCAATGACAATGCAATTATGCCCAGCAGCTTGAATGCCGTGGGCCTCGATATTCACAACCCGGACGACCAGACCCTTCTTACCTCGCAACTCGGTTCGTCGCTGGCGGCACAGCGTGGATTCAGTGGCAAACCATATCCGAACTTCCCGACTACTCTTACGGTGTTCCAGGCGCTGCGGCCCTATCCGGAATACACCAGTATTCTTCACCTGTGGGGACCACTGGGCAGCACCAAGTATGACTCCATGCAGGTTAACCTTACCAAGCGCTACTCGCACGGTCTTGACCTCAACGCAAACTTCACCTGGTCCAAGCAGTTCGTAAACGGTGTTGAGAGCGAGGGCGTGTTCGGCGGTGCTTCGGAAAATGACGTCTTCAATCGTGAGAACAACTGGTTCTTGTCCAGCAACAATCAGCCCTTCCTGCTGGTTATCTCGGCTAATTACACCACGCCGAAAATGAACGGCGACAGCACGGCCATGAAGGTGCTCTCGCAGATAACCCGCGATTGGACCACTGCTGCTGTGCTTCGCTACGGAAGCGGCCTGCCGGTCACCAGCCCGACGTCCATTAACCTCCTCAACAATATGATCGGACAAAGCACGTTCTACAATCGCGTGCCGGGCCAGGCTCTCTACACGCAGGACATCAACTGCAAATGCTTTAATACCGCTCAGACGCTGGTTCTAAACCCCAACGCGTGGGTTGATCCCGGGAAAGGCAATTGGGGCACTGCAGCCGCGCGATATGCCGATTACAGCGGCGCTCGCCGGCCCAGTGAGAACATAAGCTTCGGCCGCATCTTCCGCCTTACGGAAAGTGGCAGGGCGCAATTCCAAATCCGAGGCGAGTTCACCAACATGTTCAACCGCTGGACTTGGCCTAATCCGACCACCACGCCGGGAACTCCGGTTCAGCACGACAATTTCGGGAACATCACTAGCGGCTATGGCTTCATCAATCTGGTCGGTGGTGCTACCCAGCCCGGAGCGGCGCCGCGCTCCGGTCAAATGGTCGCCCGGTTCACATTCTAAGTTTTCATCGCAGCCTAATTCACATCTCGCCGCTTCCGAACGTCGGAGGCGGCGAGTTTGTTTTTGAGGAGCCTTCTCGCGTACAGTTGTCCCAAGCGCTGCCTGGAAACCCTTCGAACCTGCCAGCCTGAGCCCACGCCGGCATGGAGGAATATACCCGCTTGACGCCCGGATTCCCTCGGGGTAGACTCATGCAGTTTTGGTTTCTTTGGGGTTGGGTTACTCCGAAGCAAGTTCTAACCAATGGGGAGGTCACATGCGCTCACTTCTGCTTTCCGCAGTGTTGTTTCTTTTTGCTCTCTCGATCTTCGCGCAGAGCGATCGCGGCACCATTACCGGCACAATTTCAGATCCGGCTGGGGCTGTCATTGCAGGGGCTCAGATCGAAGCCAAGCACGTGGATTCAGGCACGGTGTACAACGTCGCCAGCACGGGCACTGGTAACTTCACTCTTGCCCAGTTACCGATCGGGACCTACGAGCTGACGGTCACCGTCACCGGCTTTAAGAAGTTCGTTCGCCAAAATATAACGGTTCAAGTGGCCACCACGACTCGTGTTGACGTTACGCTTCAGGTGGGCGCGACGACGGAATCGATCACGGTGAGCGATTCGACTCCGCTGCTCAAAACCGAAAGCGGCGAAGTCAGCCACAATTTTGAGTCTGACCGGCTGAACAATCTCCCCCTGGTCAATTTGGGAACCGGCACCGGGCTTCTCGGCAACGTGCGCAACCCCTTATCGGTGGTCAACCTGATGCCGGGGGCGGCATTCGCCAATGACAACACTCTGCGAATTAACGGAATGCCCTCGAGCACGCAGTCCATTCGCATTGAGGGTCAGGACGCCACCAACGGAATCTGGCGCCAGATCAATCAGGAGTCTCAGCCCAGCCTGGACGCGGTTCAGGAAGTGGCGGTACAGACGAGCAATTATGCGGCCGAGTACGGTCAGGCGGGCGGCGGATACTTCAACTTCACCATGAAGTCCGGCACGAATCAGTATCACGGCGGCGCGTACGACTATTTCGTGAATGAAGCGCTGAACGCCGGGACGCCGTTCACGAATGCGGGCGCCACCGACAGCTTGAAGAACGGACAGCATATTCGGAATCGTCAGCGTAAGAACGACTACGGATTTACCTTCGGCGGGCCAATCATCATTCCCAAGATCTATGACGGCCACGACAAGACTTTTTTCTTTTTCAGCTTTGAGCAGTACCGCGAATCCCTGAACGTGGGCACGGGACTTGCGACAGTGCCGATCGCCGCCTACCAGACAGGCAACTTTGCCGGAGCGCTAGGAGGTCCGCTACCTCTTAGGGACCCTCTGGACCGCCAGATTTTCCAGAATGAAATCTTCGATCCGAACTCGCAGACCACCGCCGCAGACGGCTCCCTGGTCCGCACTCCGTTTCCAGGCAATGCGATTCCTCCAGGCTCCATAGATCCGGTGGCAGCCAAAGTCCAGGCCATGCTTCCGCAAGCAACAGGTACGTCAAAAACGAACAACTACACTATCCCTGCATACAGTAACTTCAGGCACACCACTATCCCATCCTTCAAGCTCGACCACAACCTCAGCTCTAAGATCAAGTTGTCCGCGTATTTTTCCTACACCCACACCGTGTCGCCGAACGCCAACGGCTTCACCCAGGTGTTTACTAGTGCGGAGCCTTCGGATACCGAATCGACGACCACCCGCATCAACTATGATCAGACCATCTCGCCCACCATGCTGCTGCATTTGGGTATCGGTCTTCTTACCACCAATCGTCCGGCTATTCCCCCGACCTTCGACCAAGGCACGTTTTGGGCCCCAAACCAACAGTTCTATATCAACCAGTTTCCGAATATTGGGGGCATCAACGACATTTTCAATGGCGGCAACAGCATCGGCCTGGGGAGCGCTTTCGGAGCCACCTTCATCAAGGACCTGAAGCCCACGGGAAACGCCAGCCTCACTTGGGTCAGGGGTAACCATACCATCAAACTGGGCGGAGAGATGGTGGTGGAAGGAATTCCCACTCTGAACACCTCCCGCGCCTCGGGTGTGATCACCTTCGGCGCCCAGCAGACCGGGGAGCCCTGGGAGCTTGGCAAGAATTTGAACGGCCTGACCACCGGGTTCGGTTATGCCAGCTTCCTGCTCGGCGCGGTGGGCGGGTTCAATATCACTCCCGTCGCAGAAACGCGGCTAGGGAACCACTCCTTTGCGATGTACCTGCAGGACACCTGGAAGGTCACTCGCAAGCTGACACTCGACTACGGACTGCGCTACGACTACCAAACCGAACTGAAGGAGCAGTACGGCCGCATGCAGAACGCCGCGTTTAATACCCCGAACCCGAACGCCGGTAACCGGAACGGTACCGTGATTTATGAAGGCAACGGCGGGGGCCGCTGCAATTGCAATTTCCAGAGCAATTACCCGTACGCCATTGGACCGCGGCTCGGTGTTGCGTATCAGATTAATAGCAAGACTGTGTTCCGCGCGGGCGCCGGCCTGGCTTACGGAACTGCTCCCAACAATGCCTTCCTTTCCTACAGCGTCAACGACTTCTACCCCGTGACGCCAGCCTACGGACAAGTCGTGAGCCAACTGAAGGATGGGAATCCGTACCAGGTGGGCAACCCCTTCGGCAACCCGCCCTTCCACTATCCGGACTTTACCCCGCATTTCCCGTTCGCGACCGCTCCAGGGGTAGTTCCGCCTGTGTCGGTGTTTATCTCGATCGATCGCAACGCCGGCCGGCCCCCGCGCATTTTCCAATGGAGCTTGGGGCTACAGCGTGAGATTACGCGCGACCTGGTAGTCGAGGCGGCCTATGTCGGGAACCGCGGGGCATGGTGGACGGCTCCCCTACTGGCGACTCAGAATTACAACGCGCTTCAGCCCCAGGACCTGGCAAAGGTCGGCATCGATCTGACCAACGCCGGCGATCGGGCTCTCCTGACCCAACCCATTGCCTCAGCAACGGTGATTGCCAAGTTCCCGTATTTGGCCAATCCTAATAACGTCTATCCTGGATTCCCGAATAACCAGCAGTTGATCCAGGCCCTCAAGCCTTATCCGCAGTGGCTGGGAATCCCACCCTTCCTGGGGCCGCCGCTAGGTGACACCTGGTACGATTCGCTGCAGGCGAAGGTGACCAAGCGCTACTCTCATGGACTGGATGTCCAGGGCGCCTTCACCTGGCAGAAAGAGTTGACGCTCGGTGTCAACTCCGACACCTCATACCTAACGCCCCAGGCGCCGCTGATCAATGACGTATTTAACTACGCCCAAAACAAGCAGCTTTCGGGCTTCAGCCGGCCCGTGCAGTTGATCATTTCTACCAACTACACAACACCCGGATTGCGTGGTGACAGCAGCGCAATGAAGGCAATGTCGTGGGCCGTGCGCGACTGGACCTTCGGCGCCGTGCTCCGCTACCAGAGCGGACAGCTTATTCGTATCCCCGCTTCCAACAACGGATTGCTGACCCAGTTGGGCCGTGGGCCCTCGAACAACCCGGCCCTGTGGGGTGGCGGATCCACTTTCGTGAACCGGGTTAACGGAGTTCCGCTGTTCCTGCAGGACCCCAACTGCCATTGCTTCGACCCGACCCAGCAGCTGACGCTGAATCCAGCCGCATGGCAGGACGTGCCCGCCGGCCAGTTTGGCGGCGGGGCGCCTTACTATAACGACTACCGGTGGCAGCGCCAGCCTCAGGAGGCTTTCAACGTCGGCCGGAACTTCCGGCTAGCGAAAGAGGGCAGAGTCAACCTCAATGTCCGCGCGGAGTTTCAGAATGTATTGAACCGCGTGACTCTGTCCGCTCCGGGTTCTTGCTTTCTCTGCGGCGGGAACGCTTCGAACGCCGCTCAACCGACGCTCCACAACAACCCCGGAGGGGCGCTGTCCTCAGGATTTGGGTGGGCGAGCACGCTCAATGGTTTCGGAACCAATCCTAGGTCGGGCCAGATCGTGGCGCGTCTCACCTTCTAAAATCATCCCAAGCTGGTACATCTCGCCGCTTCCGACATCGGAGGCGGCGAGTTTGTTTTTGGGACTCGCGGCGTTGACCCTGCTTGTCCGCGGTGATAACGTCGGAGAGTTGGAGGCTCCATGAAGACCCTAATCGATCGCAGGTCGTTTCTCCGCGTAACCTCGGCAGCCGGCGGCGGAATGCTGCTGGGTTTCTACGTGAAGCCTCTCCCCGCCCAGGGGCAGCAGAAAGGCCAGCCGGCGGCTCCGCTCAAGCCCGAAGCTTTTATCCGCGTTTCCCCCGATGGCGCGATCACCATCATGGCGAAAAACCCGGAGGTCGGGCAAGGCGTCAAAACTCACCTGCCGATGATCATCGCCGACGAGTTTGACGTCGATTGGAAGGACGTCAAGATACAGCAAGCCGATCTCGATCAGGCCAAGTATGGTCCGCAATCGGCCGGCGGCAGCAATTCGACGCCGACCAACTGGGATCCGCTGCGACTGGTAGGCGCCACCGGCCGACAGATGATGCTCGCCGCGGCGGCGGCCTCTTGGAACGTGCCGGACTCGGAATGCTTCACGGCTTCCGGCAAGGTGACGCATCGGCCGACCAATCGCGCCCTCGGCTATGGAGCGCTCGCGGCCAAGGCTGCCACGCTGGCGCCGCCCGATCCCAAGTCGGTGAAGCTGAAGGATCCCAAGGACTACAAGATCATCGGCCAGTCGCTGGTGGGTGTGGATGTGGCGTCGATCGTAACCGGTAAACCCATCTTCAGCATCGATTTTACGGTTCCTGGCATGCTATTCGCAGTGTTCGAAAAGTGTCCGGTCTTTGGAGGCAAAGCGAAGTCCGCGAATCTAGACGCGATTAAAGGGCTTCCGGGCGTTCGCCACGCGTTTCTCGTCGAAGGTGGGGCGCAGCTTACAGGGCTGCTCTCGGGCGTCGCCATTGTCGCGGATACGTGGTGGCAGGCCCAATCCGCCAGGAAGAAGCTCCAGGTAGTCTGGGACGAAGGCCCCACCGCATCTCAATCCACGGCCGGTTTCGCCCAGCGTGCGGATGAGTTGTCCACGCAGCCTCCCGTGTTCGCTTTGCGGAACGACGGGAATGCCGATACTGCCCTCGCCGGAGCGGCGAAAACGGTCGAAGCGGCCTATTCGTATCCATTCATTTCGCACGCCCCGCTCGAGCCGCAGAACTGCGTCGCCCATTTCAAGGCCGGCAAGCTCGAGATTTGGGCGCCCAGCCAGACCCCCGCGGCGGGACTCCAGGTGGCCACCCAGACGCTCGGCTTAGCGAATAGCGACGTCACTTTCCACCAGGTACGCGGCGGCGGAGGTTTCGGCCGGCGGCTTACCAACGATTACGTCGCCGAAGCCGCCTGGATCGCCAAACAGATCGGGGTGCCGGTAAAGCTCCTGTGGACCCGTGAAGACGATATGGCGCATGATTTCTATCGTCCCGGCGGTTTCCATTACCTGAAGGGCGGCGTAGATGCGGCGGGGAAAGTGGTCGCCTGGCGCAATCATTACGTGAGCTTTGGCGAAGGACAGCGGTTCGCTCCGCAAGCCAATATCAACCAGAACGAATTTCCGGCTACGTTTGTACCCAACTTCTCATTTGAGTCCACGCTGATGCCCCTGGGCGTGCCCACCGGCGCCATGCGCGCTCCGCGCAGCAACGGGTTCTGCTTCGTCTTCCAATCCTTTGTCGACGAACTGGCACACGCCGCCGGCAAAGACCCGCTGCAATTCCGAATCGATCTGGTAGCCGCCTCACGCGTTGGGACCGAAGCGGATCAGGACTTCGTTGCTTCACGCATGCGGGGGGTTCTGGAACTGGTTCGCGAAAAATCCGGATGGGGGAAACGCAGCCTGCCCAAGGGCCGAGCCATGGGCGTAGCGTTCCAATTCGCGCACCGCGGTTATTTCGCCGAAGTAGTGGATCTCAGCGTTGATGCCAATAGCAAAGTGAAAGTCCACAAAGTGTGGGTGGCGGCGGACATTGGCCGTCACATCATCAATCCGGGGAACGCCCGGAATCAGGTGCAGGGCTCGGTGATCGAGGCGCTAAGCAGCGTGATGTCCTGGGAGATCACCATTGAGCGCGGCCGGGCCATGCAACCGAACTTCGACAAGTATCCGCCGGTGCGCATTACACAAGCGCCTCCGGAAATCGAGGTGCACTTCCTGCAGTCCGACAATCCGCCCACGGGATTGGGCGAGCCTGCGGTCCCGGCGATCCTGCCGGCGGTGACGAATGCGATTTACGTCGCGACCAGCAAGCGCATCCGTTCGCTGCCGCTAGCGAAACACGGCTTCTCGTGGGCCTAGTTACTGGCCGGTAGCGGGGCTGAAAAAGGGGGCACCTCCTGGCTTCCGCAAAGCCAGTAGCGAAGCGAACGCTAGGAGGTGTCCCCTTTTTCTTTCGACGCCTGCGTTAATTTTTCGCCGGTAGCGCGAACGCGACCAATTCCGCGTTGTATCCCTGGCCGCTGATCGCGACCACGATGTATTGCTTCCCGTTGAGCATGTAGGTCATCGGCGATCCGCTCTGCGGAGCCGGGATGTATACCTTGCCGGCATCGGCGCCGGTGGCCTTGTTGTAAGCCCGCAGATACGCTCCTCGACGGCCGTCCGCCATCGTGACCACGCCTTTTTCACCGGCCACCAGCAACGTCTTGGTCACCAGGGTTCCAGCCTGGCCGGGGCGTCCCGTGCGCGGGATATTCAAGCCCTTGAGCGCTGGATGATCGCGGATATTGTCCGGAGTGTCGCCATGCGCCACTTGCCACACGATCTCGCCCTTATTGAGATCGATTGCCGTGATTCGTCCGTAAGGCGGCTTCAGCAGCGGCAACCCCTCGACGGTTAGTCCTCCTCCCGGGCCACCACGACCAGCCCCAGCAGTCGATGCCGGCGTAGCCGGTTCTGGAGCGCGCGCCTGACCCGAGATGTACATGATGTCCGAGCGGGTTCCACCCGGCACCAGACCGATTGCCGTCACCGTGGTTTGGGAGGAGACGTACGCAATGTGCGTCTCAGGATCGTACGAACCGCCCGGCCAGTTGGATCCGCCACCCGCCGTGGCCGCGGTCAGGGTGGCTAGCGGGCCTTCGAACTTGCTGACGACTCCGGGAGTGAACATCGGCCCGAGCTTGTACTTGGAAACCAACTGGACTGCTTCCGCGCGAAGCTGCGGCGTAAAGTCGATCAGATCGTTGACCGAAATACCTTGCAGATCGAAAGCCGGAGGCTTGGTGGGAAAGGGTTGGGTGGGCGAATACCATTCGCCCGGGACGGTACCCTTCTCGACCGGCTTTTCGACGATAGGCCAGATCGGCTCGCCCGTTTCGCGATTCAGCACATACATGAAGGCCTGCTTGGTGGGTTGGGCCACGGCTTTCACGGTGCGGCCGTTGATGATGATATCGGCCAGGATCGGCGGGCAGGGATTATCCATATCCCAGATGCCGTGGTGCACGTATTGATAGTGCCACTTGCGTGCGCCAGTCTTCAGATCCACCGCCACGATGCTCTCACCGAACAAGCCGGTGCCCGGTCGAGGGCCGCCATAATAGTCGCCAGTCGGCAGCTCGACGCCGATATAGACCAGGCCCAGTTGCTCGTCGATCGACATTTGTCCCCACGCGCCGGTGTTGCCGGTATACGACCAGGAATCCTGTTCCCAGGTATTAAGTCCGAACTCGCCCGGTTTGGGAATGGTGTGGAAGATCCAAAGCCGCTTGCCGGTATGCACGTCATAGCCGCGGACGTAGCCCTTTACGTTGGTCTTGCTGGCGGGAACTCCGCCCGGTTTGTGAGCTGCGCCGATGATCACGGTATTCCCTGCCACGATGGGCGCCGAATGCAATCCGATATCCGGGCTGAGCGGGTCGATCGGCTGATCGTCCTCATCCTTGAGATCCACCAGGCCGTTCTTCCCGAAGGTGGGTATGCGCGCGCCGGTTTTTGCGTCCAGGGCGATCATCTGATAACCGGGGGTGACGTAGATAATGTGCTCCTCGCGTCCATCCGTCCAATACGCCAGGCCGCGGCCGGAAAGCTGGCGAGGCGCGACAGTCCCACGCTGGCCTTCGTTTTCGCCGTGGACCCACAGGAGCTCGCCCGTGGCCGCATCCAGCGCTATCACTGATCGCCGCGTTCCCGCGGTGGAGTAAAGCACACCCTTGACCATCAGGGGCGTGGCCTCCAGATTGGCTTCCGGCTTGGGCCCAAGATTATCGGTCTTGAAGCGCCAGGCTACTTCCAGCTTGTCGAAATTCCCGGCGTTGATCTGGTCGAGTGCGGAGTAGCGGGTATTGCCCAGATCGCCGCCATAGGTGGGCCACTCTCCATTTTTCGCTCCGGTCTGCGCCAACAAGGGCGATATCGCCGCAAGCAAAACTACCAAGATTCGCTTCATGCCGTCTCCTGTACAGTTTGTACCGTCGATAGATTATATACGCCCCAGGAGTGAAACTCCACGCCCTGGGCCGCCCACTGACGGTTTGCTCGGAGCGCACAGCGGCGGCGGACACAATGACGCGAGATGCGATGACGCTGCCCTGCGTTGTGAGCGTTAGAACAAAACTAAAACGGCCCCGCCGCCGGAGCAGCGAGGCCGTGAAGTAGAGGTTCTTAGGACTGCTAGAACGTGAAGCGCGCGATCAGAGTGCCTTGACGCGGCTGCGCGTACAGCTGGCCAACGTTTCCGTTGGAGGTGAAGGTCGGCTGTCCGTTGATTCCAACAGCGCCCAGCGAATACCCGCCAAAGCCGCCCGTGATCCGGCCATTAACCACTGTGGGGTTCTGGATTACATTGCTCGCATTGTAGGGCGTCGAAGTGCTGGGGTTGCCGAGCTGCATCCGGTTAAAGGCGTTCGCGAACTCCGCGCGAATCTGGAGATTCATGCGTTCCTTGATCCGGAAGTTGCGCCCGATGTTGATGTTCTCCGTCGGGCGGCGCGCCTGGCGGAAGTCGCTGTAGTACAGTCCCGCCACGGGACCGGCAGGAGCCGGACCGGGTCCCCAGGTGCCAGCGACCGGATTGGCCCAGGCGGCGGGGTTTAGCACTTGATCGACGTAAGGATTGATGCAGCCGCAGTTCAGGTCCTTTTTGAACAAAGGCTGACCGGTGCGGATCATCTCTCCGCCAGTCAGATTGTTGGCGACTGTCGCGGAGGGAGGCGCAAGCGGGAGACCGCTGCCATACTGCAGAAATGCGCCGAGTTGCCAGTCCTTGGTGACCCAGGCGAGCATCTTGTTGTCGGATGCCTTCGGCGTGTTGTAAACGATGTTGGCGTTGAACAGGAACGGCTGGTCCGTCGCCTGGATCGACTTGTTGGAGCTGTCGGCGTTGAAGATGTCTTCGCGCGTTAACGTCATCGCTTTGGACCAGGTAAACGTGCCGTTGACCTGAAGTCCATGCGACATGCGCTTGGTGCCCTTGAGCTGCAAGGAGTCGAACCAGGTCTTACCCGTGGGAGAGTTGGTGATGGTGGTTGTGCTGAATTGAGGGTAAGTACGCAGCGCATTAAGCAGAGTGTTTTTGGTCGAATAACCGGCATAGGGAACGATGTTTCCGACTCTCGCGATGACCGCTGGGTCAGAAATCGCCTTAGACAGAAGGAGGTTGTCGGCGGGATTGGTGTAGGGGTTTAGGCCAACTGCCGCAAATTGGGCCGGTGATACCTGGTTGAGTAGTCCCAGAGGACCGGGCCACCACACACCGCGGTTGCCGACGTAGGAAGCTTCGAAAACGAAGTCGCGGCTGAATTCACGCTGAATGCCGATGCTCCACTGATTCTGGCGCGGAGGACGGGAAGCATTGCGGTCAAGCGAGGTAAATCCGGTGTACCCCACAATCTGCCCCGGAAGAGGACTCTGCCCCGGATCAAAATTGGGCCAGACCGGCTGCGGCAACACGTTCGGGCTGCTGGCCTGGAAGTAATTATTCGTTCCAGCAGGGGTGCTGGCCAGGACGTTGGCCGAGTTCTGGCCGATATCTGGAGCGAACCCGTACGCGAGACCCCAGCCGCCACGAAGAACGGTCTTGGAATTTAATTGATAAGCAAAACCAAATCTCGGCGCGACCGCATACGGGTAGTTCGAAACGAACGTGCATCCGCAGGTCGCTTCGAAGATCGGAGCGCCAATACGGCCTCCCGCAGCTGGGTTTGCGACCATACCCAGGTCCCCGGAACGGCCGTACTGCTCCCGTGCCGCCGTGGCGTAGTCCCAACGGATTCCGTAATCCAGGGAAAGCTTGCGGGTGACCTTCCAGGAATCCTGGAGGAAGAAGCCCCACTGCTGTTTGCCCATGCGAGCGTCGTTAGGAGCAGTCTGGCTGGCGAGATTCACACCGCCCAACAAAAAGCTGGCGAACGGGAACCCGGTGACGGCGTTGGTGGAAAGGTTGGCGGGCAACCCACTGGCGCCGTTGCCAGCAGCCGAGCAAGCGTTTGGAGCCGGAAGGTTGTTAAAGCACAGAGTAGCTCCGGTGGGAGGCGCCGTGATGTTGCCCTGGAACCAGACCTCGCCGCCAGCCTTGACCGTGTGGTTGCCATGAATCCAGGTCAAGTTCGAGTTAAACGACGGTCGAAGAGTACGCGTGTCCGTGTGGGCTTGCGCGTTGCCCATCTGCTGCATTCCGCCCAGCGTGCTTGCGGTGGTAGTTCCGGCGCCGGACGTAGTGGCCAGCGTCGATCCGATGGTGGGGAAGTTCAATGCTCCTTGGCAGCCGACCAAGCCCAGCGCGCTGCAACTGAAGGTCTGGCCATCGTGGTTGAACGGGGACTGATCAAAAAAATGGATCCGCGAGTAGCCCGCACCCAGATGCAACAGCATCGTGGGCGTGAGCGAGTGGTCGTAGTTGACGCGCTCGGTGAGCGAATGGATCCAGGTACCGCGCGCAATCGAGATCTGTTCAGGCAGACCATCGGCGTTCCCATTCGGAGTGGAGAATGCGGAATCGGTTCCGGTGGTGGACCAGTAGAACGACAGCTTGCCCTTGCTGCCAACGCTGTCATCGAGCTTGAGGGACGGAAGCTTGGTGATACGCTGGCCGGGATTATAGCCGGGATAGTTTCCCGTCAGAGAGCTAGACGTCGGCTGGGGCATGAGGGCCATGACAGCCTTCGATACCGGATCAAACCGAGTCGGCTGAATGATGTTGCCGGGGAACGGATCAGCAACCGCCGTGCCATTGGATGCCGTGGTGCGAGTCAAGGGATCGAAAATTTGATTGGCGTAAACGCTGCGGCCCAGTGCGTCCGTTCCGATCGGAGAACTTACCACACCCAGAGCCGAGTTAAAGTTGGCTCCGGCAGGCGAAATCGCCGAGAAATCACCGGCCCGGTAAGCTGCCGTGGGAACCGTATCGCTGAAGTTGAGAGCGGAGGACTCGCGGAACTCTTCCAAACTGAAAAAGAAGAACGTCCGGTTGTGACCGTCGTAGACCTTTGGAATCCAGATCGGCCCGCCGATGGTTCCGCCGAAGTCGTTGCGGCGGTTGCGCGGACGGATCTTGTTTCCATTCCCGTCGTTGGTGAATGGAATTGCGGCGTTCAGATCTTCATTCACGAAGTACTCGTATCCGCTGCCGTGATATTGATTGGTGCCGGATTTCATCGTGATGTTGAAGAGGCCGCCCCCGGCTTGTCCGAACTCAGCGGCATAGTTGGAGGTCTGCACCGCAACTTCCTGGATGGCATCCGCACTGGGCTGGTTTTCCTGCAGCGCGTAGTTCACCGTGTGGTTCGTATTGTCCAAGCCTTCAACGCGGTACGCCGCCGTATTGGTGGGTGCGCCATTGACGATCATGACGAAGTTGGCGGCATAATTGACGCCCGGAATCATGACCGTGGAGTTGAAAGGATTGCGGACTCCCGAGCTGCCCGCGTTCGCTCCGCCGATGCCCAGGATGGGGAGGTTTTGGAGCTGCTCCAGCGTGATGTTGTGAGCTACGTCGCCGGTTTCCGTCTTCAGCAACGAGGATTCGGCGCTGACGGTGACGGCTTCCGTGCTGGCTCCAATCTCCAACGGTACGTCCAGACGCAACACTTGCGCGGCGGCTAACGTGATATTCCGGCGGTCATATTTTTTGAACCCCTGCACCGTTGCTGTCAGTTCGTAGGATCCGATGGGAAGCTGTGGAACCGTGTAGTTTCCGGTGTCAGTTGAGACCGCGCGGAAGACCACGCCGGTCTCCGTATTTTTCACTTCGATAGCGGCATTGGCTACCACGGCTCCGGTCGGATCCGTGACGACGCCCGTGATCGTACCATTGCCGGTTTGCGCCGAAAGCACGCCGAGCAGAGATAGAGCGCACAACAATAAAGCTGCAAAACGAAACATGTTTAAGTCCCCCAAACGTGATTAGGGCAGATGACCCTATCCACGGTGATGTTACTTCGAGCGCGAGGGGGTTGTCAATCACGGAAACCCTGTAAATCCGCATGTTTGAGAAACTTTCACTATTCAACGCCGGCATGCAGGGAATCGCTGCACACATATCCGATTCATAGGATTTGCGGCTCCAAAATAATCCCGAAAACCGTATATTTTGAGCCTGGAACGTGAACAGCAGTACAATCTAGCTCAGGCGTCGAGCTCTTCTCATGACTATTCACAGGGCATGGATGGCGATCCTTGTCGCAGTTCCGCTTATGGGCGCGGAGCACCGAGTCGTCGGCATCAGCGCAACGGGGAAGCCAATTGAAGCCCTGGTAGTCGCCGCAGCTCCTCCCTCTGCGCCCACGGTGATGCTGATCGGCGGAATGAACGGCGACACTGAGTCCGGGAAGATGATTTCCGCCGAGGTGGAGGATTTGGAATCCAACCCGCCGAGCCGCCGCCGTTACCATCTGCTGGCGATTCCTTTGGCAAATCCCGACAAAAGCCCGCTGGTTTTCCCGCCCACTGGCGTCGCGTATCGGGAGAACGCCGAATCGCACGTGCTGTGGCGATGGATCGCGCTGCAAGCTCCGGATCTGGTGCTGATCGTGGGACCGGGAGATGCGGGCCTGGCGCAGGCGCTCTCGACCAATGTTGTTGCAGGCGTGGGCCGTATTCCTGCGCGTGTAATCATCACCGCGCGACCGACCACGCTCCTGTCCCTGCCGCGCGATATCCCGCCATCCGAGGCGCATGTCGAGATCAACCGGCGCCGGGCGCGTTCGCCGCTTCAGTTAGCGCAGGAGCTGAGCCACTACTTCGGGCACGATTTCAATCAGCTCACGTATATTCCTGGGATGGCGCTGATCGCGCAAATGCGGCTGGGAGACGTCGCGGAGGTGGAAAAGCTCGCCAGACCATATTTGGATGCATCCCGAAACGTCTTGAATCGTGCGAATTCGCTGACGCTCGCGGGACACCTTGTTTTCGCTGAACTGGCCGAGCGCGGCGGCGACGAACGCTACATCGAACTGGTCCGCAAGGCCGCCGACCTGGGATTCTCCAAAACGGGTGAAATGCTCGAATCCATGCCCTTTCATGACGAGATGTCGGATTCCGTGTTCATGGCGACGCCCCTAGTAGTGAAGGCGGGCAAGCTGACGGGCGAGCGAAAGTATTTCGATCTGGCCGCGCGCCATTTCGCGTTCATGCAGAAGCTCGTCCTGCGGCCCGACGGCTTGTACCGGCATTCGCCGCTGACGGACGCGGCCTGGGGACGTGGTAACGCGTTTCCGGCGCTGGGCCTGGCTCTGGTGCTTTCCGATTTTCCCAAGGATCATCCGGCCTATCAACACATGATGGCTGAGTTCCAGCAGCACATGTTCGTGCTGGCGCGATTTCAGGATGAGGATGGTATGTGGCGCGAGGTGATCGACCAGCCGGGATCGTATGCGGAAACGTCAGCCACCGCCATGATCGGGATGGCCATGGAGCGCGGGATTCGCAACGGCTGGCTGGATCCGGCGGCGTATCAATCCCGCGTCAACCGCGCGTGGGCCGCCGTCCAGGCGCGGGTAGGCCAAGACGGCCAGCTGGTGGATGTATGCGAATCCACCAACAAGCAGAAGACCCTGGAGGATTATCTGCATCGCGCGGCTCTTCTCGGTCCGGACCCGCGCGGGGGCGCCATGGCCATGTTATTCGCAACCGAGATGGCAGGTTTGAAGTAAATGGGAGGCGTATCTTCTATGAAATGCATCGCGTTATTGCTGGCAGGGCTTTTGGCCGGTATCCTTTTCGCGCAGCAGAAAGCCGAGCCGCAGCTGCACGTGGTTACCTATGTCGACGTGTATCCGAATTTCGCGGCGGATACCGCGAAGCTCCTGCAGCAATTTGCCGCCGACAATCGCAAGGACGCCGGCTTTGTGCGCTTCGAAGCCCTGCGCGATGTGGCGCGCCCGAACCACTTCGCGATCGTCGAGGTCTGGCAGAGTCAGAAAGCGTATGACGCTCACATGGCCGCACCGCATACCAAGAACTTCCGGGATCAGCTCCAGAAAGGGCTGGGCAGCCCGTTCGACGAGCGGTTGTACAACGCTCTGCCCAAATCTTAAAAAAGTCCTAAGGAGCTTTGGGCAGCGCGCAGGCGAAATTGTCGGCTTGATCCGTGCTGCCGGCACCCTTCCACTTCGCTTCCTGCGGATACGGGCAAAGCGGGCGCGTACGATCCACGGCCCCGTTGGTTAGGTGTGCCGCGACGATGCGATCGGGTGCCGCGCCCTTCTCTTGCCACTGTTCCAGCGCGCCGATCGCATCGAACGTATTGGGACCGGGGCCGCCGTTGCAGTGAAACATTCCGGGCACCATGAACAGCCGATAGAAACTCTTGGTCTCGCGCGATCCGTGCCCTTCCCGGTTCATGAATTGGACCACGCTCTGGTAGTAGTTGATGCTGTTGAGCGGCGAAATATCCGGATCGGCCCAGCCGTGATACTGGATGAGCTTCCCGCCGTTAGCCCGGAAAGCGTTGAGATCCGGATTGATGTTATTGATAATGGGCCCCATGGTGGCATCCAGGAAGTCGAGGTCACTATCGAAACCCCGGGTACGATCCAAGCGGAACGTCCGAAAATCCCAATCCGGGTTTTGGAACACGATGTTCTTGAGGGCCGGGAATCCGAGCGTGAAGTGCGCCCCCCGGCCGGGATCGGTCCCCGCTATCCAGGTGCTCCATCCGCCCTGCCCGGCTTCGCCGCCCGGCAGGATGCCCGGGAAAATCTGTTCGCCATCCGAAGTCCTTGCGCCCTGATAGATTTTCTTCACCGCTTCCACCTGCGGCTGCGTCAGGCAGTTCATGGCGTCGCCATTTCTGCACAGCAGAACCGAAGGATCGAAATGGCAGCGGCGTGGATCGTTCAGAATCCCGTCTTTAATTCCGTCCAGAGAATCGCATGCGGCGTAGACAGCGTCTCCAATCGTCCGCAGCTTGGTCGAAGGAATGTAACTGGCGGGATCGGCCAGCGTGGCCTGGGCGATCCACAGGTGGCCGCCTGCGTACAAATGCGTCCAGTAATTGGCGGGGTCGCCGGCGATGATGCCGTCGTAATCGCGCGGATAGCGCTGCGCTTCCGTGAGCGCTTCGAGGCCGCCTTGCGAGCAGCCGTTGAAGTAGGAATGTTCGGGGCCGGAGCTGTAAAACGCCTGGATGATGGCTTTGTCGGCTTGCGTCGTCACGTGCACTGCGCGATGCGCGAAATCGATCACGCGCTCCATGTGTCCCTGCGCCCAATGACCGTCGGTGTCGGCGACGTGCCCCGTATCGGTGCTGCTTGACGCGTAGCCGCGCCGCAGCGGATCGAGCATCGCCGTGTAGTTGATGGTGCCTGCTAAGCCGCCGTTCCCCGCCGTCAGCAGTTTCTTGTTCCAGGCCATCGGCATCCACAGTTCGAAACGGACTTCCGGCCGGATGGTGCCGGCCACCCGGCAAAATGTGGGAACACGGACGGCCGCGCGTGCCGCCGGCGGAGTGAACCATCCCTCCGCCACGCTTTGCGCGAGAGTGACCGTAACGCCCGGAAGCCTCAGCGAGCTCAAGCGTTCGCACGGCTTCTGTGCGACCGCCGGCAGCGCCAGGGCGGCAAGAAGTATCGATTTGTTCCAGAAAACCATAGCGAGATTCTACTGCTTTGGAAGTAAGATATGTTTGATGCGACGCTTCATAGCTCTGACTGCTGTCTTGCTCGCCGGCCACGCCTTTGCCCAGCAGAACACCTGCGCCGGATCGCGCGACCTCCGCCTGACCAATGGAAAAATCGTCACGCTGGACAAACAGAATACCGTCGTGTCGGAGGTGATCATCCAGGACGGAAAGTTCACTGCGGTGGGCAAGAATGGCGACACACGCACCAGCCCCTGCACACGCACCATCAACCTCCGCGGCCGCACCGCGGTTCCCGGCCTGATCGACAATCACAATCACATCGTGCTGCTGGGAATGCGTCCGGGCTACGACATTCGCCTGGAAACCGCGGCTTCGATCGCCGACATCCAGGCCATGCTTAAAGCTAAAGCCAAGACCGTTCCGGCGGGAGCCTTCATCACCACGCTGGGCGATTTCAACGCCAAGCAAGTCGTTGAAAAACGCCTGCCGACTCTGGCCGAGCTGGACGCGGCGCTTCCGGATCATCCTTATCTGCTGAACGGCGGCGGCACGGTCACCAACAGTCGCGGCAAGGTGTTCTTCGAGTCGAAGGGCATCCTGGTGAGCCCGACGGGCGTGATCGCCGGGCCGGGATTCAACGCCGCGCTGAACGCGCTCCGGGCAATCCAAACGTTCGATGACAAGACGCGCGGCACCATGGACGCAATGAATTACCTGACCAGCTTTGGCCTCACCACCAGCGTCGACATGGGAGCGTTCACCATTCCCGGCACGCCCGACATGCAGGACGCCGCGGTGGCCGATAGCGTGGAGAGCCTGAACCCCTGGACTATGTATGACGCGTTTATGGCGCTGCACCGCGAAGGCAAGATGACGCATCGTCTGCGAGTCTTCTTTCTTTCGCAGGACACGCGGGCCGACGTCCCTATCCTGAAGCAGCGGCTGCTGAATAACTTTCCCGATTTCGGCGATGGCATGCTGAAGACTTCCGGCATCGGCGAATTTGCCGCTGCCTGGCGCGTTACTGCGCAGGGCGGTCCCGCGAACTACGAAACCGCGCTGCAATTGGTCGCCAAATACGGATGGGCGTTCCAGCAGCACACGTTATCGCTCAATGAGGACAAGTTCACCACTGAAACCTTCGAGAAGGTCAACGCGGTGACGCCCATCAAGGACCTGCACTGGTCGATTGGACACGTCCCCAAGATCGACCGGCCGACGCTCGACCGTCTGAAGGCCATTGGCGCGGGCGTGGCCGTGCACGGCTGGCTGTATCTGGGCGGAACGCCGCAAAACGGAGGGCCACCCTTCCGGACCATCGTCGATAGCGGAATTCACGTAGGCGCAGGGTCGGATGCAGCCGCAGTGTCGGTATTCGATCCGTGGCTCGAGATCTATTACATGGTCACGGGCAAAAACTCGGCCGGCGAAATGATCAACCCGGGCCAGCAGTTGACGCGTCTCGAAGCCTTGCGGCTGTATACGTCTGAAAACGGCTGGTACACGCACGAGGAGAACCAGCTCGGGACGATAGAGTTGGGCAAGCTCGCCGATGTCGCCGTCTTGAGCGAGGATTATCTCGATCCGGCCAAAGTGTCCGAGGAAGGCATCAAGCAACTCAGGTCCGTGCTGACGGTGGTCGACGGGAAGGTCGTTCACGAGGACGCGCGCTGATGTCCGCTCCCGACTATGTGCTCGGATACTCCGAGCACGAACAGCAGCGCCTGTTGAAGCAGGCGGCCATTCTTAGAGCATGCACCGAACGCTTTTTCCGCGCAGGCGGACTGGCGCCCGGTATGCGCGTTCTTGATCTCGGCTGCGGCATGGGGGACGTTTCCCTGTTGGCCGCCGATCTTGTGGGTCCCCAGGGCACTGTCCTGGGCGTCGACCGGGACGCCCAGGCACTCACCCGCGCGCGTGAACGAGCAGCTCAGCACGGCTGCGCGGAGTATGTCGATTTTCAGCAAATGCAGTTGCAGGAACTCAAGGGCGGCCAGTTGTTCGATGCCGCTGTCGGACGCTACGTGCTGCTCTATCAAGCCGATCCGGCCGCCACCCTGCGCCACGTGGCGTCGCTGGTGAAGCCCGGCGGGCGGTTGATCTTCCATGAACTCGATTTCGGTCAAGTGGTGCCGCCCTGGCCTGAAGCGCCGCTGTGGATGCGGACGTACACCATCATGAGCGAAGCCTTCCGGCGCGGAGGAAATCCGCCGGATTTCGGCAGGCGTCTGGTGCGTACTTTTCTGGATGCCGGCTTGCCCTGGCCGACGGTCCAGGCGGAGATACCCGTGGGCGGCGAACCTGGATCGTTTGTCTACGGTTGGATTGCCCACACGGTCCGCAGCCTGCTCCCGCGGATCGAGCAGTTCGGCTTGGCCACCGCCGCCGAGCTGCAGATTGATACGCTCGCAGCCAGGATGGAACAGGAATCCGTGGCGCTGGGAGCACAGTTGATCGGTCCCACGCAGTTCGGGGCTTGGACTGTCAAAGCCTGAGGCTGCTCACTTCTGGTCGAGCTGGGTCCAGTGGTAGGCCAGCGCCGCCGTCAGGTCCTCCAGCTTCAACCCCACCCGTTTCGCTTCCACAGCCACCCGCTCCAGGTCAT
>Ga0207695_10002098_pt1 | contig 30289 bp, 26 predicted proteins | sample KBSC54metaG_FD_184354 | JGI IMG/M metagenome (GOLD analysis project Ga0207695, IMG submission 184354) | Corn rhizosphere microbial communities from Kellogg Biological Station, Michigan, USA - KBS C5-4 metaG (SPAdes) (version 2) | ecosystem: Host-associated > Plants > Roots > Rhizosphere > Soil...
GAAACCCAGCGCGGCGGCGGGTGTGTCAAACGTCACGGTTAACGGAGCGGAACCGCGGCCTAGGAGAAGGGAGTCGAGGAATGGCGTCGGGAATGACGGACGAGTGTCGATACTAAAGGAAAGGCCCGGGACAATTGGGCGGAGTAAGTCGCTCCCGGCTGAATGGTTCCCGCGGGCAAGCATCCGTAAGAGCTGGAATTGTTCAGAGGAGCTGTCAAGGGAAAGCACTGATTCGGCCCGAAGGTCTCCGTTGTAGTGGCCGCCACGGCCATGTCAAAAGTGGGACGGTCGGTAAATGCTCTAATAGAACTAGCTTGGCTCGTACCGGCGACCGAAAAAAGGGCGATCCCAATGAGAATGTTTTGCATGTTTTCCTCCAATCATAGGCTCGTTTTTCTGGAACAAGTTGGTGTCCTACTCGGATAAGAGAAACATGCGAAAAACATTTTGCGCTCCAGGCAACTATGGGATAAGAATGTTTTATCGGGTCCGGGCAGGGTATGAGCCACGAACGTGGCATTAGGATGGCAAAGGTCTGCGCATCGATTGCCATTTTCCGTAGGTGAGCGATCGCCAGAGCCACTCCGCCGGTCCGAATTGATACCGCTCCAGCCACCATACGCTGAAGAAAATCTGTGCGGCGAAAAAGATAAACGTAGGGATCAGGCCCATTGCGGATCCCACTTTTCCGAACGTGTGAGTGAGCCGGAAGAACCAGGTGAAGAAGAGCGACTGCACGAGATAGTTGGTGAGTGCCATGCGGCCTACGCGCCGAATGGCCGCAACCGCGCACGCCACACTTCGGATTGCATGAGCAGAAGCTCCAAACATGCATAGAAGCAGGCCATGGCCGGTATAGAGATTTATTCGCGATGGTGCGTATGAACTTGAGCCCGACCATTGTGGTCGTTGGTTTCAGGACGAAGCGGATGAAAAATGCAGTAGCGTCCGAGGCAAGTCCGGCGGCTAACGCCCAGTAGGCGACGCGTTTCACCGCCCGCAGGAATGGTCCTGGATTTGTGATGAGACCGGTACGCCAGACCCAGAGCCCGGCCAGGAAGCGAGGGAATACGAAAAGGACAAGGACAACCGGCAGAAACCGATTCAGCTCGAACCAGTCGTGGAATCGGCGCACCATGATAGCTCGATACGAACCATCGCGGAAAATCTGAATGGACTGCTGCAGGGTGGCGGCGAGTTTGGCATCGTCCCCTGTGTCCGGCGGCTTGTGCATCACACGAAAATGAATAATGTAGAAGCCGATCATAACCACGAACATTGCCCCAGCGAGGCTCAGTGCCCAGATGGCAATCGTTTTCTGGCTTCGCCCACGGAAGAGCATCAACAGAAATCCGGTAATGGCATAACCGACGAGAATGTCCCCCCACCATATCAGCCACGCGTGGGCAAGACCGATGAGGAGCAGTATAAATAGCCGCCGCGGATAGAACGAGACGGAAGAACCGCGTTCCTCGGCGCGGGTCATTTGGATGGCGAAGCCGATTCCAAATAAAAACGAGAAGAGCGAGATGCACTTACCGGAGATGAAGAAATCGATGAAAGCTTGCGCGGCGAGATCGGCCGTGTTGTGAAACAGGAACTCGATCTCTCCGTACACTTGGCCCGGCGCATTGAAAGCCCACATGTTCGCGGCGAGGGTGCCGAATAAGGCGAGGCCCCGCAGCACATCGACGACGTCAATGCGCTCGCGCGAGGAGACAGGTGACACGTTGATTATGCCTCGGCCAGAGCGGCGGATTCCTCAGGCGGTTCGCGCCGCATGGGCTGTGCTTCGCCGTAGGTCAGCGAGCGCCATAACCACTCCAAAGGACCAAACTGGAAGCGATTGAGCCACCAGACACTGAATAGAATCTGCAAGCCGAAAAAGAGAACACTTGGAATCAGACTCATTGCCGGCCCCACTTTTCCGAAGAGGTGGGTGAGACGGAAAAACCAGGTGAAGACGAGCGATTGGGCGAGATAATTGGTAAGCGCCATGCGGCCCACCGCTGCGAACGGTCGAAAGCGCTCGACCCAGACTTCCCACTGCATGAGCAGCACCAGACCGCAGGCGTAGAAACATGCGATAGCCGGATAGGAAATTTGCTCGGCAATCGCAATCGCGAAGGGCTCAAACGTGAATTCGTGCTGGGGTTTGACGCCATAACGCATTAGGAATACGAAGGCATCAGCGAAAAGGCCGATCAGAAGGCCCCAGATTGACGCCCAACGGATCTCGTTTGCGTATTTCTCGGGCACGCTGACGTAGCCCCTGCGCCACGCCCAGAGTCCAGCAAGAAAACGGGGCAGAGCGAAGAAGACGAGTACGAAAGGCAGGAATTTGTTGATCTGGATCCAGTCGTTGAATCGCTGCACAGTCATTGTCCAGAAGTCGCCATCCCGGTAGGCGTTGATTGCATTCAACACCGCCATTCGGGCATTGGCGACGCCGAAGGAGGGAGGCAATTTCCAACCCGCCCTGAGGTAAAGGTAGAGCGAGAGGATAAACAAGATCGTCGCGGCAAAGAGGCCGATCGACCAAGAGAGTACTCTCTGTTGCCTGGACTTTCGAAAGAGAAATAGAAGGAAGCCGCCGAGCGCCAGACCAACAAGAATATCGCTCGACCAGATGAAGAATGAGTGGATGAGGCCGATTACGAGCAGAATGGCCAGCCGGCGCGCGATGAACGAAAGGGAGGCGCCGCGCTTCTGAGCGCGCGAGACCTGAATGCCGAAACCAATTCCGAATAGCACGGTGAAGAGCGTGATGCCCTTGCCTGTGATGAAGAGATCGACGGCACTCTGGGCGATGACGTCAGGCAGTCCCGGAAACAGGCGCGCCATATTCCCGTAGATCGCGTCCGGCGCGCAATAGCTCCGCATATCCGCGATAAGAACACCGAACAGCGCCAAGCCCCGCAACGCGTCTAACGTATCGAATCGATTCTCGGGAACAACGGGCGACAACCGTGCACTCATGCTTGCGCCATCGCAAACTCATCGTCGGACGGATTTTGGATTCGTTTCATCGGTTGTACCTTGCCATATGTGAGTGACCTCCACAGCCACTCCAGAGGACCGTATTGATGCTGGCTAAGCCACCAAACGCTGAGCGGAATCTGCAGGCCATAGACAATGATAGTCGGCACGAAGTCCCAGAGCGGACCGACCTTTCCATAGAGATGGGTCAAACGAAAGAGCCAGGTGCAAACGAGCGACTGGGTGATGTAATTTGTCAGAGCCATGCGGCCGACGGCTCCGAAGGGCAGCAGGCGTTTTTTCCAGATCGGGTTCTGAACTGCGAGCATCACGAGGCAGGCATAGAAGCAGGCTAGGGCTGGCAGGGAGAGATCGCGGCAATAGATTTGCGTCAGACTGAGAAACGTCATTTGGCCGCCCGGGGGCTTTAGGACAAATGCAACGACAAGCGCCCAGGCGTCGGCCAGGACTCCGAGCGTAAGCCCCGCCCAACAGAGTTTCTTAAGCAGTGGGCGATGAGCTTCGAGGTTCTGGAATACACCGGTCCGCCACACCCACAGGCCCGCGAGGAAGCGGGGAAAAACGAAGGTAACAAGATAGATGGGCGGCCAATTTTCGGTGGCCCAATCGTGGAAGCGCTGTTTTGCGATAGCAAAATAGCTACCGTCCCGATAGATTGAGATGACATGCTGCAGGGCTGAGGCTCGTGCTGCTGCGGCAGCGGCGTTTGGGATGCTGGCGGCTGCGAGAGGCGCGGGATGAAAGTGCGACCAGATCCACGATCCACTCGGCATAAGTACGTCAGCCGCGGCAAGAGCGAACGCCCAAATCATGACCGTCTTCTGCGACCGCTTGCGGAATAGAAACAGCACGAATCCCATCAGTGCATAGCCAACCAGGATGTCGCCCCACCAGATGAGCCAGGAATGAATCAGTCCCATGATCAATAGGACGGTGAGCCGCCGTGGATAGAACGAGACGGAGGTGCCTCTCTGCTCGGCGCGGGACATCTGAACGGCGAAGCCCACACCGAAGAGGAATGAGAAAAGTGTGACGAACTTCCCTTGAAAGACCATGTCGACAAAATTCTGGGCGAGGCGGTCGGCGTGTCCCGTAAAGAGCCGCGTGATGTTGAAGTAAACTTCGGCGGGCGCGTCGAAACCGCGCATATTGGCGGTGATGATACCGAAGAGCGCCATGCCGCGCAGGATGTCGATTACATCGAGCCGTTCCTGTGGCGCTACCGGCGAGGCTTTGCGGGGAAGAGCCGGGATAGAGCTCGAGACTGGGAAGTCCAGCGATTCAGACATGAAACCATCAGGATGGAACAGAATGCCTCCGTTCGCAAGGGTGGTACGGATCGGGTAGGCTGGAGAATTCAATGACAGTTGAACGACTGAAGGAAATTCTTGACGCCGCGGGTTCGCGCCGGATCTTAGTGGCCGGTGATTTGATGCTGGATGAATTCGTGTCGGGGAATGTATCGCGGATCTCACCGGAAGCTCCCGTGCCGGTGGTTGAGGTCACGGCCGAATCACATTATCCCGGAGGCGCGGCCAATGTCGCGCGTAACCTTCGCGAGTTTACGAAATTTGCCAGTGTTATGGGCATGGTTGGCGGGGACGCTCCCGGGCGTCAATTGTGTGGACTGCTGGATGCGGCGGGAATCGATACCACCCTCGTGCAGCGGGACGAGGCCTTGCGAACAACCGTAAAGACACGGATTGTCGCGCGGCATCAGCAGATCGTTCGGGTGGACCGGGAATCGCAGCAACGGCCCTCAGACGAACATATCCAGCACGCATTGGCCCGGATGCGCACAACCGTGGGTGCGCTGGACGCGCTGATTTTTGCCGATTATGGCAAAGGATTCCTGACGCAGCGTTTTGTCGATGGCGTCTGTGCCATGGCGCGCGAAGCCGGCACAATCGTGACTGTCGATCCTAAGCCAGCGAGCGCGATCGAGTGGCATGGAGTCACTGCCATCAAACCGAACCGCGCCGAGGCTTTCGCTTATGCAGGCGCGCATGCGGCTGGAATACAGGAAGTTGGGCAAGCATTGTTGGCCCGATGGAATCCCGGTTCATTGCTGATCACGATGGGCGACAAAGGAATGACGCTGTTCCGTGGCGGCAGGGAACCATATCGCATTGCCACTCGAGCACAAGCGGTTTTCGATGTCTCCGGCGCTGGTGATACGGCGATCGCGTTGTTCACGCTGTCGCTCGCGGCCGGCGCGAGTCCGGAGGAGGCGGCGGAAATCTCGAATTACGGTAGTGGCATCGTCGTTGGGAAACTTGGTACCGCGACAACTAACGCTCAGGAGTTGATGACGAGTTTTCATGGGTAGCGCGCGGGCTGTGTTTTTCGATCGCGATGGAACGCTGATGGAAGAAGTGGACTACTGCCGCGATCCCAGCCAGGTTCGCGTATTTCCGGGCGTTCGCGACGCTCTGGCGAGACTTAAACGCAGTGGCTTTCTCATTTTTATTGTCACTAATCAAAGTGGCATTGGACGCGGATATTTCACCGAAGACGACTATTTGATGGTGCAAAAGGAATTCCTGCGCCAGGCCGGCGAGGAATATATCGACGATTCGTATTTCGCCCCGGACACGCCGGATCAGCCTTCCAATCGGCGAAAACCGGCGTTCGGTATGTTGCTCGAAGCGGCCGCCGAACACGGCGTCGATCTTGCGAGTTCTTTTATGGTTGGCGATAAGGCAAGCGACGTCGAGTGCGGCCGCCGTGCAGGAACAAGGACGATTCTTGTATTGACGGGATACGGCGCTATGCAGGATAATAGTGGGCAAGACTTTACCGCGCTGAACGCCTCTGAGGCCGTGGCGTGGATTTTGCGGGAAGTTCGATCCTCGTAGCCGATCCACGACTGTTTCCCCGTTGTCATCTGGTTGTTGTCGACCTGCATCTAGCAACGAGCTAATCTCAAGAGGAGAAAGAGTATGAATTACGGCTATCTCATCGATATGGACGGTGTCATTTACCGGGGATCGGAGATCATTCCAGGCGCTCCAGAGTTTATTGAATTCTTACAAATAAGTAATACACCCTATTTGTTTCTGACCAATAACTCTAGTTGTACTCCGTTGGACGTGGTCGTGAAACTACGAAAATTTGATATCGAAACGACCGTGGACCATGTGTATACGTCGGCCGTGGCTACAGCCGAATTCGTGCATAGTCAAAAACCCTTCGGTACCGCGTTCGTGATCGGCGAAGGCGGATTGCTGACCGCATTGAACGAAGTGGACTATGCCATCAGCAAAGAAGCGCCCGATTTCGTAATCGTTGGCGAGGGACGCATGTTGAATTACGAGATGGTGGAGCAGGCCCACCGCTTGATCTCAGCGGGCGCTGGCTTTGTCTCCACGAATGCGGACACGTGGTGCCCCACCGACTCCGGTCCACGCCCGGGCTGCGGCGCTCTGGTCGCGATGCTCGAATCGGCGAGTGGCAAGAAAGCGTATCACGTTGGCAAACCGAATCCATTCATGATGCGTGCGGCCCGCAAGCGGCTCAATCTGCGCACGGATGAAGTGATCATGATCGGCGACACCATGGAGACCGATATTCGCGGCGCAACGGATTTGGGTTTCCAGAGCATCCTTGTTCTAACCGGTTCCACAAGCCAGCATCACCTGCAGAATTATCCGTTCAAACCCACGCGCGTGGTGGATTCGATCGCGGAGTTGGTCCCCGCAATGGCGATGAGCTAGCGTTTTGCCGGCGTGCTCGTAATGAGCGGCTTTCGCGCGGGAGGCGGCGGATCCACCGGCGCACCTGGACCTACACGCTGGAACGTAATCCGGAGGATCTTCACCGGACTCAGCGGTCTATTTTCTTTGCCTACAGGCATGCGGGCGATTTTTCCAACAAGTTCCTGACCTTCCACCACCTGACCGAAAATGGTGTGCTTGCCGTTCAAATGCGGAGTGGGTACTTCCGTGATGAAGAATTGGCAGCTTCCGGTGCCTGGACCGGAGTTCGCCATGGCCAGCTTTCCTGGTGTATCGAAGCGCAATGAGGGATCGAGTTCATCGGGAATCACATCGGAGCCGCCCTCGCCGGTTCCGGTGGGATCGCCGCCCTGAATCATAAAGCCGGGAATCACGCGATGGAAGATCGTGCCTGGATAGAGGGCCCGCTTGGTTCGCTGGTGAGTTTGCGGGTCGGTCCAAACCTTCCGCCCTTGGGAGAGTTCCATGAAATTCTTTACAGTGATGGGTGATTCTTTCTCGTAGAGCTTCGTCGTAATGCTGCCCATGGAGGTCACGATTGTTGTGTACAGGCCGTTTTCCCTTGGCGGGGCTACTGGGGCCGTGGTCTGCGCCGTCAAGGCAACGGTGAGGGACAGGCCATAGAGGGCCAGCCGCAAAAAGTTGTCGATTCGCATGCCTTTCAGCTTAGCTTGGCGCGCGGCCGTAACACATTTCGATAGAAACGTGTACTACCTTTTTTTTGTCCATACCGTCACGTCAATGTCACTGAAAGGAGCTATTCATTGGACGTGGATCGTTCCCCTGCTAATCTGCGTGAACTCCGAGCCAATTTCGGCGTGTTGCACCGCGTGATGATGGTGGACCGCATGATGACGCTGTACAACAAGGCCATTTCGCAGAAGGCGGACCGATCGTTCTTCGAGGCGATGCTATCGATTCTCAACGTGCATACAAACGTATCGCCGGAGGATCTGGATCGTATTCCCCGCAGAGGCGCGGCGGTGGTGGTGGCCAACCATCCTTTTGGATTCATCGAAGGAGGAATCCTCGGAGCGTTGCTGCCTTCCATCCGGCCGGATGTAAAAATCATGGCGAACTCGTTATTATCTGTTTTCCCCAACGTCACCGATCGTTTCATTTACGTAAATCCGTTCGGTGGCGACGAGGCGAAGAGAGAAAATCTGCGGGGTATGCGCGAAGCGATCGATCATCTACGCAAGGGCGGCCTGCTCGTTGTGTTTCCGGCCGGTGAAGTGGCGCACATGAACCTTCGCAGGCGCGAGGTCACCGATCCGGAATGGAGTCCGATGATCGCGCGGATGATCCGGATGACACACGCCTCCGTGTTGCCCATGTATTTTTCCGGCGCCAACAGTCCGCTGTTCCATCTTGTCGGCCTGCTGCATCCGCGGCTCCGCACAGCGATGCTGCCGCACGAAATCTTCAACAAGCAGGATCGCGAAATCGACCTGCGAATCGGGTCGCTGATCCCTGAACGCAAGCTGCGCGATATCAAAGAGGACGCCACGATGATGCAGTATTTGCGGTGGCGCACTTACCTGCTGAAACATCGCGATGCGCCAAAACCGCGGCACTCACGGCCCTTGTTTCCGGCGTCCATTGTGGCCGCGACCGAACCCGCGTTTCTTAGAGCGGAAGTAGACCAGCTTCCGGCGGACCGCAAGCTCTCCGAAGTGAACGGCTGCGCGACTTACTATGCGCGTTCCTATGAAATACCCAACGTGCTCCGCGAAATTGGAAGACTGCGTGAGATTACATTCCGGCAGTCCGGCGAAGGCACGGGGAAATCCATCGACCTCGATTCCTTCGACGCCTACTACATTCAGCTTTTCGCGTTCAACTTGGAGGCGAACGAGGTAGTGGGTGCCTACCGGCTGGGTCCGGCAGACGAAATTACTGCTCGTTTCGGCAAGGCCGGCCTGTACACGAACACGTTGTTCGCTTTCAAAGACGAATTCATCGGCAAGGTCGCCTCTGCTCTCGAATTGGGCCGATCATTTGTTCGCCCGGAGTATCAAAAGAGTTATGCGCCCCTACTGCTGCTGTGGAAGGGAATCGGAGAGTACGTGGCGCGCAATCCGCGCTATAAGATACTGTTCGGTCCTGTCAGCATCAGCAACGATTATCAATACATGTCGAGGCAATTCATGGTCAACTACTTCCGCGAACGGCCGGACGAAGAAAAGTTGATGCGATTTGTGAAGGCGCGCAGTCCGTTCCGCGGGCGCCCGATGAAGGAGCGCCCATGGGACGTTGAAGAGCTCTCCGCATTGGTGGCTGATATTGAAACCGACCAGAAAGGCATTCCCGTGCTGCTACGGCAATACCTGAAGTTGGGTGGACGGCTGCTGGCATTCAACTTGGACAAGAAATTCGCCGATGCTCTCGACGGGTTGATTCTGGTCGACCTGACGCGCACCGATCCAAGGATGTTGTCGCGTTATTTAGGCGACGAAGGCGCGAAGCGATTCCTGCAAAAGCATGTTAAACCAGCACGGTAAATGCGGTTTCCGTGCGCTCCACCGGGCGGTAGAGCGTGTCACGTTCCATCGGAACCCGGCCGGCTTCTTTGATCAGGCGCAGCAGTTCCTTGCGGTGCATTCCCTGGCTGGTAGTTGCGCCGGCGTCATGATAGATCTTCTCTTCGACGACAGTACCGTCGATATCGTCCGCTCCGAAGCGCAGCGCAATCTGGGCAATCCTTGGCGTCATCATGATCCAATACGCTTTGATATGCGGGATGTTGTCGAGCATCAGCCGGGCTATGGCAATGTTTTTCAGATCGAGAAAACCAGTTGTTTTCGGGATGTGATGAAGAGCTGTGTTGTCGGGGTGGAACGCAAGCGGAATGAAGGTCTGGAACCCGTTGGTTTTGTCTTGTAGCTCCCGGAGTTTGACAAAGTGGTCGACCCGGTCCTCTTCCGTCTCGATGTGTCCGTAGAGCATAGTGCAGTTGCTCTTCAGTCCCATTTCATGGGCCGCACGCGCAACTTCGAGCCACTGGGAGCCGTCGATTTTGTGATCGCAGATGATTCGCCGAACTCGATCGGAGAAAACTTCAGCGCCGCCGCCTGGTAATGAATCGGTGCCTGCTTCCTTCAGCCTGGTGAGCGTTTCTCGAATGGAGATCTTGGCTCGTTGTGCAAGATAAGCGACTTCCACCATGGTGAACGCTTTCAGATGCACGGTGGGAAAACGTTCCTTAAGACCGCGGAGCATCTGGCAATACCAATCGAGCGAAAGCTCCGGGTGCAATCCGCCGACGATGTGGAATTCAGTGACCGCTTCCGACCATCCTTCTCCCGCGCGATGCCACACTTCTTCGAGCGACATCGTGTAGGCTTTCGGATCCTTTGCGCGCTTGCCGAAGGCGCAGAGGCGGCAGCTTGCTACACAAACGTCGGTCGGGTTGATGTGCCGGTTGACGTTGAAATACGTCACGTCGCCGTGCAATTTCTCGCGTACCAGGTTTGCCATGTAGCCGACGGAAAGGATGTCCGGGCTGCGATAGAGGGTCACTCCGTCGCTGTAGCTCAGGCGCTCGCCGCCTTGCACTTTCTCGAGAATGGGTTTCAGGCGAACGTCGTCTATGATCGGTTCCATACGATTACAAACCCCTGCGGAGCAGGAAGATATCGGCGCTCCAAAACAAAAAGAATAACACGCTCACGTAGCCGTTCACGGTGAAAAATGCTGCGTTGACGCGTGAAAGATCGTCGGCTTTCACCAGAGTGTGCTCCCATAGCAACAACGAACCTACGGCGGCCACGCCGACGAGGCTCACCCATCCGAGAGCGAAGGCATCTACCAGACAGATGAGACAAATCAGCATGGCGATGTGAAAGATTCGCGACACCCAGAGCGCTCCGGCAATACCGACGCGTTTGGGGATGCTGAAAAGGCTTGCTCCCCGATCGAATTCGTAGTCCTGACAGGAGTAGATGATGTCGAAGCCGGCGGTCCAAAATGTAACGGCTGCCGTAAGCCACAAAATTCGAGTGTCAAGAGAGCCTCGAATGGCGATCCACGCCGCCGCCGGCGCGATGCCCAATGAAAAACCGAGAACAATGTGCGAAAACGACGTGAATCGCTTGGTGAAGGAGTAAACGAACACGATCGTCAGGGCAAGAGGCGCGAGTTGCAGGCACAACGGGTTCAAAGCCCATGAAGCGGCGCAGAAGACCAAAACGGATGCTGCCACAAAAGCCCAACCGAAGCTCTTGGAAAGCTGCCCGGCCGGGATATGGCGCATGCTGGTGCGCGGATTCTCGCGGTCGATGTCGGCATCGAGCAGCCGGTTGAAGGCCATCGCGGCGGATCGCGCGGATACCATGGCCACGATGATCCAAAAAATCTTCCAACCAAGCTGCGGCGTGACAAAACCTTCGTCGCGGATGGCCAGCAGCGCGCCCGTAAGCGCAAACGGAAGCGCAAATACGGAGTGCTCGAACTTGATCATTTCGAGCGTGAGGCGCAGCTTTTGAAAGAAACCTTGTGCCATCGGCGGATTCGGTTGGATACTGGAAGTTACATCCCATTGTATCCATGCGCTCCGTCCTCAATGTTCTCCCGATGCTGCTACTGATGCTTGCCGGTTGTGGTGGTAGTTCCGATCCGGTGGAGGAATTCCAGACAACTCCATTGACACTCCCGCATGGCCAACAGATTCGCGTGGAAACCATGACAAAGCGGGAAGACATGATGAAGGGGATGATGTTTCGCGATTCGATGCGGGAAGACCGCGGCATGTTGTTCGTTCACGGCAGTCCGGGACTCTACCCATACTGGATGTACCAGATGAAGATCCCGCTGGATATGCTTTGGCTGGATATAAACAAGAGAGTGGTGGAGATCTCCGCGGATACGCCGGCCTGCACCGGAGCGGCTAGTACATGCCCAAGCTACGGGGGCCACAAACGGGCCGTTTTCGTACTCGAGTTGAAGGCTGGCGCGGCCAAGAAGTTTGGCATCAACGTCGGTGATCAAATGCAGTTCTGATATTCTCGGCTTAGCAAATGGATCAACTACAACTGCGGCAACTTCTGGATGAGGTGCGTTCCGGTTCGATGGACATTGATGCCGCGCTCGACCGTTTACGGCATCTCCCTTTCGAGGACCTCGGATTCGCAAAAGTGGACCACCACCGCGCGCTCCGCCACGGTATGCCCGAGGTTGTTTTCGGACAGGGCAAGACGCCGGAGCAAATCGCTGAAATCGCGGAGCATCTGCTGAAACGGGCGAACAACATTTTGGTCACCCGCGCTGAAAGGGCGGCCGCCGATATGGTGATGGCGCGCATCCCGGATGCTGAATATTTTCCGTTGTCGCGCGCCATCCGTGTGATGCGCGATCTTACGATTCACGGGAAGGGCTGCATCGCCATTGCGTGCGCCGGCACCAGTGATCTTTTCGTGGCGGAAGAGGCTCGCGTTACGGCCGAAGCGATGGGGAACAAGGTGGACGCCATTACGGACATCGGCGTCGCTGGAATTCATCGGCTGATGAGCAATCGGGAACGGCTCACCAGTGCACGGGTAGTGGTGGTCTGCGCGGGAATGGAAGGCGCGCTGCCTAGTGTGGTCGGCGGGCTGGTGTCATGCCCGGTGATTGCCGTGCCGACGAGTGTGGGCTATGGGGCGAGTTTTAATGGACTGGCGGCTCTGCTCGGAATGCTGAATTCCTGTGCGAGTAACGTGACGGTGGTGAATATCGATAACGGGTTCGGCGCCGGATATGTGGCGAGTTTAATTAACCGGTTATAGTTTCGCCAATCGCACGCCCGCTTCATCAAGCGTTTCGTCCTTCTTACAAAAACAGAAACGGACGAGGTGCGCACCGTCTGCTGGATTCGAAAAGAAACTCGATCCGGGCACGCCGGCGACGCCCGCATGATGAATCATGTGGCGGACAAACGCGACGTCATCTGTGAACCCGAAGCTCGAAATATCCGTCATCACGTAATAAGCGCCGTAGGGCTTGAAGCAGCGGAAGCCGGCGGTTTCCAATATGCCGATCATCTTGTCGCGCCGGTGCGTGTATTCGCGGGCCAGCTTCTCGTAATAACTGCCGGGCATTGCCAGCGCCATGATGCCCGCTTGCTGCAGCGGATGCGCTGCGCCGACGGTGAGAAAATCGTGCACCTTGCGAATCGAACCGGTGAGATCGGGCGGTGCCAATACCCAGCCGACGCGCCAGCCTGTCACCGAATAGGTCTTGCTCATACTGTTGATCGTGACCGTGCGCTCGCGCATGCCTGGAAGGGTCACCATTGGAATATGATGCGCGCCATCGTAGAGGATGTGCTCGTAAATCTCGTCTGTAATCGCCAGCGCATCATGCTCCTCGCATAGCTCTGCGATAAACGTCAGCTCTTCGCGCGTAAACACTTTTCCGGTCGGGTTGTTTGGTGTGTTGAGGATGATCGCTTTCGTGTTCGAGTTGAACGCGCGCCGCAGTTCGTCGCGATCGAACGTCCAATCCGGCGGCCGCAGCGAGACAACGCGCCGGGTGGCGCCGCAGAGCTCGGAATCGGGGGCGTAATTTTCATAGAACGGCTCAAATACGATCACTTCGTCGCCGGGATTTGTCACCGCGAGCAGTGTCGCGATCATGCCCTCCGTGGCGCCGCAACACACAGTGACTTCGCGCTCCGGATCGAATTCAACGCCGTAAGTCGCCTCGGTTTTCTCCGTGATAGCCTTGCGGAACGGCTTGGCGCCCCAGGTAATGCTGTACTGATTCACGTCATCGGAAATCGCCTGCCGCGCGGCTTCTTTCAAATCCGCTGGCGCGCTGAAATCCGGATAACCCTGCGCCAGGTTGACGGCGCGATTCTCGAGCGCAAGCCGCGTCATCTCGCGGATGACGGATTCGGTGAAATTCGCGATGCGATCGGCGCGGAAGTACAGCCGGTTGCTAGTTGCCGGAGAGCCCATTTGACGAGAGTACAGCAGTAGGACCTGATCCGTAAAGGCGGCGGTAAAGATCCGCGTTGCGCATCACCATCTGGACGTAGTCTCGCGTTTCGCGGAAGGGGATGGACTCGATAAATTCGGCTGGCTCTTCGAAGGTCCCGAACGTCCGCCAATTCAGCACACGCGATCTTCCGGCGTTGTACGCAGCGAGGGTTTCGTCCCATTTTCCACCGAATTGATCCAGCATGGAGCGCAAATAGTAAGCGCCGAGCTTCAGATTGGTATCGGGCTGCAGCAGCATGCGTGTGGAAAATGGCTTGATACCGATCTTGCGGCTGATCTCGCGGCCGGTCGAAGGAAGCACCTGCGTCAACCCATAAGCTTTCTTTGGAGAGATCGCCTTTGGATTGAACTCCGATTCCTGCCGGATGAGCGCCGCCACGATGTACGGATCGAGATCGCGCTCCCGGCTGACGGTTTCGAGAGTTGCGCGATACGGCAACGGGAATGCAAGCTGCCAGAACTTACCAGGCGCGGCTCCAATCGGCATGGACAGGTATCCAGGCGCGAAATTCTTGATATAGCGGATGGCCTCATCGTCCGCTCCGCGTTTCTTTGCCATCATCGCCAGTTCCACTGCAAGCGCGTTCGAGCCCGTCTCCTTTCTTGCACCGAAACTCAGTTCGTTCTCAGCTAACTCCTCGAATCCCGCCGTCACAAGTAACCGGGCGCGATTGAGGCGGACCTTTGCTTCGGCGCTCGTATCAAAGTTCAGTCGGGTTGAGGCCGGAAATCGAATGCCGCGAACGAAAGCGGCGGCTTCAGTTGATGCTGGGGCGGAGGTGATCGTTTTATCGGCCAGGCGTTCGCGAGCGAGCGCGGCGTGGTAATAATTCGGGAATCGATTTACTACTTCCGTATAAAAAGCTTTCGCTTCGCCTGGCGAGTTCCCTTTTTCCGCACTGCGCCCAAGGAAGTAGAGAGCGGCGGCGGCCTTCTCGGACGAGGGGTAACGCGTCAGATGCTCGCGGAGCAAATTCGGGGCCTCCGGCCGCCTCTGAATGTACGCCGACCAGACCACCCGCCAATGGCAATAAGGCGCCTGCGGATCGCCGGGGAACGCATCAACACAAGTGCGGAACAGTGGCTCGTATGACTTCACGTCGTTCTGAACGATGAAGTAATTCCCGCCCGCGACGAGCGCGTCAAGACGCCGTTGCGATTTCGGATGCAGGCGTCCAAGGTCGTCGGCATACTGCGTGATTTCGATGGCCTTGTCGAGCCGGCGGGCACACGCTTGCAGATAGTAAATGCGTTCGGCATCTGCCTCGGGCGACGCGACTGTGAGAGATTTCAAATACGTATAGGCCTGCTGAGCGTACCTGGCCGCGTAGTCCGCTGCACCAATGCGCACTTGAGCCATATCGCGATCCGGCCCGCCGAGTTGTGGTAAAAGCGCTTCGAGTTCTTCTTTCGCTTTTTTCGCGTAAGGACCGCTAGCCAAAAGGGATGCTCGTTCCAACATCACCTGCGGCATCGGTGGTGGAAACTTCTCACCGAGGCTCGTGCGCAATCGGTTCAGCGCCAGCTCCGCTTGCGACGCTTGCGAAGAAGCCGGGAAACGGTAGTAAACGTCCTGATAGTGCGTGACTGCGGCAATACCGTCACCCAATGCTTCCGAAGCCTGGCCGAGCAGCAGGTCTGCTTGTGGATTCGCGATCTCGGTGTAATACCGGCGCACCAGCTCGACCGCCGCTTTACCCTGCTGCTGAAGAATTTCCGCCTCTGCGGCGAGCACCACCGATTTCGCCAGCAGTGGAGATTGCGGACTCATCTTCCAAATCGGATCCAGAGACGCCACGACTTCAGAGTTTCGGTTGGCCGCCGACTGGGCGGTTGCTAGGAAGAAAGCAGTGTAATCCGCAAGGGCTGGGAGCCGCTTCGAGGCTGCCTTCAGGCTGACGATCGCCTGATCGTAATTCTGCCGGTCGAGATCCCCGGCACCCAAAGCTAGAAGCGCCTGAGCACCTTCTGTACCGCTGGGATGCGCGGCTGCGAAACGTGCCAACGGAGCGCGTGTGACCGCCGAAGGAGTCTTTCGATAGCTTTGCGCGAGGCTCTCCAGAGATTGGCCCGATGCCACAGCCACGGCCACCACGCCGGCCGCAATCAGAGCGGCAATTTTATGCCAATGGCCCCGGATAATCATCTCCCAGAAGAGCCGCATCGTTGTTTGCAAGTCTCGTCACCAGCTCCTGATGCAAGTAGTCGGGCATGGACGGAAACTCGCGCCGGTACGCATCGCGCGCCGCATCAATGCCGTCTCTCAACCGGTTGTAAAGCTGATGGCCCGCTCGACCGCTCTTCACGTCCCTTCCTTTGTAGAGCAGGAACTCGGCGACCCTGGTGCGCGCGAATCTCTGAGCGCGGTGGTGCTCCTCGCGACCTTCCGTTGGCTCAGGTTCCGCTGCCGCCAGAGGCATCGCGATGACGTTGCTCCGCGCTCCGGCAGGCGGGGCAATCTGAATCAGTTCCGGCGCGGGAGGGAGCACTACAATCTCTTCCGTGTCCATTGAATTCGCTGCTAGCGCGGCCAGCAACTCCAACGCACTCACGTCCACCGGTTCCGCTTCCCCGCCCGGCTCCGCGTACAACACGGCTACCACTATTTTTCGCAGCAGAATCGGAAAGAGAAAAACTTTCTTTGAAGCGGTATCGCCAAGGAATTCGGTGATCGCGCTGGACAATTCGCCGGACGTCCCAATGGCGACCACGGTCTCCTTGGAGTCGACGACGTTCTGGAACGCCGGCGCATTCGCTACCGGCACATCCGCGTCCAGCCTTCGATCATCGTCGCCAATTCCCTTTCCGCCTTCAAAGCGCAGGTTTTTCGAATTCACCGCAAACAGCGCCGCGCGCGAGCAGAAGCCGTCGGTTGATTCGAGCAGAGTGCGGATCCAGACTTCGCGCGATTCAGCGTTCTTTAAACGGCGCGCGGTATGGTTCAACTGCTCGGTCAAATGCCGCTGAGCCGCAACGCGGGCCAGGTTCATCTGCATCTCGGCATGCTCGACCGCTCTTACGCTGACGGCGTGATCGAAGTCCTGATGCAGCCGGCCTGAGATCTCGCTGAAGCGCTCTTCGAAGATCCGATCGATCTGCTCGCGCCAGCCTGAATCCAACTGTTCGCGAATACGGTCCGCGTGAAGTTGCCAAGCTGCACCGAGCTGCTCGCGGGTGAGCGCTCGCGTTTCTTCGAGAGCCTGCTTCATTTCGGATATTGGGTCGGAAGGGTCGATCGGAGCTTCAATTGGAGGCGGGTTCGGGGCGGCTGACATCCTGCCTCCAATTATCTCTCACTTGGCGGCCTAGCTTGTCAGGGAGGCGGCATTTGGCAATTCAATCTGGAATGTACTGCCGGACCCTCGTACCGACTTGAGAGAAATTTTCCCGCCATGCAGTTCTGCGGCCCATAGAGCGATCGACAGACCCAGGCCGGTGCCGCCTGCATCTCCAGATCGGCTTCGATCCACGCGATAAAAGCGATTAAAAACCTTATTCCAATGTTCTTCAGCAATGCCAGGGCCACTGTCGCTGATGCTCAGATAACATTCGCCGTTCTGTTTCCACACGCGCATCGAGATGGAACTTCCCACAGGAGAAAATTTGATGGCGTTGTGCAGAACATTGACTGCCGCCTGCCGGAGAATCATGCGGTCGCCTCGAACAATAGCGCCATCGTCTCCTTGAAGCTGCAAACTCTGCGATTTCTCGTCCGCCAGAACTTCCAGCAACACCGTAGATTCCCGCGCTAGTTCCATCAACGGGAACTCAGCGCTCTGGAGCGGGACCTGTCCCGCATCTGCCCGCGAAATGGTCAGCAGATTGTCTATCAGTGCAGTGAGCCGATTTGCTTCTTCCAACATGCTGCCGATCACTGCCTGATACTCTTCACGTGTCGCGGCCTTCCGCAAGCCAACCTCTCCCACACTTCGAATTGCTGTGAGAGGCGTGCGCAGCTCGTGGGATGCGTCGGATGTAAAGCGGCGCATCTGTTCGAATGCCTGCTCGAGGCGCGATAGAAGGGCGTTGAAGACGCGGGCGAGGCGGCCGAGTTCGTCGTCCGGATGGTCGATCGGAAGACGTTCGTTCAAACGTTCCGGCATAATCTGCTCGGACCGTTGTACCATCCGCTCGATTGGTGCGAGCGCTTGCCGCGCGAGTACGTAGCTCGCGAACCCGGCCGCGGCCAGCGCAACCGGCAGAGCGAGCAGCAACGCCGCCAGGAGCTTCTCGAATTGATCCCACAAAGGCTCTTCGCTATAGGCCAACCGCATTAGCAGCGGGCGCCCGTTCATGGAGTGAAGACGGCTCACCAGGAAAATTCGAGTTCCATCCGCCAGCCGGCCGGTCCGCTGCGAATAGCCTCCTTGCCCCTCGCCTGAAAAGGGAGCACCCCCAAGATACTGATCGCCGAGCCTGTCGTTGCGGAAAAGCACCCGGCCATCCGGTGTGAGCACTTCCAGGTATCTCTCCTGAATCTTCTTGGACTCCGGGTGATTATGGTATTCGTCCCGAAATATGAGGTGGCCATCGCCGGCAAAACTGAGCAGACCTTCCACCGTTTCGACATCCTGGATCGCATGCCGCGCCAGTTGGTTTCTCAGGTCCCACAAAGAAACCGCCGAAGCGCACACGGCATACAAAGCGACCACCAGCGCCAGCACCACAACATTGCCCAGCGTCAGCCGCGTACGAATGTTTCGGGGAAACAAACGCAATCCATTAGCCACGAAGAATAAACCCCACACCGCGGATCGTATGAACGAGTTTCTTCTCGAAACGGTCGTCTACTTTCTTTCGCAAGCGCGCCATATGCACATCAATGACATTATCCAGCGGCGTGTGCCTTGCGGTCTCACCCCAGATGTCACGCTCCATCATCTCGCGGGAGACAACATGTCCCTGGTTGCGCATCAGGTATTCGAGCAGGTCAAATTCCCGTGCCGTGAGATCAAGTTTCGTCCCGGCGCGCAGAACCGAGTGAGTGGCCAAATCCAATTCGAGGTCGTCTACTTTCAGTCTTTGGATCACCTCCTGCTTGCCGCGCCGGAGGAGAGCTCGAACGCGCGCCAGAAGCTCCGGAAATGCGAACGGCTTCACCAGGTAATCGTCGGCGCCGGTATCGAGCCCCCGGACCCGGTCGTCCACGTCGTCCCGCGCCGTCAGCAGCAATACGGGCGTTTTCAAACCGCGCTGCCGCAACGTGGAAAGGATTTCCAGACCATCCCTTCCGGGGAGCATGACGTCAAGAATCAGGAGATCGAACTGCTCGGCGTGCGCAAGATAAAAACCCTCTTCACCGGTGGCCGCAAGCCGCACTGTGTAGTTATCCGCCTCGAGACCTGCCTCGAGAGCCGCAGCGACTTTCAGCTCGTCCTCGACAACGAGAATACGCACGTTCCTCCCTTTATAAACCCGCTGGAATAGAAGACGTCTGACAAATTCCTGACGTTTTTCTGAAGACGCAGTCAGGAAAATTCTTCAGAAACTCTTCAGTGGCATCAACGATGCTCTGGCCTTACAAATGAACCAGGATGCCTATCTCCAGACTATTCTCATTTGCTCTACTGCTTTTGGCGGTCACGAACTTTCCCCTGGCGGCTAGGTCCAAAAAAGCAACTCCACCACCGCCGCAAGATCAAATCGAAATTCTGGCTAACGTTCCCGTGAGCGGCGATCCGATTACTCGTTTCACCGTAACCCAACATTACAACCGAGACTATGTCTACGCCGAACACGCGTCGCAAAAGACTTTGACCTTAATCGACATCACAGACCCACGGGATCCACGGTTGGTAGCCGATCTCGATATGGCTTCCGCTTCCCTGTTGACCGCCGCCGGCGATGCCGCGTTGGTCAGTTCCAACGCGCCCGCAACCAGAGCCCCGGTACAAACCATCTCGATCATGAATTTTTCAGATCGCGCCCACCCGCAGACTGTGCGGCAATTCGCCAACGTCTCGACCATCAAACTGGACGAGAAGCTTGGGCTGATCCTGCTCGCAGATGAAAAAGGTGTTTGGATATTGAAGCGCAAGCTGGCGGAAGACCCCGCCGAAGAAGAGCGCTACGCGCAGTACATCTTGCACAACAACTAGCGTAAGGCCAGGGAGCGATCGAATGCTGAGTCTTGGCCCCGCCAAGAAAGTAACAATTCATCTGAACGAAGACAGCACGGCCAGCCACGACTTTCTGCACAAAGAAATCGTGTTATTTCTGCTCGATCAGGGAGTGTCCGGAGCAACAATGATCCGCCCGGCGGCTGGCTTCGGCACACATCATCGACTGCACCAGACCAGCGATCCGGGCGCCGGCGGCGAACATCTCCCAGTGCGTATCGAGTTCATTGAAGCACAGGAAAAAGTCGACGATCTGTTGCCATCGCTGTACCTGCTGGTGACGGATGGCCTGATCGAGGTCCAGGACACGACCATTCTGAAGATCGCCTCGCGCGCGGAGCGATCCTAAGTTGCGGGCGGCGGCTCTTCTTGCCGTCTTCGGCGTGGTCGCCATGGCCCAGGACACGCTGTCGCTCGAAGACGCCGAACGGATCGCATTAAAGAACAATCCCCGGATTGGCTCGTCGGATTTACTGGCGGCCGCGGCGGGCAAACTTACTGATCAAATCCGGTCCGCTTATTACCCGACTTTATATGGCAGCATCACCGGCGTCGGAGCCGATCATGGCGCGGTTGTTGCAGCGGGAGCGATCACTACATCCAGCCTGTCCAGCCGTGGGGCGGCGGGCGTATCTCTAGTTCAGATGATCACGGATTTCGGCCGCACTAAAGATCTGACGCAAACCGCGAATCTGCGTGCGCAGGCCCAGACGAAGAACGCGGTAAGCACACGCGCTCTAGTGCGTCTGGAAGTCCGGCAGGCTTATTATCAGGCGCTGAGTGCGGACGAAGTGCTGAAAGTTGCGCAAGCAGCAGTCGACCAACGCCGGATAACGTTGCGGCAGTTGCAGGCTCTAGCTGAGAGCGCCTTGAGATCCACACTCGATGTGCGGTTCGCCGAGGTTGCTGTATCGGAAGCGGAACTCGCCCTCTATCAGGCGGAGAACGATGCCCGCGAAAGCCGAACGCGCCTATCTGCGGCGATGGGCTACGAACAGGATCAGGCTTTAACTCTCTCAAGAGTCGACCTTCCGCCTCCAGTCGATCCCAATCCTGATGCCGCAATCGCCCAGGCACGGCAGCAGCGGCCGGATCTGTTGGCGCTTCAATTGAACAGCAACGCATCGCAACGATTCGCGGAAGCGGAAAGACGTCTGAAATATCCGTCGATTAACCTGCTGGGAACAGCAGGTGATATTCCGGTACATAACCGCTCTCTTCCCGACTCGTACAGCGCGATCGGAGTCAACGTGAGTATCCCGGTTTTGAACGGAGGTTTCTACGCAGCCCGGCAGTCGCAGGCGGAACTGCTTGCACAAGCCGCTGCAAAGGATGTTCAGACGCTCGTGGTGAGCATCTCGCGGGACGTCCGCATCGCATGGCTTGAGGCAAATACCTCGTTCCGGCGTCTGGACGTAACCGGCCGTCTCGTAGTCCAGGCAAATGAAGCGATGCGGCTGGCTCAGGCGAGATACGACAACGGCCTCAGCGGCATCATCGAACTCACACAGGCGCAATTCAATCAAACGTCCGCGCAGATCGGCGCCGCCAGCGCCAAATACGACTACCTGAGCCGCCGTGCCGCGCTCGACTACGCAACAGGTGCGTTATGACCATATTCACCCGGACCATCGCTGTTCTCATCCTCTGTTTAACAGGCTGCTCGCGACGCGCGGAGAGTCCCGGAGTTCAAGCGTCCACGGAGAGTACGACGCTCGTGGTCCCAGTCGCCCGGGCCGCGCTCGCAAATCTCTCGAACGACATCAATCTCACCGCCGAATTCCAGCCGTATCAGGAAGTCGATGTCATGGCCAAGGTGTCCGGTTACGTTCGGTCCATCAAGGTGGATATCGGCGACCGTCTCCGCGAGGGTCAACTCATCGCAACCCTCGAGATCCCGGAAATGCAGGACGATCTCGCCAAGGCTGCCGCGACAATCGATGCCGCCAGTGCCGAAGCCGCGATGGCGCGCGATGCCATCCGCCGCACCGAATCGCAGTACCAGATTGCCCACCTTTCCTTCACTCGAATCCAAGATGTCTCTCAGAAGGAAAAAGGTCTGGTGCCACAGCAGGAGGTGGATGAAGCGCACTCGCGCGATGAAGTAGCCCAGGCGCAAATCGCCGAAGCGCGTTCCCGGCTGCAGGCGGCGGAGCAACGCACGCGAGTGGCGCGCACCGAGGAAGCGCGAGTGAAAACGCTGCTTCAGTATGCAACGATCACTGCGCCTTTTACCGGCGTCATCACAAAGCGTTTTGCCAATACAGGCTCCATGATACAAGCCGGAACTTCGTCCCAAAGCCAGGCTATGCCGCTGGTCAGGCTCGCACAAAATGACGTGCTGCGCCTGGTGTTGCCAGTCCCGGAATCGGCCGTGTCGCGCATACATGTCGGCGAAACGCTCGATGTTCATGTCAGTTCGCTGAACAGAACATTTCCGGGTCGAGTCGCGCGCTCAACCGGTACCCTACAAATGTCCACTCGCACTATGGACACCCAGGTGGATGTTCAGAATCCAACCCTCACGCTGCTGCCGGGCATGTACGCCGATGTGAATCTGCGCCTCGATAATCGCGAGAATGTTCTCTCCGTTCCGACGGACGCGATCGAAGGAACCGGCGCCGCGGCGCGCGTGTTTGTCGTTCGCCAGCCGGGAACAATACAGAGTGTCTCAGTCGCCACCGGGGTGGAAACAGCGCAGAGAGTAGAAATCCGCTCCGGCCTCTCCGAAGGCGACATGGTTGTGGTCGGGCGCCGCTCAGGGCTGAAAAACGGGCAGAAAGTGGAACCCAAAGTGGTGGACCGGTAGCCTATGTCACGCTTTGCCATCAACACGCCCTATTTGATCGTCGTCGTTTGCCTCATCATTGTGATCGTTGGGACGGTGGGCCTCGTACGCATGCCCGTCGATCTGTTTCCAGCCATGAATATTCCCGTCGTTGCGGTGGCGACGTTCTATTCAGGCATGCCTCCGGAACAGATCGAAGGCAACATCACTTATCACCTGGAGCGGTTCTTCACACTCGCCAGCGGTATCGATCATATGGAATCACGATCGCTGTCCGGCGTGAGCATCATCAAGGTCTACTTCCAGCCAGGCACCAATCCAGACTCCGCCGTCACCAGCATCGCCAGCCTGGCCATGGCGGAAATCAGTCACCTGCCTCCGGGTACGCTGCCACCCTTTGTCTTGAAGATGGATTCTTCCAGTCTTCCCGTCTGCCTTGTCACTCTAAAGGGCGAGGGCCTGACCGAATCACAGTTGAAAGATACCGCGCAGAACGTTATCCGCAACCAATTAGCCGGCGTTCCGGGTGCGGCCGTCCCACAACCGTTCGGTGGCCTCTGGCGGCAAATCATGCTGTATGTCGATCCAGCGAGACTGGAATCGCGGCAGTTGAGCTTGATGGATGTCGTGCGCGCCATGGGCGAATCGAACGTGGTGCTGCCTGCCGGCGACGTGCAGATCGGCCGGCTCGATTACAACATCTATGCGAACAGCCAGATCAGCGTGGTAAGCGATATAAACAATGCTCCACTCAAGCTGACGGGTCAATCGCCGGTTCGCGTTTCCGACATCGGATTTGCGAAAGACGCATATGCATCGCAGTACAATGCTGTGCGCGTGGATGGACAGCGCTCCGTCTATTTACCGGTGCTGAAGCAGGGTGGCGATTCCAACACGATTGCGGTTGTGGCGGGCATTCGAGAAAAGCTCGGGCGCTTGTTCGACGTGCCGCCGGCACTCTCCAGCACCGTGGTCTTCGATCAATCGCAATTCGTAAAAACCGCCATATCCACTCTGCTCCACGAGGGTGGCCTGGGCCTGCTGCTGACGTGCATCATGATCCTGGTCTTTCTCGGGAGTCCGTGGGCCACGGCAGCCGTGTTCTTCTCGATTCCCATCTCCGCTCTGGCAGCGTTCATTGCGTTGCAGCTCGGTGGCAGTTCGATCAACACGATGGTGCTGGGCGGCCTGGCTCTCGCCTTTTCGCGTCTCATCGACAATTCCGTGGTGGTCCTGGAAAATATTCACCGGCACCTGGAATTGGGCGACCCACCCGCCGTCGCCGCGGAGAAAGGAGGCCGCGAGGTCGCTCTCCCCGTGCTCGCCGCGACGCTCACCACCATTGTCGTTTTCTTCCCGGTGACACTGCTCTACGGAGTCAGCAAGTTCCTGTTTACTTCGCTTGCTCTCGCGGTTGTTCTTTCGCTGGCAGCATCGTACCTGGTAGCCATGACCGTGGTGCCGCTTTTCAGTGCGCGATATATCCGCCACACCGGGCACGATCCCAACGTCGCGCCTCGTGGTCCCGGGCAGCGCTTCAATTTCTGGTTTCAGCGCCAGTTCAACACGTTCTTGGCTTTCTATGACCGTCTCGTTGTCCACGTGCTCGATTGGCCCCGCGCCACTCTGAGCGCCTTTCTCATCGCGTGCGCCGCGAGTGGCCTGTTGTTTCCGTTTCTTGGTTTGTCTTTCTTTCCCCGGACTGACGCGGGTCAATTCGTCATCAACGTGAAAGCGCCCTCGGGAACCCGGCTGCTGGAAACCGAAAAATACATCGCCAAGCTGGAGGATCTCGTCCGCCACACGGTTGCCCCGGAAGACCTCGGCATGATCGTCTCAAACATGGGTGTGGATCCTGGCTTCTCCGCAATCTATACCACCAACTCAGCGATGCACACAGCGTTCGTGCAGGTCGGTTTGAAGAGCGGCCATCGTATCTCGAGCGACGAATACATGGACCGTGTCAAGCGCCGCATGGAGAAGGAACTGCCGGAACTCGCTTCGTTTTTCTCGTCCGGCAGTCTCATCGACGCAGTTCTCAATATGGGTCAGACCGCGCCGATCGACGTGCAGATCGCCGGTTCGGATATGAAAGCCAGCTACCAGATCGCGCTAGACCTCACCGCGCGCATCCGGGGAATTCGCGGCGTCGCGGATGTTTTCATCCCGCAAGACATCGATTATCCGGCCCTCCGGCTGGACATTGATCGCATACGCGCCGGGGAACTCGGCCTCAGTGAAAAAGAAGTTGTTACAAACGTGATCACTGCGCTGACCTCCAACCAAATGGTAGCGCCCAACGTCTGGATCGACCCGCGCAATGGGAACAATTATTTCCTGTCCGTGCAATATCCGGAACGCCAGGTGCGCAGCATGGCGGATGTCCGTTCCATTCCACTACGCGGCGTGGGCTCGACGCAGCCTACACGCCTCGAAATGGTGAGCAAGATCACGCGGTTTGAGGCGCCGACCGAGGTCGACCATTACCAGATTCGGCGCGCGATTGATGTCTACGTCCGTCCGCAGAGCGAAGACCTCGGGGCTGTAGCGACGCAGATCAACGACGCAGTCCTCGAAACGAAACTTCCGAAAGGCATTGAAATCACGCTTCGGGGAATGGTGGACGCGATGCGCAGCTCGTTCAAAAGCTTCGCGCTTGGCTTGATCCTCTCGCTACTTCTGCTCTACCTCATCCTCGTGGCGCAATTCCGCTCGTTCATCGATCCGTTTATCATCCTGCTCGCGTTTCCTCCTGGACTGACCGGCGTCATCCTGACCCTTTATTTCACCGGCACCACGTTGAACGTGATGTCCTTGATGGGCGTTGTGATGCTCGCCGGCATCACTATGTCCACGAGCATTTTGATTGTCGAATTCGCACACCACCTGATTGAGGAGGGCGCCACGGTTCGAGATGCGATTGTCACCGCTTGCCGCGTGCGGCTCCGCCCAATCCTCATGACTTCGCTGGCAACCGTTATCGGCCTCTTGCCGATGGCGTTAAAACTCGGCGAAGGAAGCGAAGCCTATGCTCCGCTTGCACGCGCACTAGTGGGAGGCCTCGCAGTCTCCGGCGTCTGCACGGTGTTTATCGTGCCAGCAGGATTCTATCTCGCATACCGTCGGCCGTGAACCTTAAGGCTGCGTTTCCGGAGGAATGATGGGAACTCCGAGGCTCGACGTGAGTGTCAATTTCGGACCACCTGATCCGACGTTGAAAACGAACAACCCCTCCGACGGCGCGGGGAGAGATTTCGAGGTGAACGACCCCTCGGCCTGAAGGCTTTGCAGCAATTCGCCGCCTGTGCCGGAGCCGTCCAACCGCCCTGTTATTTCCACCTTGGCGCCCTTCCATTCAAGCCCTTTCCATTGGCCCCGCAGCCGGTACTTCGGGAGCGGCCCGCTCACGTCAATGGTCGCGCTGCCTGTGACTGCACTTTCTTCGGCCACCGCTTCCAAATTCGTCAACTGCACCGTACCGGACTCCCACAGCACATGGGCGCGCAAGTGATCCCACTCGAGGTCGCCGGCAGTGAGCGTCTCGATCCGCACAGTGCCCTCCGCATGCCGGGCATCCAACCAGTCTGGCATCGGCGCCGGGTTTAGACGTAACGTCCGCGCAATGAATCCTCGCTCGCGGCGGAGAGTCGGCAGAAATATTTGCTCCAGATGAGCAAGGTCGACGCTCGCGATAGTTACTCGAAAATGATGCGGACGCACTGCCGCCGGTTCATAGCGGTAATCACCGTCCATCTCCACATCACCCACCCTGCCACGCATTTTGCTTACAACAACGGCATCGCCGTCGAGCGTGACGGAGGCGGACTCGAGTTGGATCGGTTGGGCCACGCCCGGGATGGATGCCTCCACGTCGAGCAAATCAAAGCTGCCCGTCCAGGCGCCCGGCTTATTTCCGGTGACCTGACAATGAATCGTTCCGGTCCACCGGCCGCTATTTAGATTCTCAAACAAAGGGATCGCGGCCGCGCTCAACAGATGGCCGGAACCTGTCTGCATTTCGGAAATCTGCAGCGCCTTCGCCGTCACTGTAACGGCGAGAGAATTCTGCGCCGGTTGATAATCCATCGCGACTTCAGCCGCCTGTCCGCCTTCGCCCACAACGAGAGAAGGATCGAGCCGGATGTGCTCTCCTTCCAGACTCAACTGGACCTTCCCGGCTTCCAGACGAGTTACGCCGCCCACTTTGACCTTCGGATCTTCGAGCGTGATTTGACCCTGCATTCCGCCGGTGGATGCATAGCCGATTACGCCGACGAGCTTTCCATCGAGATCGAAATCTTTAGGTAGCGTTGCGCCCATGTGCCGCGCGACTTCCACTAACGGCGCTGCGGGAACGCTGTCGAGTGTGATATCGGTGGCCCAGTGCGGCTCCTGCAGAAAATCGAACACGCGCGCCCTGGCGGACAATGGCAATTGCGGATTGTCTTTACGCGTCGCGGCAAGATCGATTTTTTGATTGCGCCAGTCGATTGCACCGCGGTAATTGATGCGGAAGACGCCGCCAGAGCTGTTCGGAATCAGGTCCCAACGGTGGACGTCACTGAGCTGAAGCTGGCCGTTCACGACCAGGTTTGAGAGCGGTCCCTTGATGGTTGCGTTGGTTGCTACGAGTCCATGTAACCCAACTATCTGGCCCCGCAATAGGCGCATCACTTCATCTACAGGACTCTTCTCGAGTTCGACATCGACGTACAACTCACTCTCTTTTCCGCGCGAGACAATCCAATGCCCGGTACCGTTCAGCGCGCCGAAACCCTGAACCATGCGATCGGTACGCGCCGGTTCTCCGGAAAAACGAATATCAAACGATCCGGGTTCGCCGGAGCGCGGCCCGATGTCAACATTGGCGTTGTTAAAGTAGAACGTTGATTTCGTGTCTCCGAATTTCACGTTCAAACGCCCGGACCGGACGAAAATTGAGGGCAGTTTGCGCCGCGCTCCGTTGGGAGAAGATCCTCCGCCTTGCTGCAATAACGGGATCACGTTCCACTGCGTATTTGGCGCCTTAACAAGATTCACCATCGGGTCGTCCAGTTCGAGTGACGAGAACTCGAGCCGGCCCAACAAGAGGCCGGTAAGGCTGACGCGCGCGTTCAATTCAGTGACAAACGCAAACGGCTCGACTCCGAATGCGGGGTCCTCGTCGATTTGCACGTCTTCGACGGTGAAGCCGGGGCCGTTAAACAACGTGAAGTGGACGCCGCCGATTTCCACTTTGCGATGCAGAGCCTCTTCGAGTGCGCGCCGGATGCGCCCACCGAACCGATCGGCCTGTACATAGGGAGCGGCGACGCCCGCTACCAGCAGGAGTAGGATGCCGCCCACGAGGATCCGACGGATTATTTGTCCACGCGACGCCATTTCACTGCTCCGACGTCTTCAATAATTCAGCGTACTCCTCCGGACGGTCGACGTCTTTGAGGATGCCTGGATCTTCGATGTCGAGGTAGCGGGTGTGATCGCGGTGCCGGTGAATCACCGCACGCGCATCGCTGTCCGGTGGAAGAGCAAGGAACTCCGGAAGAACCGAGGCATTGAATATCACGGGGTGCCCGTGGCGGCCCTCGTACCGCGGGACAACGAATAGATTGCTGCCCGCCTGGAGCGCCGCGGCAAGAGAGCGAATCGTTTCAGGCTGAATCGTGGGGTAATCGACTGGTGTGAACAGCACCGCGCGAGAGTCCGCCGGCACAACGCGGAGTCCGCATTGTAGGGATGTTAATTGTCCACGTTCGTAATCGTGATTGATTGTGAACTGTGCGCGACTGGGCGTGCGCAGACCCGCACGAATTTTCTCCGGTTCGTGGCCTAGCACGACGACCACCGGATCGCAGGATTCGCTGATCACCCTGATGAGCCTGTCGAGAAATGTTTCGCCGCGTATTGTGAGCAGCGCTTTTGCCGTTCCCATCCGCCGCGATGCGCCCCCAGCCAGGATCAATCCGGCAATGCTCACTTCAGATGGGCCCGCAGCGCCTCGTTGGCGTACACGGTTTTCGAAAGGCTCCGCCACTGCGAGTCCGGATTCCGCCTCATCGCGATCATCTCAGCCACCACGGAAACCGCAATCTCTTCCGGCGAGATCGCGCCGATGTCGAAACCCATAGGTGCAAAGATCCGCTCGAAGGCCGACGCAGGAAGGCCTTCCTTTTCGAGTTCCTTAATTACCGAGATAACTTTTCGCTTGCTTCCGATCATCGCGATGTAACGCGACGGGGTTCCAACGGCCCATTTGAGCACCCGCATATCGTCGCGGTGCCCTCGCGTCACAATCACCAGGTATGTGTTGTCGTTGACGCTGAGTTCGGGAAAAATTTTTTCGTATTCATCGGAGAAAATTTCGTCTGCTTCCGGAAAGCGTTCACGGTTGGCGAACATTTCGCGATCATCGACAATCGTAGTGGACCACCCGGCCATGTTTGCGATCTTGGAAAGACTCTTCGAGATGTGCCCGGCGCCGAAAATGATCGCGCGGGGCTGAGGAAGAATCGGTTCCACGAAAACGTCGAGTTGGCCTCCGCAGATCAGGCCGTTGTCGTAGGCAGCGTCCTGCCCGAGACTGAAATGCAGATGGCGCGAACGCTCGGTGTCCATTACTTCACGAGCCGCGGTCCAAACCTCGGCTTCGACGCAGCCACCGCCGATGGTGCCGATCATGGAACCGTCTTCACGGACAAGTAGTTTGGCGCTTTCGTAGCTTGGAATAGACCCGTTTACTTGCACTATGGTCGCCATCGCGCACTTCTGACCGAGTTTCCGAAGCCGGATTATCTCGTCGTAGAGGTCCATTCATCGACGATTATAGCGCGGGGCGGAGCGTTCGACGAGACGCTTCCGAGGGTCAATTCTTCGGTTTTGCGGTCGGCGCGGGGATCGGAACCCTGACGACAGGTACAGTATTACCCGGCGCCATACAGCCCGGGCCGGTACCACTGATGGGCTTCCCGAGAAGGAAGTCAGCGAAGGAGCGTGTCAAGGAAGCTGTCTGGGTAGTGTTCGAAGGCAGCAGGTTATCAAGCTGGCCCTCGGATATCACAGGCATCAGGTTGATGGTGTCTTGCAGAGCGTGCAGTTTGGCCTTCTGAGCATCGGTGAGAATCGCGCGATTCTGTTGCTGCGATTGCGTTGTATTCGTGCGCAGTTCGCGGCAGATCTCCTCAATTTCCGCATAGCGTACACCAAGCCCCATCGGATCGATCGGGCTGGCCTGTATCACTTGCGCAATTTCAGCTTGCACCTGGGAAATCCGCGAGTACTTCCCCGATGAAAACTGATTGAACGCATCGTTGTTCTGCACGATCGTCTGTACCTGCGAAGTGGTCAGCGAGAGATATTGTGTGATCAGCGGCAGAGGTTGCGGCACATAATCGGCGGCGCCTGCCCAAAGCTAAAGGAACTTGCCGAACAATAGAGCAATAAAAGAGAAAAATGAATTTTGATCATACGGACTTGATCGAAGATATCACAGCCCCGTATGCCACAATCAAACGAAGTGGTCAACATCCAAATCTTCGGCGTGTCGCTAGTATGTGAAATGTCCGGTCCTATTCACACATGATCTGTCCGCTTTGAAAAAAAGGTAGGTAAGGCTGGAGAGGTGAACGCCTGCCAGCAATACTCTGCCAGAGAAATGGAGCGGATGAT